>Ga0209985_10000205_pt1 | contig 67863 bp, 56 predicted proteins | sample NOAtaG_FD_187305 | JGI IMG/M metagenome (GOLD analysis project Ga0209985, IMG submission 187305) | Freshwater lake microbial communities from Lake Erie, under a cyanobacterial bloom - NOAA_Erie_Diel6S_1000h metaG (SPAdes) (version 2) | ecosystem: Environmental > Aquatic > Freshwater > Lake ... | reverse complement strand
CTCGATGTCGGCCCATCACATCCTGGGGCTGAAGGCGGTCCCAAGGGTTCGGCTGTTCGCCGATTAAAGTGGTACGCGAGCTGGGTTCAGACCGGCGTGAGCCAGGTCGGTCCCTATCTGTTGTGGGCGTTGCAAACTTGAGAGGAGTCAACTTTAGTACGAGAGGATTGGGTTGGACGCACCCCTGGTGATCCAGTTGCATCGCTTGATGCACCGCTGGGTAGCTACGTGCGGCAGGGATAACCGCTGAAAGCATCTAAGCGGGAAGCCCCCCTCAAGACCAGGTTTGCTAGTCGTAAGACGTGAGACCCCTGGTAGACCACCAGGTTGATAGGCCGCAGGTGCACGGACAGAGATGTCCTCAGCTGAGCGGTACTAACGGTCAAAGGTTCGGCCGCCAACCGGTCGTCGCGAGTTCGCTCGCTCGATCCTTGGTTGCCGCAACATGAGTCAGTATTGAGCGTCCTCATTCGCTCGGCTTGTCTTCTCATTCACATCCGCGGTTGGCCTCACGGCCCGATCGCTCCGTCCAATCCGGTCTTCGCTTGCTCCGCCCAACGGCGTCGCAAGGCCTTGTCGGTGACCACACGTCAGAGGAGACACCTGTTCCCATCCCGAACACAGTAGTTAAGCTCTGATGGCCGATGATACTGCTCAGCGGGAAAGTAGGTCGTTGCCGACTTCTGGCCTCGTTCAGGTAAACCTGGACGGGGCCTTTTTCTTTTTTGCTCCGAATCCCGTCGGTCGGTCGCGTCGAATCACGCCGGTCTCTCCACGATTTCCCGCCCCCTCCGCAAGCGATTCTCGCGCCTCCACGCGGCTTACACTCTCCGCCTATGTCGAGTCCTTTGCACACGCCGACCGGCGCCGCTCTCGCCGACCACCGCACCGGTCCTGACTCCGCCGCGGATCGCCGCCACGGATCGGAGCAGCTCGCGTGTCAGCCTGACGCGATGCACCCCGCGCCATTCGCCAAGATCGCGGATGTTGCCCGCTTCACGGCCGTTGCCCGCTCGTCCGGCGGGGTGTCCGCCGCGGCGGTTGAGACGCTCGTTGTTCTCCCGGTCTACAACGAGGCCGTGATCGCCGAGCGATCCGTCGCTCGTATCGCAGACTTCGCCCGGCGCCATCCGGGGATGGCCTTCGTCTTTGCCGATGATGGCTCGCGCGACGATACCGCCAGGATCATCCGCGCGTGCGTCGACGCCATCATCGCTCGCGACCCTTCCTTGGCTCCCCGACTGTCCTTCCTCGCCGGCGGCATCAACCGCGGCAAAGCCGGCATCCTCCGCCACACGCTCGAGGCCCTCACCGGCCCGCTGGATCAGCCCGCTCGCCCCGGCTCGCCCGATCGCTTCGTCTTCATCGATGGCGACCTGGCGTATGCCCCGGAGCACCTGCTGGAAATGGCCCGCGGCCTGAACAACTTTGACGTGGTCATCGGCTCCCGGCACATGAGCGAGGCAGGCCGCGGCCCGCAGGGCCTGCTGCGGACACTCCTGGGCGTCGGCTTCAACACGCTCTCACGCATCTGCCTCCGCCGCGCGTATCGCGACACACAGGCCGGGCTCAAGGGCTTCCGAATGGCCGCGGCACGCGAGATTTTCCGTCGGCTGACGATCTGCGACTTCTCGTTCGATGTCGAACTGCTCTTCATCGCCCGCAAGCGCCAGTTCTCCATCGCGGAGATGCCCGCGGAGGTCGATGCCGAGCACCGCCAGACGCCCTCGAGCGTCAAGCTCTTCCGCGATCCGCCCAGGATGTTCCTGAGCCTCTTGCGCATCCGCCTGAACGCCTGGCGCGGCGTGTACCGCTGAGCCACCGAACGTGCGATCGATCCTCCTGAGTTTCGACGCCGAAGAGTTCGACATTCCGCTCGAGTACGGACGCGCGATCGACCCCGATGAGCAACTCCGCATCGGCGGCGAGGGTCTCGAACGCTCGCTTGATCTCTGCGGCAGACTCGGCGCACGCGCGACGTTCTTTACCACGCTCACCATCGCCCGCGCTTTCCCCGCCCTCATCCGCCGACTCGTCGGCGAGGGACACGAACTGGCGTCCCACGGCGTGCGTCACTCCTCGTTCACCGATGCCGACCTGCTCGAGTCCCGCACCGAGCTGGCCCGCATCGCCGGCTCCGGCGTGACCGTCCGCGGCTTTCGGCGCGCGCGCCTCGCCTGGACCGATCCGCGCGCGGTCCTCGACGCGGGATACACCTACAACGCTTCGGAGAACCCGATCTGGCTCCCCGGGCGGTACAACCGTCTTGGCCGACCTCGCCTGCCGACGTTCGTCGACTTCGGACCCGGTCGCACACTGCTGACCATCCCGGCCTCGTGCTCGCCGCTGATCCGCTGGCCTTTGTTCTGGCTGGCGTACAAGAACGCGCCCCGCGTGCTCACGGCGATGATGTCACGCTGGACCTTGGCACACGATGGGCACCTGGCGCTGTACTTCCACCCGTGGGAGCTCTGCGACCTCAACGCCGGCGACGGCTTCGGCCTTCCCGGAGTCGTTCGTCGCGTCAGCGGCGACCGCTTCGCGAGGCTCCTTGAATTGACCCTGAATCAGTTGCGGAGCGGTCCCGGCGTGGACTTCGGTCTTTACGCTGACCTTGATGACCAGGCCCGCGCGGGCCGCACGCGGCATCCGCTGCGTGTCGCCCCGCCCGAACCCCGGCCGGTCTGATTTGCCCGCCGCGCCGGCGTGGTGCCGGCTCAGCCCCCGTCGGATGGATGCGTGACCATGCAACGACTCTTTCTGGGCATCGCGGCGCACATCCTTGACCGGCGAAACTGGATCGAGGCCGGGACGCACCCCGCGGCGTGGCTGCTGTGGATGCTGGTCATCGTGACCGTCTGCGTTCTGGCCGCCCGCGGACAGGGTGCCAACAGCGTTACGCAGGTGTATCGCCAAGCCACGAGCGCGTGGATCGAAGGCCGGTCGATGTACCCGCCGACGGAGCAGATCAACGGCGACGGCTGGATCTATCCGCCGCCGACCGTGATGGTGTTCATGCCCAAGGCGATCATCGAACGCGGCACTCGCGCCGTCGTCGCGCCGCATCTCGGCAACGAGCGGGCCGCCGCGGTCGCGATCGCGACGGGCGATGTCTTCTGGCGCGTCGTTTCCGGGATGATTCTGGCGCTGTCGATCTTCAGACTCTCTCGCCTGCTCTGCGCCCGCGGCCATGGCGAGTGGTTCTTCATGATGACGCTGCTGGCGATCCCCGCCAGCCTCGGGAGCATGCTCAACGGCCAGATCAACGTGCTCATGGCCGGCGCGATTGTGCTGGGGTTCGTGGGGATCGCCGAGCGGCGATGGGGGTGGGCGTGTGTGTGGCTCACGCTGGCGCTGGTCTGCAAGCCCGCGGGGGTGGTGGGGGTGCTGCTGGCCGCGGCGCTCTGGCCGCGGCAGATGTGGCGTTTGGTGCCGCTGATTGCCCTGGCCCTGCTGCTGCCGATGAGCATGAACGCGCCGGCGTACGTGCTCAGCGAGTATCAAGCCGCGGCGGAAGCCATCAGCGTCGCATCTCGCCTGGACACACGCGTGTTTGCGGACCTCGGCGGCTTGCTCACTTCACTGGGAGTGTTCCCGGGCGGGGCCGCGATGACCGTCCTGCGCGTGGCCGTTTCGCTCATCGTTCTGCTGTTGTGCTGGTGCGCGCTGCGCCGGCTCGGGCCGGTGTACGGCGCGGTGATGACGATGGTCCTTTGCGCCGCCGCGATGCTCTTGCTCAGCCCGCGCACCGAGGGCAACACCTACGTGCTGCTCGGTCCGGGCGTGGCCGTGCTCGCGGCCATGTGCCTGCTCGCCGAGCCGCCGCTCAAGCGGGCCATCATGGGGTACACGCTCGTGGGTGTCGCGATCGTGCTGGGCGTGGCCCACGCCATCTCGCCGATGCTGCTCGGTTCGTCAAACGATTCGGCCCTCCGGCCCGCCGGTGCGATCGTGGTCGCCGCGTGCGCGGCCATTCTGACGCTCGTCGGTGCGGGCGGGCTTCCCGGTGTCCGGGCGAAGCATCGCCCCCTCGGTGCCGGCCCCTACGGCCCCGCCCCCTCCGCAGCGACCGAACCACGCTCCCCGGCGTATGCTCGGAGTTGATGGCAGACACCTCATCATCGTCCGCGCACGCCCCCGTTCAGGCCGTCTCCGGAATCATGCCCCCGGCTATTCCTGTCCGCGGCGTCCGCATCGCCGGTACGGGCAGCCAACTGCCCAGCAAGGTCATCTCCAACGACCTGCTCGCCAGCGTCGTGCAGACCAACGACGAGTGGATCCAGCAGCGCACCGGCATCCGCGAACGCCGTATGTGCGACCGCTCCAAGGGCGAGAGCAACCGCTGGCTCTGTACCGAGAGCCTCCGCAAGGCGCTGGCCGCGGCCAACATGAAGGCCAGCGAACTGGACCTGATCATCTGCGGCACCATCAGCCAGGACATGCGCTGCCCGAGCACCGCCTGCCTCGTCGCGGCGGATCTCGGCGCGGGCACCGCCGCGGCGTGGGATCTCGGGGCCGCCTGCTGCGGCTTTGTCTACCCGCTGAACGTCGCTCATGACCTCATCCGCGTCGGCACGCACAAGGCCATCGGGATCATCGGCTGCGACACCATCACGGCGATTCTCGATTACCACAACCGCGGCGTGTGCATCCTCTTCGGCGATGGCGCCGGCGCCGCGGTGCTCGTGGCCGACAGCGACCCGTCCCGGGGCTGTCTGGCGCAGGTGAACAAGGCCGATGGCACAGGCTGGACGGACTTGTTCCAGCCCGCGGAGGAGTGGCAGATCCCCGAGGGCGTCGATCGCACCACGACGAAACTCGGTTGCCTGCAGATGAACGGCAAGGCCGTGTTCAAGTTCGCCGTCGGCACGTTCCAGGAACTCATCGCCGAGACGCTGACCAAGGCCGGTATCTCCGCGGAGCAGGTCGACGTGTTCGTCTGCCACCAGAGCAACGCTCGCATCCTCGACGCCGCCCGCGAGCGATTCGGCATCCCGCCCGAAAAGCTCCACGTCAACATCGACCGCGTCGGCAACACCAGTGCGGGCAGCGTCCCGCTCGTGCTCGATGAACTCATGCTCGCCGGCAAGATCAAGCCGGGCATGATCGTGATGTTCGTTGCCTTCGGCGCCGGCCTGACGTGGACCAGCAGCCTCTGGCGAGTCTGAGTCGATGCGCCGCCGACCCGGCGTTTACTCCGCGTCCCAGTCGTGGCCGCGGGTCATCGCCGAGCCCAGCAGCGACCAGGCCATCATCGGGTTCGCGTCAAGCCCTGCTCCCGCCGGGAAGTACAGGTGTCCGAACAGAACCGCCGAGATCACCATCTGGCACCGCATCGACGCCTCCTGATCGGTCATCGGCTCGAAGTACTCCGGGTCCTGCGAGACCAGGAGCCGCTTTGCGAGCACCATCCCCGGGCGTGAGGGCCGCGAAACGAACTCCACGACGTATGCGACCGCGGAGGTCCACGACCGCATCAGGAACAGCCTGTTGCGCCGGAGGTAGATGAACCACTTTTCCTCCATCACGCACGGCCGGAAGCCGACCCTCATCAATGCGAACTCGCGATCTGTGAATTGCCAGCAGATCGGGATCAATCGCGGATTGATCGGTTCTTGCACCTCTCGGAGCCAGACTGTCTTCACATCCGTCCGAGGCCGAGGCTCGGGCACGTACGAGAGATCGATGGACTTGATCGGTTGTGCGGTTTCGACCGGCTCCGTCTTCTTCTGACGCAACTTCTTAGGTGCTTTTCCCCTCGATGCCCCGGGCGTCTTGGCGGTCTTCTTTGCGGCCTTGCCGCGAGGCTTCTTCGCGGGCTTGTCGTGCTCGTGCATCGGTGCAGCATACACGCCGGGGTGCCGCTAGACTGTTGCATGAAGGTCCTGGTCAACGGCAAGAGCATCGACCTGCCCGACGGCGCAAGTGTCCGCGCACTGATCGAGCATCTCGGGCTTGCGAACGCGGCGTGTGCTGTCGAGGTGAACAAGGCCCTGGTTCGCAAGGCCGCCCACGAGCAGCACACGCTCCGCGATGGCGACACGGTAGAGGTCGTCACGCTTGTCGGCGGCGGGTGAAGTTGTACGTCTGTAACCGGTCACCACACCATCCCGAGGAGTTCCAATGAACGACCAGCCAACGAGCATGAACCGTCGCGAAGTCCTCGGCACCCTTGGCACCCTTGGCACCCTCGGCGCCGTGGCCGGCATGGCCTCCATCGCGACGATCCCCGGCCTGGCCAACGGGGCGCAGAACAATCTCCCGACCAGCCCCGTTCCCGGCGCGCCCTCCGCCGTGAAGTGGCCATTCTCGCCCGAGTCCATGGGCTTCGATGCCGCCAAGGGCGTCTTCAGCCTGCCCCCTCTGCCGTACGCGCCCGAGGCGCTCGAGCCGCATATCGACAAGGCCACGATGGAGATCCATCACGGCCGCCATCATCAGGCGTATGTCAACGGCCTGAACAAGGCCCTCGCCGAGATCGCCAAACTCCGCGAGCCCGGTGCCGACGCGGCGATGCATCGCCACTGGATGCGCGAACTGGCCTTCAACGCCGCCGGCCACGCCAACCACGTTCTCTTCTGGAACTGCATGCACGCCCCCAAGGACAAGGGCGGCAAGGGCGGCGGCCAGCCCGAAGGGAAACTCGCCGAGGCCATCACCCAGTCCTTCGGCTCGTTCGAGGCCTTCAGTGCCCAGTTCCGCAGCACCGCGTCAACGGTCGAGGGCAACGGCTGGGCGTGGCTGGTGGTCAATCACGCGATGGGCAACAGGCTGATGGTCATGGCCAGCGAGCGCCAGCAGGACCTGTTCGCCTGGGGCACCACGCCGATTCTCGGCGTTGATGTCTGGGAGCACGCCTACTACCTCAAGTATCAGAACAAGCGGGCGGACTACGTCGCCGCGTTCATGAACGTGGTCAACTGGTCGACCGTCGCGGCGTGGCACGCGATGGCGGCACACTGAGGACGCTTATGCCGAGCCACCGAACCAGCAAGAACGCCGAGCCCGAGCAGGACACCTCAGCAGGTGGGCCTGCCGATCTCGAGTGGTTCGCCAAGCCCGACAGCCCGGAAGGGGGCAAGGGCCTGCGATTTTCCTGCACGATGTGCGGCAATTGCTGCACGGGGCCAACGGGATACGTGCTGGTCAACGACGATGAGTGCTCCGGCATGGCCCGCAAACTGGGGATGACCATGGAGGCGTTCCTGGCCGAGCACACGCACATGATGCCGCTGGGCCGTTCGCTCAACGAGCGCAAGACCAAGCATGGCTACGACTGCGTGTTCCTCGATCGCCAGAAGATCCCCGGAAAGGCGGTCTGCGGCTTGTACGAAGCCCGGCCGCGGCAGTGCAAGACTTGGCCATGGTGGAGCAGCGTCATCGCTACGCGCGACGACTACGACCAGGCGCAGAAGAAGTGCCCGGGGCTGGGCAAGGGGACGCTCGTGCCGGTGTCGGAGATCCGAATTCAGCGGAAGATCATCGAGATCTAGGCTACGAAAGGTCGTCGCGGAACTATGACGGTTCGTAGTCGATCCCAGGACGACCCCGGCGAGTCCGCGATCACGCGGGCATGGATCGAGCACGCGGGGGTCGGCTCGGCGGCGGCGGCGGAGTTGGAGACGATTTATGCCGAGGCCGGGCGGGAAATCGCCCGTCGGGGACCGGCATGTTGGGCCTCGGGGCGGTGCTGCAACTTTGCCAAGGCCGGGCATCGGCTGTATGTGACGGGGCTTGAGGCGGCGTACTGCGTCGCTCGCTTAACGCCGCCGATGACGCTGACGGTCGAGGGGATCAGGCTTGCGCGGGAGGGTGGGGGGTGTCCGTTTCAGGTGGCGAATCTCTGCGGGGTGCACGGCATCAAGCCGCTGGGGTGCCGCGTGTACTTTTGTGATCGGTCGGCGCAGGGGTGGCAGGGGGAGTTGACCGAGCGGCTGCTGACGGAGATTCGGGGGGTTCACGATCGGCACGGGCTGGGGTATCGGTATGGCGAGTGGCGTGAGATGCTCGAGCGGGTGGGTGCCGCGGCGTGGGGCGATTGAGGTTGGCATGGCGATTGTGATTGGCCTTCATGAGGGCGACGGACCGCCCCGGAGGCCGACACGATGCGACACTGGCTTTGCGCGATGCTTGCTGCTCTTGCGCTGATGGGCGCAATGCTCGCGCTGACGGCGGAGGCGATGGGCCAGCCCGGGCAAGCGGGTGGCACAGGGGGGGTAGGGGGCGCGGGCGAGTCGACGGTGAGTCTGACGGACGTGGTCAGCGTCCAGGAGATCGCGCGGATTCAGGGGCAGGGCGAGAGCGTGCTGCGCGGAATCGGCATTGTCACGGGTCTCAAGGGCACGGGCGACTCCGGCGCGGACCCGGTGATGGCGCGGCCGCTGGCGCAGTTCTACGAGAGCAACGGCAATCCGATGCCCGATCTGCGCGACCTGGCCAAGGCCAAGAGCGTGGCGATGGTGGCGATCACGGCGGTGATCCCAGCCCAGGGCGCGCGGGCGGACGACACGCTGGATGTGTTTGTCACGACGACGCACACCAGCACGAGTCTGGCGGGCGGGAGGCTGTTTCTGTCGCCGCTCGCGGGGCCGCTGCCCGGTCAGGGCGTGTACGCGATCGCGGAGGGGCCGATCGTGGTGGAGAACTCGGCGACGCCGACGGTGGGACGGGTGCGGATGGGTGCGCGGGTGATCGCGGATGTTCTCGCGCCCGTGGGGCGGGAGAGTTTCACGCTGATTCTCGAGCCGACCTATCGGCACTTCGCGGTGGCGGATCAGTTGGCGGACACGATCAACGCGCTGGCGCCGGAGCCCGAGGGCGACGAGCAGGGCGCGGCGTATGCGCCGCTGGCCGAGGCTCTGGATGATGTGAGCGTTCGGGTGACGATCCCGGTTGCGGAGCGTGGGAACAGCGCGAAGTTCATCGGCAAGGTGATGACGGCGACGATGAGCCCGAGCCTGCTGAGGTTGCCGGCCCAGGTGATCGTCAACACGAGAACCGGGTCGATCGTCGTGACGGGAAATGTGGAAGTGTCGAGCGTCGCGATCGCGCACAAGGACCTTGTGATCACCAGCACGGAGCCGGTGATCCCGCCGACGCCGCAGAACCCGGTGACGACGACCACGCGATGGACGAGCGTCGGTACGACGTCGCGCGTGAGCGACCGCGCGAGGATCCAGGATCTGCTGGCGGCGTTCAAGCAGATGGATGTGCCGATCGAGGACCAGATCAACATCCTGACGCAGATCCATCGATCGGGACGGCTGCACGCGCGGCTGGTGATCGACTGACCGGAACGGGCACAGCGGCGAGGCGGCAGCGGCGGACTTATGGAGGTTTCTTGTGCGGGTTGACGGGAACATGAACCTGGGGATCGACTCGGCGGCGCTGCGGCGCGGCGAGGTAGCGTCATCGCGTGCGGCGGATCTTTCCGGCGCTCGGCGAGCGGTCTGGGGCGAGGTTCTCAATCGGCCCGTGGCCGCGGGGGCGGGCGGCGCGACGGAGGCGGACCCGGATGTCGAGTCGGCGCGGCGGGCGCGCAAGGCCGCGGAGGACTTCGTCTCGATCGCGTTCGTGCAGCCGATTCTCAAGGAGTTTCGCGCCAGCAACCGTGCCGCGGCACCGTTTGCGCCGGGCCCTGCGGAGCGGTCGTTCGGGGCGCTGCTGGACCAGATGATGGCGGGGGATGTTGTGCGAGCATCGAACTTCGGGCTGGTCGACCGGCTTGCGGGTGATCTCAACAGCAGGCGACTGAAGGGGCGAAGCGCGGGCGAGCGGGGCGGGGATGCGGATGCCGCGGCTGAGAAGAACGCGGGTGCGGAGTCGCTGGCGATGCTGCGGGCCATGGGCAACGGCGCATCGGCGATCATGGCGCGGGGCGATGTGCGACCGGTTTCGATCGGCGCAGCGGGCGCGGGCGGTTCGGAAGCGGTTGGCGGCGTGCAAGGAGATCGGCCGTGAGCACGATGATGCGCGATGATGCGAAGGCTCGGGGCGTGCGCGCCGGCGCCTCGGGCGGGCTGACGGAGCTGCAGATCCGGCGTCTGGAGGCTCTGCTGCTGGGGCTGATCGAGCATCACGAGCGGCTGGAGGGCGTGCTCGATGAGCATCGCGATGCGCTGGCCAAGGCCGATGCGGCGCGGATCGGCGTGTGTGTAGAACGTGAGCAGATGGCCGGGCGCAAACTGGCGGAGCTCGATGCCGAGCGCACGGCGCTTCTGCGCGAGATCGCGGGCGTGAGCCTGCGCTGGCAGTTGTCGCAGCCTGCGGGCTCGCCGGACCCGACCAAGGCGACGCTCACCAGCGTGGCGATGCGGGTGAACGGACCGGCTCGCGATGCGCTGCTAACGCTGGCCGGGACGCTGCGGGCGGTGATGGGCCGCGTGGTGCAGAAGCAGCAGGTCATCCGCACGGCGAGCCAGTCACTGATGGTGCACATGCGGAGTCTGTTCGAGCAGGTGTCGCTGCAGTTGACGCACACGGGGACGTATGCCAGGCCCGGGCAGAGAGCCGCGGGGATGCACGCGAGCGCGGTGGTATCGACGCTGGACATGACCAGTTGACGAGCCCGCGTGGTGCGGCCGCGTGCTGAGGTGTGTTGGATCGCGGAGTCGGCGGATCGGATCGGCGTGAAAGGAACGAACGCATGAGCCTCTCAACCAGCCTGCAGATCGGACGCAGCGCCCTGACGGCGGGGCAGATGGCGATTCAGATCGCGGGCAACAACGTCTCCAACGCCACAACGCCCGGATACTCGCGGCAGACGCTCTCGCTCACGCCCACGCAGGACACTCGCTTCGGCGGGAACTTCATCGGCCGCGGGGTGAATGTTCAGGCGATCCGGCGCCAGGTCGATGACGCGCTGCAGGCCAGGCTCTGGAGCGGCCTGAGCGCCGAGAGCGCGGGATCGACGGACCTGCGGCTGCTGGGCGGTGTCGAGAACGTGATGAACGCGCTCGGCGGCACGAACCTCTCGACGCAGCTCAACGCGTTCTTCAACTCCTGGTCGACGCTGGCCGATACGCCCGGCGCGGGCGGGCCGCGGGCTCTGGTGGTCCAGCAGGGTCAGCAACTCTCGTCGTACGTCAAGAACCTGCGCTCGCAACTGGTCGATCAGCGGCTACAGGTTGACCGCGAGCTCGGCACGAGCGTGCTGCGTGCGGATGATCTGCTGAACCAGATCGCGAACCTCAACACGCAGATCGTCACCGCGGAAAACGGTCAGGGTGTGGCCAACGGCCTGCGCGATCAGCGGGATGCGCTGATCACCGAGTTGTCGAAGTTCATGGACATCACCGCCGTGCAGCAGGCCAACGGAAACGTTGACATCCTCGTCGCGTCGCAGCCGGTGGTGCTCGCCGGGCAGACCCGCGGGCTGCAACTGAAGTTCGAGGATGACAACGGCACGACGGTGATCTCCGTCACGACGCGCGACAACCAGGAGAAGCTGGCGATCACATCCGGAACCGTCGGCTCGCTGATGCGGCAGCGCAACGAGCTGGTGACCGACACCATCCAGCGGGTCGACAACATCGCCAAGAATCTCATCCACGAGGTCAACCGGATCTACAGCCAGGGCAGCAACGGCAACCGCGTGTCGAGCTATCAGGGCCTCACCGCGGTCGGCGCGAGCGACCTTGCGCGGTCGTTCAACGACCCGGCGAACGCGACGTTTCAGGCGCTGAACTTCAGGCCGACCAGCGGCAAGTTCAGCGTCACGGTCACCAACAACGCGACAGGATCGAGCCAGACGGTGAGCATCCCGATCGATCTGGACGGGATCAACTCGTCGTTCACGCCGGGCTTTGCGAATGACACGAGCATGAACTCGCTCATCGCCAGCCTCAACGGCGTGTCGAATCTCACCGCGACGACCGGGCCGAACGGCGGGCTGGTGGTGAACGCGGCGAGCGGCTTTAGCGTGAGTTTCAGCGACGACACGTCCGGCGTGCTCGCGGTGCTCGGCGTGAACACGTACTTCACGGGAACCGACGCGAGCGATATCGCGGTGCGGAGCGACCTTGTCGCCTCGCCGGCGACGCTGAACGCGGCGAGGACGGAGAACGGCGCGCGTGCCGACAACGGCGCGGCCCTGGCGCTCTCGCGGCTGCGGAGCCAGACCATCACGGGGCTCAACGGTGAGACGTTCAACGCCGCGTGGAACGGCGCGACGCAGGCGGTTGCGGTGCGCGTGACATCGAGCAAGACCAACGCGGAGGCAACGAAGTTGGTGCGAGAGAATCTCGATGCGCAGCGTTCGTCGATCTCGGGCGTGAGCATGGATGAGGAGGCGATCAATCTCGTGAATTACCAGCGGCAGTACCAGGCCGGGGCGAGGTTCATCTCGGTGGTCGATGAGATGACGCAGACGCTGCTGCAGTTGATCTGAGTCGGTGCAGCGCCAAGCGCGGAGCAATCGGAGCGGTCGCGGTAACGGAACGGAGCGAACATGTCCAGCGTGCTTCCAGCCAGTGTCAGCCGAGTGTCGCAGTTCCTGGCGTCGCAGGTGACGCTCGCGAACCTCGGGCGGACGAACCTGAGCCTGTTCGATGTGCAGAACCAGATCAGTTCGGGCAACGCGATCACGCGCGCCAGCGATGACTCGGTCTCGGCCAGCGCGATCTCGATCCTGATCGATCGCCTTTCCGCGCAGAACCAGCAGAAGAAGAGCATGGCCCATGCGTCGACGGTGCTCAACGCGCTGGACTCGAGCCTGGGCGATGCGACCGATATCGTGCGTCAGGCCCAGACCATCGCCAGCAGCCAGATCGGCGTGAACTCCGACCCGACGACGCGCGCGCAGCAGGCCGTTGTCGTCGAGTCGCTCATGCAGCAGTTGCTGACGATCTCCAATCGGAGCGTTTCGGGTGTGTACTACTTCGGCGGGAGCGTGCCGAACACGCCGCCGGTCGAGTCGTTCAACGGCGGAATCCGCTACAACGCCCGCGGGACGGGCATGCTCACGGACCTTGGTACGGGCGACAGCATCCCGATCACCATCGGCGGGAACAACGCCATCGGCGAGGTCTCGGCGCGTCAGCGGAGCACGCTGGATCTGAATCCCGGGCCGTCGGGGTCTACGCAGCTCGCGGACATCTTCGGCGCCGCCGGGCGCGGGTTCACGCCCGGTGTGGTTCAGTTCTCGTTCAACGGCGGGCCGGTGGCGCAGGTCGATCTGACGCAGGCCAAGAGTGTGCAGGACGTGGTCGCGGCGGTTTCGAGCGCGATCCGCCAGTACGAGACGGCCAACAGCGTGACGATCCTCGACCTTGGCGCGGTGAGCATCGGCACGCAGGGCATCACGTTCGACGTCGTCGCCGGCGGCACGCTGACGTTTACGGATCAGACCAACGCCACCACGGGTGCGGATCTCGGGCTTACGCAGGCGGCGTTTACCCCCGTGAACAATCAGGGCGCGGACCTGAACCCGAAGCTCACGCTTGGAACCTCGCTCTCGCAGATTCCCGGCCTGACGCTGCCGCTGGGCACGATCCGGCTGAGGCTCAACAGCGGTGCGCAGTCGGTGGTTCGGGATGTGAACCTCAGCAGTGCGCAGCGGATCGACGATGTCCGGAACCTGATCGAGAGCTCGGGGATCGGCGCACGGGTGCAGATCAGCAGCAACGGCCGCGGGCTGGACATCTTCAACGAGGTCGCGGGGCTGAACCTGAGTGTGGAGGAGGTCGGCGGCGGAACGTCGGCGACGCAACTGGGGCTGAGGACGCTGACGGCGACGACGAGCACGACGGACTTCAACCAGGGGCGCGGGGTCAAGATCGTCGACAACGTGACCAATCCGCTGACGGGTACGCTGGATCCCAGCCGCAACACGGACTTCCGGGTGACGCTCGGGAACGGTCAGTGGTTCGATGTGGATCTGCGGCCGGCTGACATGGCGACGGTGAGCACGGTGCTGGCGCGGATCAACGCCCAGTTCGCCGCGGCGGTGGGCACCCAGAACAACCCCGCGGCTCCTGCGCTGGCGGCGGGTGACTTCACGGCGGGGCTGGTCAACGGGCCCAACGGGCTGGCGCTGGGGCAGGCGGTCGGGCCGGGGGCGATTGTGGTGACCGGTTTGAACAACTCGGGCGCGGCCGAGGACCTGGGGCTTTCGAACCTGACGTTTGATGCCGTGAGCGCAAGATACATCGGTCAGGACCGCGCAAACTTGCGCGTTGACAATCTTTTCAGCGACCTGATCGACTTGCGTCAGGCTCTTCTGGCGAACGACTCGACTGGCATAACGCTTGCTGGGCAAAGGCTGACCGCCAGTGCGGATCGGTTGTCGGCGGCGCAGGCGCTCGTCGGGGCCTATTCGGCGCGGGTCAAGCAGGCGGATGAGGATCTGGCGGATCGGATTGTTCTGGATACGAAGATGCGGTCGGAATTGCAGGAGGTGGACTTCGCGGCGGCGGCGACCCGGTTCAGCCAGTTGCAGACGCAGTTGGAGGCGGGGCTGAGGACCGCCAACGTACTGGGAAGCCGATCGTTGTTTGACTTTCTGGGTTGATGCGAGAGCAAGCGGAACGACCCCCAACTCCCCGCCGGCCTGGCCTCGGCGGGGGAGACGACAGGATGTCGCCCGGCGGAGTGCCGGGAGCAGGGCATGAGGCCTCTGAGGTGGAGTTCGAGCATGGACGTGCGGACAACGCGATTCGGAACCGTGACGATTTCGGATGATCGGGTGATCACGTTCGCCAAGGGGCTGCTGGGCTTCGGGAGCTACACGCGCTTCTGCCTGCTCGAGCCGGCGGAGGACGCGTGCTTCTACTGGCTCCAGTCGGTGGAGGAGCCGAGCCTGGCGTTCGTGGTGACGGATCCGAGTTTCTTCGTGGCGGACTATTCGGTGCCGATCCGGCCCGAGCAGATGGCGGACATGGGCATCAGCCAGTTGAGCGATGCGCAGGTGTTCGTGATCGTGAACAAGGTTGATCAGACGCTGACGGGCAACCTTCAGGGCCCGCTGGTGGTCAACAGCCGGACGCGCGTGGGCGAGCAGTTTGTGCTCGCGGAGAAGAAGTGGACCACGCGGCACCCCTTGGTGGCGCTGGCCGCGCAGGCCGGTCGGAAGGCCGCGTCGGCGTGAGGCGCCGGGCCGTCGAGCGGTGATCGACGGTTCGGGCGGTACGCTGACGGGTGGGGTGGAGCGGGCGAATGACGGGGTGGGGGCGGGCGAAGGCACAACGCGCGGCAGACGCGCACGAGTGAGAAAGCGAGCCGGCCAGGGATGGCCGACGGCCCACAGGGGCCGAACTCGCCAGAGATGCAAGGAAGGAACCGAGCATGCTGGTGCTCAGCCGACAGCGAGACGAGACGATCATGATCGGCGACGATGTGCAGATCACGATCGTGGACATCCGGGGGGACAAGGTCCGACTGGGAATCACGGCGCCGACGAAGGTCGCGGTGCACCGCAAGGAGGTGTATGACGCGATCAAGGCGGAGAACGAGCGGGCGGCGCAGATCGCCGGCGGGGACCTGGGCGCGGTGCGGAGCGTGCTGTCTCAGCCGCTGCGGCCGCGGACGGGGATCCGGCCGGTGCCGGGTGCGACACCGATTCATGCGGTGCCTGTCCACGGGGCCGGCGGGAACGGTGCGATGGGTGGGGGCGGCGGATTGGTCGACGCGACCAAGCGGACCGGCTGAGCCGGGACGCGGGGCGAAGGAGTCAAGGAATTTGGTTCCGGGCGGTGCCCGGGGTCGGTGAGCGGAGCAACGCAGGTCAACGGGTCGCGCAGCGACGAATCGTCGGAACGTCCAGCAGCAGTCACGGAGGATTGCCATGTCACGAATCAACAGCAATGTCCCGAGCATGATCGCCCAGGCCAACTTGTCCCGGTCCCAGTCGGACCTGAACGTCCGGCTTGAGCGGCTCAGCACCGGCCTGCGGATCAACCGGGGAGCGGACGACCCGGCGGGCCTGATCGTCTCGAGCCGAATCGGCTCCGAGATCAACGGCCTCCAGCAGGCGGTCCGCAATAGCGAACGCGCTAGTTCGGTCATCTCGACGACCGAGGGATCGCTCAGCGAGGTATCGGACCTGCTCAACTCCGTTCGGGCGCTGGTCGTCGAAGCCGCCAACACCGGCGCGCTGTCGGACGAGGAACGCAAGGCCAACCAGCTGCAGATCGACTCGGCGATCGAGACGATCACCCGCATCTCCAACGCGGCGAGTTTCGGCGGGCTGAAGCTGCTCAACGGATCCCTGGACTACATCCTTTCGGGTGTGCGGTCCAGTGCCGTGGCCAAGGCGCAGATTCTCGGCGCGAACTTCGCGGGGCGGAGCAACATCCAGGTGGATGTCGAGACCGTCGCCAGCGCCCAGACCGGGCGGCTGTACCTGCGTGGCGACTACGCCGGCGGGCCGTTCGGCAACGGACGGCTGCAGTCGTCGGTCACGCTCGAGGTTTCCGGACCCAAGGGTGTGCAGACGCTGCAGTTCCTCTCGGGTCTGAGCCTGAGCGAGGTGGTCAGCGCCGTCAATGCCTTTAAGGAGGCGACGGGTGTCTCGGCGACGCTGAACAACGGCAACGCGAACTCCGGCGTGATCTTCTCGTCGGTCGGATTCGGCTCGGCGCAGTTCACGAGCGTGCGGAAGCTCAACAACCCTTCGGCGGCGAGCAACTTCCAGACCTACGCCCTGACGAGCAACGCCGCGGTGCCGGCGAACATCGATGTCGCCGCGCTGATCACCGGCGGGCAGCTGGTTTCGGCCAATCGCGATGCGGGTCGGGATGTGTTCGCGATCGTCAACGGCAATCTGGGCACGGGCGAGGGCCTGAAGCTCTCGCTGCCCAACGCGACGAGCCTGTCGCTGGATCTGCAGCTCACCCAGGCCTTCGCCACCCGCAACGGTGCTCAGAGCAGCTTCTTCATCACCGGGGGCGGCGCGCTGTACCAGCTCGGCGGCGAGATCACGGCCAGCCAGCAAATCTCCGTCGGCCTGCCGTCGATCGCGGCCAGCCGCCTCGGTGGCACGCTAATCAACGGATCGCTGCAGTTCCTGGACTCGATCCGCTCGGGCGGGTCCAACGACCTCAACAGCCGGAACTTCACGAACGCCTCGTCGATCCTGACCACGGCGATCGATGAGATCAGCGTGCTCCGCGGGCGGCTCGGTGCGCTGGAGCGGAACACGCTGGATACCAATGTCCGGTCGATCCAGTCGGCGATCGAGAATCTGACGGCCAGCCAGAGCGTGATCCGGGATGCGGACTTCGCTCAGGAGACGTCGAATCTGACCAGAGCGCAGATTTTGTCCAGTGCCGGGTCCTCGGCCCTTCAGTTGTCCAACCAGCAGGCGCAGCAGGCCCTGCAGTTGCTGCGGACCTGATTCGGGCGTCGCCGGAAGTCCGAAAAACGGGCCTTGAAGGCCCATAATCGATCAACACGCGGCCCCACCCCTTCCTGGCGAAGAGGTGGGGCTGTGCCGTTTATGACGCGCATAACGACGGAACTTGGACCAGTAACCTCAAGACGCGCCCTTTTTGTTTCGATTATCCGACGGTCGGGGACCCATTCTCGGGTCATCCGATCTGTTCTCGGTACGGATGCCGAGGGCAGGGATGATCGGGCCTGCCCGCGAGTTTGCGGACGGGTGCCGAGGATCGACAGCGGGTTCGCGGACGTGTGTTTCGCGGACGGGTCGATCGGATGAGTTCTCGGCGTGCACGGAGGTTTCAAGTGGCTCGTATCAACACGAATCCCGCGTCGCTCATTGCTCAGCGCAATCTGTCGAGCAACACCAACTCGCTGAACTCAACCCTCGAGCGGTTGAGCACGGGCCTGCGGATCAACCGCGGCAAGGATGACCCGGCGGGTCTGATCGCCAGCGAGAATCTGCGTGCCGAGAAGTCGGCACTGAGCGCCGCGATCGGCAATGCGGAGCGGACGGATCAGCTCGTGAACATCGCCGAGGGCGGGTTGCAGGAGTTGAGCAATCTGCTCACCGAGGTTCGTGCGCTCGTGACCAGCAGCGCCAACACGGCGGGTCTGTCGATCGAGGAGCGTCAGGCGAATCAGCTGCAGATCGACTCGATCCTTCAGACGATCGATCGACTGGCCGACGCGACGAACTTCCAGGGCGTCAAGCTGCTCAACGGCAACCTTGACTTCACGGCCAACGCGATCGCCTCGGGCGTGAGCGACTACCGGATCAACGCCGCGAAGCTCTCCAAGGGCGGGAACGTCAACGTTCAGGCCCTGATCACCACCAGCGCTCAGCAGGGCAGCCTGTTCCTGTCAACGGGCACGAGCCTGAACCTTGCGGGCGGCACGCAGGGCCTGTTCACGATCGAGGTCGCGGGCCAGTTCGGCAGCCGCGAGTTGAGTTTCGCCTCCGGCACCACGCGGCAGACGATCGTCGACGCGATCAACACGTACACGGACGTAACGGGCGTCAACGCGAGCCTGTTCAACTCCTCGACCAGCGCGGGTCTGCGGCTGAACAGCACGAACTACGGCTCGGACGGCTTCGTGTCGGTGCGTGTCGTCAACGCCGCGAACATCCAGGGCGCGGGTGTCGGCGTCTATCGTGCGATCGGCACGAACGCGAATGCTCCGGACTCGTCTCAGCAGACGCTCTTTACCTCGCAGGCGGCCAAGAACGCGACGCGTGATCCGGGTCAGGACCTTGTCGCGACGATCAACGGTGTCGCCGCGACGACCAAGGGCCGAACCGCCCGCATCAACACGGACTTCCTAGACGTTGAGATCACCTTCAACGCCGTGACCGCGACACGGACCAACGGTCTGTCGAGCGTCAACGCGTTCACGATTACCGGCGGCGGCGCGGACTTCCAGCTGGCCAGCCGCGTGGACATCACGGGCAAGGTCGCCCTGGGCATTCAGTCGGTCTCGACGCGGAACCTCGGCAACTCGTCGGTGGGCCTGCTGTCGGGCCTGGCCGCGGGCAAGGAGTTCAACGTCGTCGAAGGTGACCTGGTCAAGGCCGGCAAGGTGGTTGATGAAGCGATCCGTCAGGTTTCGGCGCTGCGTGGCCGGCTCGGCGCGTTCCAGAAGAACACCGTCGGCGCGACGATCCGGAACCTCGGCGTGTCGTTCGAGAACAGCTCCGCGGCCGAGAGCGTCATCCGCGATGCGGACTTTGCCAGCGAGACGGCGGCGTTGACCCGTGGGCAGATCCTGGCGCAGGCCGCGCAGAACTCGCTGAGCCTGGCCAACTCGCAGCCCCAGTCGGCGCTGCAGTTGCTCCGAGGCTAAGACCGGCCGGACAATCTGATCGAGCCTCCGCCGCCCGCATCATCGTGATGCGGGCGGCTTTCGTTTTGGCGGATGACGCGGCGCGGCGTCGGCTGGGCGTGGCCTTCAGGAAGCCGCGGACGCGCGGCCGCGGGCGGGTGTCATGATCAGTCGCGGCGATTGCGCGGCGGCTTTCGAACGTGCCGCGCGGTGCGCAAGCAGTTTCGGCATTTTCAACTGCGTATGGGGACATTAGCGATCCGGCGGGGTGGGTGAGGGAAGATGCGCGGACTGGGGCGACCCATAACGCGGTTCGTCTGGCGGGCTTGCGCGGGCGGTGACGACTGTGCGGGCGCGCGAAGATTCGCAGAGTGATTCGGTGTGGCAAGCGGGAACGACGGGCGGAGCAAGTTCCGATGAATCCCGCACGGCCCCGCGGGTGACCCGTGGTGCTGAGCGTCCGGTACGGAAGCCGGGCGCAACAGGCGTCCTGTCGGGCTCTGTGTTGCCCGCAGACACGAACACGAATCCGGCTCGTTGCCGGAGCGGTTCGACAATTCAGACCAGACCACGCACGGAGGAACTATGTCTCGTATCAACACGAACCCCGCCTCGCTCATCGCTCAGCGGAATCTCTCCGCGAACAACGGGTCGCTGAACACGACTCTGGAGCGTCTGAGCACCGGCCTGCGGATCAACCGCGGCAAGGACGATCCCGCCGGCCTGATCGCCAGCGAGAATCTGCGTGCCGAGAAGGGCGCGCTCGCGTCGGCGATCGGTAACGCCGAGCGTACGGATCAGCTCGTGAACATCGCCGAGGGCGGCCTTCAGGAAGTCAGCAACCTGCTGACCGACCTCCGCTCGCTGGTGACGGCCACGGCCAACAACGCCGGTCTGTCGGCCGAAGAGAAGAACGCAAACCAGCTGCAGATCGACTCGATCCTGCAGACCATCGACCGTATTGCCGACTCGACGAACTTCCAGGGCGTCAAGCTGCTCAACGGCAACTTCGACTTCCGGACCACCGGCGTCGCGTCGGGCGTGAGTGACTTCCGCGTCAACGCCGCGAAGGTGAACAAGGGCGGCAGCGTGGCGGTGCAGGCTCTGGTGACCGGCTCTGCTCAGCAGGGCAGCCTGTTCCTCTCCACCGGCACGGCTCTGAACCTTGGCGGTGGCGCCAACGGCCTGTTCACGATCGAGATCTCCGGCCGCCTCGGCTCCCGCGAACTGAGCTTCGCGTCGGGTACGACGCGTCAGCAGATCATCGACGCCGTGAACACGTACACGGATGTGACGGGCGTCTCGGCCTCGGCCTTTACTTCGACGGGCTCGTCCAACGCCGTGCAGCTGCGCAGCACCGAGTTCGGCAGCGACAACTTTGTGTCGGTGAAGGTCGTCAACTCCGCGGGCATCACCGGCGGCTCGGGCGTCTACACGGCGCAGACGGGCAACGCGAATGCGATCAACACCTCTGGCGGCACGGCGTTCAGCGCCAACGCGGCCAAGAACGGCGTTCGCGATGAGGGCAAGGACATCGTCGCCACGATCAATGGCGTCGCCGCGACCAGCAAGGGTCGAAACGCCCGGATCAACACGGACTTCCTCGATGTCGAGATCACCTTCAACGCGGCGACGGCGACGCGTACGAATGCGGTCTCGAGCGTGAACGCGTTCACGATCTCCGGTGGCGGTGCCGAGTTCCAGCTGGCCAGCCGCGTGGACATCGCGGGCAAGGTCGCCCTCGGTGTGCAGAACATCGCGACGCGCAAGCTAGGCAACAGCGACACGGGCTTCCTGAGCAGCCTGGCGTCGGGCAAGGCCTTCAACGTGGTCGACGGCGACCTGGTCAAGGCCGGCAAGGCGGTCGATGAGTCGATCCGTCAGGTTTCTTCTCTCCGCGGCCGACTGGGCGCGTTCCAGAAGAACACCGTCGGCGCGACGATCCGTAACCTCGGCGTGTCGCTCGAGAACTCGGCCGCGGCCGAGAGCGTCATCCGCGACGCCGACTTCGCCCGTGAGACCGCGAGCCTTACCCGCAGCCAGATCCTCTCGGCCGCGGCGCAGAACTCGCTGGGCCTGGCCAACTCGCAGCCCCAGTCGGCGCTGCAGTTGCTCCGAGGCTAAAGCGTGAGTGAGCCGTCGGGCCGCGGGGCCTGACGGTTGAACCAAGTCTTTCGGGGCCGCCCGGGTCGCTGTGACCCGGGCGGCTTTCTTTTTGGACTTGGCCGGGGTAGTGGGCGATTGCTCTGGCAATCACCCGGGGCAGCGGGTGCGGCTTTGGGGGCCCGGCGAGCGCGGGTACGAGAACTTGCGGCCTGCGCGGGATCGGACCTTGCGCAGGTCCGCAGAACCAGCGCGATGTGAAGGTGTGCGGAGTGCGCCGCGTTCGGGGGTCGGTTGTCGCTGCGATGGGTGAGTGGCCGGGCGAGGCGGAGCGGGCTGGAGCCGATGCCGAGGGAGCCGCGCGGCCTTTGCAGGGGCGTGCGGGGTCGACGGTACGGACGCCGTCGGCATCGGGAGGCTCTCGCGGCGTGTGGCCGCGGCGAGCGACGTTCGTTGCCTTGTGGCGCGGACGGGAACTCGTGCGGCGCAAGCCGGCACACGGAGGAACGATCGAATGTCACGTATCAACACGAACCCGGCCTCACTGATTGCCCAACGCAACCTGTCGGGCAACAACTCGCAGCTCAATACGACGCTCGAGCGTCTGAGCACGGGTCTGCGGATCAACCGCGGCAAGGACGATCCGGCAGGCCTGATCGCCAGCGAGAATCTGCGTGCCGAGAAGGGCGCGCTCGCGTCGGCGATCGGTAACGCCGAGCGTACGGATCAGCTCGTGAACATCGCCGAGGGTGGTCTTCAGGAAGTCAGCAACCTGCTGACGGACCTCCGCTCGCTGGTGACGGCCACGGCCAACAACGCCGGTCTGTCGGCCGAAGAGAAGCAGGCAAACCAGCTGCAGATCGACTCGATCCTGCAGACCATCGACCGTATCGCCGACTCGACGAACTTCCAGGGCGTCAAGCTGCTCAACGGCAACTTCGACTTCCAGACCACCGGCGTCGCGTCGGGCGTGAGTGACTTCCGCGTCAACGCCGCGAAGGTGAACAAGGGCGGCAGCGTGGCGGTGCAGGCTCTGGTGACCGGCTCTGCTCAGCAGGGCAGCCTGTTCCTCTCCACCGGCACGGCTCTGAACCTTGGCGGTGGCGCCAACGGCCTGTTCACGATCGAGATCTCCGGCCGCCTCGGCTCCCGCGAACTGAGCTTCGCGTCGGGTACGACGCGTCAGCAGATCATCGACGCCGTGAACACGTACACGGATGTGACGGGCGTCTCGGCCTCGGCCTTTACTTCGACGGGCTCGTCCAACGCCGTGCAGCTGCGCAGCACCGAGTTCGGCAGCGACAACTTTGTGTCGGTGAAGGTCGTCAACTCCGCGGGCATCACCGGCGGCTCGGGCGTCTACACGGCGCAGACGGGCAACGCGAATGCGATCAACACCTCTGGCGGCACGGCGTTCAGCGCCAACGCGGCCAAGAACGGCGTTCGCGATGAGGGCAAGGACATCGTCGCCACGATCAATGGCGTCGCCGCGACCAGCAAGGGTCGAAACGCCCGGATCAACACGGACTTCCTCGATGTCGAGATCACCTTCAACGCGGCGACGGCGACGCGTACGAATGCGGTCTCGAGCGTGAACGCGTTCACGATCTCCGGTGGCGGTGCCGAGTTCCAGCTGGCCAGCCGCGTGGACATCGCGGGCAAGGTCGCCCTCGGTGTGCAGAACATCGCGACGCGCAAGCTAGGCAACAGCGACACGGGCTTCCTGAGCAGCCTGGCGTCGGGCAAGGCCTTCAACGTGGTCGACGGCGACCTGGTCAAGGCCGGCAAGGCGGTCGATGAGTCGATCCGTCAGGTTTCTTCTCTCCGCGGCCGACTGGGCGCGTTCCAGAAGAACACCGTCGGCGCGACGATCCGTAACCTCGGCGTGTCGCTCGAGAACTCGGCCGCGGCCGAGAGCGTCATCCGCGACGCCGACTTCGCCCGTGAGACCGCGAGCCTTACCCGCAGCCAGATCCTCTCGGCCGCGGCGCAGAACTCGCTGGGCCTGGCCAACTCGCAGCCCCAGTCGGCGCTGCAGTTGCTCCGAGGCTAATCCCCGGTGAGACAGTCTGAGTGACTCTTCGCCGCCCGGGCCGATTGGCCCGGGCGGCTTTCATTTCGGCGGGCGTAGCATGAGCCGCGATGACGATTCGCCGACAGCCCGAGGACTTTGTGGTGATCGAGCGGCTGCTCGCGTCGGCGATGGCGGGCTGGCGCGATGCGCCCGGCGAGGAGACGCCGCACGCGGTGTATCGGCTGGAGAAGCGATCGCTGACCACGCCGGAAGCCGTGTCGCATCTGGCCAAGGCGCTGGGCACGCGTGCGGGGTTGATCGAGCACGGGGGGCTGAAGGACAAACACGCGTGCACGACTCAGCACGTGTCGCTCCGGCCCGAACAAGCCGGGCGCGTGCGGTCGCTGAGCGCCAAGGTTCAGGGGCAAGGTTGGTCGGCCGAACGCATCGGGTGGAGCGGGCGGGCGCTCGATGCGTCGATGATCGAGGGCAACGAGTTTGTGATCGTCGTTCGCGACCTTCGCCCGGCGGATGTGGACACGCTCAACGCCCGAGCGGATCTGCTCAACATCGGCCCCAGCCGGAGCGAGGCGACGCTGCGCATTGTGAACTACTTCGGCGCGCAGCGATTCGGCTCGGCGCGTCACGGGCAGGGCTTTGTCGCTCGGGCATTGATCGCGGGCGAGTTCGAGCGGGCGCTTCGGCTTTCGATCGCGACGCCGGCGCGGAAAGACATGGGCCGGCAGCGCGAGTTCACCCGCGCGGCGGCGACCAAGTGGGGGCAGTGGGAGGTTCTCGCGCGCGAGCTGCCGGCGATGCCCGAGCGGCGGGCGATCGAGGTGCTCGCCCGGGGCGGGGCGATGTGGGAGGCCTACGCCGCGCTGCCCCACGCGCTGACGCAGATGCACGTCGAGGCGTTCCAGAGCCACCTGTGGAACGCGACGGCGCGGCGGATGGTCGAGGCGCACGCCGCGAGCATGAAGCCCGTCGAGGGCAAGGCTGAGGCGTTCCTGCGTGCGGATGATGAGTTCGGCGAGATGCTCTTCCTCTCCGCCGCGGATGTGCCCGAGGCCTGGAACGGGCTGGAAGTTCCGACGCTTTCGCCGGAGGTTCGTCTTGCGGGGTGTTCGTCGGCGTGGCACGCCGCGGCGGTCGCGGCCCTGCGCGATGAAGGGCTCGCCGACACGGGCGAGTTGCGGATCGAGCATGTCCGGAGGCCGACTTTCGGTTCGGCGAATCGGCCGCTGCTCACGTTGGCGAGAGGCTTTGCGATGTCGCCGCCGGAGCGAGACGAACTTGGCTCGGCGCGAGCGGGCAAGCGCACGCTGCGATTTGCGCTGCCCCGCGGCAGCTACGCGACGGTGGTGCTGCGGGCGCTGGGGCAGTGAGGGCGGGCCAGAGCTCCGAAGGATCGTGGTGATGTGGACCGCTGGCGAGTTGACCTTCGCGTGGCGAAAGCCGCGAGGGGTCATGGACGCTGCGTCGGGTCGCAGGCAAGAACGAGCGCGGGTGGACGAGCCGTGCCGGGAGAGATGGCCGCGTGTCCGGGCGAGAGTCACGCGAAATGAAAAACGGCCCCGACGGGGCCGTTTCAAACGAGGCGAACGGGGCTCGAACCCGCAACCTCCGGCGTGACAGGCCGGTGCTCTAACCAATTGAGCTATCGCCCCGGAAGTGTCTGAATCATGCGGTCCCCGCGGCCTTCGAGGCGTGCCGAGAGGGGGAGGGAAATCTAGGCCGGCAGCGGCCAAGGTCAAGTCCGAGCGGGAGATCAGCGGGGCGGATGGGCCGGATTTCGAAGCCCGGTTGCCGCGGTCCCGCGGACCGTCAGTTGGCGAGCTTGGGCTCTTTGGGGTTGAGTTCCCCGGTGCTGGCGTCGCGCGGGTGGGTGCCGATGGCGCTGCCATCGGGGCCGATGATTGAGCCCTGCATCCAGACCACGACGCACGCCGCGGCGAGGGCGACGACGGCGGCGGCGAGCAGGCCGTCGTACACGCCGGGGCCTGCCGAGCCGACCATGCGGCGACCACCGGGAAGATTCATGCCAAACTGACCCATCGGAAGCTCCTTCGTCTCACGCGCGGGGCCAAGAGCGTCCCGGGCGGAGGTCGATTCACGGGGAAAGGCGGATGAGTGGCCTATTGAGCGGGAGGAACGGGACCAGGACCTGCCGGCGAACGCTCAGTTCACGCGGGAGAGAACGGTGTCGTTCACGCTGACGCTCACCTCGCGGCCGAGCTTCTCGACGCGGCCGACGGCCTCGCCCGTATCGACGCTGGTCAGGATCAGGTTCGCGACGAACGCGCCGTCGCGGGAGATGGTCAGACGCATGTTGGGCTTCAGGCCCGCGCGGCTGCCCTCGGCGATCACCGCGACGTCGTTGCCCGCGGCGTCCTTCATCACGCGGCTGACACGCGTCGAGATGAACTGGCTGGCCTCGATCGGGCGATCGGTGCTGCCGACGGTGCGGCCCTGGGCCGCGGCCTCAACGGCGAGCTTCGCCTCGGCCAACTGCTCCTGCAGAGCACGCACGTTCTGGGCGAGAACCTGGCGCTGGCCGTCGAGCTCGTTGAGGCGGTCGACCAGTTCCGTCTCGCGGCGGGCGGCGTCGGCCACGTTCTTGCGAAGGGCCGTGAGCTCCTCCGTCGTGCTCTTGATCACCGTCGCCTGCGTCTGCGTGGCGACGCGGAGCTCGGCGATCTCGTTCTTGTTGCGCTCGGCGTCCTGCTGGGCGGCGCGCTTCTCGTCCTGGAGCGTCTTGCGCTCGGCCTGAAGCGAGTTCACCAGGCCCTCCAGCTCAAGAGCGCGGGCGGTCGCGGTCGAGTAGACCTCGCGCCACTTGCTCTCCTCGGCGGCGGCCTTGGCGTTGGCGGCGGCGGCATCGTTCTGGGCGCCCTGACGCAGGCTGCGCTCGTTGCCGACGGCGTCACGCAACGCCTGAGCGTTGGAGGCGAAGGCGATGGTCAGCGCCGACAGCGCGACCGCGAACAGGGTGGCAAGGACGACCAAAATCTTCGTAACGGTGTGCACAGGCTGCTCCTGAGTTCCTTCGCTCCGGGGCCGACTCGGCTCCGAAACTGTCCTGACGACCGGCCCACATCCCGGGCATCATTGAGGGTCGCGAGTATGTCGCGAGCCGACGTTGCTGTCAAATGCCCGCTCGCGCCGTGCGAGCGGACCCGGTGTCGATACCGAAACCGGGCCTTAGCGTACGCCCGTCCGGGCCCCAGTGTCACCTTCAACGATCTTCAGAATCGCCGTCGCGGCGGAGATCTGCACCAGCCGGTTCGTGTCGTTCACCAGCACGCTCAGCGCCGGCAGGTGCTCAAACCTCCCCGTTTCGCCATACACCAGCGCGCTCTGAGCACGCAGCGTCGGCTGGTCGCTCCGGGCGAATTCATCGGCGATAAACCCGCCCCGGGGGTTTCCCAGCTTCGCAAGTGCCCCGGCCGCGGCCAGACGCACCTCCGCGGGCATGCGGCCCTCCTGACGCTCGTTCCAGGCCGTCAGGTAGACCAATTGTGAAGTTGACGGTCGGTCGCGGACCTGCCCCAGAATCTGGCAGGCAAGGGCCGTGGCCTCAAGGTCTTCCGGTCGCGACGGGTACAGGGCCGCACGGATCTCGTGGACCGCGTCCTCTTCGCCCAGCTTCACCAGCGCTTCGGCGATTTGCAGGCTCATCAGCCGGACCTCGGCGGGGTTGGCCCGAGGGAGCGGGCTGCTGGCGGCGTCCTTCAGCGGGCCGACCGCCGAACGGTTGCCGATTTCCCCCATGATGAACGCGGCCTGCGCCCGCAGCCGCGGCTCGGCCTGACGCAGCATCCCGGCCAGGGGCGACTGGTCCACCGGCTGGCCGTTGGCGGCCATGGCCCAGATCGCCGCGGACTGGACCATCGGCGAGGGGTCGCTCAGCAGCGGGCGGACCTCATCGGCAAGCGAGGCGATGCGCAGGCGCGCGATGGCCATACTCGCGACGGCCCGGACGCCGGGGTTCTGATCGAACAGCGCGCGACGCAGGACCGGCGGCAGGCGGCTGGGGACCTGGGTCAGGCCCTCGATGCCGTTGGCTCGCTCCTCGGGGCTGCCCTGATCGACGGCCTTGCCCAGCACCTCCAGGGCGCGTTCGCGGACGCGGGAGACGGCGACGGGGTCGCTCGGGTCAACGGGCCCGGAGGCGGCGGCCGCGGGCTCGGGCGCCCGGGTGGCGGTGGTGGTGCGCGGGGTGTTCTGGCGCTCGGCGATGGCCGAGGCCGGGGGCCACTGGGCCGAGCCGCCCCGACCGACGGTCTTGGTCTCGCCCGCGCACGCGCTGAGCATTCCGGCGAACGCGGCGAGGGCGGCGACGCTCAGGGCGGGGCCGGAGATGGTTCGGGAGATGCGGCGGCGGGGGAGGCTCATGGGTGATTATCCCCCGCGTGCGCGCTCGGCGTCGGCTCGGGGCGAAGGACCATCAGCAGCACGCACCAGACCGCCGCCAGACCCACGCACAGCCACCCGGTGATGTCGCCGATGATGCCAAAGAGCGTCCGTGCGTTCTCGTTCATCGGCACATCGTGCACGAGGATCCGTTCCTGCGGCGTGTACCCGGGGCCGGGTTCGGCGGGGGTCGGTGCGGGGGTGGGCAAGGCGGTGGCGATGATCCGGCCGCGCGAATCGATCACGCCGCTGATGCCCGTGTTCACCGAGCGCACCATCGGCAGGCCGAGCTCGACGCAGCGCCAGCGGCACAGGAGCATGTGCCCCGGGCGTCCCACGGCATAGGCACCGAACCAGCCGTCGTTGCTGAGGTTCACCAGCAGATCCGCCGCGTGCCGCCCGCGCTCGTACGCGAGCGATCGGCAACTCTCGGGGTAGGCGATCTCGAAGCAGATCGGCGTGGCGATGCGGACGGTCGGGCTTGCCGCGGCGGCGGAGTCCGGCGTGTTTGCGGGCGTGCTCGGGCCGGTCGCGCTGAGTTCGAAGCGCGTGTTCTTCGTGCCCTCGGAGAGTTCGAAGCTCATCCCGCGCGCCCCGACGGCCATGATCCAGCGCTTGAGCGTGGGGAACGCGCCGACCAGCGGCAGCGTTTCGCCGAAGGGGGCGAGGCGGCGCTTGTCGTAGCGCATCGGCTCGACCTGCCCGCCGCGGATGAGCATCGCGCTGTTGAACTTGCCATCGAACGAATCGTCGATCGAGCCATCGGGCCGCACGGTGATCTTCCAGCCGTCGATGGCGATCGCGCCGACGATCATGGGCACGTCGAGTTCCGCCTGCTGGCGTGTGAGCAGATCGGCGAACTCGTGCACGAGGGCGCGCCGGCCATTGGCCAGCGCGTACGACAGGTCGTTCTCGCGCGCTACGCGCACGGCCTCGGGGTTCAGCGCCGTGCCGGGGAACATCGTCTCGGGCCAGAGGATCACGCCGGGGCGCCTTCCCTGCGCATCGGGCGCGGCGGCCTGACGCGTCAGGTCGAGCCACCTGAGCATGCGGACGATACGGTCGGCGCCCGTGCCGGAACCCTTGTTGCTCTGGGGCACATCGGTCTGGATCACGCCGACGCGGAAGGTCCCGGCCGCGGCCGTCGCCGCGGCGGCGGGCGGAGCGACCGGCGTGCGGGTCATCGAGGCGACGACGGGCATGCCCACGCACACGAGCCCCGCGACCACCCACGACCCGATGCGACGCGAGACCGGCCCGGGCGAGAGGTGCTCGGCGATGAGCCCCGCGGGCATCGCGGCCATGAGCGACACGCCGATGGCCCCGAACCCGCTGGCGGCGACGGCGATGGGCCAGAAGTCGATCAGCGGGTGCCCGATGAAGTACCACGGATAGCCCCCGAGCATCCACTCGCCGCGGAGCATCTCCATACCGACCCAGAGCGTCGCGGCGACCATCGCCACGGGCACGCGACGGCCGATGGCCCGCGGGCCGATGCGTCGCAGCCAGAGCCCCAGCAGCAGCACGAACGCCGCGGGATACGCGCTGAGGTACAGGCACAGCAGCGGATAGCCCGGCGCGGTGATGTCGATGATGAACGCGTGCAGGTACGCCAGGGAGGGCAGCGCGCCCAGACCGACCAGCAGGGCCGCCCGGCGCAGCCTGCCGCGCGGGCCACCCGTGCCGACGCGCGCCGCAACCAGCACCAGCGGCACGATCGCCAGCGGCCCGGCGATCGCCAAAGACCCCGGCGGAAACGCGAAGACCAGCGCCAGCCCGAAGAGCACCCCGGCCAGCAGACACTGCCACCAGCGCAGCGACCGAACAACGGGAGGCGGGCTGGGGCGGTCATGGCCGATGGGCATGGGGCAGGGTAGTTCGAAGTGGGGAAGGCCATCGGCCTTGGGCCATCGGCCATCGGGCTCTGAGTAGGTCGGCACTCCCGTGCCGACTCTTCGCCTTGATCCTCCCCCGTTTCCAACGGGGGAGGTGCCGAGTCTTCGAGGCGGAGGGGGCGTCGGACCCCCGCCGCCCCGAGGCCACCACCCATCCCCCCCGCCCCCTTGTCTCCACAAACACACCCCTCCCGCGTTCGCATTCCGTCCTGCTCGCCACCCCATCACCCGCCGATTCTGGCGCAGAATCGCCGATTTTTGGCGTTCCGGCGGCGAATTGAAGAGTCCCGCATCGAAAATGAGGAGCACAATCTTCGAGTTGGGCTCTCCAACTCGCGTGCTGAGCTCCTCAGCACGCATGCTGAGCTCTCCAACTCGCATGCTGAGCTCTTCACCACGCGTCCTGAGCTCCTCAACTCGCATGCTGAGGTCCCCAATTCGCGAGCTGGACTCCCCAACTCGCCTCCCGGACCCCGCCCCCCCCCATGGTCGATGGCCCATGGCCTATGGCCGAATGCCGAAGGCCCCCGTCCGCCTCGCGGTTGCAACGCTTCTGCGCCGCTCCGCCAGTCCACCACTTGTTCCGCGTGGTCTTCTGCCGATCTGTAAGTCCCGAGGTCTGCGTGTGGATGTCTTGGCGTTGCGGCGGGGGGTTGGTCGATATAGCAAAGAGTCGGTCCGGTTCGGCGTGGAGGTCGGCATGGCCGCTTGGCGGCTGGTTGGACGTGATGGCGGGAAGGGCGCGGGCGTTCGGGGGGCGTGCGGGGCGTGGAGAACGAGTGTGGGGGTTCGATTGATCAGCAGGGAGGCGAACATGCAGATGTGCTCACGGGTTGCATTTCGGGCGGCGGTAATGGCGTTGGTGGGCGTGGCGGTTTATGGCGGAGCGGCGTTCGGCCAGTGTGATCAGTGGCTGCCCGGGCCGCCTCTGGCGGGGGTGAATGGCCAGATCAACGCGATCTCGGCGTGGGACCCTGATGGTCCGGGGCCGGAGCATGCGCGGCTCGTGGCGGTTGGGGACTTCATGATTGCGGGCAGCAGCATCGCTCCGAACATCGCGGTGCTCGATCCGCGGACGCAGCGGTGGTCGGGCGTGGATGTCACTTCAGCGGCGGCAGTTACGAGCGATGGGCCCCTGACGCATGTACTCGGGGCGGCCGACGGGCGGCTGTACGTCGGCACCCCATTTGACGCCAGCATCATCGAAGGGGTGTATATCGGAAATTGCATCGCTGTGTATGAGGCCCGCCAATGGAAGACGGTGCAGGTGCCCTCGGTGGTCAGCAGCGCATTCCCGCGTGTGACGTCCCTAACGCAGGCTGCGAATGGTGACGTGCTGAGTATCGGCGCTCACGCCCCGCTTTCGGGTCAGCGCCTACGCGGCACTGCGGCGATGAACACGCTCGAGTTCACGCCGGAGTTCCTGAGCGGGTCCCTGAGCGCGAACGCCCTGGTGACCTCTCCCTCGTATGCCCTGCTGCCGTTGGCCGACGGAAACCTGATCCTGGCCGGGGACTTTCAGTATGTCCACAGTCGAGACGGCGAATCGATCGTTTCTCGCAATGTCATGCGCATCACCTCCGACGGCCCCGAGAAGATCGAGAAGGAACTCAACGCCGCTGTGAGCGCTGCCGCGACGCTGAGCGACGGGCGGACGATTTTGGCGGGGCGGTTCACGTCCAGTGGTGAGGTCGATGGTCTCAACGGCGTGGCGATCTACAACGGACAAACGTTCGTTCCTGTCGTGGGAAACGCGTTCGAGGCCGGGACGACGTTCGCGTCGATCGCGCAGCATCCGAGCGGCGACCTGTACTTCGCTGGATCGCTGGTGATCAGGGGCAAGCGGTACCTGGTGGCACGCATCAGCAACGGCGTGCTGTTTCCCATCGGCCCGGCGTACACGCCGCCGGAGGTTGGACTGTTGACGCTGACGTCGTATACGCCGTTCTTCTTGGGCGAGACCGCGCCGCCGGCGAGCCTGGCGATCCTGCCGACGGGCGAGGTGTACTTCGGCGGGCGGTACACGCCGAACGACCTGCCGTTGATCAACGTGGCGCGGATCGTCAACGACACCTTCGAGCCGGCGTCGCCCGGGGTTGTCGGCACGGTGAGCACGATGTCATCGATGCCCGACGGGCGGCTGCTGGTGGCGGGGAACTTCCGCACCACGGCGGATCGTCGGATCTTCAACATCGCCGCGTGGGACGGGATTGAACTGCGGTATGTCGCGCCGAACATCGGCGGACCGATCTCTGGTGCGGCGACGCTGCCGGACGGGCGGATCGTCGCGACGCGACTGATCAGGCCGACAGAGCAGGCCAGCCCGGAGAGCAGGGCGTTCATGCTCGACGGCGACGAGTGGCGGCCGTTGAAGTCGGGTGTGTTCACCGGCACCACCACGGCGGCGGGTGAGCCGATCGCCATCGCGGCTTTTACGGGCAGCGACGGCGCACAGTTTGACGCGATGGCACGATTCAACGGCATCGACTACCTCCCCCTGAGCCCGGCGTTCGAGGCGCTGATGCTCAACCGCGTGGCGCTGCCCTGCGGCCAGGTGCTTGTCGGGCGACAGGAGTCGGCCAGCGGCACCGCTCTGCGGATGTCGGTCCAGATCGCCGACGGCGGCGTGTGGAAGCGGCTGGGCGGCACGATCGCTGGCGAGATCACGAACTTCACACAATTGCCCGATGGGCGGTTCATTACGCTTGTTTCGACGGGATCGGCCCCCGCAATGCGTGTTTGGAACGATGTTTCGTGGGAGCCATTCCTGACCAATCCGGGGCCGTCCTTCTCCGGTCGGATCATTAATCTCTTGCATCTGGCGACCAACGCGAGGACCACGGGCGAACTCGACTTCATCGCCTTTGGTGGGTTCTCATCCGGAGTGCTTGCTCCGATCGACAGATTCCAGAGCATCGCCCGCTTTCGCGAAGGCGCATGGTCGAACCTCCGCGGGGGTGCGACCATGGGCTCTCGATCATTGCCCAACAGAGCAACGATCAACGGCGTGAGCCGCCTGCCCGGGGGTGAGCTTTTGGCCGCGGGTCGCCTCGGGATGGCTGGCGGTCGTGTCTCCACGATGCTGGCCCGCTACACCTTCACCGGCATCCCGACGATCGCGCGGCAGCCGACGGCGGCCGCTCCGACCATCAGCGCGGGCCAGACCATCGAGGTGACCTTCACGCCTTCGCCGGGGTACAGCGTGCAGTATGTGCGGTGGTCGCGAGACGGCGTGCCGATCTTCAACGGCCCCGGCGGCGCATCGCCCGATGGCGGCACGGTCATCGGCGGCGCGACCGACATCATCACGCCGACCGATGGTTCGCCTGTTTCGCTGCTGATCACCGGCGCCCAGCCGTCGGACTCGGGCCGATACGCCGTGACGCTCGTCAGCGCCTGCGGCCAGGCGACCAGCCAGGATGTCGCGGTCCGCGTGAACCCCGCCGCGTGCTCGCCGGCGGATATCGCGACGACCGACGGCCAGACGGCCTTCGCCGATGGCGGGCCCGACGGGGCGATCGACAACGGCGACTTCGTCGCGTTCTTCGCGGCGTTCTTCGCGGGCGATGGCGACCCGTCACGGGCCGCGGCGGACATCGCCAACGCCGACGGCGCGACAACGCTCGACGGCGGCGGGCCGGATGGCGCGGTCAACGGCGCCGACTTCGCCGCGTTCTTTGCGTTGTTCTTTGAGGGGTGCGGGGGGGCGTGAGGGTTGATGCAGGGGCAGAGTGGCGCAGTGACGGAGTGGCGGAGTGGAACAGTGAAGCAGTGGCGAAAGCGCTGTGAAGATCTGCCCTGATTTTGAGCGTGGGGTGTGTGACGGTCGCCGTTGGCCCAGGGGGCGAGTGGCGGCTGAGGCTGGGAGGGTGGCTGATGACCTATGACCGGTGTCCGGATTGTCGGCATGACCTGGAGGTCGGCACCCGCCGCTGTCCGGAGTGTGGTGCGTTCTTGACGTAGTGGCCTCGCACGTTCCGGTCGAATGCTCGCGAGCAGGCCTGGCGCGGGGCGACGGTGGGCTTGGCGATTTCGGTCGGCGTGCTGGCCGCGTTCACGCGTGTGGCGGTGATGTTCTGGCTGTCTCCCGGCGGTATCGATCGTGGTGTCATGCTCGGAATCATCGCCGCGTTTGCCGCGGCGATGGGCTCGCTGATTTGGGTCTGCATCCGGGGCGGGCTGTGGTCGGCGTCGTGGGTGCGATTGACGATCATCGCGTCCGCGTCGGCACTGGTCGCGGCGGAGTTGGCGATGATGGCGATGTTCACTCTGCGCGGCTGAACGGAGCACGCGCCACGCGCGGCACGGGCCGGACATGGCGCACCGATGGCCGATGGCCGATGGCCCTTGCCTTTGCCCTTTGGTGCGTCGCGCAGCCCTTACTTGCCGGCGTAGTCGATCACGCGGGCCAGTTCGTTGCGGAGCTGGCTCCGCGGCACCACGCGGTCGACGAAGCCCGACTCCTGCACGTACTCGCTCCGCTGGAAGCCCTCGGGCAGTTCCTGGCGGATGGTCTGCTGGATCACGCGCGGGCCGGCGAAGCCGATGAGCGCCTTGGGCTCGGCGATGATGACATCGCCCAGCATCGCGAACGAGGCGGTCACGCCGCCCGTGGTCGGGTCGGTCAGGACGCTGATGTACAGGCCGCCCTTGCGGTCAAAGCGGGCCAGCGCGGCGGAGGTCTTGGCCATCTGCATGAGCGAGAGGCCCGATTCCTGCATGCGGGCGCCGCCGGAGCAGGAAACGACGATCAGCGGCAGGTCGCGCTCCGTGGCCAGTTCGATCGACCGGGTGACGATCTCGCCCACCACGCTGCCCATCGAGCCCATCATGAAGTGCAGATCGAGGCAGGCCAGCACCGCGGCGCGGCCCTTGATGAAGCCCGTGCCCGCGCGGCAGCCGTCGAGGGCCTTGGCCCGCTTCTGCTCGGCGGCCAGTCGCTCCGGGTAGCCCTTGAGGTCGACAAAGTTCAGCGGATCGCTCGGGGCCAGGTTCTGGAACATGGGCTCGAACGTGTCCTGATCCACCAGTTGGCGGATGCGCTCATCGGCGCCGATGCGGAAGTGGTGGTTGCACTCGGGGCAGCAGTGGAGGTTCAGCTCCATCTGCTTGCGGTAGACCATGCTCGCGCACGAGGGGCAGCGGAGCCACAGGCCCTCAGGAATGACGGCGCGGCGGGGGGTCTTGACTTCGGTCCACGTCCGATTGGCAGTCTGCGTCATGCGATCCTTCCGTGAGGCGTCGAGCGTCGACTCGGCCGTCCTTGGCCGACTGGGGGGACTATGTCGCCTGCCCGTCCGACGGGCCGCGGCCTGCTCCAAACCGTGTTCCGGGCCCGCCAGAGGCCCAGACGCCCGAGCACCCGCTCATTGGGAACCGGCATCCTGCCGATTCCGGTGCTCGCCCGTCAACAGTGCACCAAACGCCCCCCAAGTGCGATGTTGACGTTCTGTGGAGACATCGGCGGTCCGGCCGATGGGCTCCAGAAGGTGCCGGGGGCGATGGGGAGTGTAGACCGCGAGGGGTCGGGCGGCTGCAATGCCGAACTTGATCCGAACGGGCGGTCGGGGCGGGGTCACGGCTGGCCGCGGAGGTCGGCGATGATGGCGGGCCATGCGGCGGGCTTGCTGCCGAAGATCGCCGAGGCGGCGACGAGAACATCGCACCCGGCCTGCCGAACCAGTTCGGCATTGGCGGGCTTGATCCCGCCGTCCATTTGCAGCCGCTGGGTGGGCTGGAGGACATCGGCGATGGCCTCGACCTTCGTCAGGACTTCGGGCATGAAGGACTGGCCGCTGAAGCCGGGATTGACGCTCATGACCAGGACCAGATCGACCATGGAGACCAGGGGCAGAACCACCTCAACCGGGGTCGGGGGGTTGAGCGCAATTCCGGCGGTCATGCCGAGTTCTCTGGACCTTGTGGCCAGGCCATCCACCTGTTCGGGTGAAAGCACCTCGGCATGGAAGGTGACGTGGTTGGCTCCGGCCTCGGCGAAGGGCTCGATGAACCGAGCGGGGTCGGTGACCATGAGGTGGACATCGAGGAAGGCGCTTGGCAGGGCGCGGCGGAGGCAGCGGCACAGGTCCGGGCCCATGGTCAGGTTGGGGACGAAGTGGCCGTCCATGACATCCAGGTGGAGCAGGTCGGCGCCGGCCGCGAAGACCTGCTGGCAGTCTTCGGCCATGCGGGCGAAGTCCGCCGAGAGGATGGACGGGGCGATGAGCGGGAGGCGTCGGGGGTTTTTCAGAAGGCTTCGCACGGCAGGAGAATAGCGGACGGGCGTGCACGCCACGCGGGCGCGGCCGGGCGTTACCCTGCGGGCATGACCACCGCCCATGCCCAGCCAGCGATCGACGCGATTCGTGAACAACTCCGGCAAGCCGGACAGGAGCACCTGCTGACGTTTGTGGATCAGATCACGCCGGAGCAGCGCTCGGCGTTGCTGGCGCAGATCGCGTCGCTGGACCTTCGGTCGCTGCCGGGGCTGATCGAGCGGTATGTCCGGGCGTCGTCGGATGCTGCCAAGGGCTCATCGGCGAAGATCGAGCCGGTGCCGTATTTCGCGGCGGACCACACGAGCAAGGATCGCGGCTGGGACCGCGAGGCGTACGCCCGCAAGGGCCGCGAACTGATCGGCGCGGGGAAGATCGCGGCGTTCACCGTTGCCGGCGGACAGGGTTCGCGTCTGGGATACGACGGGCCCAAGGGGTGCTATCCCGGCGGCGCGGTGACGGGCAAGCCGTTGTTTGCGTGCCTGGCGGATTGGATCCTTGCGGCGCAGGAGCGGTATCGCCCGGCGACGGGGAGCATTCCGTGGTACATCATGACCAGCCCGCTGAATCACGAAGCGACCGTGGCGTTCTTCAAGGCCAACGGTTACTTCGGGCTCAAGTCGACCGACGTGATGTTCTTCCCGCAGGGCGTGATGCCGTCGCTCGATCTCAAGACCGGCAGGGTGCTGCTGAGCCAGAAGCACGAGGTGGCGCTGAACCCCGATGGGCACGGCGGATCGCTCAAGGCGCTGTACACCAGCGGCGCGATCGACGACATGGCCAAGCGCGGCGTGGAGCACATCTCGTACACGCAGATCGACAACCCGCTGGTGCGCGTGATCGATCCGGCGTTCATCGGCCTGCACGCGGCCAGCCCGCAGAGCAGCGGGGAGATGAGCAGCAAGATGGTCGCCAAGAGCGACCCGGGCGAAAAAGTCGGCGTGCTGTGCAAGGTCAATGGGCGGGTCGGCGTGATCGAGTACAGCGATCTGCCGGCCGAGTTGGCGCAGGCGCGCGATGCGGACGGCGGGCTGACGTATTCGGCCGGATCGATCGCGGTGCACATGATCGGCGTGGAGTTTGTGCGTCGGTTGAACGCGGGTGCGGGGGGCGCGGGGGGCGGCTTCACGCTGCCGTTCCATCGAGCGGAGAAGAAGGTTCCGTTCGTGGATCTGTCGACGGGCCAGCGGGTCGAGCCGACGAGCAACAACGCGGTGAAGCTGGAGGCGTTCGTGTTCGATGCGCTGCCCATGGCGGCGCGGTCGATCGTGCTGGAGACGCAGCGGCTGGATGAGTTCGCGCCGATCAAGAATGCGACGGGGAGCGACTCGCCGGCGTCGTGCGCCGAGATCCAGACGCGTCGGGCGGCGCGGTGGCTGGGCGGGGCCGGGTGCAGGGTGCCGTACAAGAACTGCGGCGCGGTGGATGCGGTGATCGAGATTTCCCCGCGGACGGCGATGGATGCGGGCGAGATGCGTGCCGGAGGCGCCGGGGCGGCGAAGGTTCCCGCGGCGATCCCGTCGGGGGCGAAGGTGGTGATCTGAGAGAGTGGCAAAGTGGCAGAGTGACGCAGTGGCAGAGTAGAAGGAAGCGGAGTCGGCGCAGAGTGGCGACGTGCCTGAGAGGGCGAGCATGAAGATGGATGCGGCGCGGCGTGAGCGGGTGCTCGTGAATCTCTCGCAGCGCCGAGCGGCGATGCTGCATGATCTTCGGCTGTTCGTCGAGACGCCGACGGGGCCGGGGCCGGGGATGAGCGATGGGCTGGCCAGGTTGCGCCAGCACATCGCCGAGCGGTGCGTGAAACTCGGCGCGAGCGTGGAGTTGGTGCCGGGGACGCCGCGGCCGGCGTGGCTGGCGTGGAACGAGGCGGACCGCGCGGGCGACGGGGCATCGGCGGATGCGCCGCCGACGCTGGTGTGCCGCAGGTCCGGCGGGGGCCGAGACGGACGCGAGGGCGGCGGCGTGCTGCTGAGCGGGCACCTGGACACGGTTCACGCGACCGATGGGCCGTTCCGAGAGTTGAAACTCGCGGCCGATCACGCGACGGCGACGGGGCCGGGCGTGGTCGACATGAAGGGCGGGCTCGTGATCGCGATGCACGCGCTGGAGGCGCTGGCGGAGGTCGGCGTGGAGGTGCCCGGCGGATGGGGCTGGATCCTCAACAGCGATGAGGAGACCGGCTCGTTTCACTCGGACGCGGCGCTGCGTGCCGAGGCTTCGAGAACGCTCGAGGGCGGCGCGCGTGCGTACGGCGTGGGCATCGCGCTGGAACCGGCGATGAGCAAGGGGGAACTGGCGATCGCTCGCGGCGGGAGCGGGCAGTTCATGATCGAGGCCTTCGGCAAGAATGCGCACGTCGGGCGCGACTTTGCCAGCGGCGTGTCGGCGACGCGGTTGCTCAGCGAGGCGGTGCTAAAGGCGACGAGCCTGACGGACCTGAGCAAGGGGCTGGCGGTGAATGTCGGGCCGATGCGCTGCGACCAGCCGCCCAATGTCGTGCCGGATTACGCACGCGCGTGGGGCAACGTGCGGTACCCCACGCCCGAGGGCGCGGCGGTTCTGGAGGCGGGCCTTGCGGCACTGGAGTTCGGTCAGGCGCCGCCCGGCTCGGCGACCGGCGGGGTGCGCGTGCGGCGGGTCTTTAATCGTCCGGCCAAGCCGACGACCGACGGCACGCGAACGCTGGCCGAGCGGGCGCGGCGCGTGTGCGAGAGCCTTGGGCAGTCACTGCCCTTCGCATCCACGGCGGGCGTGTGCGACGGCAACAACCTGCAGGCCGCGGGGCTGGCGACGATCGACACGCTGGGCGTGCGCGGCGGCGGGCTGCACACGCCGACGGAGTGGATCGAGATCGCGAGCCTCGTTGAGCGGGCGCAGGTGCTGGCGATGGTGATGGCGGGGGCTGACGCGACGAAGTGACGGAACGACGAGTCACTTCGCATGAGCATCTGCGAGAACGATCGGCTCGGGCGGACCGGGGAAGTGGGGCCCGGTGTTGAGAACGTGGACGTCGAGAATCGCGGTGGCGCGAGCAAGGACCTCCCGAAGACGGACCCGGGTGGCCGCGGCCCCGGTTGGCTCGGCGGCACAGTATCCGATCGCGTCGATACCGTGAGCCCTGGCGAGAAAGATGGCACGCTGGCAGTGGAACTGCTGCGAGACGACGATGAACTTGCTTTGTCCAAAGACACTTCTGGCACGCACGACAGAGTCGAGCGTGCGGAATCCCGCGAAGTCGAGCGTTATGTCCCCAGCGGGAACACCGAGGGCAATGAGTGCATCCCTCATGGCGGTCGGCTCGTCGTACGCGTGGTGTCGGTTGTCGCCGCTGACCAGAAGATGCTGGACGCGTCCGTCGCGGTAGAGCTGCGCAGCCGCCTCGATGCGAGCCGAAAAGAAGAGGTTTTTACGACCGTTTGGAAGCGTCGGGCTCGTGCCGAGCACGAGGCCCACGGGGACCTGCGGTGGCGGGTTGGCGACGGAGTAGAGGCGATCGGCCGTCGAAGACTCGATCCATTGGTCGCACGCAAACAGGCCAGCGACGCCAAGGCCTGCGCACACCGCTCCGGCTAGGAGAAGCCTCCTTGCGACCCTGGACTTCGCGATGCGGGCGATGTACTTCACGTGCGAACTTCCTGCCCTTGCCACTCAGTCAGATCACCCGTTCCACTTCCGCTCGGCTTCGCCCGTGTAAATGCTCAGCGGGCGGATGAGGCGGTTGTCGGAGTGCTGCTCGATGATGTGCGCGCTCCACCCGGTGATGCGGGCGGCGACGAAGATGGGGGTGTACTGCGGCACGGGGATGCCCATGATGAAGTACGTCATGCCGCAGGGGAAGTCGACGTTGGGGTGGATGTTCTTCTTGGTGAGCATGATCTTCTGGACCTGCTCGCCAAGGTCGAACCAGCGCGGGGCGGGGATGCCGCCGAAGGTGCCCTCGAGCTTGCTGGCCATGTCGCGGCCGAGCTTGTGGAGGATGCCGGCGCGATGGTCGCCGTTCTTGTACACGCGGTGGCCGAAGCCCATGAGTTTGCGCTTGGAGGTGAAGGCCTGCTCCATCCACGCGTCGACGGCCGGCGTGCCGATGCCCTTCTCACCGACGGTGGCGAGGATTTCCTTGAGCATGTCCATGGCCGCTTCGTTGGCGCCGCCGTGGAGCGGGCCCTTGAGCGCGGCGATGGCTCCGGTGACCGCGCCGTGCATGTCGCTGAGGGTGCCGGAGATCACGCGGCTGGTGAAGGTCGAAGCGTTGAACTCGTGCTCGGCGTACAGGATGAGGCTCACGTCCATGACGCGGGCCTCCTTCTCGGTCGGGCGGCGGCCGGTCATCATGTAGAGCATGTTGGCGGCGTGGCCAAGGCTGGGGTCGCCGCCGAGTTCGCGGCCGACGATGCCGCGGCCGTCGATGATGTTCTGCATGTGCCCGATGATCGTGGGGATCTTGGCGAGCAGGCGCTTGGCCTTGCGGAGTTCCGCGGCGCGGGAGTTGTCCTGGCAGTCCGGATCGGTGTGGCCCAGGATGCTCACAGCGGTGCGGAGGACATCCATCGGCACGGCCCGGCCGCTGGCCAGCCAGCCGGCGATGCTCTCAAGGAACGAGACCACGGCGGAGGGCAACGCGCGCTCGGCAACGACCTCGGCCTTAAAGCGGCGGAGCGACGGGACATCCGGGCGATGGCCTTCGAGCAGGAGGTACGCGACCTCTTCGAAGGTGGCGTGCTCGGCGAGATCGTGGATCTCATAGCCGCGGTAGATGAGCTTGTCCTGCTCGATGGAGCAGACCGCGGTTGTGCCGCCGATGACGCCTTCGAGACCCTTGGCCAGGCTGGCGAGCTGGTCGGCCTTGGACGGGCCGGCCTTGGAGCCGTTGGTGTGCGAGGCGGCGGGCGACGGAGCGGCGGGGGGGACGGCGGCCATGGGTGGCTCCTGAAGATTGTGCGGTCGGATCGACGCTCTGAACGTTACGCAGGGCCGAGAACCCGGTTGGGTTCTTCCCCGGTGTGATGAACGCGTGCCCGAATGCCGAAAAACTCCGTCCCGGGCCGCGGCTGGGCTGTGGACCGGGCCACCTGGTGGAATCGTGCGAGCGCGGGCGTTGACCCGAGAGGGGAACGGCCTTATCGTTTTGGCCTGTCGGCTGGGTAGCTCAGTTGGTAGAGCACCGCACTGAAAATGCGGGTGTCGCCGGTTCAAGTCCGGCCCCAGCCATTGCTGATGATTCCGGGACTCCCGGCGTCGGCCCCCCGAAGTGACTTTGATGGCTTGTTGACGGCCCGCCCGGCTGCGGCTGACGCGGTGTATGTGTGTGTTTGCGGTGTGCGGCGGGACCCGATTCCGGGTATGTTGTCGGTGTGGCCGGAGTCATCCATCTTGCCGACGGACGCGGTGGCGCGGGCGGCTCAACGGAGACGGTCTCGGTCGGACTCTCAGCGCGCGGCGATGCCGCACCGCGTGTCACTTGGACGCTGCGGCTCGTGCTGCGTGTGCTGGTGGCCAGTGCGTGGGCGGGGCTGCTGGTGCTGGCGGGGGTTTGGTGCTGGTCGGATCTGAGCGGGCGGCTGCCGACGGCAGCGGGGCTGTGCCGTGTGATGGGCCTGACGTTGATCGCGATGGGGCAGTTCGTATTCGCGGCGGTGGTTGCGGATCGGCTGTGCCCCGGCGCGAGCGCGTGGGTGCGCACGCCGACACAGGTGATCGCCGGGGCGACCTATCTTGTTGGACTCGTGTTGCTGCTGCTGATGCTCGCCGGAGTGATTCGTCAATGATCGATCAACGTCGCGTGTCGATTCCTGGCCGGGTGGTTGTTGCCGCGGCGATGGCCCTGGTGGCGCTTGCCGGCACGGGCGTTGGTGTCGCGACGGCCCAGACCAAGGGCGCGGCCGAAGCGGCCGCGGCGGTCGCCGCGGAGGCCGGTTCCCGTGCGTCCACGTTGACGCTCGAGCAGGCGACCGCGATCGCGATGGTGCGGGTCGCTTCGGTGGATCTGCGGGTGAATCCGTCGCCGGGGATCGACGACTATCGACTGGCGTTGCAGGTGCTCCGGCAGGCGGCGGCGTTGGACCCGAAGAACCAGGACATCCTGCGGCTGGCGATCGACGCGGCGGATCAGGCGGGCGACGCGGGTGCTGCGGAGGGTCTGACGCGTGAACTGCTCAAGATCGCGCCCGATGATGAGCCGGCGCAGTTGCGGCTGATCTCGGCGAACATCTCCCGGCTGCAGAGCGTCACAGCGCGGCTGGCGGCGTATGACAACTTGCTCGGCCCGCGCGGGCAGAGCCTGCCGGTGGCGGTGCGGTCGCGGCTGGCAATGGATGCGGCGCTGCTGCACCGCGAGCGGGGGGAGATCGAGGCCTTCGCATCGAGGCTCTCGATGGCCGCGAGTCTGGATTCGACCAATCGCGAGGCGGCATCGCTGGCGTACACGTTCTTTGCTCAGCGATCGCGTGATGCGTCGGGGCGGCTGGAGCTGTTGGTGAACCTGCTGCGGGCCGATCCGCTGGACCCGCGCACGCACGCGACGCTGGCGCGCGAACTGCTGGAAGTCGGCGCGGCGGAGCCCGCGGTGCGGTTCTACGCCAACGCCCGGATGCTCAGCGAGCGGCGACTGGAAACGGTCGACACGGCGCTGCGTCAGGAAGCGCTGATCGCGCTGTGGCGGAGCAAGGGCCCCGCGGCGATGATGCGCGAACTGCTCTCGGACTTGAAGGAGACGCGTCGGCAGCTCGACGCCGCGGTGAAGGAAGCCGAGGACGCGGGGCGGCCGACGGACGCGATGCCCAAGGGCACCGATGCGAGGCTCCGGCTCGAGTCCGAGCGGCTGCGGATGAGCGCGGCGCTGGCCGAGGGCAACGAAACGGAAGTCGCGGCGTCGATGGTCGATATGGCCGCGTCGATCGAGCAGCTCGATCGCTGGTCCGAGGCCCCCGAAACGCGTCCGGCGTCGATCTCGGCCGATGAGGTTGCGCGCGAGCGGGTGCAATGGCGGGTCGATGGCGTGTGGATGCGGCTGCTCAGCGGGCAGCAGGTCGATCAGGCGGCGACGCTCCTTGAGGCGCTGTCGGCGGCTCAGGGCGACGACCGGCCCGACGAGGCGACACTCGCGCGGCTCAACGCGTGGCTGCTGTTCCGGCGGGACAAGCTCGAAGAGGCCCGCGCGGCGCTGGCCGCGCTCGATGCGACCGACCCGCTCGCGTCTCTGGGGCTTACGATGCTCGGTGAAAAGGCCGGTGATGCCAAGGGCGCCGCGGCGATTTATGCCCAGATTAACGATGCGATGCCGGCCTCGTCGATCGGTGCGCTCGCGGGCTCGCGGCTGGCCCGGCTGCGTGAGCCCGGTGGTCCGGCGGTGCCGCCGGTGCCCGCACAGGGGCAGGGACCCGCGAAGGTGGGCATGGGCGTGCCCAAGTGGCTCGATGAGATGATCACCACGCCGCGGTCGCTTCAGGGGCTGACGGTCGAGGCCACCAACACGCGGCTGGCCAGCGCCGATCCGGCGATGCTCCGCGTGCGTGTGCGGAACCTTGCGCCGGTGGCGATGGGCTTCGGGCCGGACGGCCCGATCAACTCGCGACTGCTGCTGAGCCCGCTGATCGAGGCGGGCGATCAGCGGCTGGATGAGATCGTTTCGGCGATGGTGCTGCGGCTCGATCGCCGTCTCCGGCTGGAGCCGCGGCAGGATCTGGTGGCCGATGTGTGGATCGATCCGGGCTACACGGGTTGGGCCCTCGAGCACACCACCGGGCGACGCACGACCACGCGGTACCGCGTGTTGCAGGGCTTCCGGATGTCCTCCGGCGGGGCGACGGAGCCGGGGCCGTTCAGTCTGAGCACCAATTCTCCGACGTACGAGCGTTCGCCCATCACCGGCGCGGGCGCGCCGGGGGCGATCGATGTTGCGGCGCTCGAAGCGGGCATTGCCAGCACGAGCCCGGCGGTGTTTATCGATGCGCTGTCACTGGCCGCGCTGCGGCTTGCGATCGACAGCGGCGACCGCGTGATGCCGCCGGCGGATGTCGAGCGCGTGATCGCGGCACTGGCGATCAGGTATGCGCAGGGCGACGCGGGGGTGCGGCGCGCGATGCTCGCGCGGCTGCCGACGGGGCGAGTGGTGCCCGCGCTGGCGGCGCTGGACTCGAAGATCGCCGAGGTCGCCGAGACGGACCCCGGCGTGATCGTGCTCCGGCTGTTGACGCGCGTCGTAAGCCCGGACGACCCGTCTCTTGTTGCTTGGCTGGCCTCGGAGGATGCGGGTGTCAAGGCGTCCGCTGAGACTGTGCAACGGCGGCTGCGCGAGGGTGTGCGGTCATACGCGACGATGGACCGATTCACGCTGCCGGATGACAGGGCGGGTGCTGCGCCCGCGCGGCCGTCAGCCTCGCCGGGCACGCCGAGCAGACCGTGAGCGATGAGCGCTACGAAGCCGAATCTTCGGCGGGGCCCGAGGCCCGTGGGCGGTGGTCTCGTGCGCTGCGTGCGGCGGCGTGGGTGCTGGGTCTGGCGATGCTCATCGCCGCGGTCGTCGCTGTTGTGCGCGAGCGTGCGGTGTTCGACGGTGCGATGGAGCAGGCGAGGTCCGCATCGATCGCGGTGCTGACGCTGCTGGTGGTTATGCCGTTGGTCAATTGGCTGCTGACGGCGGGGCTGTTCGCGGTGCTGATGCGGCGACAGTGCGCGGTGTCCGGCTCTGCAGGGCGGGTCGGCTTTTCGGAGATGGTCGCGCTGGTCGGCTCGGCGTGGCTGCTGAATCTTCTGCCGCTCAAGCCCGGGTTGGTGGGGCGAATCGCGTATCACAAGATGATCAACGGGATCGATGTGCGTGACAGCGTCGCGGCGCAGGTCTGGTCGGTGGTGTGCACGCTGGCGGCGGTGACTGTCTTTGTGGCGGTGCAGGCGCTGGTCGCAGTGGTGGCGGAGCCGGGGGACGCGGGGAGCGTGCGCGGGTGGATGGGGTTCATCACGGCGACGGTTGCGCCGGTGGCGGGGCTGGTGGCGCTGGCGTCGGTGATCGCCGCGCGGAGCGGGGGGCGAGGACCGGCGACGGCGATGCTGGTGCTGGGCGTGAGTCTGCGGCTGGCGGATGTGCTGGTCTGGGCGATGCGGCTGGCGCTGGTGTTTGTGGTGCTGGGCACGCCGCTGCCGCCGACGGTGCTGGCGGCGGTGGTCGCGGCGATGATGCTGGCCAATCTGCTGCCGATCCCGATCGGCGCGATGGAGTGGATGGCCGGGGGCGCGGTGGCGGTGCTGGCGATGAGCGGCGCGGCCGGGGTCGCTGGCCTGACGACCCAGCAGGCCCTGGCGCTCGGGCTCGCGGCGGGGGTGCTCAGCCGGGCGGCCGAGCTGGTCGTAGCGGTGCCGATCGGCCTGGTGTGCTCGATGCTGGTCGCGCGGCGCCTGGCTGCTCGCAACGCACGTTCGGCGGCGTGACGGGGGGAGAAGGCTGGCCAGCGGCACGACGGCGTACGCTCCTGACATGCTCACGATTCGCGGCGTGCTTCTGGAGCGACAGGCTATTGCTCAGCGTGTTGAGGCGCTGGGGCGGCAGATCGCCGCGGATTTGCAGGCTGAGGGTGATCGACTCCAGGCACGCGGGCAGGCTCCGGGCCCGATCGTGATGGTGCCGGTGCTGACGGGCGCGCTGGTATTCACGGCGGACCTGATCCGAGCCATGGGCGTGAAGATGTCGATCCGTCCGGTGACGCTGTCGAGTTACCCGGGCAAGTCCACGACGAGCCAGGGCGTGACGGTGCAGGGCGGCGTGCCGACCGATCTGGCCGGTGCGCGGGTGGTGATCGTCGATGACATTCTCGATTCTGGAAGGACGCTCGGGCTGCTGCGCCGGCTCATCTCGGCGCAGAACCCGCAAAGTGTCCGGCTGGCGGTGCTGCTGGATAAGCAGAAGGCGGCCGGCCGCGATGAGGATGTGAGCGTGGAGTACGCCGGGTTCGTCATCGCCGACGAGTTCGTGGTGGGGTACGGGCTGGACTTCGACGGCTATTACCGCAACTTGCCGGACATCTGCACCATGCACGACGACGGCAAGCCCGAGGCTTGACGGAGGGGAAATGCCTGAGCGGATCGACAACACCGCGCCGGCAGAACCGCTGATCGATCGCCACGCGCTCGAAGCAGCGATGGTCCGTCGACACGTGCCCAAGGGTGAGCGGGTGATCATCGCGATGCGGCCGAGTGTGCTCTTCGTGCTGCTTTCGCGGTGGCGTGTGATGGCGGGGCTGGGCGCCGCGGGCGGCGCGTGGTGCTGGGTCGATGCGGCGATCCGCGGCGACCTCGGCACGATGTCCATGTCGCTCCGAATGGTCATCCTCGCGTGGCTGCTGCCGATCACGCTGGTGGCGGTGTACAACGCGATCGACCGGGCCACGCGGCTGTACCTGCTCACGGATCAGCGGGCGATGCGTGTCAGCGGGATCATCCGTCAGGTCGTCATCGATGCGCCGCTGGCGCGCGTTCAGAGTGTGGCGCTGACGGCGCGGGCACGCGAGCGCGCGCTGGGGCTCGGCACGCCGATTATCGCCACCGCCGGGAGCGAGGCAGGAGCGATGGCCTGGACCATGATCGAGCGGCCCAGCGACACGCTGCACGCGCTGCGGCGGGAAGTGGATCGAGCGCGTGCCGCGGCGAGGGTGCCGATGCCGGAGCAGGAGCCATGAGCGTTGCGCACGCCCAGTTCGGCGGCCCGGGCGCTGTCGGTGCCGTTGTTGCCGGAATTGTCGGCGGCGTGGGTGCGGGCAAGTCCGCCGCGGCCAGGGCGATGGCGAATGCGCTGCCGCCGGGTGAGTGCGTGATCGCCGATAGCGATGCGCACGTGCGCGAGGTGCTGGCGCAGCCGGAGGTTGTTGAGCAACTGCGCGCGTGGTGGGGGGGCGGTGTGCTGAATGATGCGGGCGTGGTGGATCGTGCGAAGGTCGCGCAGGTGGTCTTCGCCGATGAGGCGGCCCGCAAGCGGCTGGAGGGACTGATTCATCCGCGGGTTCACGCGCTGCGTGGTGCCCTTTTCGCGCAGGCACGGGCACGCGGGGCGCGGCTTCTGATCATCGACGCTCCGCTGCTGTTTGAAGCGGGCGTCGACCGGGAGTGCGACCGCGTGGTGTTCGTCGATGCGCCCCGCGAACAGCGACTGGCCCGCGTGATCGCCAAGCGCGGCTGGACGGAAGCGGACCTGACGCGGCGCGAGGCGGCGCAGGTGCCCCTGGAAGAGAAGCGGCGGCGATGCTCGGACGTGCTCATCAACGATTCGGACGAAGCGGCGTTGAGCGAGCGTGCGGCGAGGATGGTGCACGGCTGGCTCGCGAGAGCGACGCACGCGCAGTGATCGCGCGGAGCGGACGACGTGTGTGCGGCGTGGTCGATCGGCGACCGGGTCAATACGCGAGCGTTTGCATGATCGCTTCGGCGATGCGCTTGGCATCAGGCAGATAGTCGAGCTCGAGCTTGGCGTAGGGCATGACGACATCGAACCCGCAGACGCGCTGGACGGGGGCCTTGAGGTTCAGGAAGCAGTGTTCCTGAATGATCGTGGTGATCTCGCTGGCCAAGCCGCAGGTCTTCGGCGCTTCCTGAACGACGACGGCGCGGCCGGTCTTGTTGACGCTCTCGATGAAGGCGTCGGTGTCCATCGGGTGCAGCGTGCGCAAGTCGATGAGTTCGACGCTCGCGTCCTCGGGCACGTGCTTGTCCAGGGCCTCCAGGCACTGGAAGACCATGGCGCCCCAGGTGATGACCGTGATGTCGGCGCCCTCGGAGACGAGCTTGGCCTTGCCGATGGGGATGGTGTAGTCCTCATCGGAAACTTCCTCGCGGAAGGAGCGGTAGACGCGCTTGGGCTCGAAGAAGATGACCGGGTCGGGGTCGCGGATGGCCGCCAGGAGCAGACCCTTGGCGTCGGAAGGGGTGCTGGGGCAGAGCACCTTCAGGCCGGGGTTGTGGATGTATATGGCCTCGGGCGAATCGGAGTGGAACTCCGGCGCGTGAATGCCGCCTCCCCACGGGACGCGGACGGTCAGCGGCACGGTCATGCTGCCGCGGGTGCGGTTGCGGAAGCGTGCGGCGTGGTTGACGAGTTGGTCGTACGCGGGGCCCATGAAGCCCTCGAACTGGATCTCGGGGATGGGCCGCATGCCGCCCATGGCAAGGCCGATGGAGGAGCCCATGATGCCGGACTCGCTCAGTGGCGTGTCGATGACGCGATCGGCGCCGTACTTCTTCTGGAGGCCTTCGGTCACGCGGAAGACGCCGCCGTTGAGACCGACGTCCTCGCCGAGACAGACCACGCGAGGATCGCGGGCCATTTCCTGATCGAGGGCGGAGTTGATGGCCTGGACGAGGGTGAGTTGGGGCATAGCAAAGGACCTCGGTGAAGTTCGGATTTGAGCTTAGCCGCGTGCGCTGACCGTCACGGGCACCATCCCTGGTGCGTACCCGTACGCCTCCGCGGTGATCTGCCAGTTGCCGACGCGGATCTTTCGGCCGTCGGGATCGATGCCCTTGTCGCGCATGATCTTCTTGAGCGTCGCGGGAAGGCCGAATTCCACGTCCTCGGGAACGATGTCGCGCTGCTCGATCGATCCGCCGAAGCGGCTCAGGAGCGTCTTGCAGATCTCGGCGACCAGGTCCTCCGGCGCGCTGGCGCCGGCGGTCAGGAGGATCGTCGCGTCGCGGCCCGCTCCGGGCGCGTTGGTGAACCACTCATCGCGCAGTTCGGTCACATCATCGAGCAGGTACGCGCGGACGCCGACGTTCTGGCTGATTTCCGTCAGGCGCACCGAGTTGCTGCTGTTCTTGCTGCCGACGACGAGCACCAAGTCGCACTCGGGGGCGATCTGGCGGACCGCGTGCTGGCGGTTGGTGGTGGCGTAGCAGATGTCCGAGCCCGGCGGCTCCTTGATGTTCGGGAACGCACGCTTGAGCGCATCGATGATCACCGCGGCGTCGTCGGTGCTGAGCGTGGTCTGCGTGAGGTAGACGAGTTTGTTGGGGTCCTTGATCGTCAGGCCCGGGATGTCCTCGGGGCTCTCGACGACCTGGGTTGCCTCGGGAGCCTCGCCGCGGGTGCCGATGATTTCCTGATGGTCGGCGTGTCCGACCAGCAGGATCTGGTAGCCCTGCTTGGCGTAGCGGATTGCCTCGGAGTGGACCTTGGTCACCAGCGGGCAGGTCGCGTCGACGGCGGTGAGGTTCCGCTGACGGGCCAGTTCGCGCGTCGCGGGCGAAACCCCGTGAGCGCTGAAGACCATGATGCTCCCCGGCGGGACATCGTTGAGATCTTCAACGAAGATCGCGCCGCGGTCAATGAAACGCTGCACGACGTGCTTGTTGTGCACGATTTCGTGATAGACGTAAATCGGCAGGTCTTTGCAGAGTTCGAGCAACTGGTCGACCACGTCGACGGCCATGTGGACGCCGGCGCAGAAACCCCGAGGATTGGCAAGGATGATCTTCACGCCCCGACTTTAGGAACCGATTTGTCCGCGGGCCGAGGGATGGCCGACGGGCATCCGACGAGCGGCTTCGGCCGTAGGCTCGTGCCTATGGACACGATCCGACCCCTCGCGCCGGCCGATGCGTTGGCATATGCGGAGCTCCGCACCATCATGCTCGCCGACACCCCCTGGGCCTTCGCATCAAGCATCGAGGACGATCGCGGGCGGGATGCCGAAGGGGTGGCGAGGTCCCTGGCGGCCGGAACATTCGCACTGTTCGGTGCCTTTACGGCCGAGGTTTCGCTGGTCAGCGTGGCGATGCTCATGCGCGAGAGCAAGCTCAAGCGGCGGCACATCGCATGGATCATGAGTGTGTACACGCATCGGGAGCACCGCGGGCGGGGGCTGGGTGAGCGTGTCATGGCGATGCTGATCGCCGCGTCGCGGGACCTGGGCGGGGTCGACAGCCTGTATTTGGGCGTGAGCGAACGGGCGGCCGCGGCCCGCCGGCTGTACGAGCGGCTCGGGTTCGTGGCGTGGGCGACCGAGCGCGACGCGATTCGGGTTGATGGCGTGAGTTACGCCGAGACGCTGATGAGGATGGACTTGCGGGCAAGATGAGCAGGGGGGTGGAGCGGCGTTTTCGCTCGCGGATTGTTCGGGGCGGGCTCACCCGTGCGGTTGGGCAGATATGCTCTGCCTTGGTGATCGACCCCCGCACGCCGATTCTCGACCTTCTCGCCACGCTCGGACCGGGCGCTGCGCCGAGCGTCTCGCGCGATGAGGCGTGGCGATACGTGCGTGGGCTCGCGTCATCGCACTACGAGAACTTCAGCGTGCTCTCGTCGCTGGTCCCAGAGCGGCTGCGGGACGACTTTGCGAGCGTCTACGCGTTCTGCCGATGGGCGGACGATCTTGGCGACGAGACCGGCAGCGACGAGGCGGCACGGGCCCGCTCGCTGGAGTTACTGGAGTGGTGGCGCAGTGAACTGCACGCGGCATACGCCGGGAGCCCCAGGCACCCGGTGTTCATCGCTCTGCGCGAGACGATCGATCGCCATCACCTGCCCGACCGACCGTTCTCCGATCTGATCGACGCGTTCGTGCAGGACCAGAAGGTCCGCGCGTACGCGACTTGGGCGCAGGTCCTGGACTATTGCACGCGCTCCGCCAACCCGGTGGGCCGGATCGTGCTGATGATGGCCGGGCACCGACCGGAGACCGACGACCGCCACCGCTTCGCGATGAGCGATGCGACCTGCACGGCGTTGCAACTGATCAACTTCTGGCAGGATGTCCGGCGCGACCTGATCGAGCGCGACCGCGTGTACCTGCCGGCGCTGGATACGGGCATCACGCCGGAGATGCTCCGCGCGTGGATGACACCCGAGGCCGGTCGAACGCCCGATGTTCGGCTGCGCTACATCCGCGCGGTTCGCCCGCTGGTCGAGCGCACTCGGCTGCTGTTCGACGAGGGCGCGCCGCTGCCGGGACTGGTTGCGCCGGAGATCCGGCCCGTGATCTGGCTCTTTGGTGCCGGTGGGCGCGCGGTGCTGAGTCGCGTCGAGGCCATCGGCTGCACCACGCTTTGGCAGCGGCCCCGGTTGTCGAAGTTCACGAAGGCCTCGCTCGTGGCCCGCGCGTGGTTGATGGTCCGCACGGGAGGGTTCGCTGGGCGATCGGCGGGCGACTCCGGCCGCGTTGCGCTCGCCGGAGCGCAGGGGGGCCAGCGATGACCGCAGGACCGAGATTGGTCGAACGCCCCGTCGCCGGGGTCGTCGTTGATGCCGGCGGAGCGATGGATCCTCGGCTCGCGGCGTCGTACGCGGGCTGTGTTGATGTTGTCCGCACGCGGGCGCGGAACTTTTACTACGGGCTGAAGCTGACGCCCGAGCCGAGACGATCGGCGGTTTACGCGATCTACGCATGGATGCGAGAGGCCGATGACCGCGTCGACGCTCACGCGGACCCGGTCGTGCAGCGCCGGGAACTCGATGCGTTTCGCGAGTTGACCTTCGCGGCGCTGCGCGGCGATGACGATCGACAACACGGGACGGGTGCCTCCGGTCACCAGACACGCGACGGCTTCTGGCCCGCCCTTGCCCACACCGTTCGAACTTACAACGTGCCGCACGAATACCTGCACGACATGCTCGACGGCATGGATGAAGACATCGGGCACACGGGCTATGACACGCTCGAGCAGCTCGAGCGATACTGCTACAGGGTCGCGAGCACCGTGGGCCTTGTGTGCGTGCGGATCTGGGGGCTCCGGCCGGGTGTGGAGGAAAGCGCCGCGGCGGAAATGGCGCGCAGACGCGGTCTCGCGTTCCAGTTGACCAACATCCTTCGCGATGTCGGGCAGGACTACGACGCCAGCCCGCGCCGCGTGTACGTGCCCGCGGACATGCTCGCGCGTCACGGCCTGACGGCCGGAGATCTGCGCGCGTGGAGCGACGCGGCAAAGTGCCGCGCGGCGGTGCTGGAGTTGGCCACGCGAGCGAGCGATCACTACGCGGCATCGGCGGGGCTCGAAGACCTGATCGAACCCGGTTGCCGACCGACGCTCTGGGCGATGACGCGGATCTATCGCGGGCTGCTGGACATCGTGCTCGATGACCCGTCGCGGGTTGTTGGCAGCAAGCGCATCCGCCTCTCCGGATATCAGAAGGTCTACATCGCGCTGCGGGCGAGTTTGCTGCGATGATGCACCGCCGGGCGGGGAGAATCCCGGCTGGGCGTGTCGGGCCCGTCGGGCAGATAACCAAACATCCGCCGAGCGGGCCACCCTTGTGCGCGGGGCGAATGGGTGTATGCTTATGGTCTCGTGGCAGGGTGCGTGTGGTCCTGCGGGGCCGACGCAGAGCAAGGAGCCGACCATGCCCGCCAACGATTTCCGCATGTCGCAGATGGTGAGTCGCCAGAGCGTTCGCTCGCTCGGTGCGGCCGTGTCGCTCCTGCTGCTGGGCGGGAGCATCGCGGCGGCGGCTCCACGCGGAACGTGCGGCTCCCGCGGCTGCGGACAGCCCGGCGGCGAGCGGGCGCCGACGCTTCTGGTTGCCGAGCAGCAGACGAGCGTCGACGAGGCGGCACTGGCCGAGCCGTCGAGCGATGACCAGCCCACGGACGTCGTCCGCGCGCGGGCGAAGGCGGATCTCGATGAGATCCGTCGGTTGCACTTCGGCTATGTGCCGAGCCTTGAGTCTCGCGAGATCGGTGTGCGCAAACTGGCGCAGTTCACCGACCCGCGGACGTTCTCGCTGCTGATCAAGGAACTGGCGGAGGAGAGGCCGGATATCCGCGCGGCGCTCGCGCAGCACTTTGCCTCGCTCAAGGCCGAGCAGGCCGATGCGGCTCTCGCGGCGATCGCGATCTTTGACCGCAACGACAAGGCCCGCGCGCTCGCCACGGCCCTGCTCAACGCCCGGATCGTCGAGGCGTGGCACGCGGAGGAACGCGACCCGCGTGACCCGATCCGTCCGTCGTCAATGGTGCAGGAAGTCATGGCCATGGGCCTGCGGAGCACATCGACCGCGGCGGTCGAGACCTCCGCCGCGATCGCCGACCGCTTCGGCGTGCACGAGGCGATCCCGATGATGATCCAGGCGCTCAATCGCCAGGCCAGCGGCGGTGGCGGTGGCGGCGGTGGGGGGAGCGGGCTGATCCCGGCGCGTGGGCAGATCTGGATCGTCACGCAGACAGCGTTTGTGTCCGACCTGACGCCCGTCGTCGGCGACGGCGCGGTCGGCTTCGATCCGACGGTGAGCGTTGCCAGTTACGGCGCGATTCTGCGTGTGCTCGATGCTGTGGTGACGGTCTCTCGCCCTCAGATTTCCACATCGCTGGTGTCGCTGAGTTCCGGCGCGTGGGGCGGGCAGGACACGTCGCACCTGGGTCAGGATCCGATAGCGTGGGCAAACTGGTATGTGCACGACTTCGTGCCGTATCGCGAGCAACTCGATGCGCAGATCGCCGAGCAGCGGCGACTGGAGGACGAGGTCGCTTATCACAAGACGCCCGAGTACGCGATGCCGCCGCGGGACCAGGCGACGGTCCGCACGGTGCCCGCGTCTGTCTCGCCCGTAACGCAGCCGATGCAGGGCACGCCCGCACCGACGCCCGCACCAGCACCCGCGACGACCGCGCCGGCGACCGACCCGGCGATCGGTCCGGCCCCCGGCCAGCGTGTGCACTGACGCGGCGATAACGAGCGAGCTCAGGTCGCGATGGCGATCGCGCTGGCGATGCAGTATGCCTCGCTGTCGGACAGTGAGACCTGCCACTGCGTGATGCCGAGTTCGCGTGCAACGCGTGCTGCGCCGCCTGTGAGTGTCACGACCGGACGCCCGACGCTGTCGTTGAGCGTCTGCACGTCCGTGTGAGCCACGCCCTGCGCAAAGCCCGTGCCCAGGGCCTTGACGACCGCTTCCTTCATCGCGAATCTGCTGGCGAAGCGCTCATCGCTGCGGCGCGTGTCGCGGCACAGGGAGGCCTCGTCGGGCGTGTACGTGCGCTCGATGAACCGCTCGCCGTGCTCGCGGAGCAGCCGAGCGATGCGTGAAACCTCCACGATGTCCACGCCGTGACCAACGATGCGCATGGGTGATTCCGAAGCGGGCTCGGGGGTGCGCGGAGCGGGTGAAGTGCGGAGGCTCTCAGGCCCGGGCCGGACCGAGTAACTGCTCGGGGTTCTGCAGCATGTCGATGATCGACGCCAGCGCCAGGGCCGCCATCGCGCCGTCGATCACGCGGTGATCACACGCCAGCGAAAGGGGCAGCATCTTGCCGACCGCGATCGCGCCGTTGCGCACGACGACACCGTCACGCGCACGACCGACGGCGATGATCGCCACCTCGGGCACGTTGATCACCGGCGTCGCGAAGCGGCCGGCGTGCGAGCCGACGTTGCTGATGGTGAACGTCGAGCCCATGAGCATCTCGCGCGAGGCGCTCTTGCTCCGCGCTGCCTCGGCGACGTGCGTGATGTGACGCCCGATCTCCAGCACGCCCAGTTTGTCCGCATCGCGGACCACCGGGACCATCAGGCCCGTGTCGGTGTCGGTGGCGATGCCCAGGTGCACCGCGCGATGGCGCACGATTTCGCCCTCGCCGCTGGAGGAGTCGAAGTTCGCGTGCGCGTTGAGCGCGGCGAACTGGCCGCTCAGCGCCCGGCAGACGGCGCTGGCGACGAACGGCAGGAACGAGACCTTCTCGCCGCTGGCCGAGGCCAGCTTGCGGCGGAGGTTGTCCAGCGCCGACACATCGGCCTCATCCATGACCGTGAAGTGAACCGCGGAGTTCATGCTCTCGCGAAGGCGATTGGCGATCGTGCGGCGCACGCCGCGGACCGGGATCCGCTGCGTGTCCTGACCCGGGGGCAAGGGTCCGTCGCCCGCGCTCGGGGCCGTGCCGCGCGAGCCGCTCGCCGCGGCGAGCATCGCCAGGTCGTCGATCTTGCCGGGCTTGGGCGCGGGGGCAGCACTCGGCGTCGAAGGCCGCGCGCTCGGTGTCGGCGCCGGCATCGTTGCCGGAGCGGAGGCCTGAGCGGGTCGGGCGGTGCTCGCGGCGGGCTTGCTCGTGCCGCTGGCCGCGGCGCGGACGTCCTTCTCCGTCACGCGGCCGGCCAGACCGGTGCCGCCGATGCTGTCGATGTTCACGCCAAGGTCCCGAGCCAGCCGCCGGACCGCGGGGGTCGCAAGGGCCTTGCCGGGCGCGGCGGAGATCCCGCCCAGTTCGCCGCCGACTGCGCCGACAACCGTGCCCGCGTCTTCGCGCTTCTCGGCGTTGCCCGACGCGTGCGCGCCGTTGGTGCCCGCCGTGTGCGTCGGCAGATTCGCGGCGATCTGCGAGCCCGTGCCGCAGGCGGCGGTATCGCTCGGCGCTGCGGCGGGTGCCGCGGCGGACGCGCCTTCGGCAACGTACGAAACCAGCGGGTTGCCGACGTGGAGGATCTCGCCCTCCTTGCCGTGCAGGATCGCGATCGTGCCGGCGCGCGGGGAAGGAACCTCGACCTGCGCTTTGTCGGTGTTCATCTCCGCGAGGATCTGGTGCTCTTCGACGGTCTGCCCGACGCTCACACGCCACTTGAGCAGTTCGGCCTCGTGCACGCCTTCGCCAAGGTCGGGCAGGATGAAGACGTTCGGATCCGATGACTTGGCGTGGCCCATGATCGCTCCAGATCAGCACGAGAACCCCGGCGAGCGACGTCGCAAAGCCCACCCTGCGGGGCGATGGCGTCGGCCGTCCCGGCGATCGAGCGCCGAGTTTGTAGGATACCCGTGCAGCACCCGCGAAACGGGAACTCGATCACGCGGGCGTCGCGGCCTCTTCGGGGAGGCGTTCGGGCGTCTGCAGGCGGTCGTACTCGATCTCGCCGTCGCGAAGCCGCACGACGCGCTGGCAAAGCGACGCCACGAAGGGGTCATGCGTCACGACGATGATGGTCTTGCCCTGCTCGTGGAGTCTGGCAAAGAGACGCAGGACGGACCGGCCGGTCGCCGAATCCAGGTTGCCCGTGGGCTCGTCGGCCATGAGGACAACGGGGTTGGTCACCAGCGCCCGGGCGATGGCGCAGCGCTGCTGCTGCCCGCCGGAGAGTTCGCTGGGCCGGTGCCAGAGCCGTTCGCTCAGGCCGACCATGCCCAGAGCCTCGACGGCGCGAGCATGGCGCTGAGCCGGCGCGACGCCCTGATAGAAAAGCGGGACTTCGACGTTCTCTGCGACCGTCAGTTCGGGGATGAGGTTGAAGGCCTGAAAGATAAAACCGATCTTGCGGCCGCGGAAGGCCGAGAGGGCCTCATCGCTCATCGTCGAGACGTTCTCGCCGTCGACGAAGTACTGGCCCTTGGTGGGGCGATCGAGGCAGCCGAGGATGTTCATCATGGTGCTCTTGCCCGAGCCGCTGGAGCCCATGATGGCGACGTACTGGCCTTTGGGAATGGACAGGTCAACGCCGCGCAGCGCCTCGACGAGCACGGATCCGTCGGGCTTGTAGTAGACGCGTCGGACGCCGCGGAGTTCGACGACGGCATGAGGGGCGGTACTCGAGGGCAAAGCGCCCTCGCCGGCGTGAGCGTGCGGCGCGGGATGCGGGGCCTGTGCCGAGTCCATGCTCATCGCGGGTGCGTCCTTCTCCGGGGAGCGTGCCCCGTGCGGGCTCAGGCGTTCTCGTTGCACTCGAGCTGGATCGCGGTCAGTGCGCTGGAGGGATCCTGCGCGAACCGGAAAACGCGATCCAGTCCGGTCAGCAGCATGACCGACCAGACATGGTCGGTGAGCGCGCAGAGGATCATGATCCGATGGTGATCGGCAACCTGCTTGCGAAGGCGGAGCAACTGGGCCAGGTGCGACGACGAGACGTACGTCACGCCCGAGAGATTCAGCACAAGGTGCTTGTGGGCGCGTCCGGGGTTGGAGATTCCGCCGGCGTAACGCTCGTGCAGGTTGGAGAGCTCGCCGCTGAGCGAGGGCTCATCGGCCAGTTCGCTGACCAGAATACTGTCCGACCATTCGGTAAGCATGGGACTCCAGTGTACCCGTGACCCGGACCGGGGTGGCGGGTGAATCATCGCCGACGGGGCTGCCCCGGCGGGTTACTCCGCCGCGGGGCCCGGCGTGCCCTGATCCGCCGGCTCGCCGTCATCCGCCGCTCCGCGCGGGGCTCGGCTGGCCGCGGCGACCTTGTCGCCGTCGTTGAGTTTCGTGATCCGCACGCCCTGCGTGCCGCGGCCGTAGAGGCTGATCGAGCCGACAGGCATCCGCACCAGTTGGCCCTGCATGGTCGCAACGACCAGATCGTCAGCCTCGTGGACCAGCAACGCCGCGACGGAGCGACCGTTTCGGTCGACGGTCTTGATATCCACCCGGCCTTTGCCGCCGCGGGATTGTGAGCGCATCTTGCCCTGCTCGGGCTGAACGCGATACTCATCGACGCTCGTGCGCTTGCCGTAGCCGTTCTCGGTGATGGTCAGGAGCGAGAGGGTCGGGTCGGTCGTGACGGTGTCGCCGTCGCTGTCGGTGGTCATGGGCACGACCGCACCGCCGACGACCTCATCGCCGTCTTCGAGTTCGATGCCCTTGACGCCCGCGGCGTTGCGGCCCATGTCCCGCGCGTCGCTCTCGTGGAAGCGGATGGCCATGCCGCGTGCGGTCACCAGGAGCAGGTCGTCGTTGCCGGTGGTCTGCACCACATCGAGCAGCGCATCGCCCTCTCGGATATCCACCGCGATGATGCCCGATCGATTGACGTTCATGTACGCCTTCAGCGCCGTGCGCTTGACGACGCCGAGCTTGCTGATGAACGTGAGGTAACTGCTGCTCTCCTCGAAGTTCCGTACCGCCAGGAACGCCCGGACGGTCTCGCCGGGCTTGAGTTCGAGCAGGTTCACGATGGCCTGCCCGCGGGCGGTGCGGTCCATCTCGGGCAGTTCGTAGACCTTCATCTTGAAGACCCGGCCCGTATCCGTGAAGCAGAGCAGGTGATCGTGCGTGCTGGCGACGAAGAGATGCTCGTTGTAGTCGTCGTCGCGGGCGCGACCGCCGATGATCCCCTTGCCGCCGCGGCTCTGGCTCCTGTAGGTCTCCAGCGCGACGCGCTTGGCGTAGCCCTTGTGGCTGATCGTCACCGCCATGTCCTGCACGGGGATCAGCGCTTCGATGTTCAGATCCTCATCGCCGCCTTCCATGATCGGCGTCTGGCGAGGGGAGTTGAACCGCAGCTTCATCGCGACGCAGTCGGCGCGGATGATGGCCAGGACCAGTTTCGAATCCGCGAGGATCCGCTCGTACTCCTCGATCTGCTTGACCAGTTCGGCGTACTCACCAACGAGTTTCTCGATCTCCAGGCCCGTGAGCTGGATCAGGCGCATGTTGCCGATGGTCTCGGCCTGAAGCCGCGAGAGAGCGACGCCGTCGCCCGACCGCCGGACGGTGTCCAGCAGCCGCTGGGGAATCTGCGCCGCGTACGGATGGCCCTCGGGGATGCGGAACCGCCGCGCCATGAGTTTGTCGATCGCCTCCTGGCGCGTCCGGCTGGAGCGGATGAGACGGATGACCTCGTCGATATCGCAGACCGCGTAGATCATGCCCTCGAGGATGTGGGCCTTACGGCGGGCCTCGTTGAGCAGGTGCCGCGTGCGGCGGCGGATCACATCGATGCGGTGATCGATGTAGCAGCGGATCATCTCCCGCAGGCTCAGCGTGCGGGGCTGGCGGTTGACCAGCGCGATGTTGTTGATGCTGAAGGTCTGCTGCAGCGGGGTCTGGGCGTAGAGCTGCTTCTCGACCACGCCGGGGTCGGCGTTCTTCTTCAATTCGATCACCACGCGGACCTGCGCCTCGCGACCGCTCTCGTTGCGGACATCGGCGACGTCGCTGATCTGCTCTTCCTTGACCGCTTCAACGATGCGCTCGGTCAGCGTGCGCAGGCCGAGGTTGTACGGGATGCTGTCGATGATGATCTGCTGGCGGTCCTTGCTGCCGGGCACGGGCTCGATGCGCACGTTGCCGCGGACCGTGACTTTGCCCCGTCCGAGTTCGTACCCCTCGAGAATGCCCCGGCGCCCGAGGATCACGCCGCCGGTGGGGAAGTCCGGGCCCTTGATTCCCGCGTGAACGAGCACGTCCTTGCCGTCGACCTTGGCGCGGACATCCTGCATGAGTTCGGCCAGCGAGATGTTCGGGTTGTCGATCGTGCGGATGATCGAGTCGAGCACCTCCACCGGGTTGTTCGGGGCCATGCTTGTGGCCATGCCGACCGCGATGCCCACGGCGCCGTTGATCATCAGGTTCGGGAACTTGCCCGGCAGAACCGTGGGTTCGACGCGCGAGTCGTCGTAGTTGGGCTGCATGTCGACCGTGCCCAGGTGCAGATCCTCGAGCATGTCCGCCGCGGCGGGTGCCATGCGTGCCTCGGTGTAGCGCATGGCCGCGGGCGGATCGGGATCGATGGAGCCGAAGTTGCCCTGGGGATCAACCATGGGCACGCGGATGCGCCAGTCCTGTGCCATGCCGACCATCGTGCCGTACAGGGCGCTGTCGCCGTGGGGGTGGTAGTTGGCCATCGTCTCGCCGACGATCTTGGCGGACTTGATGTGCTTGCGATTGGGCAACACGCGGAGTTCCTGCATCGCATAGAGGAGCCGACGCTGGCTGGGCTTAAGCCCGTCGCGGACATCGGGCAGAGCCCGATCCATGATCGTGCTCATCGCGTACGTGAGGTAGCTGTCCTGCAGTTCGCGTTCGATCTGCAGTTCCTGAACGCGACCGAGGCCGACGGAGGAGCCGCCGTGACCATCGCCGGTGCCCGAGCCCTGCGGACCGTTGGAGTCGCCGGGTTGGTTCGATGATGCGGGTGGTGGCAATTCGTCGGCCATAGTCAGTACGTCCTTCCCGGCGCTGCCGGAAGCCTCGCGATTCGCCCGCGTGCAGAATCAACCCGCGGGCCAAGCCCGCCACGCCATGCGATCAAAAGCCGAAAATCAGCCCAGATCGAGAGCATCGGCGAACGTCAAGTTATCATAGCGAACCAGAGCCGAATCCGCCCATTCCACCATCGAGATTGGCGGACCTCGCGGCACAGGCCGATACCGGCGTGCGTCCCGATTTTGGTTTCCGACGATTGGGCAGTGGACTCGGGCCGATCACTTGCAGATACTTTCGACCCTTGGCGGACGGCCGCTAAGACGCCACTTTAGCTCAGCGGTAGAGCGATGCTTTCGTAAAGCATAGGTCCAGGGTTCAAATCCCTGAAGTGGCTTTTTCGCCTCCTGCACGGCAAATTCGCCGAGGCCCGCGGTCAGTTCGGCCCCCGTGGCCCGAACGCGGGGCGGAGTGTCTTCAATATCCCGTATTGGTCGTGTGAGGCATCCGAGTGCCGCGGATGATGCCGTCTGCGCGAAGTTCGGGAACCAACCATGGCGGACCAACGTCCAACGTCGCGTCGGCTGCACGCTCGGGTGACGCCGGCGGCGGGTCTGGCGGTTGGGCTTTGGGGAACAACTTTTCCCCATATCCCGGTCGCTTCCAAAGCCCGCCAGCGGAAAAGACGATACACTCTGGGGATGGATTCTCGGGCCAGCGGCTCTCAACCGCGGCCCATCCCTCGCAGGAGCCAGTCATGAGCACCGTCCGTCCGTTCAATCGTTCGATGTTGATCCTCGGCTTGGCCTCGCTGGCCGTTTGCGCTGGCACGGTCGTCGCTCAGTCGGCCCAGCCCGCCGGTGGCGAGATGCGCCGCGTGTCCGACAACCCCGGTCGTGACAACGTCATGCGTCTGCTCACTGGCAAGCCCATCACCATCGAACTCAACGAGGGCACCCCGCTCTCGAGCGTTCTGGAGTACATCGAGCGCGAGACCAAGGCCGAGTTCGAGCCCATCTGGCGCTCCGATAAGCAGCCCGACGGCATGGCCAAGGACGCGCCCGTCTCGCTCAACGCCAAGGAAATCGACCCCATGACCTTCCTGACGAAGGTGCTGGCTCAGGTTGGTGACCCGGCGGATCCGTACCTCGTCGTCACGTGGCAGTTGACTCCCAACGGCAGGATCCAGATCGGCCCCAAGGCCATTCTGAACACCTTCCGCCGCGTTGAGCTGTACGACATCAATCAGCTCCTCTTCGAGACCCCCTTCTTCACGCAGGCTCCCGAGATCGACCTCGACCGCGTGCTGCAGGGTGGCGACGGCGGCTCGCAGGGCTCGCCCTTCCGCAACACCGGCAACCAGCAGCCCCGCACGCCGGAGCAGTTCGAAGAGGACCGCCGCGAGCGCGCTACCGAGATCATCGGCATCATCACGCAGCACGCCGAGGACAAGCAGTGGACCAGCGGCGGCGGCCCGCTGCCCGACCCCCGCTACTACGAAGGTCACATCATCGTCGACGCCCCGGACTATGTGCACCGCGCTCTGGATGGCTACTCCTGGCTGCCCAGCTCGCAGCGCACCATCCCCGCCGGTCGTGCAACCCAGCGTTTCGTGTCGATGAATCTCGATACCTCCAACACCATCCTGACGGGCATCACGCAGATTCCCGTGACGGCCATCGCTGGTGGCGGCACCGCCGGCAACTGAGCCCGCGAACGTTCTTGCGAACCCTCAACGGCCCGCCTTCTGGCGGGCCGTTGTCATTTCCAGTTCTCGCGATGCCGCCGACCGCGGCAGCGCCCTCTCGAGCCCGATGGCGGTACGCTCAACACATCATGAACCTCCGCACCCTGCTCGCGTGCCCGGTGGCCAGCCTCGTCTTTCCGCGGCCCGGAGCCCGGCCACTCCTCTCGATCATCGCCGTTGCGCTCGGTGCGCTCGCACAGCCAACCCTCGCGCGCGAACCGGGCCCGATCCAGCCATCAACGCCATCATCCACGCCAATGGCAGCGATGCCCGCGGCTGCCCCGGCCGCGTTCGAACCCAGCGAGCACTGGTACGTCCTCGAACTTCTGGGCCAGCGAGCAGGCCACGCCCGCGCCTGGTCGATCCTGCGCGACGGCAACATCGTCACCGGCATGGACATGAACATGGAGGTCAAGCGCGGCCGAGACAGCGTGAAGATCTCCATGAACACCGAGTTCGTCGAAACGCCCGACGGCACGCCCGTCTCAACCCGAAAGGTCATGAACACCGGCACAAGCGAGCAGGTCGAAGAAGGCCGCTTCACCGCCGAGGGCATCACCATCACCAACACGCAGGGCAAGGTCACACGCACCCGCACAGCCCCGCGACCGGAAGGCGAGTGGCTCACGCCAGACGCCGCACGCCGTCAGATTGCCGATGCGCTCCGCCGTGGCGACCAGACCATCAACACGCGCACGCTCGACCCCAGTTCGGGCACAAAGGTGCTCACCATCTCGCGCAAGATCCTGGAACGCACCACGGCCGAGGCTCTGGGGCGGACCGTTCCCGCCGTCAAGTGGGAGAGCGTGGTCGACACTTTCGGCGGGCTCAAGGCTGTCGAACTGGTCGCGCCCGATACGGGCGTACCGATCCGCACCGAGATGAACATGGGCTTCCTGAAGATGACCATGATCCAGGCTGATCGGGATCTGGCCCGCTCGCGTCTTTCGCCGCCGGAGTTGCTCAACTCCACGCTGGTCATCCCCACCGGCAAGATCGATGATCCGCGTACGCCAAAGCGTCGCACCTATGTGCTGCGAGCCAAAGAGGGCGACCTGCCGGACCTTCCGTCATCGCCTACGCAGCAGGTCCAGCGCCTCGACGCGACCAGCGCCCGCGTGACGGTCGATCCCGGAGCGGTCGATGCCGCACCGGCGGAGTTGCTCGCCGACCCGGCGTCGCTCGCGCCGCTGCTGGACTCGAGCGTGAGCCTGCGAGCGGACGATCCGGAAGTCGCGGCCTTCGCCGCCGATGCGATCAAGCGCCTTCCGCCGGAGGCCACCGACGAGGACAAAGCCGAGCGGCTCCGTCGGCGCGTTCACAGCTTCATCGAGAACAAGGACTTTTCCGTCGGCTTCGCGACGGCTTCCGAAACCGTCCGCACACGCACCGGCGATTGCACGGAGCACGCGGTGCTTCTGGCCGCGGCGTTGCGCAGCGCCAAGATCCCCGCGCGCGTTGTCTCGGGTCTCGTGTACCTGTACTTCCCCGACGCCAAGCGCGAAGTCTTCGGGTTCCATATGTGGGCCCAGGCCCTCGTCCGCACGCCCGAAGGACCGCGCTGGATCCACCTCGACGCGACGCTCCCGGACACCGCCTACGACGGCACGCACATCGCCCTGAGCCTGTCGAACCTCAACGACGACGACACGCAGAACTTCCTCGTCACGCTCGCGCCGATCATCGGGCGGCTCGCGATCGAGATCGAAGAGACCGCGGCCGCCGAACCCGCCGAACCCGCCGCGACGCCCGCCCCGAGCCAGGATCGCGCGCCGTGAGCCGTTCGTCGAGCACCACCGTGCCCCGTCCGCCCGTCCGCCCGAAAGACGGCCACAAGGGCACCTTCGGCACCGTTATAGTCGTCGGCGGCTGTGCCGACGGCACATCGCTCATGCTCGGCGCACCGGCACTCAGCGCCCGCGCGGCCCTTCGCGTCGGCGCGGGCTTGGCCAAGCTCATCGTGCCGCGAGAGATCGCCCTCGCGGCACTGACGCTCTGTCCCTCAGCGACCGCGGCGACTCTCACGACCCGTTCATCCGCCGACTATCGCCAGGCCTTTGCCAGCGTGAATCTCCCCGAGGCGAATGCCGTTGTCTTCGGCCCGGGCATGGGCCGATCGCCCGCAACGTTGGCGGCGCTGAAAGTCCTGCTCGCGGCACCCCGATCGCGCCCGCTCGGTGTGGTCATCGACGCCGATGGCATTCACGCGCTGGCCGCGATGCTCGGCGCGAGAGTGCCCCGAGCCGGCTCGCGTGCTGGCCGCCGACGGCCGCTGGTCATCAGCCCGCACGCTCACATCATCCTCACGCCGCACGTGGGCGAGTTCCGCGCCCTTGCTGCGGCGATCCGGCCCGAGATCGCCGACGCCTTGCCGTCACGCCGGCCCATTGCCGTTGCGGATGCCCGCCGATCGGCCGTCGCGTTGCAGGCAGCGCTCGCCGACCTTGGCATGCCGTGCATCGTGCTGCTCAAGGGCGCGGCCACGATTGTCGCCGGTCCGGACCGAGTGAACATCGTGTCCCGTCCCAACCCAGCACTGGCGACCGCCGGCACCGGCGATGTGCTCGCCGGCGCGATCGCGGGCCTTCTGGCCCAGTCCTTCGCCCGGCCTGATGAGCCAACGCGGACGACCGCCCTCGCGCAGGACATGGCCGGTCTTGCCGCTCATGCCCACGCCGATGCGGCCAGGCGATGGTGCGACACCGCCGGTGCATCCGCGGGCCTGCTGGCGATGGAGCTGGCCGACCTTCTCCCGAGCGCCCTTGAGGGCGTGCGTCGCCGATGATCAGGGGCGAACGCGGCGGGCATCGCAGGTTCACCCGATCCTCCCGCAGCCGACAACGCCGCCCGTGGTAGACTCGGCACATGTCCCGGCGCGCGTTCACGCTGATCGAGCTGCTCGTGGTCATCGCGATTATCGCGACGCTGATCGCGATCCTGCTCCCCGCCCTCGCCTCGGCTCGCGAAGCCGGCCGCCTGACGCGCTGCCTGGCCAATACACGCTCGATCGCTCAAGCGCTGACGATGTACAGCGACTCCAACCGCGAGACGTACCCGTACTGGTCCGCGTGGCACACCTGGCAGGGCGATGGCACGGGCGATGACACGCCGGGCCCGGGCTGGTGCGAAATGGCCGCGGAGTATCTCGATTCGCGCGAAGTGTTCGTCTGCCCGGGCCGCAACCGCCCGGAGGTACCGTTCGCGTACTTCCTGCAGTCGCGCTACGCGTCGATCCTGAACAACGGACGCATGCGCACGAGCATCCGCACGCCGCAGATCCTCTTGAGCAGCCAGTACGTGCTCACGGGAGATGCGAATCAGCCGATCCTCTTTTCCGCGCCGCACGGCGATTCGCCCAAGGCACCCAACTGTGATCCCGATGATGCCCGCTGGCCATCGGTCTTCTTTCAGGGCGAACTCGTCGGGCACAAGGGGAGCAACAACCTCGCGTTTCACGATGGGCACGCCGCGACATTCACCCGGTATGAGCCGCAGCAGATGACCTGGCACGGCCGCGAAATGCGGAACTGGGAGCAGGATCTCGCGCCGCCGCCCGGTTCAGAGTGATCGCGCGTACGCTCTTGATCGACTTGCCCGCCACAATTCGCATCCGTTCATCCCAACCCGCGCGCGTCCCGTCGCGTGCACCATCGAGGTGAGTATGCCCCTGATCGAGCCCGGCAAGAAAGCCCCCGCGTTCACCCTCGTCGACCATACCGGCACCAAGCGGAGTCTCAAGGAGTTCCTCGGCAAGCCGCTGGTCCTGTACTTCTATCCCAAGGCCGACACATCCGGCTGCACGACGCAGGCCTGCGCATTCAACGACGAGTTGCCGACGTTCAAGAAGCTCGGCGGAGTTCAGGTGGTCGGCGTGTCGCCCGACCCCACCGGCGCCATCGCCAAGTTCGCCAAGAAGCACCAGCTCAGCTTCACCCTTCTCGGCGAAGAGCCCGGTGAAGACGGCACGCCCAAGACCATCGACAAGTTCGGCGTTTGGGGCGAGAAGTCCATGTACGGCAAGAAGTACATGGGTGTGATCCGCACCACGTACATCATCGACGCCGCGGGCAAGGTCGCCAAGCGGTTCGACAACGTGAAGGTTCCGGGCCACGCCGAAGAGGTGCTCGAGGCGCTGAAGGACCTCTGAGCGCGCGATCGCGCCGCAAGGAGCCCCGACGCTCCATCTCGACGCGCACGATCACTCGCCTTGGCGCGGGGCGTGCCCGCGGCTATCCTCGCGCCATGCCAAGTTTCGATATCGTCTCCCGGTTCAACTTCTCCGAACTCGACAACGCGATCAACAACGCCAACAAGGCGATCGCCGGCCGTTTCGACTTCCGCGGCTCGCCGGTGGAGATCACGGTCGACCGCAAGGAAAAGAAGATCAAGATCGTTGCCGAAGACGCGACCAAGATGCGCGGCGTGCGCGAGATGTTCGAGTCCGCCGCGCACAAGCGGGGCATCGACATCAAGTCGTTCAAGTGGGGCGAGAACGAGGGCACCGCGCTCGGCCGCCTCAAGTGCGAGGTCAAGATTCAGGATGGCATCGAGCAGGAACTGGCCAAGCAGATCGTCCGCTTCATCAAGGACAGCAAACTCAAGGTTCAGGCCAGCATCCAGGGCGAAGAACTCCGCGTCACCGGCAAGCAGATCGACGACCTCCAGGCCGTGATCAAACTCGTCGAAGGCGGCAAGTTCGGCATCCCGTTCCAGTTCGTGAACATGAAGAGCTGACCATCTCCGCGGCGGGTACCCGCTCCGCCTCGGAGTTAGCACCCGCCGAAGAACTGCTGGAAGAACAGCGAAAAGTCCCCGTTGTCCGCCGCGCCATCCGGCCCCGGATCGCCGTCGGTGCTCGCGATGTCCGCAAACCGCCGCTCCGGCGAGCCCTCGGTGGCAAAGAACGCGACGAAGAACAGCGCAAAGTCCCCGTTGTCGATCGCGCCGTCGGCGCCCGGCTGGCCGTCGGTGTTCGCCACATCGCTCCAGCACGCACGCGTGATGCGGTACAACCTCCCGTTGGCGCAAAGCACGTACGGCAGGGCCGCCGGGCCGGGCGAGGTGAGGATGCTCAGCGCCCCCGTAAACGCACCGCCGACACCGGTCGCCAGAAGGTTCTCCTCCGCCGGCGTGCCCACGGGATTTCGTGAGAACGGCTGTCGGCTATCGACGCGGGTGCTCTCGAGCGTGGCGTTCTGGAACACGAGCGCGGTTCGATCCGCGTTCACGCGCATGCGCCACAGCAACCCGCTGTTGTAGTTGCCGATCAGCACATCGCGCTCGAATGCGGGTCCGAGCGATGTTCCGGCGAGGAACGCGATGCCCGTGATGCCGCAGGTCTGCAGGAACGAGAACTGCGGCTCGACATACGACGCGGCGGCGATCATGTTCAGCCCCGCGATGCTGGCGGGCGGGCTCTGCCTCGGATCGGTGCTCGGGCCGGCAAAGTCGTTGGCTCCGCCGTTGGCGCCGGCGGGGACGCGGTTGATCTCGTCGAACGATGCCTCGCCGTTGTCGGTGACCCACAGCCGTCCGGAGAGCGGATCGATCGCCACGCCGAACGGATTGCGGAAGCCGTACGCGTACCACGCGTGCGCGAACGCCGGTGCGCCGCTGATCACGAACGGGTTGTCCGGTGGAATCGACCCGTCGTCGTTCAGCCGCGTGATGACCGAGACATCCGGGAAGAACGACTGCGTCCCGCCGTTGAAGGCGATGTCGTTGGTCAGGCGCTGGTCGCCGTGGAGCGTGATGAGCTTGCCGTCGTGCGTGAACGCGCTGGGCCCGCCGTGGTGGTAGCGGGTCTGCGTGCGCGCTGTGCGGATCGACGCGTCGAACGTGAGCGAGCCCGCGCCGCCGTTGCCCGCGGGGTTCCAGATGTACCGCTCCGTCACGTTGTCCATGGGCGAGGCGAACTCGCTGGTCTGGCTCTGCGGCGTGTCCTGCCCCGCGGGCGTGCTTGCCAGCCGCTTGCTGTAGCGGATGTAGACCCATCCATTCGATGCGAATTGCGGATGAAGTGTGATCGACTGCACGCCGTACTCCGACTGCGAGTCCGTCGGCGTCGGCGCGAGAATGTCCAGATCGTGCACAACCGCCCCGGGCTGAGCGACCGCGCCGGCGGAAAGATCCAGCCGACGAATCACGCCGTCGGACCGCCGCGCGATGAGCAGCGTGTCCGCATCGACGAAGCACGCGGCACTGATGAGGTTGGCGAATCCCGTGGAGAGGTTCGTGGCCGCGGTCTCGATGCGCAGGCGCGGATCGACGGAGGTCTGGGCGAGAGTGGATTGACCTGCCCCCAGTTTCTGTACCAGGTGCTATGAGAGTCTGGGGGTGAGGATAGGGGCTGTGGGGAATGACGCTGGCGGGGCCGGAGGGAGGGGCGGAGCCCCGACCGGAGGCACGGCCAGCGTCG
>Ga0209985_10000204_pt1 | contig 67900 bp, 64 predicted proteins | sample NOAtaG_FD_187305 | JGI IMG/M metagenome (GOLD analysis project Ga0209985, IMG submission 187305) | Freshwater lake microbial communities from Lake Erie, under a cyanobacterial bloom - NOAA_Erie_Diel6S_1000h metaG (SPAdes) (version 2) | ecosystem: Environmental > Aquatic > Freshwater > Lake ... | reverse complement strand
TACATCTATCCCGCAGCCTACTTTTACAACCTGTGCGAAACTGACCTTTTCCATAGTGATAATCTTTCCTACAAAGGTCGTTATTCATCATCGGTTGGTGTGATTGTTATCTCATGGGTATTTCATAGAGTCAAATTTACCAGCCTTAACGTGAGCGGCCAGTTAACGGGTTCGGTTATGCTCCTCCAATGGGCCCATATGTCGGGCGGCTGACGAATCGAAGCTGAAAAAATCACGGAAATAGGCCAAAAAACGGCAGAATTGACTTTTGCACAATTCCGATTCTCTTCTACCTTTGCAGTCCGAAAATTCAGAAGGGAGCTTAGCTCAGCTGGTTCAGAGCATCTGCCTTACAAGCAGAGGGTCGGGGGTTCGAATCCCTCAGCTCCCACAAAGCCTCAGTTTTTTCTGGGGCTTTGCTATTTCTGGAGTTCACGTTTTACATCTTGTTTTCGGCATCGGCCGACCGCTATTACATCGGTCACACGAGTGAGCCCGTGGAGGAGCGTGTTCGTAAACACAACAGTAACCACAGCGGATTTACCGGCAAGTTCAACGACTGGAGAATCGTCTATAGGGAACGTTACCCAACCAAGGCTCTTGCCTATGCACGCGAGCGAGAGGTGAAGGCGTGGAAGAGCCGAAAGCGAATTGAACGACTGATTGCGGGTTCAGAGCATCCCGCCTGAAAGGCGGGAGGGTCGGGGGTTCTCCCGATGGCTATCGGGACTCAGCTCCCACAAAGCCTCAGTTTTTTCTGGGGCTTTGCTATTTCTGGAGTTCACGTTTTACATCTTGTTTTCGGCATCGGCCGACCGCTATTACATCGGTCACACGAGTGAGCCCGTGGAGGAGCGTGTTCGTAAACACAACAGTAACCACAGCGGATTTACCGGCAAGTTCAACGACTGGAGAATCGTCTATAGGGAACGTTACCCAACCAAGGCTCTTGCCTATGCACGCGAGCGAGAGGTGAAGGCGTGGAAGAGCCGAAAGCGAATTGAACGACTGATTGCGGGTTCAGAGCATCCCGCCTGAAAGGCGGGAGGGTCGGGGGTTCTCCCGATGGCTATCGGGACTCAGCTCCCACAAAGCCTCAGTTTTTTCTGGGGCTTTGCTATTTCTGGACATTGCAAGCAATTGATTTACCTAACTGACTTTCTGAGTGTTTTTTGTGTTTGAGTGCATAAGCCAATTAGGATCAACCACGGGCAAAATAAATGACTCCATCACTGTTCCCTGAAAGCGCGAAAGCAGAATTCCTCGCGAGGTGGAGTACGAAATAGAAGCTATCGCATTCGCGAGATAGGGATTCCAGTCTATTTCATTACTGGCAACAATGGCGGCATGCTCGCTTATCTTGTCATAATGAAACACAAAAACAAAATGGTAGCCGCCCGTAGCCTCAATCGCATTACCCTCACTCTTGGTTTTAATCGATACTTTGAAATCAGCCCGTATCAGGTCTTGTTCCAGGTTGATACCCGTTTCAAAATCAACATTGTAATCGAAATGCTGAATGCCGGATATCTTAAACTCATACGGGCTGTCAATCTGGCCTTTTACGAGGCGAAACTCGCGCATCACAATCTTCCCCGGTTCAATTGGTTTGCGTTCCATATCAGGCGGCAACAGGTTCAGTAGGCGTTAACTCCTGGCGATGTGTTGAAGTAAACGGGATGGTGCCCGATACCGGTTCGGCTTTTGCTACCGAAGACTTGAATTGGCCGCCCTGTTGCACATGGTACGAATCCTTTTTCGGCACGTAAAAAATATCTGCGCCCAACTCCGCTTCCAGTTTTGTCAGGCTTTTTAGCGTGAAGTTGTGTTCGCCCTTCAACCATTTGCTGATTTCAGAAGGTGATTTCCCCAACTGATCGGCCAGCTTTTGCTGAGTTATTCCCCGCTCTTTCAACAACTGATGTACGCGCATGACTATATCGCCATACTTGCGCACAAACCGCTTGGTTTCTTCGGGCGTTTCCGCCATGATGCGGTCAGCAATTTTACTTCTCATACGCTTTACGTTTTTTTACAGCGTTCATAAATAGATATCAGGCCGGCCGGCATAATCGGTGAGCGTACGCCCATGAACAACAATTTCGCCCGTTTGGATTGCCTGTAGGATACGCTTGGCAAAGCCATTGGCTTCATAAAGCTTTGCTGAGATAACATCGCTGCTCTCCTGGGCAGTTTGAGCATCCTTGATGCCCCCATTAAAAAGAATGACCAACTCTTCGTTCAGCGCCATGCAGTACAGGCGTAACGGGAACCCCCGGTAGTCTAATTCCAACTCACTGATTTTGATCTGGCCTTTTGGTGGGAGAGCCGTAACCCGGTTTTCGAACCGATTGAAAAAAGCGTCTTGCGCTCCATGTATATTCCCAATTGTTTCGATCACTAACTCTAACAACTCCTGAAGCGGTTCTGCCATGCCGGGTAACTGCTCCATACGCAGCAGGAAACGATCCATTTCGCTATGGTTAGCACCTTCCACTTTTGGCGAATAGAAGGTTACCCGCTCCGTCTCGTCATACCAGATTACCAGTTCAAAACTACTTACTCAACGATGATTTACAAGTTGTTGTTCACTCATAAGTGAATTTATTTCAAATTTGACTCAAAAAAAGCATTTTCACCCCTCAAACCGCACACAATCCTCGGTTATAAAAGCCTCTTTTCCGGGGATTTTCTCCGGCCAGCCGGGGGCTTGCACGGGTTGGCCGCCTGCCTCGCGGGCTGCGGTGGCCAGGTTTAACTCCAGCAGTTGGGTGAGTACATCCCGTTTGGCATCAAAGCCGTAGGCCTCCAGCACGGCCGCATCGAGGGCGGCATGCAGGTCTTTGATGGGGTTTTTGCCGGGCTGCTCCAGCAAGCGGTAAAGGTCGCGCAGGCTCATTTGGTGCTCGCGCAAGGTTTGGGTGCGCTTTTGGTGCAGCGCCAGGGCGGCCTTAGCCACTTTTTCTACCTGTTTTTTGGTGGGCGCCTGCGGCCAGGGGAAGGTGTCCCAGGTTTTGTTCGAATTATATCGGTAGGTGTCACCCAAAGTTGCCCCCGTATTTTTTATCCAATCCCAGTGGGTGTTGGACTGAATGATTCCAAAAGAGTAATAGTCATCAAATCCAAAGTAATACAGCGACTGGCTCGGGTTTATCGCACTAGAGAAAAAGTCAAAGGTCGGACGGAGAAGAGTTTGTGGACACGCAATGTAACGTTTAATGCTGGCCATATTGGCCAAAAGTTCTTCACGACCATACGACAGTTTCCACCAGTTGTTGAAAAAATTGATATGGTGAAGATTAGTTTTCGCTTTTGGATTATCGGCAAGTGCTTTTTCATTTTCTTTTTGCTGGTCTAGAGCTTTTTCTTTTCGATCAGGTAACACTAGCATTTCGATTCTTTGAAAAAGTTCCTTGTAGGAGGATGCGCTCACTACATCATTATGGGTGAAATCAATAACAAACCTTAAAGGCTGTGACATAAACGTTGCGACTAGCTCTTCGCCATTCAGATAGGGTTTCAGGACTTCGGTATACCTAGGGTGTTTTTTCAGTACTTTCAACGCTTCAGCTTTATCTAGAAGAAAACCTTCGTGCCCATGCGTTTGCCCCTGAAATACCTTTTTAGGTTTTTTATTGCATTGTAACACTTGGGCAGCGGTAACATCGGTTTGCAGACTCAGGCTGGAGTTGATGGTAGCCGGGTGGATGCTTTTCAGTTCGTCATCCTCAAAATAATACAGGGTTTTTTCGCCCTCGTACACACCTTTTTTCCAACATGCAATGCTTACAAACACAGCTGCATCGCCACTCCAATCCTGCGAGCTTACGGCATTAAAAATTTCGCCTCCGTTTTGCACGATGTAGTCCAGGCTGCCCTCGCGGCTGTAATTTTGGCGGATGGTGTTGGTGCCTACCAATCCCGCGTAAGCGTTGGGCTTTAAATGTTTGTGGGCGCGGTAAAACCAGTACGCGCAAAAATCGGCCCGGCCGGGCACCTCGGGGTAAGCGGCCCGCAGTTGATTAATGTAGGCCACACCAAACTCCTGCTGCATGTTCTTCTTACTTTGAAAAGGCGGGTTGCCAATGATGGCATCTACTTCCGGCCAGGGGCGTTGGTGGCCATCCGCGGTGAGCAAGGCATCGGCACAGATAATGTTCTCATCTAAGTTATCCAGCGGCAGCGGTTTAAACTTGTTGTCGTAGCGGTGGTCTTGCTCTAAAATGCTGAGCTCTTTGGCTACCATAAGCGTTACTTTGGCAATTTCCACTGCCGTAGGGTTGAGGTCAATGCCGTAGAACTGCTGTGTGTTTACAAACGGGTAGGTAGTGAGGAACTTGTGCAGTTTGTTTTTGTCGGCCGGTTTGGTCTTTTCAAAAATGAGGGCGAAGAGTTTGCGCTCCAGCAGTTTCATTTCGCGGAAGGCCACAAACAAGAAGTTGCCGCTGCCGCAGGCGGGGTCTAACACTTTAAACCGGCACAACTCCGTAAGCAGGGCAAAGCAATCGTCAATGGTTTCGGCCTGCTCCATGCGGGCCATCCACGGCTGCACAATGACGGGGTTTACAATTTTCTTGATGTCGATTTCGTGCGTGTAGTGCGCGCCTAGTTCGTGGCGCAGGTCTTTGTCGAGATTGTTTTCAAAAAAAGAGCCGAAGATGGCCGGGTTTACGTGGCGCCAGCTTTTATCCGCACCGGCTTCGAGCATGTTGATTTCGTGCTCGGTAAGTTCCAGTGCCACCGTATTTTTAAACAAGCCCCCGTTAAAGTAGTCTACGCCCTGGTAGTAGCCAGCCGGGGTAATGCCGGGTTTGTTCATTTCATGAAAGAGGCCGCCAATCAAATCGTACGGGCTGGCTTTCTTTTTTATGCACTCTTCAATGATGCGGCTGAAGATTTTATCGGGCAGCAGCCCAACGTCTTCGGCAAACAAACTTACAATGCATTGTAGGGCGTAATGCAGGGCTTGCTGCGGGGGTACTTTTCGCTTGACCATGCTGCGGTACATCGCGGCAATTTTTTCTGCAGCCAGCTCGGTAACATCCTCTTTGTCCTTACCGAAGACGGGCGTTACCGGTTTGGGCAGTAAAAAGCCAAAGGCCTCTTTGCGGGTGGGTAGTTCGGCCAGTTTTACCAAATCAACCGGGTCGAAAACCTTTACGTTGAAATCGTAAATCCAAAACTCGTCAAAGTTGCAGAGGATGATGTATTGCGGCCGGTCGCCCGCGAGTTTAAACCAATAGTCGGTGGCTTGCTGCAGGTGCACGGCCAGGTTTTCCTCGCGCTTTTTCATTTCGATGAGCACGCGTTTTTTCCACACCAGGTCGCCAAAGCTGGTGGTTTTCTTTTTGGTATCGCGCACGCGGTACTCACACTCCGCTCCGGCACCTTTAAGGCCTTCGGGCCAGCCCAGGGCGGTAAACAAGCGATCCAGAAAAATCTGGGCTTCGCCTTTTTCATCACCTTTGATGTGCTTTTGGCAGTAGGAAACGAAATCCGTTAGCAGGTCTTGTTTTGCCATAAGCACCAATATCCTAAAAAAAGCCGCCCGCATAACCTTGGCCAGTAATTTTATTTGGTTTGATTCCTGTACCTTATTTTTGCCTATCCATTTTTTAAACTCTTGAAAGTTCTTCGCAAGGTTGCCCTTTTCGTGTTGCTGCCCATCGTGCTGTTGCTGGCTGGGGCATTGGCTTCCGTGTATCTGTATAAGGATCGGCTCGTTCGCCAGTTTATCGAGGAGGCAAATAAGAGTCTGAATACCCCGGTCAACATAGGTAAAATTGATGTGGATTGGTGGGATGATTTCCCAAGACTGTCTCTCATTTTTGAACAGGTATACGTGGAAGACAGTCACCCGGAAAAATTTCCGCTGCTCGAGGCCAGGCGTATTTCTTTTTCGCTCGACCCGATAGAGGTCTGGCGAGGTAACTATACCGTTAATGGGCTCCGCATCAGCGATAGCAAGACATATCTGAAGGTTGATGTCAACGGCAAGCCTAACTATAACATACTAAAAGAGGCGGCAACAGCGCCTGGGGGCCCTATCCGTTTTGATTTGCGCAATGTGCGATTGCTCAATACGGTTGTTTCGTATGCAGATGAACAATCCCGTCAAGACCATGTCTTTGAGAGTGATAAGCTGACTACCACCGTTCGGGTGGATGGTCTCAAATATTCGATTGTCGCGCAGGGTGACGTCACGACAAAGCAAATAGGTGTGAGCAACCGGCTTTTCTTGCAGGACAAGCTCTTTCTTGCAAAAGTCCGCCTGTTGTTTGATGATGAAATCAATCGCATAACGTTCGAACCCTCTACCCTCGAAACCGGGTCATCGGTATTTGACGTCAGTGGTCAGTACTCATTTCAGGAGAAGAATGAAATTGACCTGAACGTGGCAGGCAAAAACACCGATGTCCAAACCCTTTTGTCGCTGCTGCCGCAGAATGAGGCTCGTCATTTAGCGGAGTACCGCAGCGAAGGCGATGTATTTTTTGATTTATCTCTCAAAGGCGAGATAAGTGCACAAAAAGATCCCCTGCTGTCGATTTCATTTGGTTTTACCAATGCTGAAATTTTTCATCCGGAATACCGGGCCCGCTTGCAAATACTCAACCTGCGCGGCTCGTTTACCACTGCTTCCTTTTCGGACCTTGGCCAGGCCAGACTGTTGCTCAAGGACATCAGCGGGGAACTGAACGACAAATCCTTTGCGGCCGACTTTTCGCTGGTGAACTTTAACGATCCGTTTGTGGCGCTATCCTTTGAAGGAACGCTTGATGCGTCAGATGTGGCTTCCTTTTACCCGCTGCCGGATGTGAATTCGCTTACCGGCCAGTTAGTGGCCAATGTGCGGTTTGAGGGTGAGGTAAACAAACTCAGAAAAAGGGCGACAGCTCAGCAAGTGAAAACGGAAGGTGCCATCGAATTGCAGAATGTTTCCCTTCACTATGGACCCCGTAAAGTAGCCTTGAGCGATTTGAACGGACAACTGCAGTTTAACAATAATGACCTGGCTCTGAGCAACGTCACCGGCCGGTTTGGAATGAGCGACTTTCGGCTCAATGGTTTTTTTAAGAACATCATTACCTATTTTTTATTTGAAGGACAGCCCATTGGAATTGAGACAGATTTGAGATCAAACTTCCTGGATTTGGATGAAGCGCTTCTGTTGGCGTTCGGCAATGAAGCGACTGATGCTTTCTCATTTCGAATTTCACCATTAGTCTATCTCAATTTTAATTGCGATGTGCAGGAGCTACGATACAAGAAGTTTTTGGGAAGACAACTAAAAGGGGATTTGTTGGTTAAAAATCAAATGGCCGTTTCCCGCCAAATCAACGTTCAATCCATGGGCGGCAAACTTTCATTCAATGGTATAGTGGATGCGCAGCAAGAGGGCCGTATAGAAGTCTCCAGCGGCTGGAAGCTGGAGAATATCCGCGTGGATAGCGTCTTTTATGTGTTTGAGAACTTTTATCAGGATTTTATTATAGATCAGCATCTGAAAGGAGAGGCAACAGCAGATGTAAGTTTGGAGTTCGCGCTCACCCCTCAACTCAAACTAATGCCGGAGAGTCTGGTGGCGGATATTACCGCAACGCTCCGAAACGGTCAATTGAATAACTTTGAGCCCTTACATGCGCTTAATCAGTATTTGGATGATGAGGGATTGGCTCATCTCCGGTTTTCTGATTTGAAGAATGATATTCACATTGAAAACAAGACCATTTACATTCCGCAAATGGAAATTAAAAGCAATGTGACCACGATCCAGTTGAGTGGGACTCACACCTTCGATCAGAAAATTGACTACCGCGTGGTGGCCCCCTTGCGCAACAAAGCCCAGGTTGACCCTGACGAGGCCTTTGGTGCGATTGAAGAAGACAAGACGGGTAAGGCAAAAGTGTTTTTCCGTATCACGGGCACCACGGATAACTATAAAGTGGTCTACGACAAAGAGGCGGTGAAAAAGAAGATCTCGGCTGATCTAAAAAAGGAGGTTCAGGAGTTGAAAGATGCATTCAAACTCAAAGGGCAAAAAAAGAAAAAGGAATTGGAGCTGACTACTGAAGAATTCGAATGGGATAACTAATTTCGCGTATGGGCAGGTCAATTATTGTTTTCCTGTTGGCATGGGCAATGACCTCATACACCCAGGACGAACCCAAGCTTCAATCACTGCATTAGGTATGTTTTTTAAATCCCAGCTACGAATTTGAGGCGGCACTGTCACCTACCGCCACGTTCACGGTCAACCCCGGCCTAAGCTTCACTTCTGGAGTACGCTACAGTTCTGCCTCGGGGGCTGAAACCCTCTTTTCGATTTTTCCATCGATCAATGCAGGCTTTCGTCACTATTATAACCTTGTCAAAAGGGAAAACAACGGAAGGTTCATTCGCGGAAATTCCGGAAACTTCCTCACAGCCGTCTTCTTTTTATATGGTGGTGAACTTGCCTCCTCCGGAGTAGACACTCCCGATGTAACCATTTTACCTGCGCTGGCATCGGGGTTGCAGCGCACGTAAAACAAGAATTTCAATCTCTCGCTCATGCTGGGTATGGGCTATTACTCGGCCCGGTCGGGTGATCGCACCTGACAGGGCGAAACGCTTGTGGTACAAGTAAAAATCGGATATGTGTTTTTGAAACGTTGATTGAAGAAAGCCTGACCAAATACCGTTTGTAAGAGTCAAATTTTTTTGGCCATCTCCCAATACATGTCCATTTCGGCCAGCGACATTTCGCCCAGTTTTTTCCCGTCTCGGGCAGATTCCCTCTCCAGATATTGGAATCGTTTAATAAACTTTTTGTTTGTTCGCTCCAGTGCCTCTTCGGGGTCTATATTGATAAACCGGGCGTAATTGACAAGTGAAAATAGCAAGTCACCAAACTCTTCAACCACCTTTTGGCGGTTGTCGGGTTCATCGGTTTCAGAATCAAACGCCCTCTTGAATTCCTGCATCTCTTCCTCCACTTTTTGCCACACTTGCTCTTTCTTCTCCCAGTCAAAACCTACGCCCCGGGCCTTATCTTGTATGCGAATGGCCTTGACCAGTGCCGGAAGAGATTTGGGTACGCCTTCCAAAACGGACTGATTGCCGGTGCGCAGCTTGATTTTTTCCCAATTGGCCTTCACCGTTGCTTCATCATTCGCCTCCACATCCCCATACACGTGCGGGTGGCGTTCCACCAATTTGTCACAAATGCTGTTCAAGACATCGGCCATGTCAAAAAGCTTTTGTTCAGCGGCAATTCGGGCGTAAAAAACATTGTGCAACATCAGATCGCCCAGCTCTTTCTTGACCTCAGCATAATTGCCATCCAATATCGAGTCCGATAACTCATACGTCTCCTCAATCGTCAGGTGGCGAATGCTCCCCATGGTTTGCTTCCTATCCCACGGGCAGTTTTCGCGCAGTTCGTCCATAATGGTTAGCAGCCGGTCAAAGGCTTCTAATTTTGCCTGGCGGTTGGGGTCGGGTTGTGCGAGTGGTTTTTTAGCCATGATGCTGAAACTTCGGATGTGGATTTACTGTTGTATTTTTGCCCTCACAATAATCGGTAATTCCCATGGCTGTTTTCCTGCTCACCATCGGCATTTTTGGCGCTTTCTTTCTTTTGATGTCGGTGCGCCTGCTGTTTGTTAAAAATGGAGAATTCCGTGGAACCTGTGCCACACAGAGTCCGTTCCTGGCCAAGGAGGGTATTACCTGCGGTTATTGTGGCAAAGTGATTGGTGAAGGCGATACGGCCTGTGGCGATCCCGACAAGGCAGCCGCTGCCGCGCTACCGGAAATCAAGAAGAAATAATAGCAATCTAGTCAGCGAAGTTATTCCCAATGCTGCTGGCAATGCCGATGCGGAAACCATACGTCTGCTCGCGCCAGTCCTGCAAAGCAAGGGCTGCCTCTAGCCGGAAGATTCGCAGGATGCCATCAATCCCATAACCCAATTCGGTGTAGTTTTTTGATGTGGCGGTCTGAAGATAATTGACAAAAATGTTCTCCTGAATGCCAACCATTCGAATTTTGGGAATTCGGGTGATCAGGAATTTGCGAAAGTGATAGTGCACGTTGGCCGTGAAGTAATCATCATTTGTACTGTGTCGGTAATAGTCCAGCAAACGAAAGCTGCCCACGGGATCGGTGGTTACAAACGGGGTTCGGTTGCCCATAAAGTGAGCGTAGTCCATGAAGTACATGCGGTTGCGGTTTAAGAAGGTACCTGCGGTAAGAGCAAAATCGAGCCGCCCCCGGATGCCAATGTCGAAACCATAACGCATAGAAGCCTCTACCTGATCGAAGTCAATATCACTGCCTGCCAGGTCGCGGAAGCCCTTTCGGTATTCCAAACCAAAAACGGGTGTGGATTCGGAAATGGGAATTTTAGTGCCGTTTCGAATCCGGAATTTTTGCCACGGCTTTGCCTCTAACCCGAATGTGCCCACCAACGCGTTATGCGTGGGGAAATTTGTGTCTGTTAGTTCCTCATTAACCGGAGCGTTGGGCGTGTATTGGTCACGGTTGCTTTTGAAGAAGGTATAGCTTGTGGTATTGATCAACTGATACCGTTTCGAGGCAGTCCAATACGTGTAAACCAGCAGCCTCGGATTGATTCGCTCGCGATAGCGGAGTTCTACAAAATCATGCTCGTAGATTTTCATCCAGTTGTCACCCAGAAACAGTGTGGTGAAGTCGTTAACGAGCGGATGAATGGGGTTATCTGGATTGAACTGTTGAATGTAACGCCCTCCCGTCAGGGTCAGTCGCCTGTTCGTACTTCGGTAGTCAATGCGCAGAGTTCCTGAAAACGCATCGCGCGAGAAGGCATAACGCGCCAGCGGACTGATTTCAAGGCGTGATGAACGCGGTAAAGCGCCTGGCTTAGTTGAATCGGATTTCACCCAGCGCTTGAAGTAACCCAACCGGTAAGTTAAAAATACCCCATCTACGGTATTAAAGCCGCCAAAAGGAGCACGAATTTCAAATGATGAAGTTTTGTTGATCGCGTAGGTGTCACCGGTAAGAATATCCCAGGGTTGAAATCCCGCTTTGCCTTTCTTTTTTCTTCTTCCCAGGGTATCGCCTTCGGCTTCTCTTCGCTCTACCTCAGCCAGACTGTCTGTAGTAAAATACCCCCGGATTTCCTCCTTGGTCAGCGGTACAGGTCGCATATCGGCCCAAAATGCGGAGTCCTTTTTGTACGCCAGGGAATCAACAGCATAGTTCGATTCAAACAGAACATCGGGTTCTTTTTGTTCTTTTTGTTCCTGTTTCTCGTATTCCTTCACCAGTTGTCGAAGCTCTTTGTCCGAAATTTCTTTACCCTCATTCAACCGTTGCTGTAACTGCTGATTCTTTTTGCTAAAGGTTTTCTCGACTCGTTTTGCTTCGTCTTTTTCCAGCTTTTCGTCAATCACTTTCATTTCCACTTGCAACTCGGGGTTCATCGTGATCTTGTAGTCTTTCACGGTAGCCAGGTATTGACCTTCAAACTCAAACCCAAACACTTTCCCATCCACCTGAAACTGCTGGGACACCGGCAACCAGGCTTTGTCTTCAATCGGATTGTAGAGCTGCTTGATGTTAAAGTTGATTCCAACTTTTGTGGCCTTTAATTCAAGGCTGTGAATACTCCACCAGTCCTCTACGATGTAGATGATGCCTTCAAAGACGTTATCCCCCCGTGACCGCGGGGTGACTTTTATCTTACTGATTTCGTACTGACTGTCTTTAAACGAACCGAGATATTCGAATCGATAGTAGCTAAAGGATTTTGGCGACAGGGGCGATACTGTTTCTGCGATTTCGGGTTCATAAAAGCTTCCGAATACGTAAGCGTTAGGGGAACTGTTACGGTTATTGCCGTTGGTATACACCGCTATCACCTTTTCCTCAAACTTTTTAGGACGTGTGTATTTGATCTCACTCACCGATTCCTGAATGAACACGCGATCCTTGGTAATGCCCTCTTTCTCCAAGGCTTTTTTGGCCAGCCAGGGGTAATCTTTCAGTTGTCCCCGCCCTTTGATGTATACCTTGGCCGAATAGGTATCAATTTGCTGGGTATGAAATTTCGCTTTCGCTATGGCCTTGCGCATGATGGTGTAGGCGGGGTCTTCTTTACCGGCCCGTATGGTCACGGCCTGCAAAACAATCACCTGAGTTTTTAGTGTCACGTTCAGTTCAACAAACCCTTCGCTCACCTCAACCACAACGGCTTGGGTCTCATAACCCAGATATTGAAAGAGTACATCATATTTTCCGGCCGCCAGCACGATTTCATAGCGGCCCTCTCCATCGGTAACAGCGCCACTTCCGGCCTGCCGTACAAATACTGAGGCAAACGGCAGGGCTTTACCATCATCGGCTTTTACCAAACCGCGGATGCCTCCGGACCAACCGGGCACGGCTATCAGACTAACGGCAATTGCAGCAAGAATTGATTTCATCACATCACCAAGACGCAGAAAAGTGAAAAAGGTTGACCAAATTCAGCCAATTATCGGTAAAGATGCCTCTGACGAATCATTTGTTCAACAGGTTCGGGTACCAGATAACGTATCGACTTGTTATTTTGTATGCATTGCCGAATATAAGTGGCGGATATGTCGAGCAGCGGAGCATCGACCAGGGTAACGTTCGGGTGTCGATGCAATTCTGTCTTTTCAGACCCTGGGCGGGGATAAATGTACAACCCGTAGAGGTCCAGCAGTTGCCGGTAGTTTTTCCACTTGGGCAAATTTACCAGGCTGTCCTCCCCTAAAATCACACGGAAGCTATAGTTGGGATACCTTTCAACAAGGTGAGCTAACGTGTCAATGGTATAACTTGGTCGGGGCAGGTGAAATTCCACGTCACTGACTTCCAATTTGTAATGATCGGCAATGGCCGCTTTAACCATGTCGTACCGGTCAAACTCGTGTAGCAGGCTTTTGGAGTCTTTCAGTGGGTTATGAGGCGATACTACGAACCACACTTTCGACAAATCCGTGTTTTCGGCCATAATATTGGCAATAATGAGGTGGCCGATATGAATGGGATTAAATGACCCAAAGAACAAACCGATTTTCCGGGCCGGGGCATCCATCAGGGTTTCCGTTTGAATTCGTCATAGAGGCGTTGCGCCTCCGCCAGCGATCGGTCGAGTACTTCGTTTACCAAAACAACATCAAACTTATCCTCAAAGGTGAGTTCAAACTTGGCTTTAAACAACCTGCGCGACAGACTCTCCTCGCTTTCGGTACCGCGGCCGGCAAGTCGCTGCTTCAGAATGTCCAGCGAGGGCACCTTCACAAAAATGGCGAGTGCCTTTTCGCCAAAATATTTCTTCAGGTTTACACCCCCCTGCACATCAACATCGAAAATCACATTTTTGCCACTTGCCCAAATGCGCTCAATCTCTGACTTGAGCGTGCCATAGAAATTGCCCGCATACACTTCCTCCCACTCGATGAACTCCTGATTATCAATTTTTGCCTTGAATTCATCGGGGGTCAAAAAATAGTAGTCTTTTCCATGTTCTTCTGTGCGGCCGCGCCTGTCGCGGGTGGAGGCGGAGATGGAGAACCCCAGATCCGGATTGTGGGCCAACAAGTGCTTGACAATCGTGGTCTTCCCGGATCCTGAGGGTGCCGAAAAGATTAGTGCTTTACCGGCCATTAGCTTGAATTTGCATGCGGATTTGTTCGGCAAGGGTTTGGGGCACCTGCCCCCCGCAGCAGGTGGTCTTAATCATCGTTTTGATGAGTTGATCCACCTGGTACTGCTCATAGCACGGGATGCATTCTGCGAGGTGGTCGCGCAGAAATTTTTCCTCTTCTGCGGTAGCCTCTCCGTCAACAATCAGCTGCAGCATTTTCATGCATGAGCAGGGCGTGGGGCCGGAGGGTGGGTTTGTGTTTTGCATAGCACTCAGCTTTTATACCCCATTTGGCGGGCGTATTCGGTCAGTTTTTCTTTGAGCAGATTGCGCGCCCGATGCAAACGGCTTCGCACCGTGCCAATCGGGATATCGAGAATCTTAGCCATTTCTTCATACTTGAAACCCTCCAGATCGCACAATATAATTACCGTACGAAAATCCACATCCAGCGCGTTCAATGCGTTCGAGATTTCATCTCCTAACATCCCCTGCAAAACATCCACTCGTAGGTCCGGTGTAATCTGGCGATCAACATCTTCCGAGTTATAGTACGCCTCCACTTCCTGATAGTCTACCTTATTCGGCTCCTTGCGTTTCTTCCGGTAGTCGTTGATGAAGCTGTTTTTCATGATTCGGAACAGCCACGCCTTGGCATTAGTTCCTTTTTGGAACGAATCGATAAAGCGGTATGCCTTCAGGTAGGTGTCCTGAACGAGATCCTGAGCATCATCGCTATTCAGCGTCAGCCGGTAGCCGAAGTTGTACATCGACCTCATGTGGGGCATAAATTCATTATCAAACAAGGCCTGTTTCTCGGCAGCAGTATAGTTCTGTCTGGGCGACTCGTCCATGAGGGGTTAAAAATACAAAGGGCTACTGAACCACCCTACTGCGCAGGGAAATCAATTACCGATGGTTTTTTTACCACGAGGTAGCCAATTTTTTTGATAACGCGCAGAACAGGATTATGCTCGTTTTTATAAGAAGGTCTTACACGGTTGCGCGTGCCCAGGGTGGGTTTATGGTTTGCTAGTTCTTGATAGGGATGTTCAATTAACGCCTGGCAGTAAGTTTCCGTCAATGAGGCAACTTCCGGAAAATCGTTAAGCTGCACATCTGGATCGTAAACGGATAGTTGCTTCGGTTTTGAAATTTTAAACCCACTGAAATGGAAAAACCGTAGGGGGTGATCATTCACCTGAAAAAAGCCGTTTTGCCGGGTGATTCTGCGGTGATGTATGTTCCAGTACGCAACATTGTACCCTGGGTCGGTGATGATTCTGACCTGAGTGAAGTAAGCGGGAACAAAGTTTAGCCAGATTTGATCAACGAATAGTCCCGGCTTACCCTGATAGGAGAACTCGGCCATCCGATTCTTCCACCAATTCAAAAATAGGAGCGATTGCTCTCCGGCCCGAAGGGCAAAAAAGCCACCGTTAAAGATTCCCGATTCCAACATATGGAGTTCATTCTTTTTGTTCAGCCCATCTTGGGCCAGCAGGTGAGGAGTCAAAAAAATTTGATCATCCGGGTAGTGCTCAAGCACAGGTAAGCGGCCATAAACGACCACATCCGAATCAAAGTAGAAAACCTCCTTTGCCCCCTTTTCCCTCATCAGGTAATCGGCATAAAAAGGCTTGAGTGCGCACGACAACTCAAAAATGTTGTAACGCGAGAGCATACTTCCGAGATTTGATATCCCGATATCTTCAACAAACAGGAAACGGAGGTTATTTGAGGGCGGAAGTATTACATCCTTTTTTTCAAGTATACCTACATAAAAGGTATAGTCAGGATGGTGCGTAAGAAATGAGTCCGCCAGTACGCCTGCAAATGGAAGATAGTTAGCAGAGACAATGGCAAAAGCAGCTTTCATAGACGGGCCCGCGAGTCCGAAAGGTAATTGATATAGTCGGGCATTCGCTATGTAATTCTGTAATTCTTGTATTCACCAATGCGGTAACCGACTAGCGAACTGATTAATCGCTTTACGCGTTCACGTAAGCTGTAGCGCTTTCGACTAATGTCGTGGTCAAAACTCCAATTTTTTCTTTGAATGCGCCCTTCCATCACGAGGGGATGTGTGCCGTTGAATCGCTCCAATGAATCAATCAGAGAATAATCGAACTCATTTGCTGCGGCCAGGTTTTGATCAATCCATTCATCGGTTTGGTAAAATTTACTCCAACCGGTGATTTTCTCCTGCATTTTTCGTGGATCTTTTACCCAGCCGTAATGGTAAATGAATGCGTCAATCAACTTTACGCGAAGTTTTTCATTTGGTCTTTTACGGAAGCCCTGCGCATCGCGATAGGAGAATACTGATGGCAGGTTGCGAACAACACGAATCTCCCTCTGGTACCATCGCCAGGATTCACCCACATAGTCGTACGAACCATAGAAATGCTTGTAGTTAAAAAGCAGGCCCTCAACGCTTGTATCGGATTCAAACCGCTTCATAGCCTGTTGAACCGCAGGGTAATACTGTTCATGCAATACCTCATCGGCTTGGATATAAAAACACCAGGTGACATCCGCACTTACGGCTCGTAACGCTTTGTCGGTCTCCAGTGCAAACGTGCGGCCACCCGCTCGTACGGAATCATCCCACACGGTTTGAATGATTCTGATTTTTTCGGATGGGATGGATTGAATCAACGACAGGGTATCATCTTCTGATTTCCCCACGGCAACTACCATCTCGTCACAAAGCGGAAGAATAGACGAGATGGCTTCAACAATGGGGTAATCGTACTTGATTACATTTCGGGCGATCGTAAAGCCGGCAACTTTCATGAAACACAACGCTTTAGAAACGAACCTATGCCACCCCTTCTTTGCAGGCGCTTAAATGGGTTTGTGCAACTGAATCGATGACATCACGAACCTGATTGGTTGAGATCTGTCGGATACATTCGCAGGAGTCAATTCCGCTGCAACTCGAACAGGACTGCTTCGACACGAGGTATTGCGCTCGCTCCCCTATTGGGGACCACCGACCCGGATGAATCGGTTTCAGGGGAACAAAAAGACCTATTGCAGGCTTGCCAAGTGCCGCGGCAACATGCAACACACCTGTGCTTCCAGCCAAAAGAGCATCAGATTGGCTTATCAACGCCATCATCTCCAGCAGACTGGTTTTCCCGGTCATGTCAACAACATGGGGCTGTCCAAACAATTCAGGCAATTCTTTTCTTATCAATTCACCTTCACTTGATAACCCCGTGATCAGAATTTGAAATCTTTGTGGAGCAAGACATTCAACGAGCTCGAGATAACAGGCCAAAGGCCATTCTCGACCATGCCCTTTTGATTTGGGGTGTATGATCAAATTGAACCGATTTGGATCAATTGGAAATTCAGCACGGCCCAATTTAGGTCGAAGTCCATAAAGTTTCTGTATTTCAACCTTATCAAGATCATTAGAAAGTAAAAAGGGTTGTAACAATTTGAAGTTAAGCTGTGCCTCGTGAAGCTCAGACCTTATTCTGCTAAAAAAAACCAGGCGATTGCATGTCAGCCAATGATACCAGCGATGAGCTGTGCCAACCCTTGTTTTTATGCCCATCTTTACAGCAACCCTTGCTATTTCAGTATCAGGGAAAACATGGATTATTGAGGTGGGCTTAAGCGTTAAAAACCCCATCGGATTCGAAATGAATTGGGCGCGGTCAATGAACCCATCGATGAAGCAACTTGATTCAATTACGGGCTGGGTATAGCTCCGACCGATCAAGTAGATCCTTAATCCCGGTATTTTTTTTTTGAGGTAGCCGGCTAGCGGAATAGTCAGCACTACATCACCTAAATTATCAGTTCGGCTGATGAATAGACAACTGCCCAATTCCGAAAAGCGGTTTAATTCATAGAGCTTTGAGTACTTGTAGAACACGTGATTAGCAACAGCCTTAGCTACCATGAGGCCTGCAAACCCATCTTGAAAACCTCGCTTTAATACAAAACTTCGAAAAAACGCGAATGTGGAGTGGATGTATATCTTAAAGACCGAACTCCTTTTTTTCCCTACATTTTCGCGAGCAAATATATCTGAGTATCGCTGAATCTTCTGGATGGATTCGTACGCATCGGAATAGGCCCGGTGCATCAGGTTGCCTTTCAGCTGTTGAACTCTGGCATTTTTAGTGAGAATAACTCTATCATGTGGATTTTCGCCCCCCCAACTTCCAAAGCTCTTTTTCCACAAACGTATTTTACGATCAGGATACCAATCACCGTGTCGAATCCATTTGCCGCCATAGCTAGATAAACGATTCATCCGATAGGCTTCGACCTTCCAATCTGTTTTTACTCTTAAGATTGACTCGGTTAGTTCGGCAGACAAGTACTCATCTGCATCGAGCGACAATACGCATTCATGAGTTGCAAGGCTTAAAGCAAAATTTTTCTGCTCAATATGGCTTACAAACCTATTCTGAATAAAACGGGCTCCTTTGGCCAAGCAAATTTCCTGTGTTCGATCTGTTGAGAACGAGTCAACAACAACCAACTCATCTACCACGGGTAAAAGGGAATTCAAACACCTCTCAATATTCCCTTCTTCATTGAAGGTAATTACAACTGCACTTATCTTTTCCATAACAAGCTAAGGGCAAGATAATCATTTTTTTTCCGGTCGGATCAAGAAACAACCATCTGTGGCAAACGATTCGGCTACAAACTCATCATATCCTTAAACCGGGCAGCCTGCCTCCGGCTCACTTCTACTTTGTCTCCACCCCGCAAGCGCACCATTAAACCACCGTTAAACCAGGGCTCAATGCCCTCGACCCAGCTTAGATTAACGATATGTTTACGGCTGGCGCGGAAAAATGCCCGTTCATCAAGTTTTTCATCCAGCGCGTTTAATGATTTATGAATCATTGGCCGATTGCTGTCGAAATGGACTTTGATATAGTTGCCGTCTGACTCAAACATACGCACTTGCGCCAGGCTCACAAACCAACAGCGTTCGCCATCTTTAACAAACACTTGGTCGTCTAATCCGAGTTTCTTGTCGCGAGGGTTCCCTGAGCGCATACGTTCCTTTTCCTGCACTTTGTGTACGGCTTCCCCCAAACGCTCGGGTGTAATGGGCTTGAGCAAATAGTCTAGTGCGTTAACCTCAAATGCTTTCAGTGCGAATTCGTCATAGGCGGTAGTGAAAACCACAAGTGGAGCCGAATCCAGCGACTCCAGCAAATGGAAACCGGTTCGGCCCGGCATCTGAATGTCCAAAAACAACAAGTCCGGATTCAGGTCGGTGATCATTTGCTCGGCTTCATCTGCGTTGGCGGCCTCACCGGCAATTTCAATAGAGGGGTGCTCTTCCAGTAGTTTCATCAATTCTTTCCTGGCCAGTCGCTCGTCATCAACAATAAGGGCTTTCATCCTGGAGATGGGTTAAAAATTAAACGTTGTACAGATGGGGCACCGTTACTTCGGTAACCACAAAATTGTCTTTTTCGGTGATGATCCGGAAGGATGCCTCATCGTGATAAATCAATTTTAGACGCTGACGTGTATTGTCCAAGCCCAGCCCCGTACCCGGTGTGTTCGGGCTGCCTAGCTTAAAACTGCCACTGTTGCGGATGATCATACGCAGCCGATCGCCTTCAACCCGGGTTCTGATTTGAATTAAACCGCCATCGCGCAGTTGCGAAATGCCATGCTTGATCCCGTTTTCAACCAGCGTTTGAACCATCAACGTGGGCACATAAAAATCATGAGAGGCAGGGTCTATGTCAAACTCCGTGCGCAACCGCTCTTCGAACCGAATGGATTCAAGCCCCAGATAATCGGTAACAATGCGCAGTTCGTCCGAAAACTTGCTTAAACCCCGCTTTTCGGCAACCAGCGAATTGCGCAGGATGTTGGACATTTGGTTGATGGCCAGTTTGGCCTTGACCGGGTTTTCGTCTACCAGGCCGCGAATCGAGTTTAGGGCGTTGAATATGAAGTGAGGATTAATCTGAGATTTCAGATTGTTCAGTTCAATCTCTTTGAACGAGGCTTCCAGTTTTAAACTCTTGTTGTACCGCTCAAAGTAATTGTAGATAAAATACAGGGCCGCCCAGATGAAGAAGAATATGCCGTAGGTAAAGACACCTTGAAAAAAGTTTGCCGTGTTGAAAATCACCTCCGCATTATACAGGCCGGTAACCCACGATACCGGAATCCGGGCAACGTACATGACGGCACCCATGGCCACTACGGTGGCCAACACGACCGGAATGAGTTTTCGAAGGCCAACATCCAGCCAATGAAACCGGTTGCTGGCGGAGCGGAACAAGTGCGTAATCAGCAGGCAAAGTGCGGCTTCCGCCACAAAAAAAACAACACGCCCGCCCGCAATGTGGCCATCATCCGCAGCCAAAATCGCCACCAGGGTTTGAAAGCCCGCGTAGGCAGCCCAGCCGCTGAACTGCAATGACCAGTATAAACGGGTTTTATTAACCACGTGTGAAAGTTAATGGTAATTCGCCTTGGCAATCAAGGAGCCTGAACCAGCCCGCCCGTGAGGCGCACCAGGTTGGTCTTGGCCAATAAGGCGCTGTAGATGGCCAGGTATTTCTCCAAAGCAGCGGTCCGGTAGTTTTCCTGAACTATCCGGAGGTCAATCGCACTCAACGCCCCGTTTTTGTAGCGCTCGTTGGCCAGTTCCAGATTGAGCTCTGCGGCTTTTTGCTTCGTGTCGGCAATCACTACCAATTGCCTGCGCAGGTTGTACAAATCCAGGTTTGAGATCAAGTCAAAATCCAGTGACAAGTTCAGTTGTTCGATATTCAACTGACCGATTTTTTCCTGAATGCGCGCCTGGTCAATCGCACGCTTTACCTGCCCGCCATTGAAGATGGTCCACCGAAGCGTAAGGTTGGCAAAGGCACCATAGGAATTACCCGTTTGGGTTTGGTACTCGGGGGCGAATCGACTTTGAATCACCGGAAAGGCCGGGTCGTCATTAACGAAGCCGACCGTGCCTTTTTCCACGGTGCCGCCCTGTGTAGGGCGAAATTGCGCATTCAAACGGTCCAAGCTTCCGGTTCCGCCAATGTTCAACAGCAGGGACGGGTACAAATTGCTCTTCTGTTGTAAAATAGCCGTGCGCAGTAACTCCTGATTGATGAACTGATTTCGGAGATTGGTGTTGCTTCGCGTCATCCGTGCCTTCAAATCATAGTAGAATAGCAACTCATCTACGAACTCAAGAGGACTCGTGAGGGCATAGACGCGCTCAATGCTATCACTTAGCAACAGGTTGAGGCTACGAAGGGAGTTCTTGTACCGGATTTCCTGCTGCAACACGTTGGCCGAATCGGTGAGGTAGTTATTCTGTTCCTGCAGCACGTCAAAGGTAATCGCACTGCCCAGGCTCTTGCGCAGTTTCACGAATTCATAGCGTTCTTTCGAGAACGAGAGATTGGTGCGCAAAATCTGGAGACTTTCGCGATCAAAGCAGGCCTGGTAGTAACCCAGAATGATGCTTTGAACGGTGGACTCAATAACGAACGATGCGTTGCCATAACTCAGTTGTTCAAGTTGGGCAAGCCGTTGTTTGTTCATCCTTACCCCAAATCCATCAAAGAGCGTGAACTGAATATCCAACTGCCCGTTCAAGTTGTCTGAGATATTTCGCCCGGCAACGGCAAACGGGTTGGCCGGTTTCCGCTGCACGATGCTGTTGTTGTTGGCCAAATTCAGGTTCACCAGCGGCAGCGCACCCGCCTGACCCCACGTGTTGTTCTTGTTGGCATTTTCGACATTCAGTTTTTCGATCAGAATGTCAAAATTGTTTTTCAATCCCAGACGAACGGCATCATCCAGCGACAGCGGTTGCTGGCCCCACACCGGAGCACAGGCCAATGCCAGGCCAATCACCCGGCATGCCGGGAATAGAAATTTCTTAGTCGATGTGAACACGGGCTTCTTTCGAGGATAAATACGAATAGATGGCAGGGATGACGTACAGCGTCAGCAGCGTGGCAAACAACATGCCGCCAATAACGGCCATGCCCATGGACACGCGGCTTTCGGAGCCGGCACCGAGAGCTAGTGCAATGGGCAAAATGCCCAGAATGGTAGACAGACTGGTCATTACAATCGGACGGAAACGGGATTCCGCTGCTTCGACCACCGCTTGCAAAACATTCTTTCCCTGCTCTTTGCGCTGGTTGGCAAACTCGACAATCAAAATGCCGTTTTTGGTCACCAGGCCGATCAACATAATGATTCCAATCTGACTGAAAATATTCAGGGTCTGGTTGAAATACCACAGGGTGATCAATGCACCCGCGATGGCCAACGGCACAGTGAACATGATGATAAAAGGGTCGCGGAAACTCTCGAACTGACCTGCCAAAACCAGATAGATGATGATCAGGGCGATGAGCAAGGCCATATAAATGCTGGATGAACTCTCGGCAAACTCGCGCGAAGCGCCATCGAGGCTGGTGGTAAAGCGCTCATCCAGAACTTCATCGGCAATGCGCTGCATTTCCTTAATCCCTTCGCCCAAAGCCACCCCTTTTGCCAACTGGGCCTGCACCTTGGCTGAAGAGTAGCGGTTGAACCGGTAGAGTTGTGGGGGGCTGCTCAATTCCTGAAACGTTACGAGGTTGTCAAGCTGAATGAGTTCGCCACGTCTGTTTTTGACATACAGCGTTTTCAAGTCGAGCGGCTCATTTCGGTCTGCCCGCTCCACCTGCCCGATGATTTGATATTGTTTGCCATCCATGATGAAATTCCCGAAGCGGGAGCCACTCAAGCCCAATTGCAAGGTTTGCGCGATATCAATAACGTTAACGCCCAGGTTACGCGCTTTATCCCGATCGATGGTAATGTTGATTTCCGGTTTGGTGAATTTCAAATCCAGATCAACAAAGGCAAACTTGTCGCTGGCGGCTGCCTTTTGCATAAACACGGGCAATACTTCCTTGAGCTGATAAAGCTCGGCTGCCTGCACCACGAACTGCAACGGGAAGCCGCCCCTGCGGTCGCCAATGGTTTGTGCCTGTGTGGTAAACGTGCGCACACCTGTGAACTTTCTCACTTTTGCCGTTACATCATCCACGATGCCCTGTTGCGTGCGGTCGCGTTCTTCCGGTGATTTCAAAATGACACGAACAAAACCCGAGTTAACACCGGCACCCCCAAAGCCCGGGGCCGTTACGGACACCAAACCTGCGCGCTCGGGCACTTCCTCCTGAATGAAGGCGGTAAGTTCCCGCACATAGCTGTCCATATATTCAAATGTGGCACCTTCCGGGGCTTGCGCCTGTAAGCGAAACTCACTGCGATCTTCCAGTGGCGCAAGTTCAGAAGGCATCGTTGCCCCGAGCCCATAAATCAATCCCGCACTACCGAGTACGATGACAAAGGCCAGCCATCTTCGTTGCATAAAACCCTGAAGCGATAGCGAATAAGCATTGGTGAGCCAGTTGAAGAACGGCTCGGTCTTCCGGTAAAGCCAGGGTTGCTGCTCGCGCCTTTTGAGCAGGCGGGCACTCATCATGGGTGTTAGCGTGAGTGAGACAAAAGCTGAGATGGCCACCGAGCTGGCTACCACGAGGCCAAATTCGCGGAAGAGACGACCGGTGAGACCCTGGAGAAAAATCACGGGTAAGAAAACCGCGACTACGGAAACCGTGGTGGAGATCACTGCGAAATAGATTTCGGTTGAGCCACGCTTGGCGGCCTCCATAGGTTCCTCTCCTTCTTCCACTTTTACGTAAATGTTTTCGAGCACCACAATGGCATCGTCCACCACAAGGCCAATGGCTAATACAATACCCAGCAGGGTAAGTACATTGATGGTGAAACCCAGGAGATACATGACAAAAAAGGCTCCGATGAGGGATATGGGAATCGTCACAATCGGTATGACGGTGGTGCGCCAATCGCGCAGGAAGATGAAGATAATGGACAACACGAGAAAGAAGGCGATCAGAATCGTTTCCTCCACCTCGGCAATCGATGACAAAATGTACCGGGTAGAGTCGTAACTCATCTGGTAGCTTACATCCGGGGGCAGGTCGCGCTGGATCTGGTCGAGCTTTTGGTATAAGCGCTCTGCGATATCAATGTTGTTGGCTCCCGGTTGTGCCACAATGGCGAGTGCACAACCCGGAATGCCATCGCGCCTCAGAATGGTGCGGTCGTTTTCGGGGTATAACTGGGCACGTCCGATATCGGAAAACCGGACCACGTTGCCACCGTCTTCCTTAATGATCAGATTATTGAAGTCATCTTCGGTATTCAACCGGCCGAGCGTACGCACGGTCAGTTCAGTGTTGTTTCCTTCCACGCGCCCCGAGGGCAGCTCAACGTTTTCGCGGTTGACCGCTTGCAGCACGTCCGAAGGGGCCAGTTTTAAGGAGGCCAGTTTGATGGGATCCATCCACAGGCGCATGGAGTACCTGCGCTGGCCCCAAATCTGCACGGAACTTACACCCGGAATGGTTTGAATGCGTTCTTTGAAATAGATCTCGGCAATGCGCGATATCTCCAGCAGGTTCCGTTTGTCGCTTCGTACCGTCAAAAAGATAATGGGGCTTGAATCAGCGTCCGCTTTTTCAACCACAGGCGGGTCAACATCCGGAGGCAGGCGGTTGAGGGCGCCTGATACCTTATCGCGAACATCGTTGGCCGCTGCTTCAATGTTAACTCCTAATTCAAACTCTACCGTTATGTTGCTGCGACCTTCGCGACTTACTGAGGTCAGTGTGCGAATGCCGGGTACACCGTTGATGGCATCCTCCAGCGGTTCGGTAATCTGCGATTCAATAACATCTGCATTCGCGCCAATGTAGGTGGTGCTCACCGTCACCACGGGCGGGTCAACACTGGGGAATTCACGAACGCCCAAAAAGGAGAATCCGATAATGCCGAACAGCACAATGACCATCGACATCACGATGGCGAGTACAGGCCGCTTAATGCTGATAATAGACAGACTTGCCATGTGCCTTACTTCATTTTGCTAATACCCACTTCCATTCCGCTGCGCAATTGCAAAATACCGGTCGTCAACACGGTATCTCCCACCTGTAGTCCACTAAGCACTTCCAGTGATTTTTCGGTGCGAATGCCTGTGGTGATGCTCACCTCCGCCACTTTACCGTTTCGGAGAACAAACACTTTCTTTCCGTCTTGTTCCGGCACCACCGCCTCGGTGGGCACCAGCAGGGCATCATCCAATGTTTCCAGGATCAGATCAATCTTTACAAATTGTCCTGGCAAAAGACGGCCGCTAGTGTTATCCGCTACGGCCCGCAAACGCAGTGTGCGGGTTTCCAGGTCAATGCGAGGCTCTATGGCATAAACCTCACCCTCAAAGAAAGTGGTGTCGTTTTCGATCGTAAACCGGATTTTTTTTCCGGCTGTTACCTGCGTGCTATACCGGCCCGGTACCGCAAATTCGATTTTGGCGGGATTAATGTTGTATAGTGTTGCGATGACAGTGCTGGGCGAGATGTAAGATCCTTCACTTACATACCGGAGGCCGATGCGGCCCTCAAACGGGGCTTTGATTCTTGTTTTTTCCAACTGTGCTTCCAGCAGTTTGATATCCGCTGTGGTGGTGTTCAGGCGGTTCAGCGCGTTCTCATATTCTTCCTGGCTGATGGCATCCTTCTCCAACAGCTTGCGTTGCCGGAATTCATTGTCCTCGTTCAGCTTCCGGTTGTACTTCTGCTTCTCCAACTGCGCTCGCGTCTCCTCGTCATGAATCAGTACCAACACTTCGCCTTTCTTCACGGTCTTGCCTTCGCTGAACGTGATTGACGCTATCTTTCCCGACACTTCGCTTTTGAGCTCCAACGACTCATTGGCTTGCACCGAACCCGTGACGATTAACTTATTATCAAGCCGGGACGGCCGGACCGTGATGGCCTCAACGGCCATTTTTCCAGGCCCACGCGGGGCATCCGCGGCCGGACCCTTTTTGGACTTGAAAAGATCCAGCTTGGGAACGATCAACAAGGCGGCTATCGCCACTACCACTCCAACTGTGATCAATGTTTTCTTCATTTTAAAACAGAATTCGGTTGATTAAACTCAACTACCGGAAAATTGGTTTCGCTCACAAAACATTTCGTGCAGCGACAAAACCTGAGGGATGACCAATTGAGTCTCATCGTTATCAATCAAAAAATCCGCCCGCTTCACTTTCTCCTCTTCCGGCCATTGCCGATTAAATATGTTTCGCACCTCGTCCTCCGTGCGGTTCCGGTCACGTTGCAGCACCCGTTGAATGCGCAGCGCCTCCGGAGCCCTTACCACGATCATTCGGTCAACGGTTTTATCCGCGCCCGCTTCGTACATCAGGGCGGCTTCTCGGATTACGTAAGGGGCTAGCTGTTGACCGGATGCCCACCGCTGGTAATCTTCGGCCACCCGCGGATGAACCAGTTGATTCAACTTTTCCAGCCGCTCGGGACGGCTGAAAACTTCGGCCGCCAGATACGTCCGATTTAACGAACCATCTGCACCGAATGACAAGTTTCCGAATTCTTTTTTGATCTGTTCCACCAGTATTCCGTCAGTGGTCATTAGTACTTTCGCTCGGCTATCGGCATCGTATACGGGTATGCCCAGGCAGGCAAAGATTCGGCAAACCAGGCTTTTGCCCGATCCGATCCCACCCGTAATGCCTACCTGTAGGTTTGACGCCATGATGATTTTAAGGATTTCGCGGGAGTTGAACGGAATCGATCTGAAGCAGCCGGGCCCAGTCAGGAACACCGGTAATCTGGGGTGTAACCCACCCGGAGTTGCTCAGGCTTGCCCGAGCCTGGATCGTCTCACGCAGGTTGCGTAGCGAGGCGTTTGCGTCCATTTCAACACGGACGGCCACGCTGTCCGGAAACCCACGCACTTTTCGGTTGCCTTCGACTGTGAGGGGCACGCGAACCTCCAGCTGCCGCACGCGACCCACCGGAAAACTCACCAACACCATGGGCGGTGATCGTTTGATGAAGTCATTGTCCGGAATTCCTACCTCAACATCTTGGCGAACCAGTTCATCCACGCGACTGCCGCGCGGAGTAACCAGGAGCACCGCTGGTAGTTTTTCAACGATGCTTTTGGGGCCTTCTACAGCAATACTGTCCGGCTCAACGGTGATTGCCCCAATGCGACCAAAGCCCTCGCGGAAACGAACAGCCGATAAGTCGGCCTGAACGGCCAATGGGCGCGTGATAGCCACATCCAGATGAATGAACAAGGTGTCGGTTACCACGGATTTGATTTCAAGAGCTCCCAACTGACCTTCCAGCACGGGCGCAAGTTGGGACCCCAGGAGTTTTCGCACTTCCAGCGGCCGATCGAGGGGCACCACGAGCTCAGGGACTTTTAGACCGAAATGTTTACGCGATAAATCCCACCCCAGGCCGCTTACATTCAACGTTACATGCGTTGGCAATGCCTCGGCTGGCATAAACCGTTGCTGATCATAGTCAAACGTTAACGGGAAGCGGATGTTAGTTGAGTACGTCTTGTTCAACGCATTGAACAACCAAAACACCACTGCTGCCAGAAGGCACAGAAACAGCGCCTTCCAATTGGTTCGGTTAAAATGAAAAACCTTGACAATGGCCTTTAGCAAACCCATGAGGCCACCAAAGGTACAAGAATTGCAGCTCGCTTACGCCTTTTTGGCGGTAATAGCCTTGGTGGATTCCATCGAGATGGAAGACTTATTGAAACGGATGCGACCGCCACGTTCTACTTCGAGTACAAACGTGTCATCTTCCATTTCGGCCACTCGCCCATGCGCCCCGCCAATCGTTACCACCTTGTCGCCCACCTTTACCTCATCAATGAATTTCTTTTGGTCTTTCGCTTTTTTCTGCTGGGGCCGGATCATAAAGAAATAAAAAACAATGACGATCAATACCAGCGGGATGAATTGCATCCAATTGGATTGGGCTTGTGCCTGGAGAATAACTGCGTACATGGTTCTAAAAATTAGGGCGTAAAGATATTGAGATATTCTGTTTACTGGGGATGAAAAGAAAAAATCCCGCTCGTAGCGGGATTTTTATATTGCCTTTGTTCGGGTTATTGCTTCACCGGGCCATTGTCACCCGTTGCCTTACCTACAACCATCGCCTTGAAATTCAATTGTGTTGTTTTAGGCCACGTGTTGGCCGTAACGGTGATGCTCTTGTTGTTTACGCCTGGTTTGCCGTTGCTGTCAAATTCAGCTTTGACAAAGCCGGTGCCCCCAACGGGGATTGGTTCTTTCGTCCAATCGGGTACCGTGCAACCGCACGAAGGCTGTGCACTTTGAATGATGAGCGGTGCCTCGCCCGTATTTTTGAATTTGTAAGTATGAACTACTTTTTGCCCTTCGTTAATGGTGCCGAAGTCATGGGCGGTTGTCTCGAAGGACAGCACAGGCAGCGGGCCCTCGGGCTTGGTTTCTGGCTGCGGTGTGGGCTGGGGTGTTTGGGCCGGGGTTGCCGGAGCCTGATTTTTGGCTTCCATCTGCGCCAGCCGTGACTCTAACTCCGCAATTTTCTTTTCCGCATCGCGGTTCTTACAGGCAGCTACCAGCACGATCAACGCCAGGGCTACCATTAATTTCGTCATAATTTTCATCGTCATACTCGTTTCTGTTACAAAATTAAGGTTTAGGCAGCAGCACACTACCTATTAACACATCATTATAAACTCTTTTTGCCACGCAACTGTTCCAGCAGTTCATCCACGTCTTCCAACAGGCGTTGTGCCTTACCCTGGGCTTCGTTCACGATTTTTTGGCCTTGTGGGCGTGCCTTGGAATGGCCGTTTCCATTTTCGGCTACATTGCCGGCAACCAACTCGTTCAGGTAGTCTTCGAGCATCTTTTTGTATTTGTCGAGGCGGTACGAGAGCTTTTCGCGGGTTACGGAACCCTTATCGGGCGCGTATAAAATGCCCAAAATGGTGCCCACTGCGGCTCCGGCTAAAAAGGCCATGAGGGTGTTGCTGCTTTTTTTGCTCATATCAGGCGAGTTAAAAATTCGAGCTCGAAAGATACAGTTTTTGGCTGAATCGCGCAGGCAGCCGTTACGGTTACTTATTGTCGATAAGACCCCGGCCGCTCTTTCGAATCACGCCCTGTTGCTGCAGCGTTTTCGTGATCACGTCCAGAATGCCATTGATGAATTGACGGCTTTTTGGTGTACTGTATTTTTTGGCCAGTTCGATGTACTCGTTCAGGGTAACTTTTACCGGGATCTGTGGAAACGAGATCATCTCGGCTATTGCCATTTCCAGAATCACCCGGTCGGTAAGGGGCAAACGATCTACCTCCCAGTTTTTGGTATTGTCAGCAATCAGTTTGGTGTATTCAGGTTTTAACGATGTGGCCTGCGTGAAGAGCTTCTCGAGAAACTCTTTGTCGTCATTCCAATCAATCGTGAGTTTCTGTATTTCAACCTTGCCGTTCTCCAGTGTTTTGATGGTCTTTTCAACCAGGCCTTTGATTACTTCTTTGTCTTCCACCCAGCGAAGGTCCTGCTCTTCAAAGTAGTCGTGGATTACGCCCTTACCCACAACAAGTCTGCGCAGCATTTGCTTGAGCAGTTGCTTGTCATCATCGGCAGTGGGCTTTTGCAATTCCTGGTAGGCCTGATATTCCTTGCCGGCTTTGAAAATTTCGCGAAACCACCTGCGGGCAAAGTCCTGTCGGGTTCCCCAGCCGGCATCGAATTGCAGAATGGCCTTTTGCAGTTCATCGTTAGCCTGGAGGGCTTTCACCACCTGATTGCCCAACCAGTTCGTGTGGTTGCTTTTGGTGTCTTCTTTTGCGAGGTCGTAAAAATTCAGCCAAAGTGCGTACACGGAGTAATACCAGCTACTGATGCGCGAAACCTCGCTGACCAGGTTTGTTTTCAGGTGCTGGTGATCTTTCTTCACCTGCTTTTCGAACATGGCCAGTCCGTCCTTTACGGCTGTGGTGATTTTGTCATCCTCCAGGCTGGCTTCGGGCGAGCGAAACTTTTTCTCGAAAAATTGAATGGCCTGCTTCCGTTGTTTTTTCAAACCCTCCTTGTCCTGTACCTCCATTGAATTGAGGTCGGGCAGGAAGTGATCCCCCACCCAATCTTTGGCCAGCTCAAAATCGGCTTCTTTACATTGTTCGAATGCAAAAAGATTTTGCATGATTTTGATGCGGAGGGTGTGTCGGTTCAGCATGGCACGGAAAAGAACGGTAAAGCGCAAAAATAATTGAATTCGCCCTGTCCGGAAAGTAATCAGGCGAGCGAAGGCTATTTCATCTCCGGACGGAACAGCCCGGCAAATTTCTCCGCCAGCGCCAAACGGTCGTATGATCGTTTCGCCAGCGACCGTGCATTGGATTTCATCTGTTGAACTTCGGCCGTTGATAAGCTCGTCAGTTTTTCAACCAAGGCGGCCGGCCGCGCAAGATCAACAAATATCCCGCAATGGGCCTGTTCAATTTCTTCACGCATCCAGCCATTCACGTTCACCACAATCAGCTTGCCGGCCGCCAGTCCGTCAAAATACTTGTTTGGGGAACCTGTCTGGAGTACGGGTTTATTTTGGTAGCAGATAAACACGGCATCTGCTCCGGCTAACGTTTGCCGCACACCCTCGCGGTTTTGAAAGGGAAGCAAGTTTACATTGGTAAGCTTTTCGTTGTTGATTCGGTTTACGAGATGGTCGCGCATTGCACCGTCTCCCCCCACGATAAACCGGATGGCTGCTTTCGCTTTAAGCGATTCGTGCGCACAGTCGAGCAGAAAGTCCAGGCCATTGGCCACACCCAAGGCACCCAGGTAGGCCACTGCCAGATTTTCTGGCGCTCTGGATTTTTGTGTAGAGGGGTTGTAGTACTCGCAATCCGCCATGTTGGGGATAACATGCGTAACCGTGCCGGGTGAAACCTTCCGGATGTAGGTCTCGATATCAACGGACAAGGCAACCACAGCCCGGGCCTCCCGGTAGATTGATCGCTCGAGGCGGTAAAGCCATTTCTTGAGCCAGGCGTTTCGGATATAGCCCAACTGAATGGGAGCTTCCGGCCACAAGTCACCCACTTCAAAGAAATAGGGCACGCCTGTCTTGCGTTTCAGCCAGCGGGCCATCAATCCCACCGTAAGTGGCGTGGAAATCGCATAGTAATAGTCAACGCCATGAACAGCTTTAGCCTCACGCGTACCAAGCCGAAGAAACCGCCAGAAGGAAACAAGGCGTTTCCAAAAACCAAAACGATTGTCGTATGCTACCGGCAGGTAATGCACTTCAATTCCCTCCACATCGTCAGTTTTTTTCGGTCCGTTGTGGGCTGTAATCACAACCGTTGCAATGCCTCGATCAGCCAGTGCGCGGGCCAGATAGTACGATCGGATGGCGCCCCCGCTTTGCGGTGTCTTGAAATGCTGATGCAGAATAACGACTCTCATGCCGGGTGCAAAGAAAATGAAACGCTTGCTTGGTCAGCATTTTTTGGTCAATTTGTTTGACCTCAAAGACCCAGCCATGAAAAAACTGATCTTGCTTCTGTGCCTTTCTACGCCTCTGCTGGCGCAGCAACCGCTAACGATCTTCAATGGAAAAGATCTGACGGGCTGGGCCGTTTACGGAACGGAAAAATGGTACGTAGAGCGCGGGGAGTTGGTCTGTGAGAGTGGCCCCGAAAAACAATACGGATACCTGGCGACCGAAGCTGAGTACAAAGACTTTGAACTCACCCTTGAGTTTAAGCAGGAGTCGAACGGCAATAGCGGGGTTTTTTTTCTTGCTTCGCTGGAGGGCACTATCATCAACGGGTGGCAGGTGGAGGTTGCCCCGCCCGGAATGCACACGGGCGGCATTTACGAGTCCTACGGACGGGGCTGGCTCATTCTGCCGCATCCCGACAAGGAAGCTGCCCTTAAGCCCACGAAGTGGAATACACTCAAGGTTCGCGTTACCGGCAACGATGTAGTCACCTGGTTGAACGGCACGGAAATGATTCGCTTGTCGGATGATAAAATCGGATCTAGTGCCGGAAAGATGGCATTACAGATTCATGACGGTGGGGGCGTTAAGGTGCGCTGGCGCAACATTCGGGTAACGAGACTTTAGCGGCTGCGAATCGGGCAAGATTCTTTGCGCTTGGTCTGCCGATTGGTCTAAAAAAGCCAAACTCCTTTTTCTTGGAACTTGTCTTTGGTGCCGCGCGGGTGGTGGGTTATTGTTTTACCTCCAGGCCACGGGCATAATTCAGGATGTTCGCAATTACCTGACTGCCGGGTTCCAGGCGGGCCTGGTCCAGTTGGCGTTTTTGGTCGAGCAACTCGGCATGGCGCTGGCGCAATTCCGAGTCGCACAACAAGGCTTTATTGATCTCCGACTCCTCCTCGTTCGTGGTCTCGTGGTAAATAAACCTGATCAGGTCGTTTTGGGTAAAGGTTTTTATCATAGGCATTTGCATTGCTATCCATTTTTTTGCGCAGGTTGATGAGGGCGTAGCGCATACGACCAAGTGCGGTATTGATGCTGACCCCTGTTTTTTCGGCAATTTCCTGAAAACTGAGGTGCATGTAATGCCTCATTACCAATACCTGCTTTTGTTCGGCTGGCAGCCCTTTTATTAACGTGCGTAGTTTGGCCTTAGTATCCTGCCAGATCTGGAAATCTTCAAAAGACCCCTCGGAAAACTGGAGCGAGTCAAAAACCCGGCTGCCATCCTCCAAGGTTACTTCGGGATAGCGCTTATTTCTCCGAAAATGGTCAATGGCCAGATTGTGGGCTATGCGCCCCAGCCAAGGGCCGAATTTTCCCTCTTCGTTGTAGCGACCGCCCTTAATGGTGTTCACAGCTTTGATGAAGGTTTCCTGCAAAAGATCCTCCGCCACGTAGCGGTCTTTTACAATCAAATAAATGGCAGTATAAACCCGGGATTTGTGTCGAAGCAGAAGCGTCTCGAATGCCCTCTCACTACCTTGTTGATATCGCGAAACCAATTCATGGTCGCTGCATCGGTTGTCTATCATGTTACTTAGGTTGGGTAACGTAAAGGTCTGAGTCGATAGGCGATGCGGTTAATTTTATTTGTTGCGGATGAGAAAGGTAAGTAGATTATTCAGGGCAGCAAAAAAAATCAAAAAAAATTTGCCTCTAAGAATAATTCTTTTGTCTATTTACCCCGATTTTACAATAAAGTTGATTCATGCCCGTTAGCAAAAAACGTGTCATTAAAAGCCTCGAGGGGCTCAATGAGGATTTGAGGGAATTATTGCGGACACAATATCCTAACGGCTATGAGACCAGCATTTCCCGAATCACCAACGCCAAGAACGAACCTATTTTTGTTTTTCCCCTTGAAACGGATGATGCAACGTATCTGATCAAGGTGCCCACAACCAAGAATAGCGAGGGGGACTATGAAATGGAGAAGGCCGCAGATGGGGAGTTCGCAGCCGTGCCCCCGGCAGGCGATGATGATTTCGACAATAGCAGCAATGACGATTTCGAGGAAAACGGAGAGTCCGACTACGATGAAGAAGATGGCGGAGAGCGAAGAGGCAATCGCGAAGCCAGCTACGACCCCGATTTCGATAACTGAGTTTCCCTGAAATATTTACAATGCGGAACACCATCCACCCGGATGGTGTTCTTTACTTTTGTCCCCCATGTCCTCGCCTGTACTGTTTACTGAAAGCGAACTCGATCAACTGGATCCCCGCCAGTACATCATTATCAAGCGTGCGCGGGTAAACAATCTCAAGGACCTTAGTGTAGCGATTCCGCGCAACAAGCTGGTGGTGATCACAGGCCTGTCCGGCTCCGGTAAATCATCCCTGGCCTTTGATACGCTTTTTGCCGAGGGCCAGCGCATGTATGTGGAAAGCCTGAATTCGTATGCCAGGCAATTCTTAGGGCGTATGGAGAAACCGGATGTCGATTACATCCGGGGGGTGTCGCCTGCCATTGCCATTGAGCAGAAGGTGAATACACGAAACCCGCGTTCTACGGTGGGCACCACTACTGAAATCTATGACTACCTCAAGTTGCTTTTTGCCCGAATCGGGAAGACGTACTCCCCGGTAAGCGGTGAGGAGGTAAAGCGAAACACGGTTACCGAGTTGGTGGAGTTTATCAATCGGCAGACAACCGGTACCCGGGTGATGGTAGCAGCACCCCTCACCTTGCAAAAGGGACGTAGCCTGGCCGATGAGTTGAATATTCTCCTGAGTAAAGGATTTGCCCGCGTGTTGGTGCAGGGTGAGGTGAAGTTTATCGAAGAAATGCTGGCCACCCTCGGGCACACAGCACCCAAGAAAAAGAAAGGAGCGACACCCTCCCAGAAGCCGGAGGTAGAGATACTTATTGACCGTGCGACTGTTAACGCGCAAGATGAAGACTTGACCTTTCGACTAGCTGATTCCGTGCAGACGGCTTTTTTTGAAGGCCATGGCGATTGCGTGATTTATGTGGAGCAGCAGCCCAAACGGCATTTTAGTGATCGCTTCGAACGGGATGGTATTTTGTTTACCGAGCCTTCCGTCAATTTTTTCAGCTTCAACAACCCCTATGGCGCGTGTCAAACCTGCGAGGGTTTCGGCCGTATACTGGGTATTGACGAAGATCTGGTTATTCCGGATAAATCATTGTCTTTGTATGAGGGTGCCGTGGCACCCTGGCGCGGTGACGTCATGAGTGAGTGGGCCAAGCCGTGGATTAAGCAAGGTGTCAAATTCGATTTCCCCATTCACCGGCCTTATAGCGAGCTCACCGCCCGCCAGCGCGAACTTCTTTGGAATGGCAACGATTCGCTTGACGGCCTACATAATTTCTTCCGCTACCTCGAATCAAAAACACACAAGATTCAATATCGGGTGATGTTGTCGCGTTACCGCGGGCGCACCACCTGCCCGGACTGCCGCGGCACCCGGCTTCGTAAAGATGCCGCGTACGTAAAAGTTGCCGGCCAGTCCATCACCGATCTGGTGCTGTTGCCGATTGAGGAGGTGTTACAATTTTTTGATTCAGTGAATTTGCCGGCTCACGACCGCAAAGTTGCCGAGCGGTTAACCACGGAAATCAAATTCCGCCTGGAGTATCTGGTGAAGGTGGGCCTTGGCTACCTCACCCTCAACCGGCTTACGAACACACTTTCCGGGGGAGAATTCCAGCGGATAAAACTTGCAACTTCACTGGGCAGCGCACTGGTCGGCTCCATGTACATTCTAGATGAGCCAAGTATAGGCCTGCACCCGAAGGATACGGCCCGCATGGTGGAAGTTTTATTGTCGTTGCGCGATCTGGGGAACACGGTAATCGTAGTCGAACATGAAGAAGAAATCATGCGGGCGGCTGACCAGATTATCGACATTGGTCCCGATGCGGGCAGCCATGGCGGTCGCCTGATGTTTCAGGGGAGTCTGGCCAGGATGAATGGCGTGCAAACACACACAACTGATTACCTGACCGGGCGAGATCGAATAAGCATACCGGCCCGAAGGCGTAAGTGGAAGGATGCCGTTGTCGTACATGGCGCACGCGAAAACAATCTGAAAAACCTGGAGGTTAATTTTCCGCTGGGCGTACTCACGGTAGTCACCGGCATCAGCGGCTCGGGCAAGTCCACGCTGATTAAAAAAATACTCTATCCGGCTGTCGGCCGGCTAAGTGGAAGTGTATCGGAAGTGCCCGGCCGGTACGACAAGTTGAGCGGGGATTATGCCCGCATCACGCAGGTGGAGTTTGTGGATCAGAATCCGATCGGAAAATCCTCTCGAAGTAATCCGGTGAGTTATGTAAAGGCCTACGATGCCATCCGGCAGTTGTATGCCGATCAACCGCTGGGTAAACAACGAGGCTACAAGCCCTCGCATTTCTCCTTTAATGTGGAGGGTGGCCGATGCGAGACGTGCGAAGGCGAGGGACAGATCACGGTAGAGATGCAGTTCATGGCCGATATTCACCTGACCTGCGAAAGTTGCAAAGGGAAGCGATTCAAAAATGAAATCCTTGAAGTGGAGTATCAGGGCAAGTCGATTGCCGATGTACTTGACCTAACCGTGGAAGAAGCGCTTGAATTTTTCCGCGACAAAAAGCCCGTATACGAAAAGCTGTTGCCGCTGTTTGACGTTGGTCTCGGCTATGTCAAATTGGGTCAGTCCTCCAACTCGTTGAGCGGTGGCGAGGCCCAACGCGTTAAGCTGGCGTCTTTTCTGGGCAAGAATGCGGCTGAGGGGCACCTGCTTTTTATTTTTGATGAACCCACAACGGGTCTTCACTTTCACGATATCAGCAAATTACTGAAAGCCATCAACGCACTCGTGGATCAGGGTCATTCGGTGATCATCATCGAACATAACCTGGAAGTAATCAAATGTGCCGATTGGATTATTGACCTTGGCCCGGAAGGAGGTGAGAAAAGGGGAGGTTACCTGGTGTTTGAGGGAACCCCAGAAGAGATGGTTAAGAAAGGTAAAGGGTATACAGCCGATTTTTTACGAAAGAAACTCATTTGAGGAGGCATCGGCCTCACGTTGCGGGTTGACAGCGGAGTTGGAAATTACCGTCTTATCGCCCCCAGCCCCCGCCACCGGGCGTTTTGATCTTGATCATGTCTCCGTTCCTGACCTCTGCGCTATCCAGCCCTTTTAGTTTTTGACGTGTACCATCTGTTCGTATGATCTCCTGTTGACCCGGGGCCCCGGCTGCACCACCTCGTTTCCCAAAGGGTTTTTCCTTTCGGTGTTGCGTCAGAATATTCACTTCCATCGTTTCTCCAAAACGGATGACACGCGTAAGGCCATCGCCTCCGTGCCATCGGCCCTTACCACCCGAACCTTTTCGTACGGAGAACTCCATCACTTCAACCGGGTAGCGATGTTCCAGAATCTCCGCATCGGTAATTCGGGTGTTGGTCATGTGTTGATGCACGGCACTGGCTCCAGTAAACCCGGGACCGGCTCCGCAACCGCCAGCTATGGTTTCATAGTAACCCAGCCGGGCGTTGCCAAACAGGAAGTTGTTCATGGTGCCCTGGCTGCAGGCCGAAAGGTCAAGGGCTTTCAGCAGCAGATCGGTTAATCGCTGGCTTACCTCTGTGTTTCCGCCCACCACGGCCGGAATCGGTTGGCGGTGGAAATCCGGATTCAGCAAACTTGAGGGAATATGAAGGTCAATCAGATCCATGAGTCCTTCGTTCATCGGAATGGGTTGATTGACAAGCAGACGCATGACGTACAGCACCACGCTTTGAACGATGGCCGGTGTGGCGTTCAGGTTGCCGGGATGCCGGGCGGCCGTTCCGGCAAAGTCGATGGAAATGCGATCATTGTGTTTTCGAATCTGTACACACAGGGGCGAGCCATCATCCAGGTATTCGACTGCCTGATAACGAGAGCGCGGTAGCTGGTGTAAAGCTTCCCGCAGCGATTCGCGTGCGAGAAGCCGGAGTTGTTTCATAAAGCCGCGCACACGCGCAGCACCTTCCTGCTTGCAGAGCTGATGTAGGGCCTGCTCACCGTACTGCAGAGCGGCCAGCGCTCCGTTGAGGTCAGCCAGGTTTTCTTCGGGAAGGCGCGAGGGGTAACGTCCATCAGTAAACATTTTTTTTACGCGTGCCCATTCTACCTTTCCGTTTCGCATCAGCCAGGTGGGGGAAATAATCACTCCTTCTTCATCCAGCGATTTGCCGAAGGCAGGCATTGAGCCGGGTTTGGCGCCACCTATCTCGGCATGATGCGCACGGTTGGCTACATAGCCGATCAACCGGTTGTCATGGTACACCGGCTTGATCAACGTGACGTCCGGTAGGTGCGAGCCGCCAAAACCTGGGTGATTGGTCATCACCACATCACCCGGTTTCATCTTCAGCGCCTTCTTCACTTCACGTACGCACACCCCCAGGCTTCCTAAATGCACGGGGATATGCGGAGCGTTCACCACCAGAAAGCCTTGCGCATCCAACAGGGCGCACGAAAAATCAAGCCGCTCTTTTACATTCACCGAAAACGAAGTGCGCTGCAGAAGGGCCCCCATTTCTTCTGCAATGGCGGTAAACCGGTTGGTGTACAATTCCAGATCCGCCTCGGCCACCAGCTTTCTTGTGTTTTTTTGTGGCAACCTCGTGGCCGACAGGTGCCCGGTCATTTTTTCATCGAGTTCGAATCGCCAGCCTTCTTCCACCCAGGTGGTAGAATTGTTGCTACTGATTAAAGCAGGTCCATTAATTCGGGCGCCAGCCCGGAGCCGCTCCCATTCAAAAACAGGCGTGTTGAGCCATCGGCCCCGCGAAAAGATTTTTTTCTGATGAGCAGGATCAGGAGAATAGGTCTTTTTTCGATGCGGTTGACCGGAGCGGTTAGCTTCGCGGACGGTTACGCGCACCTGAACAGACACAACTTCGATTTCCCGGTCGGGAAGCCAATGCCCATACACTTGGCGGTAACGCTTTTCATACGCGGCCGGCAGGTTAGGCTGCACCACTATTTCGAGCGGTGTTTCCTGGCCGCAGAAGCGAAGAAAAATCAAACGCTCTTTCACGATAAGTTCATCAGCGGTCTCACCTTGTTCGATCAGATGATTCCGGGCGCGCTGGGCCAACTCGTTCAAAAGAGGTTCAATGCGTAAAGCTACATGTACATAATCCTGAAGTACCAGCTGTTCCTCCGTTCGTTCCAATCGGGCGCAGGCAATACCAAATGCGCTTAGCAGGCCGGCATCGTAAGGAACCAGTATGTTCTTCATGCCCAAATGCTCCGCCAGGCTGCAGGCATGCTGTCCTCCGGCCCCGCCAAAACTAACCAAGGCAAAATGGCGTGGATCGTAGCCCCGCTGCAACGATACTTTTTTGATGGCCTCGGCCATCTTCTCATTGGCAATCGTTACCAGGGCGAGCAACACATCCAGTTCGCGATAGGCACGTTTGGTTTGCTTCCGGGCCTTTGCCATCAATTGTTGCAATGCCCGCGCAGCCGCGGTTGGTGAAAGCGGGAGTGCGAACTGGTTTTCGTTCACCCGGCCCAATAGCAGATTGACATCGGTGATGGTCAGTGGGCCGCCTTGCCCGCAGCAGGCTGGCCCGGGTGATGCGCCCGCGCTATGCGGCCCTACCGTGAACTTATGGCCATCGAAATCGCAAATTGACCCGCCTCCGGCTGCGATCGTTTCGATGGCCAGGGATGGGGAGAGAATTTTTTGATCGCCCACTTTCGATTCATACCGATAGTCAAGTCGTTGATGATACAGCGATACATCCGTGCTCGTTCCGCCCATATCAAAGCCGATAACTTCACGGTGTCCGGCCTGCTTCCCAATCTCAACTGCGCCCACTACTCCCCCGGCTGGCCCGCTCAGCAGGCTATCCTTGGGTTGGAAAGCACCGGCTTCTGCCAGGCTTCCCGCGCTGGTCATGATTCGAAGGGGGGCATGATGCAAACCCTGGCGAATACGCGACACGTACTGATGAATAATCGGCTGCAGGTAGGCATTGACCACCGTGGTTTCAGCCCGCCACAACAGTTTAATCTGGCGCGACAACTCGGATGAGATCGATACAAACGCATAGCCATGCGTGACCAGAAAATCCCGCAGCATGATTTCATGCGTGTTGTTCTGGTAGCTATTGAGCAGGGCAACCGCTACCGACTCAATCCGGTGCTTGCGCAGCAACTTCAACACGCGTTGTTGTTCGCTCGTGGTGAGTTCCTGAAGCACTTCACCCCTGGCATTCACCCGCTCATTGACTTCCAACGCCAATGCATAGAGGGGTGTCGGCTTGCGCACATCCAGGGCAAATAAGTCAGGCCGCTGTTGGTCACCAATAATCAAAAGATCCCGGAAGCCTCGCGTTGTAATAAAGGCCGTACGCGCACCCTTTCTTTCTAGAATTGCATTGGTGCCACGGGTGGACCCGAGGCGCATTTCCAGTTTGGGAAACGACCCTGTCAGACGTGTGCGGGTGAGCAGGCGGGCGGCTAACACCGGCACTTCTTCATCTGTGGTGAGGTCGAAGGATTCTCCTGTGCGCGACTGTGGGAGTGCGTGGCTAAGTGTAATATGGTTGCGGCTGATGTTGACGGCCTTCACGCGAATATTCGCTTGGCCGCTGGGTCGAAAAAGGAAGCCCTGATAAATATCTTCAATGACCGGCCACACCATATTAACTAACCAGGTGAACCGGTCTACACGTGCTACCAATCGTCCACGAAGGGTGCTGTTGCTGAGAATCTTCAGTCGGTGAATGGCACCATCCGGATCTTCAGCCAGGCAATCCGTGAAAGTACCACCTGTATCAATCCGGATTTTCCAGTCGCTCATTCGTTACTCATCGAGAGCACCACCTGTTTGCGTGACATTCGTATGCCGATGGCCTTCATGAATTCATAGGAGCCGTCCGGCCGCTCCAATTGAACCGGGCGGGTGTACAACAGGGAGTCGGTGCCCACCTTTTGCATATTCTCCGATAGCTTTTCACCGCGGTTGCTTTGATAGGCTTCCAGTATTTGTGCCTCCACCTCTGTGAGGTTGGATGAAGAAGAAAGGGGTACGAAAATCACGCCTTGCGCTTTACACAGGGAGTCAATTTTTGCCGGACTATCGCTTATGCTTTCCAGAGTTGTGGCCAGTGGCCGTGCATAGGCGTATGCCGCCTCCAGAAGTTCGGCTTCGGATACTTTCCGGATCTCACCCTTTTTCATGTTGTCCCGGATTTCTTCGCGCTGCTCCTGGTTGAGGGATTTGTTGCACGAAAGGTTGAACACGATAATCGTGGTGAATAGCAGGAAACGTTTCATGATTGAGCCATCAGTTGACGATACAAGTTTACATAATGTTGAGCAGTATTTGACCAGGTAAACTGAGCCGCGTACTGTTTTGCTTTTTGTCGTCTCCCATAATCCGGCTCCTCGATTTCCTGACGTCCCTTTTCGAACACCGAAATGATGTGATCATCCTCAAACGAATGCCAATAATGAGCAAACGGCCCGGCTACTTCGGGCAGGCTGGCACGGTTGGAGGTGAAGACGGGCTTCCCGTGCCACAGCGCCTCCAGTATCGGAATACCGAAACCTTCATCAAGCGAGGGAAAGACAAACGCCTCGCAATGTTGGTACAGCCAAACTTTGGCGTTTTCCGAAATTTCGCCCGGCAAAATTACCTGCTGGTCGAGCCGTTGTTCCTGAATCATCGACTTCACCCTTTCACCATAAGCCGTGTTGTGATTTCCGGCCAGCACAAGTGATAACTGCGGGTATTGACGGACCAAGGGCAACAGTACATGTACGTTCTTTCGCTCAAAAAAGGAACCAACAAAAAAAAGAAAGGGGCCACGCACAAGGCCAGGGTTCACGGGTTCAGCCGAAGTGGGATTAAATCCAATGTGAATCACTTGCGGCCTTTTGCCGGATAGGTTAAGATGCTGTTGAGCGAAATGGAGTGTGTGGCGAGAAACCGTTGCTACGGCATCTGACCGGTCGACCAGGCGTTGCACGGCCTCTAGGTTTTTTCTTTTTTGGGCATCCGAAAAGGCTTCATTTAAAAAATGCAGACCATGAAGGGTCAGCAACACATGGCGCGTGCGCACGGGCGTATGAAATCGGTGTTCGGCTGTGACATGCCATAAATCAGAAGCTGGGAAAAGGAAATGGCGAGCGGGGCCTCCATATCGCCTCACCCATGTGTTCAACAACTTTGTGGCGGGCACATCGGCTGCCCCGCGCGGATGCACCAGCGCTTCAACTTCAAAGTCGGCTAGTGGCAGCGTCTGGTAACATTTTAGCAGCTGATGGCAAAACTGGCCCAGCCCCGTTTGCAGGTAGCGCAAGTGAGATCCGTCAAAAATCACCCGATGCATGGGACAAAGCTACGGTTGGCAGTCTGGAGTCCGTCAGGATTGGGGCAAATTTTTAACTTTGCCGCCCTGTTATGATTGAGAAGCTGGAAGAAATCAAGCATCGCTTTGAGGAAGTGGGTCAATTGATCGTGCAACCCGACACGGTCAGTGACATCAAAAGGTTTTCTCAATTAAGCAAAGAATACAAAGACCTGGAGAAGGTGGTGCGAAAGTACGATGAGTACCGCAGAGCCTTAGACGGGGTGCAGCACGCCAAAGAGGTGTTGGAGCAGGAAAAGGATGCGGAGATGCGTGAACTCGCCAAGATGGAACTGGATGAACTTACGCCCAAACGCGATCGGCTGGAGCAGGAGCTGAAAGAACTGCTGATGCCCCGTGACCCGAATGACGACAAGAATTGCATTGTGGAAATTCGGGCGGGTACCGGAGGAGATGAAGCGGCCATCTTTGCAGGAGACTTGTATCGCATGTACCAGCGCTTCTGCGATCGCAGAGGGCTCAAAATGATTGTAATGGATTTTACCGAAGGCACTGCCGGAGGTTATAAGGAAATCATCAGCACGGTGGAAGGCGAGGGCGCCTTTGGCATTTTTAAGTATGAATCGGGTGTGCACCGCGTGCAGCGTGTACCGGCCACCGAACAACAGGGCCGCGTGCATACTTCGGCAGCCTCGGTAGTGGTGTTGCCCGAAGCCGAGGAGGTGGATGTGCAACTGAACCCGGCTGACCTGGAGTTCCAAACCGCCCGAAGCAGTGGGGCGGGCGGACAGAACGTAAATAAGGTGGAGACGAAAGTGCAGTTAACGCACAAGCCCTCCGGCATTGTAGTCGTGTGCCAGGTCGAGCGCTCGCAACACGGCAACCGTGAGCGGGCTTTACAGATGCTGCGCACCAAGCTTTACGAAATTGAAGTGGAGAAGCAGCAGGCCGCCATTGGCGCTTCGCGCAGGAGCCAGGTGCGCAGTGGTGACCGCTCCGAAAAGATTCGCACGTACAACTATCCGCAAAGCCGGGTAACGGATCACCGCATCGGGTACACGCAGCACAACCTGCCCGCCATCCTGAACGGGGAGATCGATGACTTTATCGAGCAGCTGAAGATTGCCGAGGCGGCCGAAAAGATGGCGGAAGGGAAGGGCTAGTTTTCCCCTTCGTCCTCCGTCTCCTTAATTTGCTCGTCCAAAATCTTATTGATCAGATCCATTTGGCGCTCGTTGATGGTTTGGTCAACCTTGGCCTGCTTTTTCATAAACCGGAACATGGCGTTCTTTTTAATCTCATATGCCATAAACACGGTATACTCTCTTGTTTTTTCGTTGTAGTATTTTTTCTCACCAATCTTGCGCAGGTCGGCCATATCGGTATTCATCACCTGCCGGGCCAGGCTCTGAAACTTATCGGCCACATCTGCGGCCCGCTCGTTCTCCGTTTGGCCGAGGTATTGGTCAGCTACCTGTTTCATCGTGGTGTTGATTTGGCCCGCCAGAATAGTTTTGGCATCAATGTCGGCCTTTCCGCGGGCAATGTTATCCTGTGAGCTCGTGCCTTTGCCCGAAGCCCTGAAAAAGCGATTGTTCGATTCGTAAGCCGAGCCGGTAAAGGGTTCATTTACTTTCTTGCCGAAGGGTGAAGATGAGCAACCCACCATCAAGGCCATCATGGCTATACCTGTCCAGATTTTCATATTGAAGATTTTATTGACTGTGAAAGTATAATAATTGTGCCAAAGTAGGGGTATGGTTACTGACCCGCGCGGATGATGAGTTGCCATCGAAAGGCCCATTTCCAGCGCAAATGATAGGTAGTTATGCCGGCTTCCGCCATAATATGCTCGAGTTCTGCCCGCGTAAAGGCCCTGCGCACGGACAAGGGGGCGTCAAACCGAACCATAGATGATTTTGATAATGCCGTTGTGAGCCATTTAATGGAGTAGTACGCCAGCGGATGACGGTGTATGTCATTAACGATGATGGCAACCCGCGTCTGGTTGCGCAATTGCCGAAAGAAGTGAATCAGTTGGTCATTGGAAAAATGGTGGAAGAATAAGGTGGCTGTCACCAAATCAAAAGTGAGTTGTTTGAATTCGTCCGAGAAAATATTCACGGGCTCGAATCGAATTTCCGGATAGCCTCGGGAATGGTTGCGGGCGAACGCAACGATGTGCGGGTTGGCATCAAAGCCGGTCAGCTCTGCCTTAATTCCACGCGCGCGCGCCAACACACTCACGCGCCTCAGCATATCTCCGCTTCCACAACCCAGGTCCGCCAGGCGTATGGTCGGTCCACAATCCGGCAATACTCTTTTGAGAGCTTCAAGGGTGACCGCATTTCCACCGAGCCATTTGTTAATGAAATCGAGTTCCCGCAGGGTTTGGTCAACCACTTCACCCTGGCAATCCAGATCGTCCATGATCTCAACATCGGCACTGCGTTCTGCAAAATCCATCAGTGGTTTTCAATTTTAAGTATCATGCTCTCCAGTGTAAGACCGGGGCCGAAGGCGAAGCTGAGAATGTTCTGGCCATCATCAATGCCGTTGAGTTGCCGGCTAAGCTGCTGAAGCACAAACACAACCGTTGGCGAAGACATGTTGCCGTAGTTCTTTAAAACTTCATGGGAGTGCTGCGTATCCTTTCGCGTTAAGCCCAGCTCCGTTTCAATGGATTCGATAATCTTTTTTCCTCCCGGATGAATGGCGTAATAGGCAATTTGATGTTGACTCAACCCGATTTTGTCCAGTAGCCGATGTGTCAGACTTTTTATCCCCTGCCGGATGACGTCTGGCACGTAGGTGGATAGCTTCATTTCGAACCCGAGGTCGCCCACGGTCCAGGCCATGTCTTGCTCAGCGGCCGGGGCCAGATCGCAGAAGAAGCTTACCGGCTTCAGGTTGAGCCCACGATCCGGACGGCCGCTTACCAATAAGGCAGCCGAGCCATCGGCAAAAAGAGCATTGGCCAGCAGGTTGTCTTCGGTTGCTTCTTTTTGAAAGTGAATGCTGCAGAGTTCGGTGCAAACGACCAGCACCGAGGCGTCTGGTTCTGCACGACAAATCGTATCGGCCTGCCGAAGCGCATTAATGGCCGCGTAACATCCCATGAAGTTTATGCAAAGCCGCTCAACTTGCCGGCTGAGGCCCAGTGCATTTACAAGGTCAATGTCCAATCCGGGCGCGTACATGCCGGTGCAGCTCACCACAATCAGGTGCGTGATTCCATCGGTTGATCGTGTTCCCAGGCATTGCCGCACGGCATCGAGGCTGAGTTTCAGGGCATGCGTGCGATACAATTCAAGGCGTTTTCGTGTGGAGGGAAAAGGCTCAAGGTCTTCCGTGTTGGAATAAAACGAGAAGTCGAATGATCGCCCATAGTCGGCCAGCACGGAGTACCGATGCTCGATGCCGGTGGCGCGGTAAAGCGTTTTGAGTCTGCGCGCATCATCCCCCTGAAGTTGGGTTGTCTTCAACATGAAGTCGGCAATTTGTTGTTGGCTGTGCCGGTGTGGCGGATTGGCCGTGCCGATAGCGGTGATATAACTCATTGGGTCAAGTATACCAAAAAAACCATAAATTGACGGTTTCGTTCAGGTTCATGCGCTCAACCATTCTTCATCTGCGGTTTTTGTTTTCCTGGTTTTTGATGCCGGTGTATTTTTTTGCGCTGGCCATTTCACCAAACCTGAATGGCGATCGCTTGCTTTGGTCGTTTGTCATTATTCACCTGTTGGTCTATCCGGCCAGCAATGGCTACAACAGCTATTTCGATAAGGATGAAGGCAGCATCGGTGGACTTAAAAATCCCCCACCCGTGAACCGATTATTGTTTGTGGCGGCCTGGCTGCTGGATTTGGTGGCAGTCGGCCTGGCCTGGTGGAAAGTGAACAGCATTTTTGCCGTCATGATACTCCTCTATGGCTTGGCATCAAAAGCCTATAGCCATCCAGCCGTGCGGCTAAAGAAGTACCCCATAGCCGGCTGGTTGTGGGTGGCGTTCTTTCAGGGCGTATTCACCTTCGTGATGTGCTATGCCGGAATCAATGCGTTGCCGGTAGAAAATTTAGTTCAGACAAAAGTTTTGATTCCGGGGGCATTGGCCTCGCTGATGTTGCTGGGTACTTACCCGATGACGCAGGTGTATCAACATGCAGAAGATGCGAAGCGGGGCGATACCACCATTAGTCTAAAGCTGGGCGTGCGCGGTACGTTTGGCCTGGTGATGGGCATTTTTTCCCTGGCCTCGGTTTTGTATGCTGCGTACTTCTACACTTTTTTTGAGTGGCGATTTGCGATGTCTTTTTTGGTAGCCCTGTTCCCGGTGGTTGTATTCTTCCTGATATGGTTCTACCGTGTGTGGCGAAAAGAAGAAGTGGCCAACTACCGAAATACCATGTGGCTGAATTTTTTATCGGCCACTTGCTTAAACGGGTTCTTTTTCTGGTTGTTTTGGGAGACCAGCCACATCAACCAATTGTAATGGGTGCCATGAAAAAGCCCCGCCAGGAGGCGAGGCTTTTTGGTTTTTGGCGGAGTTTTCGGTGACGTTCACTTGTCCGCTGTAGGTTCTAAAGAGCCTTAAAGAAAAGCATCCCGTTACAACCGCCAAGTCAACCTAACCCAACTTAGTGAACTTCAATAGCCTTCGGTTTTACTTTGGTTTCCACTTCCTTCGGCAGTAACAGCTTCAGCAATCCATTTTCATAGATGGCATCTACTTTTTCTGTCTTCACGTTTTCCGGAAGAGTGAACGAACGAATGAAATTGGTGTAGTTGAACTCCTTACGGGTGAAGTTTTCTTCTTTTTCTTCGCGTTTTTCTTCTTTTTCAACCGTAATGGTCAAAACGCCATTTTCAATGGTGATGTTGAAATCCTTCTTGTTCAAACCGGGAGCAGCCATTTCGATTTCGAACATTTTGTCTTTTTCAACTACGTTTACAGCAGGCACAGCCTGAATTCTCTTCAGCCAGTCGGCATCAAAGAATTTTTCGGTGTCAAACAGGTCGGTCATCCACTTGTTGTCCAACAAGGTGGGAAATCCCATTCTTTTCATCAATGTCATATAACCTCCGTTTTTTAGTTGATGGCACTAATGTACTATCCCCGGAAGGGCGATTGCCATGACGGTAATCACGGCAGAAACTGATCATTATTAGTTGGCGAGTTGCGGTGCTGTACCGCAATCACACACTCCGTTCCAGTAGTTTTTTCGTGGCCCGGATGCCTTCATGCTCCGGCAATCCACTACCTTCATATTCAACACCGATGTAGCCCGTGTACCCGGCTGATTTGACGATTTGAAGCATTTTTCGATAGTCGGTTTCCTGGCTGTTCCCGTTGCTATCAAATTCATGGCTCTTTGCGCTCACGCCTTTGGCAAAGGGCATCAGTTCCGTTACGCCCTTGTACCGGTCATACCACTCCACACAAGGCGACTCCCACATGTCTCCTTTTTCTCTGCGCATGCAGAAGTTTCCAAAATCCGGAAGTGTGCCGCAATTGGGCATGCCCACTTCGCGCATCACTCCGCTCAACCATTGGCCGTCCGATGAAAAACCCCCATGATTTTCGACCAGCACATTAATGCCAACGGGCTGCGCAAACTCACTCAGTGTTCGTAAGCTTTCGGCACTCGCTTTAGCCATTTCTTCGCGTGTGCCGGCACCAAAACAATTCACCCGAATGGAGTGGCAACCCAAAAACCTGGCCGCCTCCACCCATTTGAAATGATTCTCCACGGCCGCCTTTCGCTGAGTGGCATCCGGGCCGGCCAGATCGCCCTCACCATCGCACATGATCAACAAACTGATAACCCCTGCATCGTTACAACGCCTCTTAAGTTCTGCCAAATAAGCAGTGTCTTTGGCTTTATCCTTAAAGAACCCGTTCACGTACTCAACGGCATCGATGCCGAACTCATTTCTGGCCAATGCCGGAAAATCCAAATGATCAAGCTCACCGGCCTGTATTGTCCGGTGCAATGACCACTCGGCCAACGAGATTTTAAAGAACTGGGCATTCGCAGTTTCCGTCATGGCGTTTTCATTTGATGTTTTGGAATTGCCGGAGCAGGCTTGTGCCCAGGCTGCCAACGACCCGGCTGAGGTGATTAGCCCCAATTGTTTCAGAAAACCTCTACGTGAAGGACTCATGTTGTTGCGCATTGTCGGGTGAAGGTAGCAAGCAACCTGCATTACTACCAATTGGGCTTAAAACGGCTGGCCGTGCGTTTGGCGTATCAGGAAGTTGGCTATGGGGGGCGCGAACCGCGCCAGGTTAACGGCCAGATTTGAGGCCCATTCGCTACCGAACAGGTTTTGTATTTGCCGGCCGGCCCATAGTCGTTTGGCGAACAGGTTGTTCCAGCGGGTAGCGTAGCGTTGCTCCATTTGATCGCGGGTGATTTCGTTTCGGCAAAACGCGCCCACTTCTTCGGCCAATAATTTACTGGCGTGAATGGCCATGGCCATACCATTTCCGCACAGGGGCGTAATCATGCCTGCGGCATCGCCTCCCATGAGCACGTGGCCCTCGAGGGGGCCTTTTGTAGCAAACGAAATTTCGTTGATCACCTCCGGGCGATCGAACAGGAGCTCAGCATTTGTAAAAATTTCCTTCAGGTAAGGATTCCGATGAAGCACGGCCTTCTCCAACTCGGGAATGTGGTGATGTTTCTTTACTGCATCACGGTGCACCAGATAACATAAATTGCTTTTACCGTCTTCAACCTGGCTGATGCCACAATATCCGTTTTCGAAATTATGCAGCGAAATGCGATTGCGGGGCTGATCATAGCGAATGTGATATTTGACCCCCACATAAGGCGAACGCTTTCGGAGAAACGGGCGGTTGAGCGTTGTATCGAGGCGCGACCGTTTGCCATGCGCGCCAATAACCACGTCTGCTGACCAAGGTTTCCCTTCGGCCATCACATCAAATCCCTGCCCGTTGAACGTCACCTGGGTCACTTCCGACTGCTCCTTAACCGTGGCCCCGGCTGCCTTCACGTGCTGCACGAGGAATGCATCGAAGGCAAAGCGGCTGATGCCGAAACCTCCGAGGTCGAGTGGCAAGGTTACTGCGCGGCCGTTCACCGAGGTGAGTTGGAGTTCGCGAATCACGGGAGGCTGAAAGACATTCGGGTAGACGCCCAGCGAGCGCAAGAACGGGGCTGTTTCGTTGGAAATGTATTCACCACATACCCGGTGAAACGGGTATCGTTTGCGCTCAAAAAGAGTTACGGGAATACCCTGCTTAGCCAATTGAAGCACGGCCAGTAACCCGCCCAGACCTCCGCCTACGATCACTACAGTAGCCATCCTATCTGTTCAAAGGGAATTTTCAAGTGTAATCAGTTTTTTCAATCGTTCACCCTCGCGACTAACTTCCAGATGAAGTTTTTTGCCGGGTTTTTGATTAAGAAACGCAATTACCTCATCCAATGTTAAATCCGAGGTTCTGGCGCCATTTATCATCACCAAATCATCACCTGTTTTGATGTCTGCCCGAGCTGCGGGTGAATCTGGTCGCACGTTGGTGACTTCAAAATTGCGCAGACGCGAACCCTTTGCCTTGAGCGTGATTCCGCTCATGTTGTAAAAGAATCCTTTTTTGTAGGCAGCATTTTTCTTCAGGTATACGACCTCCCGTGGAAAATCGAAAATGACGTGAAACCGGCTGAGCACCTCACCCCCGATGGTCCCGTTGCGAAATATGGCACCACTGGTTTTCAAAGTATCGCGATAGCTGTATTCGTCAGGAAAATTCACCAGAGGTGCTTTTAATTGATATCGGCCCAGGCGAATTGACTTGATGCGGCCAATTTGGCCAGTGATAACACCGCCCAACCCTCGGCCGATGATGCTGCTGACGTGTTTTTCGGGTACCTGGATCGGTCCGTTCTCTGTCTGCTCCAAAAGTAGTCCGTGGCTGGCACCGCTGTCCATCATAAGCTTAACGGGCACATGCGCAGTGTCCGAAACCTGAATAGTTGTTTCAAGATATGGCTTCGTATCTTCAATGGTAATCGGCAACTTCGCAAAACGCCTGCGGGCCCGAAAGCGTTCAGGTAGCATTAACGTGAGCATCCGCTGTTCATAATCGATATCGATGATAAACCGACTGAACAACTCGTAGCCCAGCACCCCGTGAACATCCATACCCAAGGTGTTTCGCAACTCCAGGTAGTCTTTTTCCAACACTAACAGCGCATGGCCACGGCTGTTTACCCCTGGCATCGCAAGTGACACATCATTTGTTACATAGGCCTCCACCAGTTTTTCGCCACCGGGTCCAGCAATGCTGTACCTCCGCGAATAAGAGAGGTTGAGAATATCGCTGTAAATCTTTTCCGTAAGGATGGATGTGCGAACTCCGGTATCCAGAATGAACTTTAGTGGCAATTGGCCATTTAGAACAACCGGCACAATCACGAGGTTATTCTGAATTTGAATCGGAATGCTAACTTTTTGTTTGCCTTCAGCCAGTGAAAAGCCCAGTACTTCCTGCGCGTGAGTGCAGAAGGAAGCGGACAAAGCCACAAGTATGCCGGCAATACGTTGAACCATATGATGGTTCCGGTAAGCTATTAAAAATTTAGATACCGCTGATGGTGTTTAAACGCGGATGAGACCGCATCGTTCGAGCAATTTTCGCTCTTCGGTTTCGACCAAAAGGTTTTGCAGGGATGGCAGGTCCAAAAATCCGTGGGTTACCATGTCCTGCATTTGCGCCAGTAACGGGTTAAAGAAGAGGTGGGTGTTCAGCAGGCCAACGGGCGCGCTCACGAGGCCTAGTTGCTTCCAGGTTAGAATTTCAGCTAGTTCGTCCAGCGTTCCCCAACCGCCAGGCAAGGCGACAAATGCATCGGCTAAGTCGGCCATTCTACGCTTCCGCTCGTGCATGCTGCCCACAATCTCCAGTTGGGTAACCCCTCGGTGGCCTACCTCGCGTTGCATCAGGAAGTCCGGAATGACACCAATTACCTGGCCGCCTCCAGCCAACACGGCATCAGCCAAAACGCCCATGAGGCCTATATTGCCCCCGCCATAAACCAATGTGATGCCACATTCAGCCATAAGGCGGCCGATTTTGTTGGCTGCTTGCTCGAATTGCGGGCGGGTGCCCTTGCGGGAGCCGCAAAAAACGCACAGGTTCATGCCCCCGCGTCTTGATTCTAGTGCTGGTTGTCGTGCTCGTTATTGCTGATTTTCTTGTTGGGAATAATCCACACGCAGGCGATGGCAAGAATGAAAAGGGCAATAACTACTAAAAAGACGCTCATGGGCTTTATTTTTTGAGTTAGAAGGGGTAAAATTAAAGTCCTTTTCAGGAATTTTGTTACCTCGAATAAAAAAAATAGAACCCAAGGCTAAATAAACTGCTTAGTGCAATGAAACGATTCTTACTCATTGCCGGTATCCTCGCTCTCATCATTGTGGGACTACTGGCATTTTTTCGCTTTTACTATACCAAAAAATTCAGCCCGGAGGAGAATGTCAATTTTACCTCGGGCGACCTAAAGGTCAATGTGTTTTACAATAGCCCGAGCAAGAAGGGCCGCGTCATTTTTGCTCCTGATGGGCTGGTGCCCTTTGGCAAAATATGGAGAACAGGGGCGAATGAACCCACCACTTTTGAAACCAGCCAGGACCTGCTCATCAACGGGCAGGAGTTGAAAAAGGGAAAGTACAGCCTGTGGACCATCCCCAATGAACAAACCTGGACAATTATCTTCAATACGACCGTTCCTTCGTGGGGCGTTAACTTTGATGGTCCGGCTCGCACGCCCGAAACTGATGCGTTGAAAGTGGAAGTGCCGGTCGTGATCCAGGAAAAAGAGTTTGAGAAGTTTACCATCAATGTCGAAAAGACTGACGAGGGTTTTGAGCTGATTTTGATTTGGGACAAAACGCTGGTGGCCGTTCCGTTTACCACCCGCTAACTGAATTTTTGACACGACTGCCATGATACAGGTAATTCCATCTATAGCAATTCGAAAGGGGAAGGTTGTTAAAATGCGAAAGGGCGATCCTTCCAGCGAGAAGGCGTATGACGAAAACCCACTGGACCTGGCCAAGCGATTTTTTGATCACGGCATTGAAGTCGTCCATCTGGTCGATCTGGATGGCGCTGAAAAAGGGAGCCCGAAAAACTTTCATGTTATTGAGGCCATTGCCGGGCACACCGATCTAAAAATTGATTTTACAGGCGGCATTTGCACGGATGGTGACATTGCGAAAGCCTACGAAGCCGGTGCCAGCTACATTACAGCTTCCAGTATCGCCATAACCGCACCAGAGCTGTTTTCGTCTTGGATCGTAAGCTATGGCCGTGAAAAAATTACGCTTGGCGCGGATGTCACCGATATTAAAAGCAAACGCGTGGCCTTCCGCGGATGGCAGAAGGTGAGTGAGCTTACGCTTTTCGATCACATTAATCATTTTTATCAGCGTGGGTTGAAATATGTGAAAACCACCGATATCTCGCGCGATGGCGTTTTGGAGGGGCCCGCCTTTTCGTTTTATCAGGAAATGATTGATCGGTTTCCGGATTTACAAATCCTGGCCAGTGGTGGTGTTCGGGGTGTTGATGATATCAAACGCCTCAATGACATGGGCATTTTTGCCGTCATCTTTGGCAAGGCCTACTACGAAGGTATCTTACAGCTGAAAGATCTGGAGCAATTTCTGGTGAAGGCTTAGTTCGCCTTCGCATTAAAGCGGAGGTTTACACCCGCGTAAAATGTGCGGCCGGCTGCCGGATTAAAAAAGCGACCACCTGTAGCGTTCAGGTCATTTCCCAGACTGTAAAGCTCATCAAGCAGGTTGTCACCCCCCACAAACAGATCGGCTTGATGAGTCCCTATTTTTCTTTTGTAACCGGCCCGGACGCTTAGCAACAGGAAGCTATCCGCAAAGTCAAGGTTAGAATCATTTAGAGGAAGCGAACTGGTGTAATTGGCGACCAGGCTCAGGTAAAGCCCCGTTGCTGTTGCGAAGTCCAACCCAGCCAAGATCACTTCGTTGGGTACCCCCGTGAGGCGGTTGCCGCTATAGTCATCGGTCAACTTGATATAGTCGCGGAAAAAATAGCGGTTAAGCGTTACACTCGACCATATTTTCCAGGAAACCCTGCGCGGGCGCAGGGCCGGCTCAAATGACGCCATCAATTCCAGCCCGCGCTGGTCTTTGCTGCCGGCATTAACAAAATAGTCAGCGCCACTGCTATCTCTGCGAACCACAATCGTCTCGTCAAGCTGGAAATAATAAACTGCGGCCTCAAGTGTCAATTGTTTGTTCAACCATGCTCCCTTTATTCCAGTTTCCAGATTCAAGCCGGTCTCGGGGTTCAGGCTCGTATTCAACCGGCCGGTAGATGGAAGGATTTCCGCAACCGTAGGCGGGGAAAATCCATAGCTGGCCTGCGCATACAGACTGACAAAATCATTAACAGAATAAAGTGTTGCCAGCCGGGGCGACACCACAGGTGAAAACTTCCGCTCCTGAATCAAGGCCGGTACCGAAGAAAGCGTTTGAATCGAATACGTAAGCCCATTGAGGCTAGCGCCAGCCGTGGCAGTCCACTTGCGCCAGAAAACCTCAGCCTGGCCAAACACACTGTAATTCCATATCCGAACTTCATTGTCACTCTGAAGTATTCCGGTTTGACCCCCGATGTTTTCGTAAACTTTAATGGGCCAAAATCCGGATTGAAACTCTCCGCCCCCGGTCAGCGACACCCGGGCCTGGCCCAGCGTAAGCGGCACCTCAGTCACCGTGCGGCCCCCAAAACTCTGCTCAACTCTTCGTTCGTAATTTCGGATAGCTGCATTTTCAAAATTCACCAGATTGCCGTACACGCTGGTTCGGTTTTGCCAGCGGTCAAACCGATACTGGTGTGTGATACCGGCAAAGAAAAACCGTGAGGCCACCGCAGCCTGTTGGGCCACGGCACTTGGCAGGCTTGTGGCGGGCCGTGCCTGTCGGGGGTCGGCCAGCATTTCAGCTTCCGTCAGTCCTCCGGGCGTCTGGTAATACAAATCGCCATAGAGTATTGATGTTTCAAGCACCTGGCGGTCCGATGTTTCGAAGCGAAATGTGCTATTGATCATATCGCGCACCATGCGGCTCTGGGTGCGGTACCCGTCATTTTGCTGGTGCAGGTATTGAATCTGGTGGCTGGACCGATCACTTCCCTCCCGGTAGGCCACCTGCCAGTTCTGCTGACCATAACTACCCCCGAGATAGCCAAGTCCCAGGCCCCGCTCATTCCGCGGATGTTCACTGCGTAAGAGCAGTATACCACCGGTTCCTGCACCGTAGAGGCTCGAACCAGGGCCCTTGATAATTTCCAGGTGATGGAGCGCAGCCGGGTCAAGCATATTCACATAGCTATTGCCGCTGGGGTCGGTAAAGGGTAACTCATTCCAATACATCTTCACGTTTCGCACGCCAAAGGGCGAACGTAAGGTGCTGCCGCGAATGGATAAGCGATAGCTCCCGGGCGACCGTTCTTCCATGCGTACCCCTGATACTGTATTGACAACCTGAACAAGAGTGGCGTTTGAAAACCGCTGCATGTCCGCGGGGCCCAGCAAGAAAATGGCAGCAGGCACTTCGCGGGCTGCCCGGTTGCTCTCAAAGGCGCGCACGGTTACTTCTTCCAACAGATGCGTGGTGTCTGGTGCAGGCTGTGCGTGAAGTTGCGAATAGACACCCAGACCAAAAGTCAGGAGCAGCAGGCAGCGGAGCATGCTGGAAGGTAAAGGTTTTGGCGATCTCAGGCTACGTTGTAGGGACGAAGCACTTCATCGAGCGGGCGAGCGGCCGGAAAGAACTCAAGCAACCGTAGCATCACGCGGTCAACCAACGTATCCGGGCAACTGGCACCACTCGTTAGAACAATAGATACCAGGGTATGATCCGGCAAGAAGCGGTGAGATGTTTTTTTGACTTTGTTTGGATAGTCGAAATGGTGAATTTCCGTTGAGGATTTTATTTCACTGTCGGAATTGATGAAGTACGTGGGAAACTGACGCTCACACAATTCAACAATGTGGGAGGTATTGGAGCTGTTGTATCCGCCCACCACCAGTGCCAGGTCAGCCTTTGTTTTCAGTAGTTCATAGGTACTGTCCTGGTTGTCGTTTGTGGCGTAGCACAAGGTATCACGGGTGTCGGCAAAATGCTGTTTGATATTGCCGGCACCGTACTTTTCGATCATCACCTGTCGGAAGAAGTCCGCAATGCCCTGTGTTTCGCTGGCCAGCATGGTAGTTTGGTTCACTACCCCCACGCGTTGCAGATCTTTCTGCGGATCAAAGCCCGGGGAAAATCGCCCGGCAAATTCCTGAAAAAATTCATGTGTGGGGCGGGCTCCGCGTATATACGTAGCCAGGCGCGCGGATTCTTCCAGGTCGCGTACGATTACTGATGCCCCGGCCCGGGTGCTGTGCGAAAAGGTCGCCCGTGTTTCCTCATGGCGGGGTTTGCCGTGGATGATGATCGTGAAATTTTCGCGTCCCAATTTCTCCGCCCGGTTCCACACCTTCTCCACAAAAGGACACGTAGTGTTGTATTGTTGAACTTCAACTCCTTTATCCAGCAGAAGCTGTTCAATTTCCAGCGTTGTGCCAAAGGCCGGGATAATCACCACGTCTTCGCGCGAAATCTGATCCCAGGCAATCAATTGCGTTCCATCTGTATCCATGATAAAGCGGATGCCCCGGCTCTCCAGGTCGCGGTTCACTTCCTGGTTGTGAATCATCTGACTGAGCAGATACACCTGCCGAGTCGGATTTTCTTCGATAGCCCGGTAACTTATTTCAATGGCGTTCTCAACGCCATAGCAAAACCCGAAGTGACGCGGCAGAATGAACCTTACCGGCCCAAAATCCAGTTCGGCCGGAGCGAAATCCTGCTTGCGCAGATCCTGGAGGCGTCTGGCTTCTTTTACGCGGCCGGTGATGGATGACCGATAGAAAACGGGTATGTCAAACTTTTTGATAGTCGGGATGCTTGATGGTAAAAACCCAAAGGTACGCGGATTGTTTTTGTTTACGTACAAGGAACACGGACCAAAGAAAAAGGCCATCGTTCTTACGATGGCCTTTGACTCAGGCAGCCCTTGAAATCTGGTCTTCCTTCAACTTTTGATGTCGTACTTCCCTTGACTCAACATCGAACCACCGTAACTCCAGCAGATTTGATTTCAGGTACTTCAGTACCTCCATCACCCGACCGTCACGCTTACTGCGCACCCGATCACCAATTCGAAAAAGTCTCCTCATATCAAACAAGAATTTATTACTACATACGTAGGGCATAGATGTATTCGCGGGGGTAATCTTCATAGATACCCGCAAACGTCACCGTTTCACCCGGTTTTTTATTTTTCAAGAGTGTATTCAGTTCGGCCGCAGACTTCACCGGCTTGTCGTCTACGTGCGTAATGATGAAGCCATCCCGCATATCGGTATACCGGGCAACCCGGCCGCTGGACAATAACTTCACTTTTACTCCGCTGTTGATTTCAAGTTTTTTCAGTGTTTTCGCCTCTACGTCTTCCAGCTCCATGCCCAATGAGGCCACGGCATTTTTTTCTTCGCGCTTGAGGGTTTCTACTCGACCTCCACGTGTTTTCAGCGTTACGGGAATGACGACTGATTTGCCCGCGCGGTTAACCGTTACGTTGATTTTGTCACCCGGTCGTTTGCGACCAATATACTCGATCAAAGCCGTGTTAGATTTGATGTCGGTGTTATCAAGACGTGTAACCACGTCACCCTCCTTCAATCCGGCATCTTTGGCTGCACTCTTGTCGGCAAACCCGGCTACATAGGCGCCTTCGTTGACTTTTAGGTCCACTTCCTTCACCAAATCGGGCGTCACATTTTGCACGGTAATGCCCAGCCAGCCACGCTGTACCGCTCCATAGGCAATGAGATCTTCTACAATTTTGCTCACTAAATTCGAAGGCACGGCAAATCCGTAGCCGCTGTAGGAGCCGGTTGGTGACGCAATGGCGGTGTTAATTCCCACCAGGCCACCGCTCATATTGACTAACGCACCACCGCTGTTGCCGGGGTTTATGGCTGCATCGGTCTGAATGAACGACTCAATGGCAGTATTCAGGGGTATCTCACCTTCCTGCGAATTTTGCCTCTGCATGTTAGAGCTGATGATGTTAATGTTCCGGCCCTTGGCGCTGATGATACCCGCGGTTACAGTCGAGTTGAGATTAAACGGATTACCTACCGCCAATACCCATTCGCCTACTTTGGCCTGGTCTGAGTCTACAAATTGAAGATAGGGCAGTTGCTTCTGGTTGATCTTGATCACAGCCAGGTCGGTGTCAGGGTCAGTACCCACCACCTCTGCCTTGAATGAACGATTATCATGCAGCGTAACTTCTACGACATCGGCATTTTGCACTACGTGGTTGTTGGTGACAATGTATCCGTCCGGGTTGATAACTACGCCTGAACCACTACTGGCACTGGGCCCACGGTTCTCGAAAGGATTTTCCGGACCGAAGAAAAATTCGAAGGGGTTGCGTTGCGGCTGATCGCGGTTTAGGGACCGCTCGCCCTGCGTGGATTTGATGTGGACCACCGCGTTCATGGATTTTTCAGCTATCGAAACAAAATCCAGCGGGATAGCCTCACCCTTTTCATTTACCGTGTAGCCAATTTGGGTAGCCACGGGGTTACTGGTGCGCTCAATAATGACCCCTTGCTGACCTTTCGTCCACCAGTTGTGGGCGACCAGCGTCAATACACTACCCATAACGGCCGCCACTAATACCATAGCAAATTGCTTCATAGTTTTTTCTGTTTTTTGTGATTCGGTAACCGCTCATGATGCTGGCGGCTCCGCATTAGTTTTACCTCATCTACACGATCTGCACGCTTTCAAAATACATGCCGTGTCATATATACGAAATTTTGTCAGGTTGGGTTCCCCGGAACTGCCCGTAGCAGCACTCGAAATATAATGGGTATTTTTGGCCATGGTCAAGTGGGCAGCAGCAATCCTGTTTTTTTCCCTGCCGGTGGCGGCCCCGGCCCAGGAAGCCGAATTCCGATGGCTGGTGGGTACGTGGGTTACCGAGGATGGTGCCGCCTTTGAAAGCTGGAAGTTGAAGGGGAAGATCGTACAGGGTGAAGGGTATGAAAAGGCGACCACCGGTCGCAAAAATGTGACCGAACAAATCCGAATAGTGAAAAAAGGCGACCATTTCTTTTACGTGCCCGATGTAGTCGGCCGCCAAGGCCCCGTTTGGTTTCGCATTACGTTTCACGATGCCCAGGGATTTGTTGCGGAGAATCCGGAGCATGATTTCCCCCAACGCATCATTTACAAGCGAATGGATGACGACCACTTTCAGGCACTGGTCAGCGGGGGCACTAAAACAATTAAGTATTTTTTTTCACGCGTTAATTGATGGAAGTAACAGCTACACTCTTTCTGAAGCCCGGGCGTGATCAATCGGTCAGGCGTTTTCACCCCTGGGTCTTTTCGGGCGGTGTAGCCCGGCAGCAAGGCGACCCGCAGGATGGCGATTGGGTTGAGGTAAAAGATCACGATCAGCAAACCCTGGCGCTCGGCCATTATCAAAACGGATCCATTATGGTGCGCCTGATCCACTTTGGCAGTTTTTTACCACCGCGGATCTACGAGGTGCGTCTGCAAGCGGCAGCGAGTTTGCGTCAGTGGCTTCAAAATGATTTTACCAACTGCTACCGACTTGTGCATGGTGAGGGAGATGGCTTGCCCGGCCTGGTTATTGACTATTACGATGGGGTAGCCGTCATGCAGGCCCACTCGGTGGGCATGCACCGCGATCGGCACCAGATTGCCGAGGCCTTGCAAACCGTTTTGGGTGAGCGGCTAAAGAGCATTTACTACAAACCGGTGCTGCAATCTGCAGAGCCTGAGTATTTACTGGGTATGGCGGGCGTCCCTCACCAGGTGCTCGAACATGGGCATCAGTTTTTGGTTGATTGGGAGGAAGGTCAGAAGACCGGTTTCTTCCTTGACCAACGGGAGAACCGAAGACGATTGGCCGATTATGCCAAAGGACGGACGGTGCTCAACACGTTTTGCTACACGGGTGGATTTTCCATCTATGCTTTGCGCGCGGGAGCGCAACTGGTTCATTCGGTGGATGCGTCAGCCAGGGCGATTGAACTAACGAAGAAAAACGTGGCGGTCAACGGGTTCGACCAGACCTTGCACGAGGGGTTTGCGGCTGACACATTTGATTTTTTGAAGGACAAAAACGGAAAGTACGATCTCATCATCCTGGATCCGCCCGCGTTTGCCAAACATAAAGACTCCAAGCACCAGGCGATGAAGGGTTACCAGCGGCTCAATGCCGAGGCCATGCGCGTCATAGCCCCTGGTGGAATCATCTTTACGTTTTCATGTTCGCAGGTGGTGGATCGTCAGTTGTTCTACGATACCGTGGTGTCGGCTGCCATTCAAGCCGGCCGTGACATTAAAGTGCTCGAGCATCTCGGCCAGCCGGCCGATCACCCCGTATCCATTTTTCATCGGGAAGGTGAGTACTTGAAGGGATTAGTCCTTCATGTGCAATAGAACCTAATCACTTTGGATGTTGAGCGTAACGTTCGAAGAATTCAATCACGCGCAGCAGGTGGTCCATCATGCGGCCGGGGTTGCCGCTGCGCGTTAGCTCATGGCCTTCCTTGGGGTAGCGGATGTACTCCACAGGCTTGTTGAGAATTTTTAAATTTTTGTAGAGCATTTCGGATTGCATCACGCCCGTGCGCAGGTCTTGGTCGCCATGGATGATGAGCAAAGGGGTGTTGATGTTCTCTACGTAGGTGAGGGGTGATGCTGCATCGAGCAGTGCCTTCGTTTCTTTTTGCCACGGATAGCCGCCAAAGTTAGTGGGCACCAGCCGCCATGCGTTGCCCTCGCCCATAAAGGTAGTGAGGATGTAGACACTGCGCTGGGCGTTGGCTGCTTTGAAGCGGTTGTCGTGGCCGAACTACACGCTGCCAGCGGGGATTCGCAACAGGGCATCAGGTTTTTCGCCAGCATACCAGCGGAATTGAAAAGAGCACGAGCTAACTGAAAGCAGAGTGCACGAACGATCGCAAAAACTGTTTGGAGCACATTAAATTTTCAACATTTCGTACACCCTTTGTTTGTACAATTGGCCGATGGGCAATTCAACATTTTCGACAAAAAGAGAATTGCCGTCAACCAAGTTGATAAAATGTATTGACACGATGAAAGATTTGTGAATACGCAGAAAATGATCTGCGGGCAATGATTTTTCCAGGTTGGTGAGCGTTTCTTGTGCCAATACAATTTTATGGGTGATGTGTATTTTTACATAATTACCAAACGCCTCTACATACTTTATTTCGGGGTAGTCAATTTTGTAAATCTTGCGGTCGGATTTGACGAAAAGATAATTGCTCGGTTTTAGTACGGGTGTCGGCATCAAAGGCGGGGTGTTGGCTTGCAGGGTTGGAACCACTTTGTTGATTGCTCTTAAGAACCGATCAAAAGCGATTGGCTTAACCAGGTAATCCATGACACCAAATTCGTAGCTTTCCAACGCGTGTTCTGCATAAGCAGTTGTGAGAATAACCTTGGGCGGATTTTTTATGATTTTCAGTAAGTCTAACCCCGAAAGCTCAGGCATTCGAATGTCTAAAAAAAGCAAATCGACAGGTTGATTTCGCAACGCGTTACTGGCCTCAATCGCGTTTGAGCAAAGACCAACCAACTCCAAAGAATCGACTAAGCTAATGAATCTCTGGAGTACTTTTTGTGCCAATGGCTCGTCATCTACGATCAACACCTTCGCTTTATTCATAACAGACTCAATTGAAGATTAACAACGAATTTGGTTCCCATATTTTCGATCGTTAACTGGTGTCTGTCAGGGTAAAGCAAATGAAGTCGTCTTCTTACGTTCTCAAGTCCGGTGCCAGAATTCTCCTCAACCAGCTTTGTTGAAATGCTGTTTTCTATGAAAAAGAAAAGTTCATTTTCTTCTATCCTCAGTTGGCTGTAGAGAAATGCATCGCCTACTGTGGCGTTGATGCCGTGCTTAAAGGCATTCTCGATAAACGGAATAAACAAAAGTGAGGCTATCGTCTTGTGTTGTGGTTCGCCCACAACTTCAAAGTCAATGGTAGCGCGGCTATTCAGCCGAAGTTTCTCCAGCGTTAGATAATTCCTGATGAAATTGATCTCAGCGTGTAGCGCTGACTCTTCGTGCCGGCTGGTTTCGAGCATGTACCGCATCAACTCCGATAACTTGACGACAGTGGCGGGGGCGAAGTCTGATTTTTCGAGCGTAAGCGAGTATAAATTATTGAGTGTATTGAATAGAAAATGGGGATTGATTTGTGCACGCAGTAATTGAAGTTCGGCTTGAAATTGTTTGGCGGTCAGCTCCTTTTCTGCCAATTGTCGTTGAATACCCGACCGGTACATTTTCAATGCGCTGGTGATGATCACAAAAGTACTTAGGTTCACTATGTTTTGCAGCACAGTGGTTTGGTTATGGTAGAGATACTTTAACAGGGAGGTTAGACCGAATGCTGTAATGATTAAAGCGGTGACTAACGACAGAAAATACAAAACAAACTGATGTCGCCCAAGAAACCTTTTCATCAGCACATACATGTTCAAGTAAGAAATAAATGCGCTGAACAACAGTATGATCAACAAAAAGCTTACATAATCCGGGGGAAGTTCTTCGGCTGGAATCGAGAAAAAAAACAACAAGAGGAAACTTCCCCAAAAATAAAGGTGTAGAAAAATTCGGTTAGAAAGGAATTTGCCGAGTTGGTTAACGCGATGCATGACCGATTATCAAAAGTAATCGAAATTGACAAACCGGGCGAGGTTTTAATGACAAACCATCGAAATCGGCTGACAAATTCATCGATTCGAAGGGTAAACCTATTCGTTTTTCGATTTCAGGAGTTGGTCATTGATTGCACGGAGAACATCATTCTTCCTTCTGGAAACTGAACGCACTAGCTATTCTTGCGTTGGTATCAGCAACTCATTAAAACATGATTTAATTATGAAAACAATTTCATTCACGATCGTTTTTTCATTTGCTCTGTTGATCGGATATGCTCAAACAAATAGCCCGACTAAGGCCGCTCCCTCAGAAAAAACCCCGGAAAGATCTTACATTTTTTTTCTGGGGCTTATTGAAATCAAAAAATTATAGGGAAGTAGGAAACCGCCCCGTAAAAATGAAAATTGAATGCCCTACACTTGATTCTGTAGACAACGGGCTGGAAAAGAAGCAAGCATTATGGGGCGCTATTCAATGGACCGAAAAAAAGAAATCACCCCAAAAGAAATGATGCTATGAAGAGAGAACGAGTACTACTAGCCGTCTACAGTCTTCTGAAACCGGTAAGTTCACTGCTTATGATGGGCTTGTTGTTGCTTTCATCAGTCATTCACGCGCAAGGTGAACGCCAAGAGCGGCTATCACAACAGTGGGTTGTCGATAACGGGAAACCCGCTAACCTGGAGTTAACCACGCAGAAAGATTTTATATTTCTGAAAAACGAAGTCGGAAATAAGCCAGTCGTGGCGTTCGAAGAACAGACCCACGAAGACGAAGCCACTTTTCAACTAAGGGGTAAGGTAATTGACTACTTCATTGAGGAGCTGGGTTTTGAAGTGGTTTTTTTTGAAGTACGCATTTTCGATTTGCTGTATGCAAATGAGTCGGTTAACAGGTTTAAGCAGATTGACAGCCTCCGCAATAGTTTGTTTTGGTTTTGGAAAACGGCAAATCAGCATGATCATGTTTTATTCTTTTTACAGCAACAGCGCCAGCAAGGGAATACGATGGAACGTGGAGGATTCGATTGTAATCTGACCTCTTCTTGTGGGAGAATAGGTAGTCGGTACACGAAGAAGTTACAAGCGCAAATCAAAGCAGTTGATGCTCAGTTTTTGTTTACGAATGAATTGATCTCCTACCTCCATTTCTGGGATCGGATAGAACTGGACATGAAGAAAGGAGGCATAGGGTCACTTTCATTCAAAATGAATAAACGTGAACAGTCAGATTTTTTAGAACAAAGTGTTTTTATCCAGCAATGGCTTCGTGACAAAGGGCAATTTGAATGGGCGCAAATTGTGAATTCAATTGACGAGGGCATTGTGCTCTGTACTGATTTTAGTATCGTCAGAGCGTTATTCAGTAAAGAATGGTTTTTACAGATAAACAACGGGCGAGATAGGCTGATGGCGGAAAATTTAGAGTTTCTACTCGCTGCGAAAAATGCCAACAAGAAAGTGCTCTTGGTTGGCGCTACGTATCATTTCGCATGAAACGTGCAAACAATAACGCCATCAAAGCTACGTGGTTTACGGTTAGATAAATCGGTAACCATGGGGGATATCATCCATCCATTGGTTCATCACGAAATGTACACCATTGGGTTTACCGCTTACCAGGGCACTTACGGCTACGGTAAAAATGGAGGGAAGGGGAAATCCGTAGAAAAAGAATCAGTAAAGAGCTTGTCGTGTCAACGTGCCCGCCAAAAATACGATGCTCCTTTTGTGCTATTGAGTTACATGAATGACGAAAGTGAATATTGGTCCAACGGAGCAATTATACGATTTCTGGATTATGCAACCAATACTGCGGCACCGCATCGGAGTGCAGTAATGGACGCAGTAGTTTACATAAAAACCGTGACACCAATCATATGTTGAATTCGCCAAACGCAAAGTAAATGAAAATACAAAACGATTCTTCTATTTATTCTATGATCCAATTTTGGCAACAGTGTGCTCGCCCTAACATGGTTAAGGTCTGCCTATCTTTTTTGATCATGCTTTTTCTTCACCAACCAACTAGAGGGCAATCTAGAGCGGACACCATAAAACTGCTGCTGGAATTTCCTTTGGCAGATTTTCCATACCAAACGTTGGCTAATAGAACTACCGGAGGTTTCTTCAGTGCATACATCAATCCTAGTATGAGCCAGTCTCTTGCTATGTCGAATAATTTATACTCTTCTGCTCACTACGGAATAAAGTCTCTGATAACGAAAAAAAGCAAGTTTAAAACACACCTATACAGAAACCTAGCGGCTCTGGGGTTTGATATATTCTCAGCTTATATTCCTTTTGGAAATGGTTGGCTTCATGAGGAATATCACAGAGCAGTCATGACGCGGAGAGGGGTCAATAGCTTTAACCAGGTAAATACTTTCCCTTTTGGAAATGCTTTTGTTTCAGTGAACTCGGTGAGAGATGAAGATTTGATTGTGTTGTCAGACAAATACAATAATGACTTCAGGAGATTGCAAGTAGCAGGAATGGAAGGCGAATATGCGCAAATCAGAACATTGCAGAGAAATAATTTCTTCTACAATCAGGGTTTGCCGCATATCCCGTTATTTTGGCTTTCTACACTCAACTCCATATCGTATTTAAGTGATTTGAGTGTATATGATAAATCCATTGACCAGGCGAATGAAAAGGAGTTGACCATTGAATCGAGGGATTTCACAGGTCCGGATTACACTGCGTGGGTTTCGGCTTTGTATAACCCGCAACGACCCTATGAGGATAGAGGCATACATCCTTCTGGAACAGGTATTGACCGGTACGTAAAAACGACAGACCTGACTACAGAAGAACTTAACTACCTGAAAAGACAAGGTCAATTGCATTGGTTAAACGTTCTTTCCCCGCAATTATTCGGTTTTGGAAAGGTAAAACTTAACTCAAATGAAAAAGGCGTGTATTATGGAAACTTCGCCATCAGGCACGTCCTGACACCTTTTGGAAACGATATCAGCTTAGACTTGTTTTACCAAACGCCCACAGACAACTATATGTTTTCATTGCACAACTACAACAACCTTCATCAGTCATTTTTCGGTATTGAAGGTGGAATAATTGATAAGAAGATGACAGATAAATGGATGGTTAGCAGCAGGGGCATTCTTTGGACACAGCCGAAAAACCAATCTTTCAGTGATAGAAGAGCGAGTCTTGGTGGAGCGTTACACATTCGAAATTCCCTAAGCCTTAATTCTCTTAATCTTTTTTTAGATGTAGACGCAAAATCAGCAGGTTGGCTTATGGGCAATGTGTTTCTGGAGGAAAACGTCAGCTTGATTTTTGGGCTCAACGTAAGAGTAAACTAATAATTAGATAATGAAAACAATACTAAGGTTTCGTAAACTCATAGTTGCATTTACTTTTCTAGTGAGTCTACATACATCTATAAATGGATATTCTCAAATACCCACACTGTCAGATGATTGGATTGGGAATAACGTGCATGAGATGGATATTGATTCAAGGGATAATTTAGGATTCTTAAAAAACGAAATCGGTGACAAACGCATCGTGTTTTTGGGAGAGGCTACCCATGAAGATGGCGCTACCTTCGAGGTTCGGACGAAGATAGTGGAGTTCTTAATGGAGGAAATGGATTTTGATGTTATCCTTTTTGAAGCGGGTATGTTTGATCTGATGCAAGCCAACAAAGAATTTCAAACAACAGGCGATTCTGAAAGCATAAAAAAAGCACTTTGGGGATTTTGGAGAACTCAACAATGGCAATCCTTTTATTCATTCATTGAGCAGCGGAAAGCGGCAGGAAACAATATTGAATTTGCCGGTTTTGATTGCAAGTTTAGCTCCGCTTATGGATTTGATAATAACAATTATAGTCGTTTTTGGGAAACTATTTTTCAGGAGAGAAATCCGGCAATCCTGAAGAATGAAAATTTCACCAACTACATAGCTGTTTGGAAGGACATTGAATCCGGATATAAAAAAACCGGTATGAAAGGGGCATTGGCAAAAATGCGTTACAAAATGAGTGAAAAAGAAAAGCAATCGTTTCGAAATTTGAGTAGTTGGATGGCTGATCAACTCAAGAAGGCGGGTGAAAACAAATTAGCTCAACTGCTTAAAAGCAATGATGAAGGTATTATTGCTTATTCCGGTACTCGTCTTTGGAAATTAATACTAAACAGAAAATCCTTCCTCCCGATTAATTACAGACGCGATGAATTGATGGCTGATAATTTAAGGCACCTACTAAGCGAAGTATATCCTAACAAAAAAGTAATCGTGTTAGGAGCGACTTATCACTTTATTCGCAATAACCAATCCATTGACCCAATCAAGATTAAGTTTATTCCCATTCATGAGGCGGTAATTGCAGGGAACCTAATTTATGAGCAATTCGCGAACCAAATCTATACCATTGGTTTTACTTCCTATGATGGGGAATACGGTTTGCTTAGAAAAGGTAAAAAAGGAGTCGCTGTTAAAACACCTGAAGCGAATAGCTTAGAGCATCAGTTGGCCAACAGAGGCGTAAAGCAAGCGTTTGTTTCACTAAGGCAATCTTTAAACGAACCATTCTTCTCAAATGGAACCAGCTTACGTCTTTTCGACCATAGCTCTGATGTAACATCCAAAAATTGGCATCAGGTTTTGGATGCGGTGTATTTCATAAAGACCATGCAACCGCTAAGGGACTGATTTTCAAAAAGATTCAAAAGGCAATTTATACGAGAGGTTACCGATCTAAATTTAGTGGCAGATTCATTTATTGAAACTTACATTGTTCACTAACATTTAAACATTAAAAAATGAAAAGAGTAATTTTAATTATTGGAGTCGTTTTGACTTCACTTGCGGCAAGCGCACAAGACACTGGTCAAAGCCCACCTAAAAATGAGAAAAAAGAATACTCATTTCTATGGGGAGTTTTCAAATCCAAAAATTATCCAAAAAGCAAGTCGATTGTGGTTGAGGCAGAAACTAAAGAAATTAAGCAATCATTATCAGAACCCGCCTTTGATACTACAAAGTATGAGCAAAAGAGCATTCTTTGGGGTGTAATCCAATGGACGGAAAAGAAAAAGAATAATCAACCGGTAAAATCCCAAGGCAATGAAAGGTAGTTTTATAGAAAATGCTTCATTAGGAAAAAACAAATGGTGGCATTATGCTTTAAGCATATTCACGTTAGCTGTTGTTATTGCTTTAGTAAATAATTTAATTCGCATTGTTCTTCCAGATATTAAACAACTGTTTCCTGACAGCGATTTTGGAAAAGGTCTTTTTACATATAGCCTCGTTTTGGTTATATTTGGTTTAGCATTATTTGCTTTTCTATTGGTGGCGAGCAAACTACATCAAAGAACCAAAATGTCATTTATCTCTACTAAAGGTACTTTCAGTTGGAGGCAGTATTTCATTGGTTTTTTGGCGTGGGGAAGTCTATTGTTCATTGGCTCCACAATATTTGATTACCAAAAATTAGAAGATTTTGTTACTAATTTTAACCTCTTTCGATTTGCTTCTTTACTTCTTTTAGGCTTTGTGGCTATTGGAGTCCAATCCTTTTTTGAGGAAGTAGTAGTAAGAGGTTATTTGCTTCAAGGTATGCACTTGCTTATCAAAAAGGTAGTAACCTTAGTTATACTGAATAGCCTTGTTTTTGGGGTGTTACATTTTGGGTATGGAATAGAAAGCTTTCTGTCATCTTGGGCATTTGGAGTTGCTTTTGCAGTGATTGTAATGCTACAAAACCGAATAGAGTTTGTGTCGGGAGCACATAATGCTAACAATTTGATTTTGGCAGTCATATTTGTTGACTTATCCGAAGCCGCTCATGATTCATTTAGTTGGGAAATTGATTGGGGGTATTTTGGCATTCACGTTATTTCCCTACTGATACTTGTTGGATTGGTGTACAAATTTTTAAGAAAATAGTAACGAGGTTAAGAGTATTGCTGTGTTTGAATATTTCGGATACGTTTGACCCACCCTTTAGCGTGGTTTTAGGGGAACCCACCGCTGAAGTACATCTTTTAGGCGTAGTCAGGTCGCTTTAGATTTAGGAAAAAAGCGATGGAACAATCATGCGAATACGCCTGGGGCCCACAGGGAAGCCTTGATCTCGTAGCCAAAGAACCATCGATTCGGCTCCTTCGGTTGGATGATGTAACAGGTGACGGTCCATCAAATGCATCATCTTCACGTTCTTTGGCTTTTCCTGCTTAGACTCATAGTACAAGCCGCCACGATGTACCGAGAGCAACTCGCACTGCTTGCGGATTGACAGAGTGGGTGAATCCATACAAATCAGATTTTTTCGCGCACTCATATTGAAAGCTCCCCTTACTTAGTAGCATCCAAAATTAAAGAATTCCACGATGAACTTTCATCCTGACTATTCCGGACTAAACTGAGCCACTGATTCCGGACGAAAGTGAGCCGCCATTCTGGACGAAAGTGAGCCAACTTTTTGAGTTTTTTTTCGGGAATCGCAGCTGACATTCCGGCATATACTGAGCCACCCTGATTTGCAACATACCTTCGGCTTTTTTAAAGCTGAAGGTATGGCCAACAAACCCATCACTATGTTGCAAATTCGAAAA
>Ga0209985_10000202_pt1 | contig 68606 bp, 62 predicted proteins | sample NOAtaG_FD_187305 | JGI IMG/M metagenome (GOLD analysis project Ga0209985, IMG submission 187305) | Freshwater lake microbial communities from Lake Erie, under a cyanobacterial bloom - NOAA_Erie_Diel6S_1000h metaG (SPAdes) (version 2) | ecosystem: Environmental > Aquatic > Freshwater > Lake ... | reverse complement strand
TGCCCTTGGCAGACCAGTCATGGAACCGTTTAAAAACTGTATTCCATCGACCGAACTCTTGAGGCAGATCACGCCAGGGACATCCGACTCTCAGTTTATACAGCACGCCTTCGAGTGTCGTGCGCAGATTCGATTTGTCATAGATGTCTGACTCCAGCATAATCGGCTTCAGCTTCGACCAATGCTCATCCGTGAGCAGTAATCGTGGCACGGCAAACTCGCTATTTTGTTTTTCGCAAAACCACAATACGATTTTGTCCCCACTTTTCAATCACTTATCTCAAACGTCAACAGGCCCTAGCCTCTTACCAGAAATAGTTGTCCTCTTCGAGACCGGGACGGAACCACAGTCCCTGCCCTTGAACCTTTTTCACCTGGACGCTCTTGTTACCCTGCTCGTTCACAAGGATCTTGACCAATACTTCGGACGCCCCCTCACAGCCGTTGTCGGTCGACAGACACGTGCCGCCCAGCCGAAACCAGCCGTCAGCTTCGGGCTTGATGCTGTAAGGGTAGGTGCGCGGGCGGCCGTCGTTCGGACTGGCGATCCCGATGCAAGCTGAATTGCCCGGAAACTCAAACATCAGGGTGCTCCAGCGATCACTTTGAAACTCGACGGCGTAGAACCGCGACGTATTGTTCTCAACGTTTCGCTCGCAGTAAGCACGCCACCGTCCACTTGCGCTCTGGACGAACGCTGCTTCGACCGAACCAGGCGCTGGGGGGGTCAACGGAGGGCTCACAGGGCTCGAGACGGGTAGCCCAGGAGCTGCCGGGCTCGTTCCACCCCCTGGAGACGAGGCTGGCGGTGTCTCGGGGTCTTGGCTGGGAAGGACTGCAACCGGTGGCTTGACCGGAGGCGGCACGGCAGGGTCCTTACGGCCCGAACCTGATGAGCCACAGGCGATAAACCAGGGTAAACTTAATGACATAACTAGAGCCGAACGCATCATCGTGTCCCTCATCTTGAAAACACCGCACCGGCCAATGTGTTATCATGACGTACTTTTCCTGGCAAGCTTTTTCCGCCTATAGCCCTTGACTCTCAGGCCTTCCAGGACATTTTGTGCTCCTTTGCAAGGGCCAAAAAACCAGCTATCTATCCAATTTGGCGGGATATTCTGTTAGCATGGTAGTCAGGACCTTGGTCTGGGAGTGATGAGATGTCTGGCTTGATCCCCTGTGCCCATTCACTGCGTTTGGCTATGATCCTCTTGGCTCTGGGATGTTTGGGCGTCGCTCCTATGGCCCAGGCCTCGAGCTATCGTCAGGTCCTCAAAGCCTACCAGGATGCAGACTATGAAGCGGCATTCAAGGCGGCTCAATCGGCTAGCAAAAAGGCCAAGGGTAAAGGTAAGGCGAAGATTCTCTTACTCGGTGGTGCGGCCGCTCTTGAAATAGACAAGGCCCCCAGAGCCAAAAGCATGATTCAAAAAGCTTTGGAGCTTGACCCCAAAATCAAGGTTCCCGCCGCCATCAAAAACAAGAAGTTCAAAGCCCTCTTCACTCAACTCCAACGGGGAGGAGGAATCGACAGCCTCGATATCGGAGGATCGGACGATCGAGAGCTCGTCGCTGCATCCAGTTCATCTTCGGGTTTTTCCTCTTTTCAGACCTATTTGCCGCTTGGGCTCCCGCAAATGTTTCACGGAAAGTATATCCTGGGATTCGCCTTTGGGGTTGCGCAAGGATACCTGGTGTTCAACAGTCTGCAAAATACCTCTGAGGCTGACAAAGCGGATGCTGACGCCGCAAGCGTGATTGCTAATGCTAAGGCCAGTGGGGACGATCAGACTACTGATTTTAAACAATTCATCGACGACAATGAGGCCTTCGTCAAGAAGGCCCGAGCCCAAGCAAACCTCTCGCTCGGCCTTGCTGCGTTCGCATATGTTGCGAGTGTCTTGGAAGCTGGTATCTTCCCTCCCGGCCCCAAGAGGAGCGCCGATCTGGACGAAGAAGCTACCGATCAGCTCGCCGATTCCGCTTTGTCGATCGATCTCGCCTTGGACCCGCGCGCTCCTATCGGCCTTGCACTCACGCTTCGCTTCTAAGGCTGTGCTTGCAGGGGACTAAAGTCTGCACCGGTCCACTTCCTCAGTGATAAACCCGACGCACCAGGATCTTTTGAGCGATCATTTCTGAGATGAATTCTTTGCCCCGTCCCAAGGCCACCATCGCGGGATGATCTAGCATCCGCCAATCAAGCATGATAGCAGCACCTCGGAACACGTCGAGGACAGCCTTTTCTTCGGTCGAGAGATAGAGCTTGCTCTCGACAGTCTTGCTGTCCTTCCGGACGTAGTAAAGCAATAGGTGCTCTTTAGAACCATAAAAACGGTCCTCGTCGGTCGCCTGGGGATTGGCACGAATGTCGACCCGCGGGCTGAGCTCGAAGAAACCCTCCGGCCAATCCCAAAGCTTATGATAAGACTTGAGTGCTTGCAGCCAGAGCTCGCGCGGTCGCACGGAATCACCGCCTGCATTCTCAAGGTCTTCGGGATCGACTTGATTCTTGAGACGACGCGGCACCGCTCGAACCAAGGCTTTGTCAAAATTAAGCGACTCGCCGATAGGAAAACTATTGGCGATCTCCCAGAGGTTCTCGCGATGCCGCGCAACTTCCGCGGCGCAGGCTTGGAATAGTTCCCGCTCCCGACCATACCAATCCCCCCACAGCGCAACCAGAGCTTCGTCCTTCCAACCTTGATGACCTGAGACCTTCAGGATCGACTTCGACAGTTTATCGAAGGTCTTAAAGTAGCGCTCCAGATCGAACCCGACCTGATGCAGCGACCAGTGACTCAAAGCCATCTCGACCTGACTTCCGAGCGTTTGCACATGACCCCAAAAGTGATCGCCAGGATCACCGTGATCTTTGTAGCAAAAGAAGGTGGAACAGACCGAATTCCGAAAGGCGTGAATCATGCAATAACCTGTGGATTGATCCAGATTCGGACAGAGGACTTTATCGCTTTTACCGAAACGATCATGCTCGAGATCGTCGAGATAGTCGAACCACTGAGCAGGGGCATAATGCATGCCTTCAGGCAGGAGCATGCCGCGAGCCAGGAGTTTATCGATCACCGTTTCGCCCATAGTCGTCAGACTCGCGAGACCCAGTAAAAAGTTAGCGACACGAGGATGGTAGGTGCAGCAACGATAGTCAGGCTTGTACTCAGCATAACAAGCTTTAGGGCAGCTCATGCAGGTCGCCCGTTGCTCGGCCGGAAACTTGAGTGCGAGAAACTCTTGCGGCAGCATATAGGACCAGATCCCGGGAAAGTGATGCGGGCCGATCCGTAAAGCCTGAAGCAGAGGATCGTTTTCTTTGACCAACTCACGGAGATGCGACATGCTAAAATATCCTTTTGGAAAAACGCCGATGCCAGCGACGTTAGGATACACGGAATGGTCGATCCAATCGAGCAACAGCTGCGGGCCCTACGCTCCCAGCTCCCCGAACCTCGCCTGAACCTGACCGAGGACCAAAAAGACGAACTAGTGGCCGCCCTCGGTGGACCACGCACGGCGACCTCGATCCTCAAGGCTGAGAAGGATTATCCACGAGAACGGATCCCCTTTCTCTTCAACAGCATCGATCCACAGCTCGTGCTCGATATCCTGCACAACGACATGCAGGCAGCGATCGCACGAGCCCTAGCTCGAGGAAAAACGCCCAAGTCTCCGAACCGTCCTCGCTAGCCGGGACCTTGAGATCCGCTTTTTTCATTGCCGGTCGGGAGTGAGGCCGTTATAAAGTTGTTCAGCGTCTCGAAGGATGCGTTTCAACCATGCCTGTCCGTCTGCTCCTGAGAGCGACAGGGCGAGTCAAAAAATACGCCCTTCTGACATTGGTCTTGCCAGACGCAATGATCTATAGCATAAATGGATCAGGTCACCAGGGAGGCCCTTTCTCGCGAGCGAGCATCCCCGGTGTGAGTTCAGTTCACAGCAATAGGAGTTTAATTTTTTGAAAGTTCTAGAACGGTCTGACATTAGAACCATGAAAGAGGTTCGTCTCGTCGGTGAGGGTCGCAACGATATCGTGCAAGCAAGCGAAGCTCTGCGGATCGCCGAAGAAGAAGGTCTCGATCTGGTCTTGGTCAGCGCTCCCGAAGCGATTCCACCCGTCGTACGGATCGAAGACTTCAAAAAACTCCAGTACGAGAAGAAGAAGAAACAGAAGGCCAACCGGCAGAAGTCGGATCTTAAGGAAATCCAGCTCAAGGCCAATATTTCGGATCACGATCTGCAGACCAAGGTGTCGAGCATCGATCGATTCCTCGAGCGTGGCGACAAAGTGAAAGTTGTCGTGCGCCTAAAGGGACGTGAACGAGATAATCCTCAACGGGCTCACGACCTGATTGAGAAGGTGATCACTTCGGTCACCATCGCCTGCAAGTCGAATAAGATTCCAGGACCGATCGCCACCGCGATCCTGGAACCGAGCAAATAAGTCTTTTTGGCAGGGAAATCCCTGCCTACTCCCCCGTACGTCACTCATTCTTAACATCAGCCATTCCCCTGCCCTGTCCATTCCGATAAGCTAATAAGTACGCATCCAGAATGAGTCCATCGGCGTCGTTGCAAGAAATCTCTCAGACCCCAACGGACATCCTCGTCCCTTGCGGTCTTTGGAACTTGCTGCGCCTTGCCCCTGGACTTATTCGGAAGGCTCACTCAGCAGTTGCCGGACAGACGTGTAATCTCGTCCACTTTCATCATGCAGCCATCGAGAAGGCTTCAAGGAGGTCATTATGATGCATCAAGATGACAAAGCGATCGACGCCATCTGGAAGACCGACATGGAATCATCCCAAGAGAAGCTCGTCCTCTACCATCTCGCCAGCAAGCATGAGTTGGGTGACCGCTACTCTTCGGCATGGAAAAGTGTCGATCGTTTCATCGAAGACCTCGAACCGCGCTGGTGTGCCTTCAAAGATATCAAGACCGCCACGCAGCTGAGCGAAATCAAGCTCCAGAGAACCATCGAAGGTCTGCTAAAAAAAGGCTATATTGAACGCCACAGTTCTCAAGACCCAAAGGCCAACCATGAGCTCGAGCAATTCGCCATTACTTCGAAACTCTTCGAGGAATACCGCACCGTCCTCGGCTCCCCCCGAAAGAGTCGCCAGGCCTGACCAGCATGAGGTCCACCCATGAAGTGGACCTTGTTGTTCCTCTTGGGGTTCGTCATGAGCGATCGCTTCGCCTGGGGAGCGATCCTCACGAGCGCTCGTGTCGGCGGAGGCCCCGTCCAGTACAAGAATGCCGACCAACGCGCCTGGGTGAGCAGCACCCAGGGAACTCTGCGGCTTGGGTTTTATCAACCACGACTGCATGCAACAGGTGGCATCGACCTCACGAGCTTTCGCTTCGCCTCCCTGCCCAAATTGGGAGTGAGTGATCCTCTACACGGCAACAGCGCGCTGCTGCATATCGGCGTCTACCGAGAGCCCTGGACCATCTGGCTCGCCACAGGGGGCGGACAGCTCCGGATGTACGATCGTCCTCCGCCTCGGAAGGATGAACCTCGCCGTTATCTTCTGCAAGAAAGGCAGCTCGGTGTGAGTTATGATCTGTATCAGGCTGATTACGGGAAGATTGAGGCCTGCGTGATCTGGCACCGGCTTTTACCGGAGAAAGAGGGACGCCAACGCTTTGGGCTCAGTATGATCGAGGCTTGGCACCTGGAGTTGGGTGTGAAAATGCTGAGCTGGTGATCGCGGGTCGTGCGGATGGGTTCTTGAGGTATGATATGAATTCTCAGAGACAAACCTGAGAAAATTGAGCAAACACAGAGGCAGCCCGGATGCTTCACCAGGCCCGGGACCCTTGATAAGTGGACATTCAGGACGCGTCCGAGAAAGGGGAGCTCGAGGGCTCTCCCTTCCTCTATGCACTAAAGGACGCGGTATGCATGGGAGCAAGAATTGATGATTTCTCAGAACGATATCGCCGTGATCATCGGCAGTGCCTCGCAGGAATTGGGCCAGAAGATCTGCCAGAATCTCGGCATCGACCCCTGCAAATCCGAGGTCATCGTATTCTCGGAAGGTAACACATTTGTCCGTGTACTGGAGAGTGTTCGGGGACGCGACTGCTATGTGGTCCAAGCAGTGAGCTATCCCGTTGATCGCAACTTTATGGAACTCCTGTTTTGGATCGATGCCCTGAAGCTTGCTTCCGCGAACCAGGTCACTGCCGTCATACCGTTTTTCAGTTATGCCAAGGGCGATAAGAAAGACGAGCCACGCGTGTCGATCCGAGCCCGAGTCTGCATGGATGCACTGGAAATAGCGGGCGCCGACCGCATTCTTACAATGGATCTCCACAGCCCGCAGATTCAAGGCTTCTTTCGCAAGCCAGTGGATCACCTGAACGCTCGGGGTGTCCTCGCATCCTACTTTCAGAACGTTGATCTGAAGGATTGGGTCGTAGCCTCGGCAGATGTCGGTTATGGTAAAAACGCTTTTAAGTTTGGCCAAGAACTCGGAGTGCCCGTCGTGATCGGCAACAAAATCCGCAAGGATCACTCGGAAAATGCCCAAGTTTGGAACATCGTCGGTGAAGTAGCAGGCAAGAACGTGCTGATCGTCGATGACATTATTTTTACTGGTGGCTCTCTGATCTCTATGGCACAAGCAGCTCGTGAACAGGGTGCGAAAGATATTTATGCGGCCGTTACCCATGGTGTTCTGACACCAGGTGCGCAAGCAAAGCTCGACAAGAGTCTCATCAAAGAGATCATCGTCACGGATACGGTGGAGTATCGTTTCGAGACACCAGGTCCCAAGATCAAAACAGCGAGCGTCGCTCCCCTGTTCGCAGAAGCGATCCGACACATTCATACCTACGAGTCGGTCAGCGAGCTCTTTCCTAACTGAAGCGTACGCTAAGGTCTCGCGTTCTGCCCTTGCAGTCTTGCTCCGACTTCTTCATAGTCTTTATTTCTCAAGCTCGTCGAGCAGAACGTCATTCACCCGACACGGTGGTCCCTCGTCCCAGCCTACAATCCCGTCTTCAAGGGATAGTCCGGTTGGGAGGGTCGAGACGCCGCGCGCACAAGGCTTTGCATTCAGGCAAGGATGCGAAACCCACTGCAGAGACTTGTACTTAGCGACAGGCCGAGAACTTTGCTGTGGACATAGGAAACAAGCCGGGTGTATTGCAGTAGGATCGCTCTCGGAATGCACGAAGAGATCGACCACCGATTGAAGGGGATCAAGAGGGAAGTCATAATGGTGCTGAATACTCTATTGTCTGAAAACTGGGCCCTCATTCTGGGAGGGTCGAGCGGGATGGGACTCGCGAGTGCCAAGAAGCTAGCCCAGCACGGCATGAACTTGTTTATCGTCCACCGCGATCGTCGTGGTTCGATGAAAACGATCGACGCCCATTTCGACGAAATCAGAAGTCACGGCGTGAAGCTACACGCCTTCAACATGGATGCTCTGAGCCGAGAGGGTCGTCAGGCCATCTTGCAATCCATCGCCGATCATCTGGGGCAGGGGAAAATTAAGCTGCTCCTTCACTCTATCGCTCTCGGTAACTTGAAGCTCGCCGCGCCTCAGGGATCTTCCGCCACTACACCAATTTCGACTCTCGCGCTTCTCGCCCAAGCGCTCGGAGTTGAGGAAAGTCAGCTGACGGATAAGGTCAAGGGTCTGGTCGAATCGGGTCAATCTCAGTTGGAAAAGCTACTTCCTGGCCTCGCCTACGACGACAGCCAGTTGCTGCACGAAGAGGACTTCGCGCAGACCGTTCACAACATGGGCACCAGCCTGCTGTTCTGGGTTCAGGACATTTTTTCGCGCGGCATGTTCGCCCCTGACGCGCGGGTCCTTGGCTTGACTTCGGAAGGTAACGAAGTCGCTTGGCTGGGCTACGCAGCTGTTTCCGCCGCAAAGTGCGCGTTGGAGTCGATTTCACGAACCATCGCTCGCGAGTTCGCGCCCCATGGCATTCGTTGCAACATCCTCCAGCCAGGAATCACCGACACACCAGCGCTGCGTCTGATTCCGGGCAGCGGAGCGATGAAGGCTGGAGCCATCGAACGCAATCCGTTCCACCGTCTCACGACGCCTGAGGATGTCGCGAATGTTGTCTATTTGATGAGCCGCGACGAAGCAGCCTGGATCAATGGCGCCCTCATCCGAGTCGACGGCGGCGAAGCGATCAGCGGTTAACCGAGGTTCAATGTCATGCTATACAGAGAACTCGCTCGGGATGACAAGATCCAGCGGATCCTTGAGCTTATACCCCAGAAAAAGCCCTTTCGCTTCATCGATCGCATCATCGAGCTCGATAGCGATCGCGCTATGGGGCAGTACACCTTCCGGCATGATGAGTGGTTTTACCAGGGTCATTTCCCAGATCAACCGATCACGCCGGGCGTTATTCTGGTCGAGTGCATGGCTCAGATAGGCATCGTCGCCATGGCTTTGCACCTGATGCTGGAGGAGGACAAAGTGCCTCACGAGTTCACCACATTATTTCAGGACGTGCAAATTGAGTTTTTGCAGACTGTTTTGCCTGGTGATACTGTAACGGTCAAAGTCGAAAAGTTATTCTGGCGCCGCAATAAGATCAAAGCTAAGGTCGATCTTTACAAGGGCGATCAATTGGCCGCGAGCGGCACCCTTGCCGGTATAGGAGTGAAAGACCATCATGCCAAAGACTAAACGCGTCGTCATCACGGGACTGGGTGTGGTCGCACCGAACGGGCGGAACAAAGAAGAATTTCTGCAAGCGATTCGCCAAGGTCGTTCCGGGCTCAGGCACTTGCCTGTGTTGCAGGAGCTTGGCTTTGCCTGCCAGGTCGGAGGCATTCCCCAGGGTATCGCGGAGCGTGCAGCTGAGATGTTCAGCGAGGACCTGCGCTTCGCCATGAATGAAGCTATCACCTACTCAGCGATCGCGAGCTTAGATGCCTTCGCGGATGCAGGACTAAGCCCACTGCCAGCGGATGCGGAAGAACCGATGATCGATACCGGTGCCATCATAGGCACAGGCATCGGAGGTATCGACACCTTTTCTGAGAAGGTCTATCCAGGCGTCGCTCAGAAACGCATCAAGCGATTGGGTTCGACCGTGGTCGAACAGATCATGGGGAGCGGTGCAGCCGCTCGCATCGGTGGTCTCCTGGGCCTTGGCAATCAAGTTTACAGCAACAGTTCGGCTTGCAATACCGGCACTGAAGCGATTGCCTTGGGTTACCAACGCATCCAAATGGGTCTGGCGAACCGTATGGTCGTCGGCGGAACCGAGGGTTCTGACCCGCATACGTGGGCCGGCTTTGACTCGATGCGCGTCTTGAATCGCAACCATAACCACAGCCCCGAAGAGGCTTCGCGCCCCCTGAGCGCCAGTGCAGGGGGCTTCATCCCCGGAAGCGGAGCAGGCATCCTTGTCATCGAGGACTTGGAATCGGCCCAGAAGCGGGGAGCTCGTATTTACGCAGAGATCCTCGGAGCTGCGATCAACTCCGGTGGTATGCGAGCTGGTGGTAGCATGACCGCTCCGAGCGCTAAGGGAGTGCAACGCTGTATCCGTCTCGCCCTGATGGATGCCCGTATCAGTCCCGATGCGATCGACTACATCAATGGTCACCTCACAGCGACCATGGCGGATCCACTCGAGGTCCGAAATTGGTCCGAAGCTCTCGAACGCGGTCCTGGCCGCTTCCCTCTGATCAACTCGACGAAGTCGATGATCGGGCATGCCCTGGGAGCCGCCGGCGCGATCGAATCGATCGCGACGATACTGCAGTTGACCCAAGGATTCATCCATGGATCACGCAACTGCGAAGATCTCCATCCCGAGATCGAGGCCTTTGCCGCACACGTACCCCATGTGACGCGTGATATTCCTCTGTCCGTCGCGGCGAAAGCCAGTTTCGGCTTCGGGGACGTCAATAGCTGTATCATTTTCAAAAAATGGAGTGAATGAATGGAACAGGCAGAAATCTACACCAACGTGGTGCGCATCATTTCGAAACATGCGAAAAACGAAGACGCTCTGAAGTCGATCAGCACCGACACCCATATCATCAAGGATCTGCAGGTGAACTCGGCTCGTCTCGTCGACATCGTGCTCGATTTCGAAGATACGTTTAACCTCGAAATCAGCGACGACGATGCCGATCGTATCAACACCATCGGCGACGCCGTGAAACTCGTCAAAGAATTGATGCACTGATTGACGTGGAACTTGCTTTAAGACATCAAGTATCTCTCCGCGTGCAGAGGCTTTTCGGGTACCTAAACCTCGTTTGGTTTGGACCCTTCTTCATCATGCTTCTGCACGCCCTAGGCGCTTACCGCTGCCCGGACAAGCAGAGCGTGCGGAAGCGCCTGACCGACCTCCTCGATGCTCATCCGCAGCGTCCGGTACTCCTTTGCGCGAATCACTTGACGATGATCGATTCCATGCTCATCACATGGTTCCTGTTTGATTTCCGCACCTTGCTCACCCGATTTGAGCGCTTCCCTTGGAACGTGCCAGAGTTGCAAAATTTCGGCAGCAATATCCTCCTTCGCATCATGTGCTATCTCGGCAAATGTGTGTACGTGGAACGTTCGGGCTCGGCTGATTCCAGACGCATGTCCTGGGCTAAGGTCCTCTATCTCAACCGCCTTGGGGAAACGATTTGTATCTTTCCTGAGGGGGGGCGATCACGCACCGGACGCGTCGATCGCGAGGGAGCTGTGTACGGTGTGGGACAACTGGTGCAGGAGAATCCTGAAACTCTTGTGATCTCGGTGTATCTTCGTGGTCACTCCCAGCAGCAGTACAGTTTCTTTCCCAAGCGTGGGGACTCCTTCTTCCTCGATTTTCGCTTAACCCCCTGTCGAGCGATTCCTGGACGCCGTGGGCAGCGAGAAATCACCCAGCAGATTATCGAAGACCTCGAGGCCATGGAGCAGAATTATTTTGCGACTCGGTAACGATATCGTCGATATCAGCGCTGCTATGGGGCAACATCCACGCTTTGCCCAGAGGATTCTGAGCGAGGAGGAGTACCAGCGCATCAAAGCGGATGATGAGTCCTTGCTGTGGGCCTATTGGGCCGCAAAGGAAGCCGCCTACAAGGCGGTTTGTCAGAGAGGGCGTATCGCCTTCTCGCCTTCAGCCTGGGAAGTGTCGGCTGAGCTTTCGCGCGTGCGTTTCGCGGACGAAACTTTGTTCCTGCGCGTCGAGCGTGGTGGGGACTGCGTCTTTGCTGAAGTGACAGATGGGAATTTCGCGAAAGTTGTGCATGCGCAAACCGTGTTTCTCGTCGCTCCTGATCCAGCCACGGAGAGGGCTGAAGTGAGACGTCTCGCCCTAGCTCTCGGTCAGGACCAGCTCGGCCTCGGCGAAGAGACGCTGCAGATTCGCTTTGAGGAGGGTCGACCTTACCTTTGGGTCGAAAGTCAAAGCCTTCGTTTACCGCTCTCATTTACGCATCATGGCCGTTACGCAGCCTGCTCGCTCTTGCTCCCTAGCTGATTGTGAACTGTCAATCAAAACATGTGAAGCCTAGAGACAGCGCCAGCAGGCAAGAGATCGCTCCCTTTGGATCGACCAACTGCTGTTCGTCCTGAAATGTGCCTCGAGGTGTTCCGAAAAGATTCAAGAGCTCAGTGCTTACAGATTCGAGAGCTTGGTACTTGCAGATGCGACGGCTCCATGCATCGGACCGAGTGAATATCTGGTCCATGCGGCCTGAGGCTCTTTAAGCAAGCAGCTATCAGGCCCTCGTTCGACATAAATCAACTTATTTCTTGATATAGCTGAAGGTCACAGTGATCTTTAAGTCCTGATGCTGACAGTCACTGTAATCATTGTCACCTGTGGTAACAAAAGCGAAGCGTGCGACCGGTGCTTGCTTGAGCACATCATCAAACTTGATACCCGCCTTGACCGCCATCTTGATGACGGCTTCCTGGGGCAATTCTAGCTTCATGGCGCCTGTCGTGTCGGTCTTCGGTATCTGGCACTTCTGATCGAAGTCCGCACTTTTAGGATCCAGTCCTAAGCAGTAGCGCGGTATCTTCACATTCAAGTAAGGCAAGCCCCTTAGTCCATTCGGTTCGGCCCACTTGTAACTCACATGCCCTTCCGTATCGACAGCAAGACCCGCAGGGAAATAGGGCTTTCCGTCGTAGTCGAGAACTTTCTGCGAGTAGTTCTGACTCGCAGCCAGCACAATATCATTCAAAAGGAGCAGCATTTCGTCGTCATACTTCATCTTTTGTTGCGGCACATCGAGCTTGAGGCCGCAGAGTCGCTTGACATCGGTCAGCTCAATCGCCATGCCCTGCTCGAAGCGCGCTCGCACGTATTGGTCTTTGGGTGTGAGGTTATCATTTTGGCCAAAATTACATGCCTGCTCGGTTTTGGGAAAGAGCAGAGTCTTCTGCATCTCCACGAGCTTGCCTTCCTTCTGCGCAGCAGCACAGGCGAGCATGATATCCTTCGAGGTTTCAGGTGCTTTGGGTTCGGTCGGGGTTTTGGGAGTCTCGACAGCTGGGAGTTCCTCCGTCGTACTTGGCGTGATTGACGCCGTCAGTACTTCGGCCACAACAAGCTGGTCACCCTCTGTAGACAAGCCCCTAGCATCCTCGGAATCGTTCGACTGCTGGACCTGTTCGTCTGAGATCGCCTGGAATGATGCAGGCTGGCAGGCTAGCCCTGACAAGATCACGAGCAGTGGCGCAAAGAACCCCGGCGTAAAATGAGCTGGCATGCTGTACTCCCCTATAGACCTCTAAACTCCTGCATAAAGTATCGGCCTCGGCTCCAAAAAGTTTGAAGGATAATCAAAATCACTGTGGTGTCAGATTCTTAGACTGAAATTTTGCCACTTAGCAGAACCCTGTCTCCCACGACTTTGCTTCAAGACCGCTGACTCACGACCCGGACCTCCCCCCGGCGATTGATACGGAAGTGCATCATGATCGGTCGACAGCAGACCTGACAATCCTCAATGTAGGATTGACCCCCTGCTGAAAGATCGAAAAAGGTCGTAAATCGCTCCCAGCACCAGGGACACTCCACTTCGATCGGTTCTTCCATCGTTCTTCCTCCGGGGACCTTGCTTGGGAGCGGTAGCCTTGCGCTTTGAGGCCCCGTCCTATACACTTTCAGGCTCCTTCGATCCGGCAAGGTCCGCTGCGGCGGTGATCGAGGATACAACGGACTGACAGGAGACCTCGACGGTCATCCCTACCAGGTCGATAGGTCATACTAACTGAAGCTGGACATGAGGAAAAGTTCAATGCCGACCCGAGAACTAAGTCCTGAAGACCGCGCTCTCATAGCCGAGGAAGAGCAGATTTTTCAGGATCTCATGAATGCGATCCGACAGGCACGTCAACAGAGAAGAGCCAGCTACGATGAAATGGGCCGTCGCCTGGAAGCTCTTCGAGACGAGGCCTCTAAAGCGAAAAGTGCCGATTTGCCTGCTCTCTTCGATCAGATGAATACCCAGAGGGCTATTTTTGAACACAAATCGGAGGGCCGACTCCCCGATGTTCAATCACCCTACTTTGCCCATATGTGCCTGGAAGAAAAGGGTAAACGCCGAGACGTCCTCTTGGGTCATTGCACCTTTCTCGATAGCCGTAAGCTGCCTTTGATCGACTGGAAGCACGCCCCTATTTCCCGCATCTTTTTCAGTTATCGTGAGGGCGAGGAATACGAAGAAGAACTTCCGGGCCGATTGGCGACGGGAACTGTAATCAAACGTCGCGTGCTCACCATATTTAACGGCAAGCTTCTCCGCATCCACGCAGGTGATCGTCACTATCGGTCGACCCCTGAGGGATGGGTGCGAGAGAGCGGCAGCTTTCTTCCTCAGCTGGCCGGTGGTGCAGGTTCGGCGAAGCGCTCCCTGCAAGGCGGTTTGAATCTCACCCAAACCCCAGCACCAGAGGTGTCCGCACTGCTCGATCCTCAGCAGTTCCGTCTTCTCACCGCCGATAGTGAAGACCCCTTATTGATCCTGGGGGGTGCAGGCTGCGGGAAGACAACGATTGCCCTCCATCGCATGGCCTTCCTTCAGTTTCGGCATGCGCAGCGCTTCCCGCAAAATAAGATGCTGGTCATCGTTCCCGAAGAAGGCTTAGTTCGACTTTCACGCAAGCTGCTCGATAGCCTGGGGCTGAAAGATGTGGATGTAAAGACCTTCGATAGCTGGGTCGAGGTTCAGGCTCGTCGCATCATCCGCGCCTTACCTGATAAGCTGAGCAGCTATGTCCCAGCGAATGTCAGCCGGATCAAGCGCCATCCCGCTCTGCTGGAGGCATTCCCTGAAATCGTCCGACGACAGATCGAGGAAATCATCACCAGCGCCGAGACTCAGCTCCCGGGGTCTTCGGAAGTTTATACCTTGCTGCGTGAGCGTACCGACATCCCCATGCTCGAACGTCTGGCTCAAGCCGAAGAGCGGCTCATCCGGTCCACAGAACAAAGCGGTGGAGCTGCGGTCGGTCTGCGCGTGACGAGCATCAAAAAGTTTTTCGAAGCACGTCGCAAACGCTACGGCAACACATTGGGTGACCGCTTAGACCTTTTCACCAATTGGGACATTCTCACATTCATTGCCGAACGATCTGGAGGTACGATTACCGAGGGTATGCTCCGCGATTTGGTGAGCCACGTTCTCGATCAACTCGGCCCGAGCGCGGAAGAAAGTTTTGGCAACTATGATGCCGAACGCCTCGAAACGGTCGACGGTCGTTCGCTGATCGAAACCGAAAGTGAGCAATCCCTGGCAGGTACCATGGATGTTGAGGATTTTGCCGTCCTCCTCGAACTCTACTTTTACAAGAGTGGAAGAGAAACTTCCTCACATGGCCGTCTCAAAAAATATAGTCACATGGTCATTGACGAAGCGCAGGACATGGCTTCGGTCGAACTCCGTGTTCTTTCGCGAGCCCTTGAGGATGAGGCCGCTATCACTATCGCAGGTGACGCGGCTCAACAAATTGATCCGACCCACAGTTTTGAGTCCTGGGAGCGAGTCCTCGAGCAGTTAGGCTTACCGCAAGTCCATGCCCAACAGCTCAAGACAACCTATCGTTCGACGCGCGACATTGCTGCATTCGCACACGGCATCCTCGGTCCTATCGCCCCAGCCGAACCGCCTAAAGCCCTGCGGGAAGGCTTGCCCGTCGCTCGCACACTGTTCCCGGATGAAGGTCAGATGGTGGTCTTCCTCAGCGAGACATTGACCAATCTCATCATCAGTGAGCCTCTAGCTTCGGTAGCCATCATTACCAAGACAGAGGATTACGCTCTAGCGCTTTACAAACTCCTCCAAGATGTTCCAAAGATTCGTCTGGTGGAAAACGGTGCCTTCGACTTCAAGCCTGGTATCGAGGTGACACCTGCTTCAGAAGTCAAGGGCCTTGAGTTCGATTATGTCGTCATCCCCGATGCAAATATGAATGTCTACTTCGATAAGCCCGAAGATCGTCGTCTGCTCCACGTCGCTGCCACGCGAGCTATCCATCAATTATGGGTGATTTCTGTGGGCCGCGAGTCTATGATCCTTCCCACGGAGGCTGACTTATGAAACCTTGGATCGTACTTGCCGCGATTGCTTACGCTCAAACTCTCACAGCAGGGACGGTTGTGAAACCGCTGGAGCGAAGCAACTTTAAGCCGATCATGTTCAAAAATATTCCCGAGACTCGCTATCTCCTGGAGGCTGGCGTACTATCCGCTACAGTCGATCGTTCGGCGGGTGCCTGGGTGCAAGCGTTCCAGGAGCCGACCCCTGTGAAGGAAATCCGTTGGCAGTGGCAGGCAGATGGACGTCCCGGAGTAAGGGATAAGGAGCATGAGGCCAGCAAGGCTGGCGATGATGCTGTGTGGCGCATCGGACTGATGATTCAGGGTCCTAAGCCCTTTATTCCGTTTTTCGCTTCCAGCTGGATCAAGCAGGTCGCTGAGATCATGAAATACCCCTCTGATCGGATGCTGTACCTTGTGAGCGATGCCCGTCACGCCGCTGATCAAAAATGGCAAAGTCCCTACTCAAGCAGTATCGAAAACTGGGCGGTCGCTTCCACACCGAGAAGTGACGGCTGGCAGGACGTTCGCCTGGTCTTTCCCCAAGCCGAGACGGTGGTCGGGATATGGCTCATGGCCGACGGTGATGACACCAAGTCGCAATTTCAGACCCGGCTACGAAAGCTCGAGCTTGACACTCTCTAGTTTTTGTTGAAATAACCCCGACTCGGTATTGCATCGGAAAAGTATCTTACGAAGACCAAAGTCAACTACCCGCCCCTAAAGGGGCAAGCTTGCGAAGACTAGTTCCGTGCGAGCTTCGTGGTTTCCATGGGAGCAAGAAGTGATGAGCTCCGGCACCTTGTCTCCTCGCACCTTGATTCTGAATCGTTTCAGCTAACCGCAGGAGTGTACGTCCCGACATGGCTTCCGGACGTCACTGTCCAAGCCCTCTGCCCTCTGCCCCTCATGCACCGCCGGCCCGGTAATGAGCCAAGAGTTGGTCAATCCCTTGGGCATAAGCGTCGAGTCCCTGCTGTTTAAGATAGTCGTCACTATAGAGTTTGGAATAGGAACGTTCGCCCAAATCGCAGGCAAAGGTCACGATCCGTTTGCCTGACCCAAGCCGCAGAGCGGTGCGCACCGCTGCTGCTACATTCAAGGCTGAGCTGCTGCCGAGGATAAACCCATCTTCATCGCGCACAAACCGCGAGATCGTGACCAATTCCCGATCGGTGACCTTCAAAACCTCATCGACCCTAGCCTGTTTGAAATTTGCCACAAGGCGCATGATGCCGATGCCTTCGGTCATCGAGGAGCCCTCGGTCTTAAACTCTCCGGTCTTCAGATAGGAATAGAGCCCCGAGCCTTGGGGATCAGCCAACACCACCTGGAGGTGCGGCAGCTTCTCTTTGAGGCTGACCGAACAGCCTGCGATCGTACCACCTGTCCCGGCTGCAGCCACCAATGCGTCGAGGCGCCCCTTTGTTTGCTGGAAGATCTCGGGTCCCGTATGCTTCCGGTGAGTTTCAAAGTTGGACAGGTTTTCAAACTGATTCGCCCACCAGTAGGTGTTGGGATCCTCTGAGGCTATACGTCCTGCTGTGTGGTAGAAATGTTTCGGATCTTTAAATGGAACGGGATCGACCAAATGCAAGGTCGCCCCATGCAGAGCGATCATCCGCTCCTTTTCGGGCGTCTGCCCGCGCGGCATGACGACCAATAACTTCAAGCCATACGCTTTAGCGGCAATCGCCAAACCGATGCCGGTATTACCTGCCGTCCCTTCGACGATGGTCATACCCGCCTTGAGCTTACCCTCAGCTAGGGCATCCTGAACCATAGCTAGAGCCGCACGGTCCTTGATCGAGCCTCCCGGGTTCATAAACTCGCACTTCACAAAGATGTCTGAACCTGTCAATTTGCTTAATGAGGGAAGGCGGAGGATCGGTGTGCTTCCAACAAGTTCGATGAGTTGATTCGCGAGTGCGGGCTTCATCACGTCTTACTCCCTTTGCTGTGCCGGGACTGCGAGCTTGCCATAAAGTGGAATGTCTGACCAGCATCTTTCGAAGCGACATACGGGAAGTCTTGCTTGCTGAAATCTCCTGACTCAAGATGGAACGGTCTTGAATCTCAGGCCCGAGAACGATAGAAATGCGCGATTATCCATCCCGTGCCATTCTCCGAAGGATCTTGGAACATGGTCGAATTGCTCCGTGAAAATCCCGTTTTGCTGCTATTTGTTGTGATCGGCATCGGTCATCTGATCGGTCGCGTGCAGATCGCAGGTTTCGGACTAGGGGTCGCGGCGGTCCTCTTTACGGGTCTCGCTTTTGGCGCCCTCGATCCTGGTTTCAAGCTGCCTGACATCGTTTATCTGTTCGGTCTTATCCTCTTTGTTTACACCATTGGGTTGAGCAGCGGACCCGGTTTTTTCGCCTCCTTTCGCAAGCGAGGCGTGCGGGATAACCTTATGGTCCTCTTCGTGCTGATCGTCGGCGCTGGCCTTGCTATCGGCTACTGCAAATCACAAGGATTGAGCTCCGCAGTCGCAGCAGGTCTGTTTGCTGGGTCCCTCACCAACACCCCCGCTCTTGCAGCGACTTTGGACAGCATCAAGGTCTTGTTCGACCCCGCAACGGCCGAGCTCTTGAGCAGTTACCCTGTCGTCGCCTATTCAATTGCTTATCCCGGCGGCGTGCTCGGTATGTTGCTCGCCATCTCCTTCGCCTACAAAAATCATCGCAAGCGTCACCCGCGACCCGAAGGGTACCAGACACGCCAGGTCCATGAACTGGAGAATCTCACAGTCAAGATCACCAATCCTAACGCGGTTGGAGTCCCGCTTGGCGAGCTGCGCAAACAGAAAAAAATAGCTGTAAGCTTCGCCCGCATGAAGCGAGCGGGAGTCGTCGGTATTGCGACCGACGAGACTCAGCTCGTCCTCCAGGATCTCGTCAGTATCGTCGGTCGAGCGCAGGATCTTCACCACGCTGTCGAAGTGCTAGGACAGACGCATGCCGAGCGTCTCGACCTGGATCGTAGCCAGATCGATTTCCGTCGAATCTTTGTTTCTCAGAAAAGCATCACTGAAGTCCCGATCTCAAACCTGCATCTCGGCGAGCGATTCCAAGCCACGATCACCCGGATTCGTCGCGGTGATGTGGAGATCATTCCCGATGCCGAGACCCACCTGGAACTAGGGGATCGTGTCAGGGTGGTAGCTCCTCGGGAACGTCAGGCCGAAATCGCCCGCTACTTCGGTGATTCGTACAAGGCCTTGAGCGAGATTGATGTCATAACCTTTAGCCTAGGCCTGACGCTGGGGCTTATACTCGGTAAGATTCCAGTGCCTTTGCCTGGCACGGGACACTTCGAGCTGGGTTTGGCAGGCGGTCCCCTCATCGTCGGCCTGATCCTCGGGCGTCTGGGACGTACCGGTAGTTTCGTGTGGACTCTACCTTACAGCGCGAACCTTACGCTGAGACAGCTCGGTATCGTCCTCTTCCTCGCTGGTGTCGGGCTCAAGTCGGGATCTTCTTTTGCTAGCACACTGGAGCAAGGGGGAGGAGCTTGGATCCTGTTCTTTGGAGGGCTGCTGATCACACTGACCACAGCGGCTTTGATTTACAGCGTCGGCCGCTGGGTCCTAAAAGTGCCGACACAGCAGCTGATCGGAATGATGGCTGGCATCCAAACTCAACCGGCAGCTCTTGCCTTCGCCGTGGAACAAACCAAGGACGAAGTCCCTAACGCTGGCTACGCGAGCGTCTACCCTGCGGCCACAATCCTCAAAATTATCTTTGCCCAGCTGATTCTGTTGATGTGAGGTGAGAAGATGGCGGGAAGATGAGAGCATTGTTTTGGTCTGGCAATGACATGGGCAGCATGTCATCGGGAGGAGCCAAACACGTTTTCTCTAGCACGATCGTGCCAAAGCCCTCATCCGCCCACCCTAAAGGAGTCTGCAACACATCTTACGATGCAAGCTGGAAGCCAGATTCAAAGGAGCTGAGGTGGGAACCTAAATAGGCGGATTATCAACGTCGTCAGCACCCAGCCCCCTCTCTCCGACTGGCAACCCCCCCGACATGTCCTCTCCGGTGACAGTCCACCCCCATCCCCTTCCTCCCTCTGCATCAGAAGGCTCCCACGGCACAGTGATTGCAAAGAAGCCGATGTCCGTCGTTGTTGTGGAACGGAAGCTGTTTGTCTTGAGTTGAAGTTGAAGGACACCAAGTTATGAAACGGATCTCCCCTGTGCTCCTGTGGCTTATGGCGTCTCAGGCCCATGCTGCTGACATCATACCAACTTCTGTCGTTCCTATCGACCGGGATCCTTTCTTCGCCATCGAGCGGGACGGGGAGTGGCAAGTAGGCCTGACCTTTGAGGAGATGCAAGATCTTGGGGTCGATCCGCGGGTTGACTCTGTCCAACCCTCGAGAGCTATTCGCCGCGGTCTCCATGTCTCCTATGCGATCACTTCGCGGCTAGAGCTAGGCTTGGGCATTCGGCATCATCAGGATACCAACCCCTTGTCGGAATCGCCCGAAGATCGGATGGCTACCAAAAGTCGCCCTCTTAGCACCGCCTACTGGGGCCGTCTGCACCTCCTGCGTTCGGAGTCCGTGCGAGCGTCTGTCCTTGTCCAGTACGAGCCACGATCAGGCGACAGCACCAGTCTCCACCAAGTCGCGCAAGACAAGACGACTGTGAGTCTCGAACTTGATTATAGCCCGACGAGCTGGTTGCGAGCCGGTGTATACGGTTTAGGCAGCCGTCGGGAAGACGAGCGGTACCTCGACCTTCGCATTGGTGATGAAATATGCTACGGCGCTCGCTTGAGTCTTGGACCCAAGGCCCTTCATGTGTTCGGCGAGTTTGGTCAGCGCGAGCTCCACATCAAGAAATTTCTGGAAAACAGCGAGAACGCTTGGCGGGTCAAAGGCCAGTGGATTCGAGCGGGACTGGGAACCCGATGGGATGCCTATGAGCTGAGTGCTTCGGTGTTTGTACCCACGACCGAACGATATTTTGGGGTTCCGGAGCGGGGAATCACGATTGCGAGCAGCTTTCGCCTAGGGGCCTCACCCCCCACACCTCGCGTTGAAACCCGAACAGAAAAGTCGAGCCAATGGAACGGTAGTCAAACGGCTCAAGCTCCAGCTTGGACCTTCCCTCAAGCGGACGCCCCGCTTCGCTCGAAGGTACCGTCGGGCGGCGCTGCTCCCATAGAGAGTCAAGATCCAGATGAGTTCCAACTTTTTGAGCAAACGCTTCAAGAAGAGAATCGCAAGGGCCAAGTGGAGACTCCTCAAGAAAAAGCGGAGCGCGAACTGCGTGAATTACGCGAGCAGGAAAAACTCCAGGAAGCTCAGCAGCAGGCGGAAGAAGCCCAACGCCTTAAAGTGGAACAGGCCCAAAAAGCTCGTAAGCTGCAGGATGAGATCAAAGAAGATCGTTCCTACGAAAAAGAAATCGATGATGAGTTAAACCAGTACACTCTTCCTGATTCGGAGGAATTGAACTGGAACGGACTCCAATAGACTGATGGGGCTCCCGCAGAACAGCCTTCTGACGCAGAGCCCCGAGCCCTTTCCAACTCGACACTCTCCTGATCTTTGCTCATGTCCTTACCGGACATGTCATGCCTCAGTCTAGTCTTCTTAAATACTGTTGGACAAACCACCCAGGCTTGCTTAAGCATGGCCCAAGCGTTCAAGCGCTTCGACTATGGCTTCACACCAAGAGGTTTTACGTGAAAACGCAGCTTGGTCTCATCGTTTGGCTTGGCCTCGGCATGATTGCCTGCGATTCTTCTCCTGATCGTCGCATCAGAGAAGCGTCGGATCTTAAAATCGTCGACAATTCCCTACAAAGCGTCGATCTGCTCGCTGACGGTCCTTATACGGTGGAGGAAAGTCTCTATGATTCCGGCCCTCGACTGGATCGTGATGTCCTGCCTCCGCCACCTTTTGACCTACCAGAGGTCCAAACCGACATCAGAGGGAAGATCTACCTTCCGATCGGTTCAGGTCCCTTTCCTGTCATTGTTTATCTCCACGGCAATCATGGAACCTGTGGTACCCCCAGCGTTCCGAATGGACCGCGACTCGATATCGGACTCGACTTTACCGAACAGGGGAGCTGTCCAGAGGGCATGGTCGAATCTCCCAGTTATCGAGGTTACGAGTACAGTGCTCGCCACCTCGCAAGCTGGGGCTATGCCGTGGTCTCGATCAACGCGAATCGTGGCATCACAGGTCGCAATGGTTATGACAACTGGGACTGGGGTCTGATCTATGCTCGGGGCAAGCTCGTTCTACGCACCATCGAACAGCTGCAAGCATGGGCTCGTGAGGATCTTGTACAGGCCTTTTCGAACCACCAGGTGCACATCAAGGACAAGCTCGACTGGACAGAAGTTGGCCTCATGGGTCACTCGCGCGGCGGAGAGGGGGTGCGCTATGCCTACAACATTTATCATGCTTCAAACGAATCGGCAGTTTGGCAGCAGCGATTGCCCCAGCTCGGCATACGTGGCATCTTTGAAATTGCGCCCGTCGACTTCGGTGCCTCGGGAGACGCCTCAACGGAGCCGATGAAAATCGAGGCCCCAGGAGTCGCGTGGACGGTTCTCATTCCTGGTTGTGACAATGATGTGATCGATTTTTCAGGTTCGCGCCCTTACGCACGCGCACTCGATCAGCAGGATAGCTTCCCCAAAGCTGTATTTACGGTGTGGGGGGCCAACCATAATTTCTTCAACAGTGAGTGGCAGGTGTCTGATGCCCCTCACAGCTGCGTCGGTCATCAGACTCCGCTCTGGGATACTTCGACTCCAACCCTGCCACCTCCCTTTGATACATACGAACCTCTCGCTCGCGAGCATCTCACCGGCTCAAAAGCTCAACAGGACTTTGCGAAAGGTCTCCTCGCGGCCTTCTTTCGTTCGCACGTTGGCAAACAGCGAGCCCTCGAACTCGGGCGCGTTTTTGATCCCCAGTACCGACTGCCTCAACAGCTTAACAGACTGGCGCCTAGCACGAGAGAATTCGTCCGGCTCCAGGAGAGTCTGGTATTGAGTCGTCCGGGGGTGGATCTTCAAAACCCTGTTCCTATCGGCCCTCTGCTGCTCCGATCGATGCAGCAAAGAGTTCAAGACGATCTCAAGCTCCAGCAGGTTTACTGGGAAGCTTATGCGAAGGACAAGGGCATCGAGCGCATCGAGACTTATCTGACGCCTGATAGTTTTTTTCGTCCATCTTTGTCTTTGAGTAGCGATACACCTTTGAAAGAGGCTTTTGCCTATGAATTGCGCTTCCCGAGCGATGTCGCAACCCAGGGCTACTGGACCATCGATCTGAGTCTCGCGCGTCGCACACCTTGCTATGAATACGACGTCAAGCTCTGCCCTATCGACCAGACGGACATGGACCTGAGTCTGGCCCTTGTGCTTTCTGATGGCCGTGTCACACCGAGCGTGCAGCTGCGTGACTATGTGCAAATTAAAAATTGGCATCCGCAATACTTTGAGGTCATGCAAGCCGATCCTCTGCCTAGTCGGGGCGAGGCCTATGCGCTTGGCCTTGGCTTCATTCAGCCCCTATTCCAAACGGCACGATTCGAACTGACCGACTTTCAGATGCCCATCGACTCCATCCGCGGCATAAAAATCACCTTTCCAGCCGATGAGACAGTGTCGCTGCTTCTGGACGAGATTCGTTTGGTCAAGCAACCACTCAGGTTTGCCAAGCGCTCAGCATCCGCCTCATCCTGACTGCCTGCCGAAGGAAATGTCATTGCTCCAGCCCCCTCCGTTCTGTTAGTCTAGGCTGCCGCTCGAAGCGGCGGCTTTTTTCGCTTCTACTGTTCCCACCAGGTACATACACATGACCGTCATGCCCATCAGCCTTCGAAAAATGCGCAGCGAGTGGTACGCACAGACTCCTGTTCAATACAGTCTCATCAGTCAAGGGTCAGCCTTCAGTGTAAACGATGCTCTTGGCAAGACGACCCGCATAGCTTTCACAGGGATTATAAAGTGTATCGCCTGCGATCGCGTCATCAAAAAAAGCTACCAACAGGGCTATTGTTTCCCTTGCACCCAAAAGCTAGCCCAGTGTGATCTCTGTATCGTCAAGCCCGAGTTATGTCACTTCCACAAGGGAACCTGCCGGGAACCTGAATGGGGGCAGGCGCATTGCATGATTCCTCATACACTTTATGCGGCGGTTTCTTCGGGTTTAAAAGTCGGCATCACCCGCAGTCATCAGCAAGTCACCCGGTGGATCGATCAAGGCGCTACGCAAGCCCTGCCGATCGCACGAGTCAAAAAACGTCTGGATGCCGGCATGCTCGAGGTGATGCTGAAGCAGGACTTCGCTGACAAAACCAATTGGCGAGCTATGCTCAAGGGTCCGGCGGAACCCATGGACTTGGAGGAGGTCCGTGATGAGATCTTGGGCCTTCTCCCGACGACAGTGGACTATGAAGTCTGTGAGGAAGACCCTCTCACGATCGAATATCCGATTGTGTCTTATCCAAGAAACATAAAGTCCCACAGCTTAGATAAAACGCCGGTTCTTGAGGGGACCCTGCTTGGTATCAAGGGTCAGTACCTCCTCTTTGAGTCGTGCGTCATCAATCTTCGGGCTCATGCGGGTTATCAGGTCGAGTGGTCCCACTGATGCAGAAGCGTCCAGAAAAAGCCTCTAGGCGTCATCGCCGAGACGGGATCAAAAATGCTCTTCCGTGACTGTATCCTGGTATTTACCCTGCGTATACCCACAAGCAGACTCGGGCTCTGACTGAATCTTTGGAGCATGTTTCACACAGAGCTGCTGATTGAGGTCCGTCACCCTCCCCCTGCGTGCTGTCGTCAGGAGGTGGTCGGCTTCCAAAAACAGGGGCCCAGATTTCTTGCCCTTGTTTTTACAGTGCAAGGCCACCGCCAGCATCAACTGGGCACAGGGATCGTTAGGGTCGCGCTCAAGTCCCTGCCGATGATAATCGATGGACTTATCGAGATTGCCGCGAATTTTGAACATCAAATCGACAATCCAAAGGTCAGGCACTACTCGATGAAAGAGTCCGAGACCGTAGCGAACGGAACCCTGTAAGGTTGAGTTCGGTCGGAAACGAAAGTCGACCCCTAAGGCCAAGACTTCCTCCCACATACTCCGAATCTCCGCCCCCTGTTTCAAAGAAGCAAATATCCCATCAATCGCTGCAATCTTTGCCTTGACAGACGCAAAAAAGAACAGACAAAGAGGCTGACTCGCTCGCTTCTTCAAACACTCTCCAGTGCTATCCAAGCCCTGGACGAGGTAGCCTCGCGCCTCCGCAAATTGCGAGGGCTCGTGGTAGTAGGATGACATGATAAAGCTCTCAGCAGCCAGCATCCAATAGGCATCCAACCATGATGGTTCTTTTTGCAGCATCTCCTGCATAATCGCGAACCGACGCTTATGCTCTGTAAAAGGTAGAGCATCGTTCAGAAAACGAGCCTGTGATCGTTGATACTCTTGATTCAAACTTGGATACTTCGCCATCGGGCTAAAATCGATCACATACATCTTTGCATGAGCTAAAGATGAAGAGCTTATGAAGACGATGCTAAGAAGCCATGCACGAATCAGTCGAATCATGTCACCTCCCAAACCCTTGTAGCGAAAGGTTCGGCCGAGTCTAGCACAGTCTGACCCCCAGCATCTACATCGGATCTGAATCAAGGCGTTGGCTCCTCACCGTCAGTGGTCGTATCTTTCTCGAGATCCTCGAAACCGTCTTCTACTTTGACTGGTTCAGCCACTGGCTCCGGCTCCTTCGTCATGGCGTCTTCGTTCAGGAAGTAAACTTCTTCGACATTCACATCAGTTGGAATCTCCTCGATTTTCAGATCCTGTATGACAGGAGGGTTAGTAGCAGGTGTACTACCCGCCGCCGGCTTGCCCTCAGGCACTTCGAGCCCTGTCACGATTCGCTTGAATCGTTCGCGAATGTCATTTGATACCGGTGCAGCCGTGAGCTCGCCCAGACTCCAGGCTTTGATGCGCGGATTGGGGTCATAGGTTGCTGCTACCAAGTAAAGGTCGTGAATGGAGTCGCGTCGCCTTGCCAAATTGCGAAGAATGACCTCACGGGTTGGAGCGTCCACCACCCGTATAGCTTGCCTCATGACAAAGAGCTCCGCGTCGCTAGCTGCCTTCTGAAAACGCTTGAAAAAATTGACAACCAACTCTCGCCTGGTATTGCCGACAGCCCCCTCGACAGTATCCACATCCACTTCCTGACCCAACTCAGCCAGGGCAAAAAGGGCTTCCATTCGGGTCCAGAACTTTGGCTGAGTCATGGCCTCCAGCAAGAGATACTCTGAGCCCCTAAGACGGGCCTCCCGTATATCTTTGACCACTTTATAGCGCTGATAGGTGTACGGATGGGATAAGGAGAAACGCCAACGCTCCTCCTGGGCTTGAGACAGAGCGCCTCGCGAGGCTGAGTCTCCACTTTTCGGAAGTGGATTTGGTAAGGACCAGTAGGGATTGACGAGATCCTCGGCTGTCGGATCGTGCGGCACCATCGTTGCGGCTGGAGGAACGGATTCGAGAGCCTCCATACTGTCTCCCGGAGCTTTTGGCTGGGGTATCGGCGCCTCAGTGAGAAGTTCGGCTTGGGGTTTGAGCAGACTCAAATCGCCGGCTGAAAAGTAGTAGAGTCCGCCGAAAACGATGAGAATTGCTCCCAGTATGAGGTAATTACGGACCCGCTTTTGATCTTCGAAACGACCGAACATAGTGGTCATGCGAGTCAGGGCAGTTCCAAACTGTGATCCGGTCCGACCGTCGTTATCTAGCGACGTGACAGAGCTTCGAAAATCGCTGGTAGCGTCGGTCTCCCGCGTCAGGGGACTCTCGGTCTGCCTGTACCGGGGGCTGTATTGAAGTCCGTGCTGGCCCTGGGCTGACGGACTTTGTCCTTGCATGTCACCTAGGTCGTCGAGACTTATTGTCCGCACCGAATCGTTCATAGATACCTCAATCTGGCAAGGCTTCTGCTCCGTCCTGTCGTCTTTGACGGGCCTGAGCTTGAATCTTTTTGCCGGGTAAGCTGCAAATTTTGCCGGGTTTTCTCGCCAATTAGACACCCTTAGCCACTCGAGGATAGAGGCGATACGGGCAGCTGAAGACAGGAAAAAAGCAAGATAAACTTGGCTTTCACGCTGGAATTGCGTATAAAAATGCCTTGAAATTTGAGGATTCTATGGTAGTTAAACATCCTCCCGTGCGCTTAAGGCATGATCGTTCAATTTTTTCTTCCACAAAGGTTCGCAGACCATGAAACTGGAAAAGCTCAGGAACATAGGTATTTCAGCCCACATCGACTCAGGTAAAACCACCTTGTCCGAGCGTATTCTCTTCTACGCTGGCAAAATCCATAAAATCGAGGAAGTGCGCGGGGGCGGAGACGGCGCGACCATGGACCACATGGAGCTCGAGAAAGAACGAGGTATCACCATCACCTCGGCGTCGACGACGGTCTATTGGAAAGACAATATGATCAACCTCATCGACACCCCGGGCCACGTGGACTTTACCGTGGAAGTTGAGCGCTCGCTTCGCGTTCTCGATGGCGCCGTTCTCGTTCTCTGCGGTGTGGCCGGTGTTCAGTCGCAATCCATCACCGTTGACCGTCAAATGAAACGCTATAGCGTTCCTGCACTGGCCTTCATCAACAAGCTCGATCGCCAGGGTGCAAACCCTTTCCGCGTGACTGCCATGCTGCGTGAAAAACTAGGTCACAACGCGGTGCTGATGCAACACCCCATTGGGGCTGAGTCGGATTTCCTCGGCGTCGTCGACCTCATCACTCGCAAAGCTGTCTATTTCGATGGCGAGAAGGGTGATAAAGTTCGTTTCGAAGACTGCCCAGCCGAGCTAAAAGACGATGTTGAAGCTCTTCGCGCCGAGATGCTGGATAAGGTTTCGATGTTCAGCGATCAGATGACAGAACTTCTGCTCGAGGAAAAAGAAATCCCCGAGGAGATGATCAAAGCGACCGTGAAGAAGGCCGTGAACGCGAAACAGATGACTCCGGTCTTCATGGGAACGGCCTTTAAAAACAAAGGCGTCCAAACTCTTCTCGACGCTGTACTCGAGTATTTGCCTTCGCCCGTTGAGCGGGACTACTGGGGCAACGACAACGCCAAAGGCGAGAAGATTCAAATCTATGCTGATCCGAAGAAGCCACTGTGTGCGATGGCATTTAAGATCACAGACGAGACCTTCGGTCAGCTGACTTACACCCGTATTTACCAAGGTACACTGCGCAAAGGCCAATCCTACCTCAACCCCCGTACGGGCAAAACCCAGCGGGTTGGTCGTCTCGTGCGGATGCACTCCAACGACCGCGAAGACGTTGACACCGCTGAAGCTGGTGACATTATCGCGATGGTTGGTGTCGAGTGTGCATCGGGTGACACCTACTGTGACGAGGATATCAACGTCACAATGGAGAGCATGTTTGTACCAGAACCGGTCATCGAGCTGGCGATCAAACCGGCTAAGCAAGACGACCTGGTGAAGATGTCGAAAGCTCTCAACCGCTTTATGAAGGAAGACCCAACCTTCCGTGTTTACGTCGACAAAGAATCGAACGAAACACGGATCGCAGGAATGGGCGAGCTTCACCTCGAGATCTACGTCGAGCGGATGAAACGCGAATACAAAGCTAACGTTATCGTCGGCCAGCCGAAGGTAAACTATCGCGAAGCCCCGACCCAAATGTCGAACTACGACTACAAGCATAAAAAGCAAACGGGTGGTTCGGGTCAGTACGCTCACGTCGTGGGTACTCTTTCGCCTTTGGAAGGAGCGAAGAGCGAGGAGGAATCATTCGAGTTCGTCAACGGTACGGTTGGCGGTTCGGTTCCGAAGGAATACATTCCCGGCGTCGAAAAAGGCTTCAAGGAGTCGATTGTCAAGGGTCCTCTGGCAGGATACCAAGTGATCAACACCCGAGTCGAACTCAAGGACGGTACCTTCCACCCTGTCGACTCTTCGGAGATGGCGTTCAAAATCGCCGCGCGTATGGCTTTCAAACAAGCCTTCCTCGAAGCGAAGCCCGTTATCCTCGAGCCGATCATGCGAGTCGAAGCTGAGACCCCGGTCGAGTTCCAAGGTACGGTTCAAGGCGACCTCTCGTCCCGTCGTGGTATGCTGCTGGGATCGGACATGCGTGATGAGTATGCCGTCATCCTCGCGGAAGTTCCGCTGTCCGAAATGTTCGGTTACTCGACCGACCTTCGCTCGAAGACCCAGGGTAAGGCAACCTTCTCGATGGAATTCGCGTGCTACCGCCCCGTTCCATCTTCGATCCAGGAACAACTGGTGAAGAAGTTCCGCGAAGAGCAGGCCAAAGGTAACAAGAAGGACGACGAATAAGTCGTCCCATTCTCTACGGTTTTTGATCATCTTAAGCAAGACGACCAAGGCTCCCCACTGGGGGGCCTTTTTTTTGGGGCTGAAGCGCTTGAAAATCCTGCCGATAACTTGCCTGTAGCAACCCAGGAGGGGACGCTTTCACAAGAGAAGGAGGGTCCAAGGATGGACGACGCAGATAACTCCAACAAAGTTAAGGCGCCAGCGCAGCTTAAGCTCGTGCGGAATGAGTCTTCTGCGCCAACTTCAGTAGAAGCCAAGCCAAAAGTAAAAAGCCGATTCGCTCAGCAACTGTCAGCATGGGCTGACCAGCTGGATCATGACATCGATTTGATCAAGTCTTGGTAGATCGATGCTTCGGGCTAGTCCTCGGTGATTTCTGGATACTACGAGAGATGGAAACAGGAGCAGAAGGGGGCCGTCCGACAGGGCGGCCGGATTCAGACCGAACCCGTGTTGCCGGCTGCAGCCATTTTTCGTTCGACCTTCCGATCGACTTCAATCTCCATGACAAGCTTCTCCAGACTCGAAAGCTCTGCTGGCATTTCTAGAATCGGTGCCTCAAGCTGATTGAGGAGCACTCGGGCCAGACCTCTCCAGTCGGATTGCTGCACAGCCAAACCGATGGCAGCGTGAGCTTTGCCGATCTGACTTTGGAGACTCGAGGCATTACTGAGGTCAACACGCCGATCAACCAGGACCAAGACATGTTCAAAGAGTTCGACGAGAAGCGAAACATCATCGAGCACGGTCCGTGTTTCGACGGGCATGCGATGACCCTTATGCTCCCAAAGTTGGACAGCAACTGGTTTGAGATTGCGTCCAATGACGGCACTCAGGTTCCTCAGCGCATCGATGGTCTGCATGCAGATTTCCATGGGTGAGTCGATCTTGAGTCTCAAATCAGAATTCTCATCCAGGGCCAGTGCTGGCAACACGACACCACCATCGGCCTGAATCTCCATCTCACGCCCGTCAAGCTGCAAGCGAGTGATCAGGTGATCAGGTCGGACGAGATGCTTTTGCACCCAGGCGATTGCTTCAGGTAATGTTTTGATGGGCACCGGCACCGGAATTTTCTTGCCGTTTAGGAGTATTTTTTTCAGCATGTCCCCGTCTCTCCTCTTGCAGGTACCACAAAAAAAGGGCCCCTTGGGAGAGACCCTTCCGAGTTCTAGGTGGTTCGAGTCGCCTCACGCATTCGACGACGTCGCTTTGCTCTTTTGCTCCAACTCCGACTTGGCTTGCTTAGCCAACGCGGCAGCTCGCTTGTCTTTGGGATCTGCGGTCAAGATCTGGTTCATCAACTTGAGGCAGTCCTGAAAGTTGCCAATCTTGTACTGGATGCCACCGAGCGTATAGATAAAGTTGTAGTCGTTCGGATGAATTGCGAGGTAACGACGGATCGCTTTATCTGCTTCTTCGTAAAGATTACCCTCGTGAGCACTTCGCACCAGGGAGAACAATGCGGCCGTATTCTCCGGATTGATGCTAAGCGCTTTGATAATCCAACGAGCTGCTTCCTTGTGCTCGTTCATACCCTGGAAAGCCAGACCCAAGCCGAGGTTTGCCATCTCGTCATCCGGCGAGAGGTTGACGGCTTTTTGGAAGTGCAGCACGGCAATGTCATGGCTGTTTTTCATGAGGCCGACGGTACCAAGACCGATGTAAACCTTGGCCATATAGGGATCGAGCTCAGCCGCTTGGAGATACGCATCCTTTGCAGCATCGATGTCACCCAACTTAGCAAAGCAGTCCCCAATCAACCTATAGAGATTTGCACGATGGTGGACCGGCACATTATCCATGCGGAATACGGCTTCGATGAGGTCGACCGCCTCGATATACTGCTTGCTGCGGATCTTAGCTTCGATCTCAAGGACGCGATGATCCAGACTGTTGTGGTCATCGGCGATCTGCACTCCAACGAAGCCGGCAATGATCGACTTCATGCTCCCGATCACCCGATCCCGACTCAAGCGTCGACTCGCTTCGGCCAGATTTTTTTGGACAATGTCCTCAACCAACGCCGCTGATGACCGTACCTTTTGGATAGCTTTCGCAAGACTCAGAGGCGAGCCGGCACAAAAGTCCACGCGGTGCTTACCACAAAATTCTTCGACCGTAGCATGGCGTGCTGCGATGATAGGAATACCTTGGATCATCGAGCCTACGATGCGATAGGGATCACCATCGACTCGATCCAGCGAGGCTAGAGGTGAGATGTAGATTGCGTTGCAGGCTTCCTGTATGGCTCGAATAGCATCCCGCGTGGGGGCATAGTAGAGAGCCATGTTGTCGATACCCATAGCGATAAATCGCTCGCGTAGCTCGCCCGAGTAGGAACCGACGCCACAGAATACAAGCCGCATCTTTTGCTTGAGACTCGGCTCGCGCATCGTCATCAGCTTAGCTGCCGAAGCAAGATCGTTGATGCCTTCTTCCCACTCGATCTGCCCCAGAAAGGCAATCACGAAGTCACCGAGCGCAATCCCCAGTCGCTCGCGAGCTAGGTCCCGACCCTCAGGGGATCGATCGCAGCGGGCTTCTAACCAGGGCAGCATGTCATGAATGCGCTCCGAGGCAACTCCCTCGATCTCGAGAGCGAGGCGAGCGGCTTTTGATTGGACGATAAAGCCGTCTGCCGCTTGCGTGATTTCGTTGCGGATGGTTCGCATCTGATCCATGTCGTGAGCGGGGAAGGGCACGAGGTTGTCGACCCAGACCACCATTTGGAAGCGGTGCCGCCACTTGGCTTTCACCGCTTGGTAGGCGTAAAGTCCCAGGCGCTCTTTGACGATCACGATATCGTAGTGCGTCAGCACTTTCTCGAGTCCTGGTAGGAAACTCGGGTTTTCATCGTGGTCCTTGAGGGCGATGCAGGTCAGATCCTGGAAGTAGCTATTCTGGGTGAGATAGCCACAGACCGACTCGGAACTGATCACCTGCACATCGTAGTTGTCTGTGATCAAGCGGAACTGATCGATCTCCTCCACGCTAGGCAAGCTGCCTAACACCAGGGCTATCTTTTTCCTCACCTCAACCATCGAACGCCTCCTCCGGCCGTGAAACTTGGGGGGACCTTTCACACAGTCTCTTGAAAGCCTGCAATATGTTGGACACCTGAGTGAAATTTATTGAGAGCTGTTCGGTGCTTGCGAATGCGTGCGAGTTGCTGATCGTACCGGTTTTTATGCAACTCCATCTTCGCTGCCAGCATGGCGTCGTTCTTCTGGATGGCTTGCCAGTGTCCTTGCCAACGGGCTTCAGCAAGGTATCCTGGGGACTGCTTTTCCAGTCGGTCATCCCAGGCTCGGAAGTTATGGAACGCTGCTCTGCGCTTGCGCATGAGCTCTTCGAAGGTCGCCCAATCCTCGTCCTCGAGGGCCTTCAAAGCTTCCTGGCCGCGCGCTTCGTAGACAGTGAGAATGCGCTCGAGATGCAGGAATTCCCGCTCCATGCCAGCTCCCTTGCCGTGCTTACCTTTATTGTACGAGAGGCTTTTCCAGCGTGTCAATGTAAGGGGGGATGCTTCGCCCGCTTGCTACCGGCCCCCCATCTGTGGCGGGAGTCGAGAGGAAGACGCGGTAACGAGGCTGTTCGCCTGCCTTAGATGCAGATTTTTTGACCACGATCAGACTGATTCTCTTACCCCGCAATACGAACATACCTGGAGCGTGTGCTTCTCCACGGGAGACAGAGCGTAGCTTAAGCAAGATCCGAGTCCATCCTGTCAAGCATTGGCTCTGAAACTCAACGATGATGAGCAGGTTTGCTGGGGATTTTCCTGTTGTCTTCGGAACTCACACACGCTGGCTTGATGGACCACCAATCCAGAGACGTCTCGTAGCTCGCTTGCGGGAAGCTCGTAGCCGTTGTGGGGCTTGGAGGGACGGGAGCTGCAAGGTTTACGCAGCAAAACATGATATTTTTCTCAATATTCCAAGCAGTTAAATCTTTTTAACCGAAGTTGTTTACATGATAGATTTTTCGTATTACAACGATTGCAGTTTGTAAGGTGATCTTTGGCATGTAGCCCCCCACTCGTTCCTCCTAGCCCATGAGGTCGAATTATGGATGCTTCTACGCTCGCTCATCTCAGCTCCTTTTTCTGGAGCGATGGCCTTAGTCTGGCCATGTTAGCCTTGCTTTTGAGTCTGGGAGGATCCGTCTGGATCTTTGCCCGTCGGCAACTCGCCGGTGATCCCCGTAAGGGGGAGTTGCTCGGATCGATCGTTGGACTCCTGTCCTCGGTCGTTCTGTTGATGATGTCCCGCCACCTCCTCCTGATCGGTATCAGCAGCCTTCTGCTGAGCTTTTGGCTGCTGCGTCTCTTTCGAAAAGCCCGCATGCCGGAACGCTTCCGCTTTATGCTGCGTCGAGCGACCCTATCGCTCTTGTTAGCTGACCTTCTCCTCTGGCTGGCTGGACTTGCGCTTGTGTTGAGCTACGACAGCTGGGATCTTGTGGCGATTACGGAGCAGCTCCGTCTCCCGGGAATGAACCATAATCTAGCGGTCATGATGGCCAGCTACGGTTTGGTCCTGAGCGTCGTGATCAAAACTGCGTTGTTTCCTTTTCACAACTGGCTCACCGTAACCCTCGCCACGCCCACTCCCTTGTCGGCCTTGCTGCACGCCGGGGTCATCAATGCGGGTGGCTATCTTCTGCTACGCTTTCGTGGATTGCTCGAAGCACAATGGGGTGCCCTGGCTCTTGCAGCCCTGATCGGTCTTGTCTCAGCTCTCCTCTTTGCCCTCAGGATGAACGTACAAAACGATGTAAAGAACAAACTTCTCGACTCGACGCGCGCTCAGATGGGCTTTATGATTCTTCAATGCGGCTTGACCGCCTGGGGTGCTGCGCTCTTCCACATCTTCAGTCACGCCATTTACAAAGCTTTCAGTTTCTTAAATGCCGGCGCTGTTTTTGAAGTAGCCCCTTACCCTCGGCCCGATCCTTCCGCTCCGGCACGAAGCAGTCGCCGCTGGCTCCTGACGCTCTCGTCGGCTGCCGGACTGGTGGTCTTTGCCCACTTCGTCCTCCATTTCCCCTTACTCGAGAAGACGGGCGGCCTTCTTTCCCTGCTGGCCATGGCAAACGTTCTCTGGCTAGCCCTGGAAAGACTCGAAGAGAGACAGGTCCGAGTCGCCTTCGAAGAAGCGATTATGTTGGGTCTTTGGTTCTTAGCCGCCGTTGTGTCACTCAAAGTCAATCAATTGCTGCAAAGCTTTGCTCCAGCATTTATCGGTGATGGATCAGAATATCTCCGACTGCTCGAGGTCTTAGCCTGTCTTGCTCTATTTGGTGTCATGCTCCTCCAAGCCACGCACGGACGTTGGCAGCACAAGTCTTGGGGTCAGGCTCTTTACGTAGGACTGATCTTACCTCCGCGCTGGGATCAACTCATCCGCTACGCAAAAAGCTTTTTCTCTCAGAAATCCCTAGCCTCGAACCAAGGAGACTCCTATGCTGCGTGAGCAGGAAAGCACCGAGAAGTCGAATCACTGGAGCCCCGTTATGCCCCACGCAGCTGCGCCGGTAGAGGCTTTGGACTGGTCCATAGCCTTCAGGCGAGCCGCTCGACGCCTGATCAAGGTATCGTCCCTCGAAACGTTTATTGCTCAGAACCCCTGGGCCGGCTTTGAAGACCAAGCCATGCGCGACGTCGATGGTGTGATGCAGAGCTTCGCTCAAGCAAGCGTGTGGATGCCTCTCAGCTTTTACCGCGAAGAGTGGCAGCGCGGACGTATTCAGCGGATCGATGTCACGGCTGTCTTGGCATCCGAGGAGCAAGCTGGGCGAACCGCTCTTGGACTAGAGGAATTCCTCGCCCAGACCGACGACACTGTGAGAACATCTCAAGGTCCTCATCTCTGGCCGCACCTGATCGGCCTTCTTCCGGGCGAAGAGCGGTTGCAACTTGAGCGCAACGTTCTGCGTTGGCTCCAAGCTTACTATGACGAGCATCATGCTGTTTGGATACCTCCCCGCGCCGATCGCCCCCTGTGGAGTAGCTGGAAGCATCTCATGCAGTGGGATTTCAGTTTAAGTCGCGAGCTTGGAGAGCACTTGCGGAAGGTCTGCATCGGCGCCCCTCAAGGAGCTGGCGCCGCTATTGCTTATTGCCTCCAGCAGCTCAAGGTACCGCCTTCCTCATGGGAAAGCTATCTCACCGGCCATCTTTACCGCTACCCGGGTTGGGCCGGCTATCTGCGCTATCGCGACGAAGAAGGCAGCTGGGTGAATCAAAATACCCCCTTGACAGGCGAGTTGGTCGATTTGCTTGCCATCCTTCTTGCCTACGAACTGGCACTCGTGGAGCATCTCAGCCGGAAAGCGGGTCGAGAGGTAAGCTGGTCGTCTTGGGCTCAGACCCCTGCAAAACCCACGAGTCAGGCGGATGTGCGCAGGCTTTGGCACCTTGCTTACGAACGAGCGTTCCAACGCTCCGTCTTGAATCAGGCTCCGCTGACCCAAGCCAAGACGGGGCGCGTCGCTGCGCAGGCTGTGTTCTGCATCGACGTCCGATCCGAAGCCTTACGACGCCGCTGGGAAGCAAAGGGGGCCTACCGAGGCTACGGGTTCGCAGGCTTCTTTGGAGTGCCTCTGGAGATTGTGTCCAGCGAAGCCCGTCCGAAAAAGGCCTTGTATCCGGCGATTGTGGTCCCACAGCAAACGATTCAATGGCAGGCTCGGTCGCAAACACCCAAAGTCTCCTTGCGTCACTCGACTCAAAAGATGCTCAAATACCTTCTTTGGAGCCGCATGCCTGCCGCCAGTGCCTTTGGCTTTATCGAACTCTTTGGTTACACCTACGGACTCGGATTTGTGCAGCGGTGGTTGCAGGCTTGGGGACTGGTCGCAAGCAAGGACGAGGAAGTCCGAGCGAAACCATCCGATCTGAAATCCAGTTGTCAAGCAGCGCCGGAAGCCCTGCGCCTCGGTGTCGCGAAAGCCGTCCTGAGTTGTCTTGGTGATCCAAGCCAACTGGCTCGTCTGGTCGCTCTGCTAGGCCATGGAGCGCAGGGAACCAATAATCCCTTCGCCAGTGCACTGCAATGCGGAGCGTGCGGCGGACATGCAGGCGGCATCAATGCTCGCCTGGCTAGTGCGATTCTAAATGACTCGACGGTCCGCAAACGACTTGCGGAAGAAGGTCTCCACATTCCCGACGATACCTGGTTCGTGGCAGGGGAACATCACACCACCGAACAAACGGTCGAACTCTATGACATAGAACAAGTCCCCGCAAGCCACCGAGATGAATGCCTGCAATTGCAGGCCGATTTTGCTCGCGCCTCGACCGAGCTGGAAAGGATCCAGAGCGACGGCGAAGATGTCCGACCTGCCATGGGTTCTCCTCGAAGACTGGCTCGCGATTGGTCTGCCCTGCGGCCCGAATGGGGACTCTCTGGGCATGCGTTGTTCGTGATTGGCTTCGATCGCGCCCAGCATCGGGCCTGGCCAGAATCCAGGTTTTTTCTGCATAGCTACGAGGCCGAGAGGGATGCTGATGGTGCCCAGTTGAAAAATATTTTAGCTGGCCCAGTCATGGTCGCTGCTGATATCAACCTGCATTACTATGGAGCCTCTCTTGCGGCGGTGAGTTCCGGTGATAAGATGCTCCATACCGTCACCGGACGGATGGGTGTCATCGAAGGACCATGGGGCGATCTCCGCTACGGACTGCCCCAGCAGTCGCTGACGTGGAATGGGAAACCTGTGCACGAGCCGCTCCGGCTGACAGTTGTGATCGATGCCGCACCGGCGACACTGGATGCCATTCTTAAGACTGAAGCGCGCTTGAAAAAGCTCATCGACGGTGAATGGCTGCAGCTGGTAGTCTGGGATGCAGCACGTCAAGGATACTATGCATGTCAGGGGGTAGGACGCTGGAGCGCGGTCACCCCTACATAGGAGGTGCCCACTGAACTCGGAACTGCTTGAGCGACTCGAAAGCCTTGCGGCACAGGCTCAAGGCTTCACGTCGGACTCCCGGCAAGTGGAAAGGGGTGGTATCTTTGTGGCTCTTCGGGGCCCCAAACTCGATGGCCACAGCTTTATACCCGAAATCCTTTCCCGGCGTCCCCTTGCCATCATTCTCGAAAAGGGCCGAGAGGCCCTGACCAAAGATGCTCCCGAAGTCCTAGCCATCGCCGTCACCGATACGGATGAAGCTCACCGCCTCCTGGCCGCGGCATTTCGTCGAAAGCTCGCAGGCCCGGTGGTCGCAATCGCTGGCAGCAATGGCAAGACTACAACCAAGTCCTGCCTTGCTCACCTCGTGACAGGGCAGTATCGCTACGTGGTCACCCAGGGCTCACAAAACGGTTGGCAAGGAATCCCCAAAACCTGGGAGCAAGTCCGCCCCGATAGCGAAGGCGCCATCCTGGAAATTGGCATCGACGCCCCCGGCTTCATGGAGCAGTATGCTCGACTCAACCGTCCCGACATCGCGATCGTCACCTCGATTGGGGAAGAGCATATGGCTCATTTCCAGGGTCTCCAGCAAATTTTTGAAGAAGAGACTCTGATCCTCCGTGACACTCTTGCCCGCGGTGGCTGGGGCATAGTCCCACGTGATGACGAATGGCTCTCGCAACTTCCCGATCACCCTCGCCTGCTGCGCGTGACGCCTGAAGACGGAGCCCGATGGGGCTGGACCCATCCCTATCCTCATCACCTGCAGAACGCGGCGATGGCGGTGGCAGCTGCCCGTCTGATTGGACTTCAACCCGAACAGATCCGTGAACGCTTGCAAAGCTTTGAATTGCCGGACGGTCGAGGCCAACTTTGGGCCTTGCGACCCGACCTTTGGATCATCGCCGACCACTACAATGCCAATCCCACTTCGATGCTCGCGAGCCTCGAATCAGCTGGGCCTTGGGCACAAAGCAAGGGACTGCCTTTGCATCTTGTCCTCGGTGATATGCTCGACCTTGGAGACCATAGTTCGGCTGCCCACGAGGACTTGGCCCATCGTCTTCCGAACCTTGCGGATGGCGAGATCACGCTGATAGGACCCGAGTTTTTTCAGGCAACCCAGGACCTCTCGACCCTTTCCCGCATCAAGCGCTATGCTCGCGCCGAAGAATTGCAGGTCTATAGGAAGCAACTTTTTCAGAAGGCCGGTGTCTACCTCGTGAAGGCTTCGCGCGGGATGCGGCTCGAACAATTTTTACCTCAACATCCCACGACAAAGGATCACTGATATGCAAGCCCCTACGAAAGGCCCGAAGGTCGGCCTCATCATGGGTTCCAAAAGCGACTGGGCTACCATGAAACATGCAGCAAGCCAGCTCGAACATTTCGGAATACCCTACGAAAAGCGAGTCGTCTCGGCCCATCGGACTCCATCCTTGCTCTATGACTATGCTCAAAGTGCTGCAGATCGGGGTCTCGAACTGATCATAGCAGGTGCAGGAGGGGCCGCTCACCTCCCCGGAATGGTCGCGGCTATGACCAGACTCCCAGTCATCGGTGTTCCTGTCGCCTCCAAGCATCTTCAGGGCCTGGACTCCCTCCTGTCGATCGTCCAGATGCCTGGCGGCATCCCCGTCGCGACCGTCGCGATTGGCGAGGCTGGGGCCAAAAATGCAGGCATACTCGCAGCGAGCTTCATCGCCGTGCACAATCAGGACGTTCGCGCTAAGCTCGAGTCGTTTCGGGCCGAGCAAACACGTAGTGTTCTGGAACAATCATTGGAGGATGGATCATGCGAATAGGCATTCTAGGTGGCGGACAGTTAGCTCGTATGCTAGCTCTAGCTGGTTATCCTCTAGGCTTCACATTTCGGTGTCTGGATCCGGCTGAAGATCCCTGTGCTGCAGACCTCATACCGCATATCCGTGGCAATTGGGACGATCCTGAGGCGCTACGAACGTTCGTCGATGGTGTCGATATGGTTACCTTTGAGACCGAGAACATTCCTCTGCAAGCTCTCGATTGTCTTGAATCATGGGGCGTGCCTTTTCACCCCGGACGTGAGGCTTTGCAAGTCACGCAGGATCGTCTTCTTGAAAAGACATATCTGCGTGACTGCGGATTTCAGACCGCTCCCTTTGCTTCTGTGTCCAGCCTCGACGAAGCTCGCCATGCAGCGGCTAGCATCCATTATCCTGTGATTTTGAAGACTCGGCGATTTGGCTATGATGGCAAAGGACAAAAAGTCGCTCGCAACTCGACTGAGCTCGAAGCCGGCTTCAATGCTCTCCAAGGGCAAGATCTCCTCTTGGAAGGTTACGTATCCTTTGAGGCCGAGGGCTCGCTCATCGCTGTGCGGGATAAGAAAGGGCACATTCAATTCTATCCTCTGATCCACAACGAACATCGAAAGGGCATATTGTATCGTTCCGAGCCATGGATAGCTGCTGGAACTCTGGAGCGTTCGGCGCGCGAGGCTATGAAGACGCTCATGGAAAAAATGGGATATGTCGGCACCATGACGCTCGAATTTTTTTCGAGTCATGGCCGCCTGATTGCCAATGAGCTGGCACCCCGCGTGCATAACTCGGGCCACTGGACCATCGATGCCGCTGTCACCTGTCAGTTCGAGAATCATCTCCGAGCGATCACCGGACTGCCTCTCGGCTCTGTAGCCTCACAGGCGAAGTATTGCATGTTGAATGTGATCGGGCAGATGCCTCCACGGAGTGAAGTGCTTAAGATTGCAGCTGCCCGACTGCATGACTATCATAAAGCTCCGGCTCCGGGTCGTAAACTGGGGCATATCACTCTGGTGTCGGACGATCAGCAGGAGATCGAGCAGGGATGGCAGGACATGCTGGCATTCTACCAACCCTGAAAAAGACAACTTGATAAGGGACCTTTTAGGTCCTCTTGTTCACCATGCAAGCTCTCAGCCACCACTATTAAAATTGGGGCGAGCCATTGATCCCGTGATCTTATAGTTGAGCTGCCCCTCGTTCCCACCCACAACGCTGAGAATGACCCCAAAGTTTTCCTTGAGAGAGCCTTCGAGCTTGAGATCGATCCCGAGATCGAGAAGGGAGTTTGAAATAGGATTCCGAAGGACTGATGAGCCTTTGAGATCGATCTTGAGTTCCTGGGTCTCAAACCCCGATTTGTTATCGATGGAAAGTTTGCCACCCTGTAGATTGGCTTTTATCAGGGCTTTCTTGAAGGTCTGACGCGCGACGACGAGGTTTGGGTTCGTCAGATCTAGCTGGGCTTTTTGCAGCTGCAGCTCGACACTACCGGTCGACTGGATGGGCTCGTCGACGGCGAGCTTCACCTTACTAGTCCCCGTCAAATTACCCTGAAAAACGATCTGGGTCAGCAGATCCTTGATCATATCGTTCGCCGTCTTCGAAGAACTATGTAGGAGGAGATTGATCAATCCCCCCAACTCAAAATCCTGAGCATCGAGCTCGATTGTGCCCGGCACCAAATTTCGATCCTTCAGCAGCTGCCAAATGCTCCAGGACGCCTGGGCGTCGAGCACGCCCTTATTCCGACTGACCAGTTCCACATTCACGGTCGCCTGACCGATAAAAAGGTGCAGAACAGAGAGGGTGACATCCGCGCTTTCGAGTTCTGCTTGGGCGGTCCCATCAGGCGTGGAAGCCCGGATGCCCACGGCGTCGATGCCCACCAGGAAGGAAGGGCCCAACTCTTTCACCCGCACGGTAAATCCCGTAGCCTGAGACACTTCCGAGATGACCGCTTCTTTCAATACACCGTAGGGAAAGGTGACGAGGAAAAACACGATGAACCCAACGATGAAGAGAAGAATGTACCAGACGACGTTGAACAATCGCGATCGTGTCGATGTTTCGGCTTCTTCGAGCAGCTCTACCACCTTTCAACCTCCCCCGACCTTGTAGCCCATGACCTTGGCGCTGGTTTCAAAGAACAGCCGATCCCCATAGCGAGTCCGAACCTGCAGACTATGAATATTGAGGTTCGAATTGCCTTTCTCCACCTCCTCGATAAACTTGAGAAGACGCGGTAAAGACACTTTAGGTAGCTTGAACTCGACCGAAACATAACGGAAATCTTGCGAAAGGGGGCTCTCGGCTGGGATCTCCGTATCCTGCGAGCGAAGATCAGCGATGGCCACGCCCACCTGGTTGGCTTTGCTTTCAAAAAATGGCTTCGGCTTAAAGTCGGCAGCACTGCGACTGACCATCGACTTAAGTTCCTGATAGCGACGCAGTTCCTGATCGTAGGTAGCGGTCTGGGTGCGCACTTCCTGGAGAGCATCGAAGCTTGCGTTCAACTCATCCTCAAGGGCATTGATCCGGGTGAAGTAGATTCCAAAGGCTCCGAAGAGGAAGACAAGGAGCATGCCGGCTATCCCTGCAAGAACTCCGGTCTGATGCTGCGGCGACAGCTTATAAAAGCTGTCCATAAGAAAATCGATGCGCTCATTGTTAGCACCGAATAGACTGCGTCTAACCTGATCGACCACTCGGGCCACCAGGGACTGGATTTGATCGCGAATATTCTGCAGTGCGCTCATAGTTCTACTGCCTCGCTTTTGGGATGCACATAATCGGCTTGAATCGTGAACTCGATGATCTTACCATCAGACCCTGGCTTCGAACCCGAGTTCTTCTCTTCGACCTTACGTAGCGAGTCGGTCTTGCCCAAAGCTTCAAGAATGGCAGCCTGTGATGCAAAGTTATCGGTCTCGGCTCGAATGGTCAACTTGCCTTGACCGGGCTGGGTGGTACGAAAGTCAAACTCGGTCACGTCGAGCTTCACCTCTTTCGGTAAGGCCTCGCTGATCTCCTTCATAACCCTAAGGGCGCCGCTCTCATTGGTCGCCAAGGTAAATTCTGCGATCGCTGCGCGCTTCTCTTTAATGCCTTGTTTCAACTGCTTTTCAGCATCACTGCGGATCTTCTTGAACGTCAGATTTTTATCCGCAAACTTTCGCTTTTGATCAGGAAAGACACTGGTGAACTCCTGGACATACTGCTGCTTCACCTTCTCGATCTGTTGGTTGTAAAAATAGTATTTCACAACGTAGGTAATCATAAGCAGGACAAGCACCAAAGAGATCACCTTAAAGGATTTGGCAACTCCCCGCATGATACTTTCGTAGTTCTGGACGTAAGCAAATTCACCACGCCGCAGGTTGATTTGCGAATGCTTTTTGAGATTGGTCACAGCGCGAAGGCCAATCGCCAGACTCTGCGGGAGTATCTCCTCTTTGCCTGCCAAAGAGCCGCTGATAGTCACGTTAGTCTCGGCGAGGCTAAACTTCTCAACCCGCATTTCAAGCTGCTCACTGAGGAATAGCTCGAAATCCATGAGCCTCGATGTCCCGCCAGAGATAATCACGCGACCGATAGGTTCTTTATCCCAAGTTTTGAAGGCGTAAAAGGTCCGTCCGAGTTCCTTGACGATCGCATTGGTCGCCATGGTGATAGCTTCCGCGACGCGCCTGTCAAAGGTACTCAATTCGCTACCGTCATAGCCTCCATGAAGCACCCGACTCACGGCATGCTTGGCTCTTTGGGCCTCATGGAAGGAACATTCGATGTCACGCGCCAGGAAGTCGGTGATATAGCGACCCCCGAGGTTGATCGAACGGAACATGCGGAGGACACCGCCTTTGATGATACATACGGAGGTCTTTTCGTTGCCAATATCGACCAGCGCGTAGCACTCTTCTTCAGGGATCGTGAAGGTTGGACAGAGGTTGTAGAAAGCCAAACTATCGACATCCACCAATTTCGGATCGATATTCACGCGGCTGAGAAGATCCAAGAAATTGCGTAGAAATGCCTTTCGTGTCATGACCGCTAAGGCCATGGTTTTGCCTTTTGCAGTGCCCAGGATCTGATGGTCGACGATCATGTCATCCATGTTGAAGGGAACGTACTCCTCAAGTTCGATAGCGATCGACGAGGCGATTTTGCGGGGATCGTTGAAGCTGAACGGGATCACTCGCGAGGAAATAAATTGTCCAGGCATAGCCGTCAGGATTCGGTCTGCCGTCAGATTATGCTCCTGAAAGAGCTGCTCCATGCAGATCGGCACGATCGCATCGAGCGGTACACCTTCGAGGTTGGGGATGACCGTCTCGTAAAAGTTGACGACCTCGTAGGATTTGAATGTATTGATGATCTCGATCGCCTTGATCGAGTAACTACCGATGTCGAGTCCTATCACTTTCTGCATAACTGCGCTTCCGTCCTAGTCACCAGCTTGTGACTGGTTTTTCGAGCTTTTTGCTCCGCCTCCCAAAACGCCCGCCCGGGCAGCGCTGGGGCCCCTCTTCTATTCTATAACATTTTCCAGTAAAGGTACTTGTAAGCTGCCTTCTGTTGATTCCGCATATCACCTTGCCCCTCGGGCAGCCCACGTTCCATGACGAACTCGAGGACCTTTTTTTGCTCACCAGCCGTACCCTCGACTCGCACCCTGTAGAGATCGGAGCGGTAGGTGAAGGCGTCCAGGATATTGGTGGTCTCGGAGGGCTCGGCGCAAAACTTATCCTGCAGCGCTGATTTCACAGCTTCCCGGGACCCTGCTGCCCCTTGCTCCGTTCGCTCCTGCAGATAGAGTGCGGATTTTTCCGCACAATCATTAGTAGATTTGGGAAAGAGACAACCCAAAAGTTCGCGTGAAGCCGAGTTGAAGTTCAGAACCACCCGATTGTCCGTCCCCTTGGCGATCCCGGAGGGAATGGGATGAACCGTCAGATAAGGACTGAAGATGGTGTGCATGTCGACATCCCAGCTCTCGACCATGCGGAGCTCATCGAGGGTGTCAAGCGGGGCATTTTTGGGTTGTGTCCGCGGTCTTCGTTCCGTGTAGACTTCATTCTCACTGCCCTTACCCGTGCTCTCGGAAGGCGACTGATTGAGGTCGATCCAATCTTCGATAAAGCCGATGACTTCTTCCGGGTTGACCTTCTTTCTATCAAAAAAATCTTTTTCCGCCGGACACGTGAAGAGCTTGCGCAGGAGCTCCTTGCACTCCTCACGAGGCTTGAGATTGACATTGCCGCAATAGTTAACGTTAATCCGTGAGGTTTCGTCCGTGATGATCATCGAAAACTGCCCTTCAAAGAGCTTGAGTTGGTCCAAGACCCCACTGTCGTTCACCTTACTGAGATCGAACGTCTCTTGCATTTGCCCGAGGAGCTCCACAGTCTCACCACCAATCGGTATGCCATTGAGTTGCGCCCAAAGGTCCCCAGGACCATCGGAGACCTGGGCGTTGGCCCCTCCGAGTTCAGCCATCGTCAAATCAATTGCCAGATCGACGTTCAAAAGGAAAGTCGCGAGATTGGCTCCCGACTTAGCGATGTATTCCGCCTTCAGGTTATCACGATTGGCAACGGCTATCTGTGACTCGACGACGGCATTGAGCTGCATATCGGCCATGAAGAGAGTCATCACGGTGATCATGAACAGGGCGATGATGATAGCGACGCCTTTTTTACGTGGATCGGGTGACGATGGACCGGAATCGTCATCACCGATGGGGAAACCGAGATAGGTTTTTGGTTTGAAGGGCATGACGGTCCTCAGCTCAGTAGTAGTTCGCCGACTTAGGAGCATCCCGAGGCTCTCGATTTTGGATCGAGCGCTGAACAAAAATGACTGTTTTCAAAGTCTGCGTCGGTCCGTTTTCATCGAAGGCTACACTCTCATCCTCAGGCTCGTTGGCATAGGCTTCAATCTCCACGCGTACCATGCGTGGAAGCATGTTGCGCCAGTCGCTTTTGTTTGAATTCCACTCCTCGCGCCAGTCCTCGCCGTTCCAAGCCCAGATCTTCAACGATTTCACATTGCGTGCAAGAATCTGTTCCGGGAGTTCTTCCTCAAGATTGGTGGGGATGACCCTGGTATCGCCGCGGTAGAGGTTCGGACGTCCCGTGCTATTGTCCTTCTCGACTTTGTAACTCACAAAAGTTTGGTCGCTTTCACGACTGTTGGCCGTGATCGGCTTGTGACTTTGCGTCGTCAAGCGCAGCTCGCTGCTTCCCCCACTTTGTCGAAAGGTGAAGATCGATTTTGTAGCACGTTCGACATAGTTCAATTCCTGCCGCTGAGAATCGAGAATAAAAGCGTGCTGAATATCATCGCTGAGTCGCTGCATCGCCAGCATCAGACGATGATTGACCTTAGCCTTCTGTGACATCTCAAAACGGACGTCGATCCCGTTGCGAATCACACTCGAAGCTGCCATCGTCATGAGCAGGAGAAGAATGACAGAGAAAATGATTTCCAGCAGAGTCATACCGCTTTCGGAGGAGATAACCTGGACTGGATGGCGCACGAGCGGGAATCGTCCAGCATCTTCTCCTGCTGAAATCTGTTTCGTCTGTGTATCGTTCACCTGCTTCATGCCATCCAGCCTAAGTGTGGGGACCCTATTCAATCGATCGGCGGTGGAACCTCATCCTGCGGTGGATCCGTAGGCGGAGTTGTAATACCGGGTGGCGGAGCCGTGCTGGGTGGCGGAGCCGTGCTGGGTGGTGGAGGCGTACCGGGTTGTGGAGGCGTGGGCGGTGGAGGATTCCCACCTTGACCCACAGCCTTATTTCTCACACCATCCCAAATTCCACGCTTCGTCAGCAGATACTCATCCAGCTTCTTCTGATTCGTCAGCAGATAGGTAAGCTCGACGCTACTGCGTCGAGCGCCCTCTGGCCAGGAAACGCTGACGGATGCGATCTTGAGGATTTGCCCTTCGAAAATTTGATTGATCGCCCCATCAAGACCAGGCACGCTTGCCATAGGATTATTTTCTTGCTTTTCTTTCCAATCTTCTTGTTCCTCTTCACCTTCCGGCTTCGGACCACCGCCCATGAGCAGATCGAAGAGTGGCAGCTTCCATTCCTTGATTTCGATGGTGTAGAGGTAATCGGACTCCGCCTCGTTTTCACCCTTGAAGGGCTGATCACGGATACTGGTCACTGTTTCCAGCTCTTTGAAGTCCAGGACGTGCCAGTAGTACTCCACTTGAGACATCAAACGTTTGGCCAGCCATGAGGCCTCTGTCGACCTTTGGCTGTAATCGATAATACCGAAAATATTGCCCTGCCCCCCAACCATCTGCAGTGCCACAGCCGTGAGCATGCCCACGGCAATGATCACTTCGATCAGCGTGAAGCTGTGCTCGCTCGCTTTTTTTTCAACGTTTCGCTTCTTCATCGAGAACGTTCACTTCCTTGAAACCGGTTTCTGCCACAGCCATGCCCTCGTAAGGCAGAGTGACAATCGTATAGGTTAACTCATCGAGCCGATTCCGATCCTCAAGGTCGGCTGGAGCAAGGTGAATCACAGCACGCTCCATGTACCCATGCGGAAAAAAGTAAATATGGGCATACGCTTGATCGCCCAACTCCTCCAACGTTTGCAGACGGACGTGGTGCTCTGCCTGAAGACTTCGGATCACGAAGCTTGGCCCGAGTGAACGTCGCTTCCACTCGGCGTCTTCCACGGCTTTCCATTCAGCCGGCTTTAATCGACTTTTGGCAGCCAGCAAAGGTGAGGTTTGCGAAATCACCTTCTCATTTTCACTGTCTTCCACTTCCTTGCCTGCGAGTTGCAGGTACTGTTCAAACTCCTCATCGAAGACAGCCGCTCTCTCCTTAATCTCCTCCGGAGTTGGGTCGCGATCGAGTCGCACCTCCCCCAAGAGAATATCCTCACGATCGGTTGACTCGAGCCAATACTCCCCGGACTTGAACTCAAAGACCAAACGATAGTTTTTACGCGTAAGCACTGCCATGTCGTAGGCAGACCGGATATCACCCAGAAGTGCATTGATCTTCTGCGAGGCTTCGGTACCGGGAACAAAATTGAAGTTGGGTACCGCCAGGATCATGACCAGCCCCATGACTGAAATCACCATCAGCAGTTCAATGATAGTGAATCCGGCCTCGATCCGCATACGCTGCCATGCAGCCAGGCGGTTACCCTTGCGTCGAGGCTTTGGAACCAAATGGGTCATAGGACAAAACCTTGCTTTCTCGGATACCCTTGGACGGATCAGAATGGACGAAAGAATGGGTTCCTAACGTTATCAGTTCGACGTCGCGACCCAGCAGGCGCAGCTTCCGGAGCTCGTCATCCCGAGCGAATCCACTGCGGCCTACGGGAAGGCAGCGACCTCTTCACATCACAGCGGGTCGACCTCATCCCTTCTTGCTTCGACTCGACAAAGCCAAAACATCTGGAAAGCCAACCCGCATGCTGTGTTTCGCGTGCTGAGCACCAGCTGTCGTACCGCTCAGCCATGGTTCGATCACTCGGCTGGAGCTGTACCTCCGCCTGATTTGTCTTCTGGGTACGTGATGTCGTCATCTCCTGCACCGATCTGACCATCGGGACCGCCGGAGATGATTTTGAAGCTCCGAGCACCCGAGGCCTCGTAACCAAAAGGAACATCCCAGGGATCATTCAGCTTCTCAGCCTCAGAGTAAGGTCCTCGCCAGTTCTTAGCTCCCGCTGGAGCCGTGACAAGAGCCTGAAGCCCTTCTTCCGTCGTTGGGTAGCGGTTATTGTGCATTTTGTAGAGACGCAGACCACTCTCGAGTTGCCCCATAGCGACCTTCGCCAAGTCAACCTTGGCATCGTCTCCCCTCTCAATCAGGGTCGTCATGATGATACCCATCAAGGTCCCGATCAAACCAATGACAATCAGGATTTCAATGATGGTCATACCCTTTTCACGATCTTCACGTCGTGCGAAAGGACGGGAAGCCAGGTTCATCCAACGCTTCAATGACATGTCTATTTCCTCCAAGGTCTGTTATCATTCGGCCCAGCCAGGTGGCCCCCGGCCTCTTCCATTGACAAGAACAATCGGCTCTGTACCTTAACACTTCTGCCACGATGACCCAAGAGTGAGCTCACCAACAAGCTTCAGCGAACGTTCTTCATGATGTCCATCATAGGGGTAATCATCGCCGCAATGACTGTGATGGCGATCACCATCAGAAAGAACATCATGACAGGTTCGATCAGCGAGATCATCTTCTGAATCTTGCGCTCCACCTCAGCATCGTAAGCTTTGGCGACATGCGCAAGCATGGTCACCAGCTCGCCCGTTCGTTCCCCTGTCGCAATCATATGCGTCACCAGTCCCGGGAAAACACCGCTCTTGGAAATGCAGGACGCGAGACTATTCCCCTCCTGCACTTCAATCTTCGCCTGTTCGAGCACATCGGTCAAAACCATATTATTCACAACGTTTTTGGTGATGTCGAGGGCTGGAATGATCGGCACACCCGATGACAGAAGCGTCGAGAGAGTCTTCGTGAACCGTGAGACCGCCAGCATCATAAAAACGGGACCGATAACCGGAGCCGAGATCAGAAACTTATCAAACTTCCTCCGCCCCTTCTCCGAAGCCAACCAGCGCTGGGATAGGTAAACGACCAGAACAATCGTCACCAAGGGCACGTACCAATAATTCTGGAGGAACAGTGAGAACGACATGAGAGCCTGGGTGTACCAGGGTATCGTCACCTTTAAACTCGTAAAGACCTTAGCTAATTTTGGAACGATGAAGACCAGTAGGAAGCCCACGACTCCCAGTGATGCGAAGATCATGATCGAAGGATAGGTCATCGCTTGCGTGATCTTGCCACGAGTTGTCACCTGGTACTCGGTAAACTCAGCCAGACGCTCCAAGACAGTCGAGAGTGTTCCGGAGGATTCTCCGGCCCGTACCATATTAACAAAAAGCCGGTTGAAGACATTCGGATAGGCCGAGGCTGATTCGGCCAGGGACTTTCCCTCGGACACAGAGTCCTTGAGGGCCGCAAGGGTCTTGCGCAAGGTGTCGTTGTCGACCTGCTGCACAAGCGCCTTGAGTGTCTCATCAAGCGGTACGTAGGCACCCTGCAAAGTAGCAAACTGGCGGATCATGACGGCCATCTCATCGAGCGAAACCCGCGAGTTGAAGAGACTCAGGGAGCTTTTACCTTTGTTATCGCTCGCTTTCTCTTCTTTGATTTCAGCAACGATAATCTTCTGACGCTGCCGCAGCGTTTGTCGCGCGGTGCGCTCCGAATCGGCATCGATGCGCCCTTTGACGTTCGCTCCAGTGGCAGCCTCGTAGCCCTTGTACGAATAAATGGGCATTTTAACCCTTCTCCACTACGCCACCCATCTCAATGTCGAGCTCATCGGTCTGGGTCTTCCGAATCGCCTCGTCAACGGAGGTCTCTCCCGAAAGCACCTTGTGAATCGCTGCATCGCGAAGGGTAACCATGCCTTTTTCTACCGCCTTCTTTTTGATCGTCTTGGCATCCTGCGTGACGAGGATCAAATTGCGAATCTCCTCGTCAAATACCATGAGCTCGTAAACCCCGACACGTCCATGGTAGCCAATACCGAAACAGCGTTCGCAACCGGCTCCGGCACGGTAGATCTGTCGTCCCTTGATTTCACTCCGTGTCGCATCGATCAAGCCCAACTCAGCATCGCTGGGCACATAGGCCTCTCGACAATGCAAACAGAGTTTCCGCAAGAGGCGTGTCGCCACAATTCCCAGCACAGCAGAAGACAACTGAAATGGCTGAACGCCGAAGTCCAAGAAACGCGTGACCGTCGAGGCCGTGTCATTGGTGTGGAGGGTCGATAGAACCAAGTGACCTGTGATCGAGGCCTGCACCGCGATTCTCGCAGTTTCTGCATCCCGAATCTCACCGATCATGATCACATCGGGGTCTTGTCGAAGAATAGCCCTCAAACCACTCGCAAAGCTCATTCCGATCTTATCTTTAACCTCGATCTGTCCCACACCCGAGATCTGGTACTCGACTGGATCTTCGATGGTTAGAATATTGATGTCGCTGGTATTGATATGCATGAGACAGGCATAGAGCAAAGTCGATTTACCGGACCCTGTGGGACCTGTCACGAGGACAATCCCGTGCTTTTGCTCGATCAAAGAACCGAGCGCTTCGTAGGTGCGTTTCTCGAGACCCATTTGATCGAGTCGCTTCCCGCCGGCCGACTTATCCAAAAGGCGCATAACGATCCGTTCGCCAAAGGCCACAGGCACCACCGAGAGACGGACATCGATGTCTTTGCCGGCAACTTTGATCGAGATTCGACCATCCTGCGGGACTCGCTTTTCGGCGATGTCCAATTTCCCGATCACCTTGATGCGAGAGGCTAGCGAACCACCATGACGCTTTGGAATCTGAGTCTTATCCTGCAGCATGCCGTCGATGCGGAAGCGCACGAGAACCTCGTTTTCGAGTGGCTCGATATGGATATCCGAGGCCCGCTCTTTAACCGCCCGCGCCAGTAGACTGTTGACGAGACGAATCATCGGCTTTTCATCATCCGAAGATTCAAGAAGGTCACGCGTTTCTTCGAGTTCCTCGTCCCCGACATCCCCGACATTCAACTCGTCGAGTACCTTTTGGGACGCATCATTCGCCCGCTCGAAGACACGGTTGATCGCGTTTTCGATGACCGACGGAGGACTCACAATCATGTTGATATTGGTCGAAAGAATCAGCCGAAGATCATCGAGCGGATGGATGTTCAGAGGATCGGCCACGACCACCGTGACATTGAAGTCATCGCGTGCTATCGGCAGAATCTTGTTATCACGACAGAACTGTATGGGAATATTATCGACCAGTGACGGGTCGATATCATTCAGGGGCAAACGATCATAGTATGGCAGGTCAAGCTGAATGGCCAGGGCCCGCAGCATGTCCTCCTCAGTCACAAAATTATTGGCGACCAGAACTTCGCCAAGCTTTTTGTTATGTCCATCCTCGTTCTGTGCCCGCAAAGCTTCTTGGAGCTGCTTCTCTGAGATCGCCTTGGATTCGACGAGGATCTGACCCAGGGTCTTGTGCTGCAAACTGCGGTAGTCTACGGAAGGCAAACGGGTCCACCTTGGGGCTGCTCTCGTGCTTTCCTCGATTTTTTTCGCTTCTTTATCGACCGTTTCGGCCATAGCTCCTTCACCTCTGCTTCAGGTCCTCTTCAGTGATCACCAGAATGCGACCGAACTCGGCCTCACATCGGCTCGATAGGCTCGGGAATGTCCATCGGCTCGGGTGGAGGCGGAGGCGGAGGAGGTGGCGGCATGCCTGCATCACCGCCGTCCATCGGTACCGAACCGCCGATCGGCTCGTCAAAACCCTCAGGAGTCATCGGCACCGTAGCCGGCTCGTCCGAACGAACTTCCCCGTCGGTGCCGCTCGCAGGAAGTTTGCCACCCGGATTGGGAGTTCGCATCCCGCGATCTTCCTTCATCTGCCGCCGAATCGCTTCGAGTTCTTGTTCTTCGAGAGCATCCATTTCGTCAGGCTTATACTTGCCCGCCTCTGGAGGCGGTAAATCTTTAAAGAACTCATCGTCTTCGTCGGATCCAAAAGCTTCCACCATCAACTTATCACGTTCCGCCACTTTCTTGTCATAGATCGCAGCCAGATCGTTAGCACCGTAAACGACGTGGGGAGTAAGGAAGATCATGAGACTGGTATTGACCTTGGAGATCTGCGTATTTCGGAACAGCCATCCCAGGATGGGGATATCTCCCAGCAGCGGAATCTTTTGGAAAACCTCGTTTTCACGGCGTTTCACCAAGCCCGACACAACTGCCGTCTGCCCACTCTTGACGGTGACCAACTGGTTGGTCTGGCGTTTATTGATCCGGGGCACACCTTGATTGGGATCGAAAGAACCCTCGTTCGCTTCGATATCAAGTTTCATCGTGATGTAACTACCGGTGTGGCTGATGTTGGGTTTGATCTCGAGACTCAGATCGGCAGGTTCTTTTTCTACTTTTTCGATCGCACCCTGACCGATGGCAGCTGACTGGACTGCCGTCTTGTAGAAGATCGTATCGCCTACCACAATCTTAGCGGATTCGTTGTTCGAGGTTAGCAAGTGCGGGGAAGACAGTACTCGTGTGTTCCCGTCCGCCTTCAGCATCGTGATCAGACCTGCGGGTGTAACATCACCAATTCCCGGAATATTGACCGGTTTTCCAGCTAGGACCCCGATGGTAAAGTCCTGACCCAGTGCGTTGGCGATCTCCAGTTTGTTTTGATCACTGACACCAGTCTGGGTGCTGGCATTCGCCGAGCCGACGATAAGGGGGGCCACGCCTCGTCCCTGCCAGCCATAAGCTTGGGTTGTGCTACCCGACTTACTACCGAGCAGCAACGATGTCCCAAAGTTGAAATTATTGGCAAGATTCACATCGAGGATATCAGCTTCTACGTAGACCTGCGGACGCCGGCGATCCAGCTTCCGGATGATATTGTTGATAGCTTCGTAGGCGGCGCGCGATCCGGTAATCAACAGCGAGTTCGTGCTTTCATCTGCGGTGATTTTAACGTTATCACCGAGTTCGGCCACAGCCGCCGGATCGTTGCTGTTGCTGTTGCCTCGCAGGCCATTAGGATTATTCTGTCCGATGGTGCGAACGGGTGATGAGGGGCTTAGGCGCCGTGAAGCGGCTGAATTCCCTTGGGCCAAAGCCGAGAGGGTCGAAGCAATTTTCTTCGCGTCCGCATAATCTAGGAAACGAACTCGAATGGCAGCCTGATTTGCGGGATCATCGACCGGAAAATCAAATTTCTTCACGAGATCCTTGACGTCCTGGATGGTTCGGGGAGGACCAAAGATCACGACCGAATTCGAGCGTTCATCGACCGTCACACGGAACGCAGCACTCCCGGTCCGTCCCACCGTACCCCGGCGGCTAGCTTCGGACGCCTGTAGGATCTCCTGCACCCGAGTCGCAATCGACTTGGCATCGCCGTACTTGATCGGAACAAGCGCCACTTTCGGCTGCTGTCCGGCTACGTCCAAGAGCTCGATTATCTGCAGAATGCGCCGAACTTTGTAGCCCGTGTCGCTGATGATGAGCGTGTTGGTCGGTCCGTATGGGATGATGGAATTGGTCGATACCAGCTGCGATAGCGTCTGCTGCACCTGCTTGGCGTCGATGTACCGCAGCGGTACGATCTGGGTAATCAGCTTGTCGGTACGTGGAGCCCAAGATGTCCCCTGGTAGATGTGAAGGTTGCCTTTCAGCGCATTCGTGGTCGGCATGATCTTGATCACCTTACCCGTCTCCACCGTCGTGTAACCGGCGACGTTCAGGGCGGAGAGGAAGGCCTGGTAAGCCTCCTCCTTTGTGACTTTCTTAGGCGAAATCATTTGGATTTTGCCCTGTACACCTTTGCCGATGATCACGTTCTTCCCGGTCCAGATCGCGACCGCACGAATGATGTCTTTGATCTCGGTCGGCTCGGGAAAGTCGATACTCACCAGCTCCTGGCCACCGGGGATGTTTTCGGCTCCGGGATTGTCCGGCCGTTTATTCCCGTCGCCGAGGCCGGCCCCACCCAACCGTGGACCATCACTCGGTCCTTCCGGTTCATCAGGCATCGACTCCTCGGGCATCGGAGGTGGATTGTCATCCTGAGCCAGAACGGGGCTGACAGTGGCCCAGCTCAGCACGATGGCAGTGGAAAAGTTGCGAAAGCGTCTCACTCGACTTCCCCCTAGTGTGAAGCAGGTGGTCCCTTGGTCCTGGGGAACCTAGCGCCCCTGCTACTTTATTTCAATGCTCAGATTGCAGGGTGACTTTCCGCCCTTCAAAAATTCAACGCGGATGGCTTTGTCACTCTGCAGTGCTTCATAGACCGCAAAGCCTTTTTCAGGCTGTGCCATGCTTGTCCCATTAACCGCCGTAATCACATCGCCCGAATTCAAATTCGCGCGCGACCAAAGCGATCCCCCTCGCACCCCGATCAGCTTGAAGCCCACCATCGCGTTGTCGCGATGATAAGGGACAAGACGACCTGTTTCGAGGATTTTACTAAAACCTGGACCCAGCGAATCTTCCACGTAGCTGGTTTCCAGAGCAACGGTGCCCGATGGACAGTCTGCCCCTCCACCCTCGGAGCCAGAATCACTGCCTACACTCGGAGCTGGAGACGCGGCGGGCAAGCTGATGCCGGGATCGGACTTGTTCGCGCTCAGGAGCGAGTTTATCTCCAGGCACTCCTTCACCCCGTTGTTATTGAGGACCACCCGCCCTTCCTCGACGGCGTGGATCTGCGCTTGCTCTTGGCCGATAATGCGGTCGCCCGCGCGGTAGATATCAGCTATAGTATAACCTTTTTCCAAGATGGTCGCGAGAGAGCTCTCTGGGTCGCCTGTGAGGATAATACCCAAAAGCTCCACATTCACTGTCGGTTTCTGACACTTGTCATTCGGGTTGAAGGCCGTACCTGCGCTCCCGTCGGGACTTGGATCAGGCTCGTCCGGCAAAGCTCCAGCGGAATTAAATACGTTACGTCCCAGAATCACTTTCCGAACATCTCGATAGTTCGTTTCCTTACCAACCCGCGGTCGTTCGACTTCCTGCTTCGACTTGAATCGATGTTTCATGGCTGTGTTCGAAATCAGAGTGAGCGAGACCGAGGAAGCGACCGATCCCAGGATATAGGCCGCGAATAAAATGATAATGCTGCGACCGGTCGCAGTCAGGACCTGCCGGCTCAACTCCTCGTTGGAGCGCCAGTATCCTAGGACTTTTTCCCTGAGTGCCAGAATCTGCATTCTCGCTTCCCTATTGGACCTGAATGCCCAAGTTCGTCGTCTGTCCATTGCGATTGAGTCGGACTTCGATCTCTTTCTCATTGCGCAACTGGTTCAGCAGACGAATAGCTCCCGCGGCGTCCCGCAGCGGAATTCCATTGATTTCTTCGATCACATCACCGTTCTGAAAGCCGGCCTTTTCATAGACGGAGTTCTCCCGAATACGCGTCAAGCGAAAGCCTTTCAGCTCCCCACCCACGAGGTTCGGTTCAGCCTTAGCATCTTGGAGCACTTTCGTGAGTTGATCCGGTGACAAAAGATTCCGCTTGAATTCTTCTGTCAGCTTGATAGCCGTCCCCTTACGCTCGAAGCCATCCTCCTTGTAGGCATCCGGAGGGAGGCGTGAGGCCAGTCGATCCAAAGTAGGAGCCCCGGACCCAGACGAAGGCTTCTGACCTTTGCGTCGGGCGGTCGGTACCTCGAACTTAGCCAACTCGAGGAACTCCCGACCTGCATTGCGCTCGATTATGACTCGATCGTCGTAAACCTCGATGAGCTTAGCCCCCTCAAGGACGATTTCCCCAACCATGTAACTGTTGGTTTTTCGCTTCTCAGTATTCTCGATCATGGCGAGGCCGTTGTAAGGGTCTCCAGCAAAAATCAGCCCGACAAGCTTGAGGGGAAGATCGCTCCTCACCAGACGATCGGAGGGCTTTTGCCCTGGCCTCGCACCACCGTCCATGGCATCACCGACCTTACCTTCACTGTTGAAAATATTGCGGCCGAGAATCACATCAATGTCTGCCTTCGTGAGCTTCTTGCGTTCGCTCTTCAGGGACTCACTCACCATGCGAGCCTTGCCGCTCCGCGAACTCTTCCCGACGGGCAGCAGAGCGAGCGAGCAGTAGAGAGAGAGCCCGCTGGCTAGGATGAAACTGGTAGCCAGAAGGCCCAGGATCCACGATGGCGAGAAGCGCTGCGCGAAGCGAATGACGCGCAGCAACTGCTTCCGATCGATGCTAGTAAGAACCCTTTGCATAGTCTGCCTAAAGTTGGGAGCCGGTGGCGCCCACGACTCGAGTGTGCATCCTAGCAGGAGCAAGATGAGTGCCCCATAAGGACGCGATCAACTCTCGACGAGGATACGCAGGCTCTTTCCTAACGCATCTTTCGGCAACTCGCCTAGCCCTGCATGAGGATTTTTTTTCGAGCCGCCCTTGGTCGGGTGCGGAAAAGGAAGCCAAACTCACGCATTTTGAGCCACTTGCTGGCTCACCAGTAGGCTCTTGATGAACTGCGCGCAGGTACCCGCGGTGGCGAAGCTGATGGTGACGGCATAATCCGCCTGCTGGTATCTCGGCATGCGACGGGCGTCTAGACTCACCAACTGCTCTTCGACATAGGCTCGCCGGGCCTCGCGATCGGTGATGTCCAACGCGGGAGCCAGCAAAGGTCGTTTTCTGAGATCTTCTGGGTTCTGTAGCAGCCGGTAGATCACTTCCGACCGCGGTGTGGCCAACCAAATCGCCGGACCAAGCTGACGCAAACGCTCCCAGTTTTCATCCCGTTCGAGCGCTCCGCCACCCGGGATGATGACATGATTCAGAATGTTGCCGATGGCCTCCAAAGCCTGGCTCTCCTTGTCGCGGAAGGCTTCGACACCATCCTCTTTGAAAATCGAGTCGATCGAACGACCCTCCTTGGCTTCGATCCACTCATCGAGATCCAGCACTCCGAAGCCAATGAGCTTCGCCAATTGGTAGGCTACTGTAGTTTTACCACTCGCCGTGCCGCCGATGATCACCAGATTGGGGAAAAGTTTACGATTCAGGGCCGGATGATCTGAGCTAGTTTTCAAGGTCATCTATCCAGTCGAGGAGAGCGGGAGGCGGTCGTCTCTCAGCTGATCGAGGCCAGCTGCCACCCGGGATTTAAATGTACTTTTGTTCTCACAAGCACTAATAATTGCAAGAACTTCGTCAGCAACGTTCTAACATTCAGCCGGCAGAGAGGTGAAGTGAAAATATGCATCTAACCATATCACAGCGCGACACAGCACAGATCTGGCGCATTGAACGTCCCGACCGCCTGAATGCCCTTGGCCCCACCCTCGGCCAGGAGTTGTTGGACGCTCTCAAGCACCTTCAAGACCAACTGGCACGCTGGGCTGCCGATCCTGACCAGGGTGATCCTCCTTACCGCACCCTGGTTATCGACGCAGCCCCTATCAATTCCGGCTCGGACACTCCCATCTGGATTGCAGGCGGTGATCTGAAAGAACTGCGCGAACTAAAAGCCCCAGAAGAAGGTCGTTCCTATGCCTGGATGCTAGCAGAACTCTGCAACGGCCTCCAGGATCTCCCTATCCCGGTTCTTGCCGTCATCGACGGTTTAGCGATCGGTGGGGGAGTAGAACTAGCCTTGGCAGCTGATCTCCGACTCGCAAGCCGACGCAGCTCCTTCCATTTTAAACAGCTTGAGGTCGGTTTGGCCACTGGCTATGGCAGCTGTCAACGTCTGATTGCTTTGGTTGGTCAGGCACGGGCCACCGATCTCCTGCTACGCTGCCGCCGACTCTCGGCAACCGAGGCCCAGGCTTTGGGTCTCATCAACGATCTCTGCGAACAAGCAGAAGATCTGGGACCGGCACTGAGCGAGATATTGGAAGGTCTCGCTCGTCTTTCCTCCCAGGGACTGAAGGTGCAGAAGAAAATGCTCCACGCACCGTTCCACGACGAAAGAGGACATCTGGTGCAGCAGGAGCTTGATGATTTTGCCACTCTCTGGATGCACCCCTCTCACAAGCGCTTTCTCGATCACTTTGCAAAACCAAGTGCCGTTCCCTGAGCTCGCGGGAGGGGGCATATCAGGACAAAAGCCTGCGCTTTTGCTAATGTGGAGACTGGATCGCAGCATGTCTATGCGTGCGAGGACGGCAAGCAGTGAAGGCACCCGTCGACTGCTAGGCTTCTGGTCATGCAAGGATCCACAGCACTCTATCTTGGGAGTCCAGCTGAATGCCTCGAAGTGCTTTCCTCTTTGTCTGGGCGAGTAGTCTTCTGGTCATAACGATCGGCTTCGCACTTCTTTACCGGCGCCAGATTTTCTCCTATTCCGACTGGCCTCCAGTCGAGACTATTCCGGCTCAGGACCAGGAGAAGGTCCTGGGACCGGCTGTACGGGAGGGAGCTAACTTCCAAAGTCTGGTCGTGTTCGGAGATAGCCTTTCGGATACAGGTCGGCTTCGACACTTGAGCTTGGGTCTTTATATGCCCCCCCAATTTTACTGGAAGGGTCGAATTACAAACGGGCCCGTTTGGGTCGACTACGCGTCACATGCCCTGGGTCTTGAATGCCGGAGCCTCGCTGTCGGTGGCGCTGCAAGTCGGGAAAGTGGAGAATGGACCGATTTTTTTGTGCCTTCACTTTTGAAGCAGGTGGAGTCCTACGTTCAAGAGACTCAACCCGAAACAGTCCGCGAAACCGTGGCTGTGATCCAGATCGGCGGCAATAACTATCTGTCCAACTTGGTGCCCGATGTGCAAAGCTCCATGACAGATATCGAGATGGCAGCCAACAGGCTGGCCTTACTGCCGTTCAAGGCTATCGTCCTGTCCAGCATGCCGAATCTTGCTGGACTTCCTCCCAATCCCGAGAAGCCTCGCTTTTACAACGATAAGCAGCTCGAGGCCCTGAGCATCGAACACAATAGGTCGCTGCGTGATCTACGCGCTCGTCTGCAATCCAAACATTCTGAGCGAGTCTTTTTTCTTTTCGACATTGACACCATCAATCGAGAGACCTTGTCCGAAAAGGAGCGCTTCGGATTGCCGATTTTGGATCGCCCCTGCTACCCTGGCAATTATCTCGGCGACGTGAGGCCCGGAGTTCAGATTTGTCAGAACGTCTACCAGCACCGCTACTGGGATTGGGTGCATCCCAACTCGAAGGTTCATTGTTTCTGGGCGATCCGTTTTCTTCAGGACCTGCACGAACACAATCTCATCCCAAGCATGGATAGCGAACTTGCCTATGCGGCCTGCATCAGCCTTCAAAGTCAGCGCTGATCGTTGGCACGACCTCCGCGTCTCCCTTCGGCCCACGTCACGAAAACTCTCCGGCCTGCGACCAGCTTTGGAGCAGCTTTTCTGGCACAATAGGCGCTATGCTTTGAAAGGCGGTGAGAAAGGCCGCCAGCAGACGCTCCTCGCCGGTCGGCCAGAGACCATCCAGATCGATCGTTGGGCCTTGCCGGGCCGCACCCCGGAGATCGATATCCAGGTTCTGACACATTCGTTTCCAGGCTGGTGTGGGTGGCAGACATTCCGGCACAAGACCGATGACGCCTTCCGGATAGGCCGCCCGCAATCCTAAGAGTAAAGCAGCGGTCCGCGCCGACCACCCGATGATGCGGACCTGCAGCAGCCCAGGCAGCGAGCCGAGCTTCCTACGCATAGCCAGAGCCAGACTCTGCTTCCATGCCTGGGCGCGATGTAGGAACCAGTTTTGGTCCCCACCTACATGACTTGGACCCTGGTCGTGAGTCAGTACCAAACGTCCTGCAGACCCCGGCCCGATCCACGATCTCCTGCGTCCCTCTTGGAAGTAACAGAGATCGTGATCGTACCACTGCCCTTGCCACCAAGCTTGAAAGGGGACGATATAGACGCGGGAGCTTAGGTCAAGAGTTTGTAACAAGTCGTCTTGACCCCAACGACGCTGGAGAAAGACGATTGTTTCCTCGGCCGACAGCCGACAGAAGATACCATCTTCCCGCTTCTCCCAAGGGAGGACCCAAGATTGGGCACCTGATTGCTGATAGACCGTGATGCGGTCTCCAATGTGGCACGATAGCGTCAGCCCGGGGCTCACACGAGGCGGAGGCCCGAAACGGAACAGACGCTCGCCGGGCCCCGCGGCGCTTGCCCCTTGACTGCCGCGCTCGAGAATCGTGATCATACGTTGAAGCGGAACTCCATGACATCGCCGTCCTTAACCACGTACTCACGTCCCTCTTGGCGAATCAGACCCTGTTCCTTCAGCTTGGCACGTGAACCCACCTTCTGCAGATCAGGGATCGTGTAAACCTCGGCACAGATAAATCCTCGCTCGAAATCGGAATGGATCTTGCCTGCAGCGGCCGGAGCCTTATCGCCTCGGTGAATGGTCCAAGCACGGATTTCTTTTTCGCCGGCGGTGAAATAGGTCTGCAGTCCTAACAACTCAAAACCTGAACGAATCAAGCGATCGAGACCAGGCTCTGTCATACCGAAGTCTTTGATCATGTCCAGCTTCTCCGCTGGATCGAGCTGACTCAACTCTTCTTCGATTTTACCGCAGATTTGCACCACCTGAGCATTCTCAGCCTTGGCATGCTCCTTCACCTTTTTGGTGAAAGCATTATCGGTCTGCCCATCAGCCATCGGCTCATCGACATTACAGACGTACAGCACACCCTTTCCTGTGATGAGATGCAGCTCTTCGTACGCTTTCAAAACCGCAGGCTCGTCACCAACGAAGTCCATTACAGGGAACACCCGAGCGGGCTGGAGGCCGTTGAGATGCACCACGAGAGCCGACAGCATATCCGCAATCTTTTGCACTTCTTTTTTGCCGGTCTTCATCAGCTTCTGGTAGCGGTTATTAGCGTTCTCGACCGTCTGCATATCAGCGAGAATCAACTCGGTATTGATAATCTCAATGTCCCGTATCGGATCGATGTGGCCTTCAACATGCGTGATATCACCATCATCGAAACAGCGAACCACATGGGCGATAGCATCCGTCGAGCGGATGTGACCGAGAAACTGATTGCCCAAGCCTTCTCCCTGGGCAGCACCACGTACAAGACCTGCGATATCGACGAACTCCATGCTGGCAGGCACGATCCTCTGCGCCTTGATGTAGGTATCGAGTTCCTGCAGACGTGGATCGGGCACATCCACTCGGCCGACGTTCGGATCGATCGTACAGAAAGGATAGTTGGCCGAAGCCGCTCCTGCTGACGTCAGAGCGTTGAAAATAGTCGATTTGCCAACGTTAGGAAGGCCGACGATACCACACTTAAAACCCATAAGACTTAGCTCCGCATGTTGACAAATTGCAGGGGAAGACCAATATCGCTGGAGGCACGGAGAAGGGCGATCGTCGCCTGCAAATCGTCGATCTTCTTTCCCGTCACTCGAATTTGTTCGTCCTGGATCTGCGCCTGGACTTTGATTTTCGAATCTTTGATGATCTTCATGATCTTTTTGGCTTCTTCTTTGTCGATGCCATTTTTCAGCGTAATCTCCTGGCGAATCACATTGCCAGAGGCTTGTTCTTCCTTGCCATACTCCAGGAGACGAATATCGATCCCACGTTTGACCATGCGCTGTTCGAAGAGCTGGTGTATGGATCGCAGTTTAAGTTCGTCATCGGCCAAGACCTTGACTTTCTTCGCAAGCTTGTCGAACTCAATCGACGACTGCCCTCCGCGGAAGTCGAAGCGCGTGCCGATTTCCTTGGCCGTCTGGTTCACGGCGTTGTCGACTTCTTGGTAATTGATTTCGTTAACAATGTCGAATGAGGCCATGCTTTTGGACTCCTTACCTCGCAACGTAGCTTAGGTCTCACTGCCTGGCCCTCACTTGGCCCATCAGAGGTCTCAAACACCCTTCAGCCAAGGGACACCATTCAGAGTTCGGACTCGGTCCCAGTTGATAGCAAAAAAATCACCTTCCCACCAGGAGCGCTTTTCTCTAACCTAATGAATATGCGCCAGAGAAGAAGGTCCATCACTGCCCTTATGTACACCCTTTTGACATATCTAGGGGTGAGTCAAAGCCTTTTGGCTGAGAAAGCCCTGATGCGTCCCCAACCCCCGCTCAAGCCCAGTCAAGAACGCGAAGATTATCAGCAGTGCACCAAGGCGGTCATCAAGAAATACCGAGGCCCCACTTCGGACAAACGAAGCAAGCGGATCCAGAACGGAATCTCCGCCTGCCGGGACCGTTATCCAGCCGTGTCTATCATGGTGGACTGCAAAAAGGAGATGACGCAAGCCTATCGCGACAATCACGAGGATCTCAAACTCGCTCTTCGTCAATGCCGCGAGGAGTACCAAAAATACACCTTCAACCCCAAGTCCCGCTTGCCCTTTGTCCTTAGGGACGAACAGGCTTTCTTCGCTGGCGCCGGACTCAACCGCACACTTCCCGTGAAGAAAAGTGAAGACGAGGGACCATCGAACGAAGCTCTCTACATGGGTGAGAACTTCGGCAACTTCTCCTGCACCCCGCTCCAGGATGCGATGTTTGCGGGGCAGAGTCCTGAATTTCTCTTGTTTGGCAACGATCCTTTGCTTTACACACCTTTACGTCACGCCAACCGCGAGGCGTTTCTCCGCACGGTAGGCATCCGGCCCGAAGTCGCCCAGGCAAAAAAGTCTCAAACCCCTCTGCCGCTGCAAAGCGTCGTCCACAAAGATTTTGGCGAAATCACCTACGACCCTGCCTCGACGGAGATCCTGAACTACCCGCCGGCATCGTACTGTTTCTTCAATCGAAAGCTCGGCAACCTGTTCGAAGGCATCAAGATCTACTACCTACTGGACCCCGCAGTTCGTCAGGTCACGCCCTACTTTGGGGTCGCCTTCTACAGGTCCCAAGGCGCCCCAAGATCCAGCGAACTGGCCGAGGAGATCCGCGGACTTTTAGGTCAGGAATACCAGGTCAGCCAACCCAAAGCGGGTGTTCACCTTGTGACCCAGGTCAAGGTCGAAGCGTTTGACAGCGAAGGTGACCCCAAAAACCTCTGTGGTTCCGGGCAGGTTTCTCCTTACACAGCCATCGTGCACAGCGAAGGGACCACCAGCTTGGCCGCCTATGCTTTGCTCGCAAATACTGCTAATCTCTGTCGCTTTGGGGACCGCATAGCGAGTCGCGTCCTGAAGCGCGGCCTCGATGAGAGCCCCTGAATCCACGCCACGCACACGCATCGTCTCCTGATGCACCATGCCACACGACATGGAATTGGGGTAGAATGCTGGGATCTGTCTCATGTCCATCGATCAGGCCAAACTCCGGATTCTCCAGCGCGTGCCCTTGCACGAGCTCATTGGGGAACGTGTTCCCCTCAAACAAAAAGGCGGCCGCTACAACGGTTCCTGCCCGTTTCATGACGACCGCTCGCCGAGTTTTTTCATCTTTGATGATCACTATTACTGCTTTGGTTGCCATGCCCGTGGTGATGCCATCACCTTTGTTCGCGAGCAACAGGGTTTGTCTTTCATGGAGGCGCTGCGCTATCTCGCCGAAAAGTACGGGATTGAAGTCCCCGAGCTCGAGCGTCCCCAGCAGGATCGCCAGCAGCGCCATCTGGAGGCCAACCTCTATAAGATTTGTGCTGCAAGCGCTAGCTTCTTTCGAGACCGCTTGCAGAGTCCGGCTGGTGAACGAGCCCGCGACTATCTTCTTGGCCGAGGTTTTCGCGCCGAATTTATCGATCAACACGGGTTTGGTCTGAGCCCAAGCGATCCCCAGGCCTTGGTGCAGCAGCTTCTACGACAGGGTTTTGCGGTTAAGGATGTGATCACAGCATCGATGGCCAATAGCTCCCAATACGATCATCGAGCCTACGATTTCTTCACCAATCGACTGATGATACCGATCCACGATCTCTACGGGCGCGTGATCGCTTTTGGCGGCCGAGCCTTTGGTGACGAGCAGCCCAAGTATAAAAACAGCCGCGAAACGCCGCTCTTTGACAAGTCTCACACCCTCTATGGGCTGCACATATCACGTGACAGTATCCGCAAGGAACGTCGTGCCATCGCCTGCGAGGGCTACATGGATGTCCTGCAGCTTTGGCAACATGGCATCGGCTACGCTGTGGCCTGCCTGGGCACAGCTATGACGATTCATCATCTCAAACGCTTGAGCGGTCTTACGCCGCGCGTCTATCTCATTTTTGATGGGGATCGAGCCGGACGAGCTGCGACCCTCCGCACGGTGAGCCTGGCCCTTGAAGTGCCGCAGACTGAGTTCAAGGTCGTCATTCTTCCCGAACAACACGATCCCGACAGCTTCGTGCGTGCTTATGGGGCGGCGGCTCTCGAGGATCAATTTGAAGGTGCGCAGAACCTCTTAGAGTTTGCCATCCAGACTCGGATCGCCGAGACCCACGATTTGGGTATTCCTGACCTGATTGCAAAAGAACTGATGCCCTGGCTACTGTCTGTTCCCGACCTCATCAAGCGCAACTTCCTAGCCCATAAGATCGCAGAACTCACTGGAATTGATGCCCAGCAGCTCGAACAGGTGATCCGCAACGATCAGTCGAAGAAGAGCGCTGTGGTTCCAAAGGAAGCGACGGCCCCTGCGCCCGCGACGCCGCGCGCCCCCGTTAAGCCACTCAAAGGTCCGGAGCTCGAATTTATAGGCCATCTGTATTGGAGCCGTCCCGGCGAGGTCGATCCCGACGCGCTGATGCAAGTCTTGGCTTCCAAACTTGAGTTGGAGGAGCTTTGGCAGGAGTTCGCCTTGGAACTGCTCAAGGCTTTGAAACGCAATCTGGCACCCGCTGAACAGAACAAAGCCTACTGGACAGCCAGCGCAGCCCCCGAGACTCTGGCGGTCATCGAACATCTCGAGCGTCACGCCCCTGCGTTTGCGACACCGATGCGCCAACAGCAGATGCTGAAACTAGCGACCGAAATCCGCAAACGCTCTTTGAGGGAAACCCTCTCTCATTTGAAGCAAAAGCTCGCGAAGGCCAGCGCTGAGGAACAACAGGAAATCCTGACTGCTGTGACCCGCATCACCAAAGAACTAGCGGCGCGAGAGCCTACGCCCTAGGACGGAGACGGACGAAGACTGGAAGCATCGTGAGTCGGAGCTTCCAGCTTTAGAGAGTCCGACCGCCCGGCAGGATCTCAATTCAAGGGATAAGCGATCGTCTCGCCTACAAAAATCAACCCATCCTGGCCGATCCCATTGATCTTCGCGATGTCGGTCCAGCGCTTGGCAGAGCCAAGCAGTCTTTGGGCGATCTCACGCAGGGTATCGCCCTTTTGAACCCGATATGTTTTGAATTGGCCCTTTTCAGCTGCCGTCTCAAGTTCGAAACGCTTCCCCTCGAGGCGCGCTCCTAGCTTACCCAACTTGATCGCATTCACGACCTCGGGTTTCATCAATCTTGGGCGCCCTCGTTGGTCTGTTTTCTTATCTTCCCACTCGAGAACTTTGACCTGAGCTGCACTCTGCTGGGCTATATAAGCATCGATGTCCATCGCTTCGTTCTCAGCGGAAGCTGGGATTGGGGTATTCCCTGTGACAAGCTTTCGTTCTTCCTCTGACCGCTGGACCTCGTTGCGCACCGCTTCCGGCGATGGTAGACCATCGTCTTCGTGATCGTGGTCGCGACGTGAGAGGAAAAGTTGGGACTTATTGATGTCATCATCTTCCGGAGCTTGGGTGGCGCAACTCGCTAGGGGCACCATCAGCACAACGACCTCACCTAGCAGCAACATACGACACAAAATTGACCGGATCATCGAGCCCTCCTGCGTGACGTGCACCGGCGCCTTCCTTTCTTATCCTCAGCTGTTGTGACTATACTAGCTCCGGAAGGCCAGCGCTGCAAACACAGAGGCGTAGCTCGTCTCTTGGAACCATGACGGCAAATCCCCACCCCAACCTGTCACGATTACCTAGCCACGCGAGTCGAAGCGATCGTTTGCACCGACAGACCGCAATCTCAGGCTTTTTGCCTGTCGTGTCGAAGCCGAACGAAGATGCACTTGTCGTTTAGGAATATGGTGCTATGCTCCCTCTCGCAGTCATGCGCTTTTTTCAGCAGCTGTTCTTCACCAGACGGGCCTTGCCAGGAGAAAAGCTTCATCACATCAAGAGACCTGCCAGCGGCAGCAGTCGGGCCTGAAACCTTGAGGGAGCAAGCTTCCGACTCGGTCGGATCAAGCCTTGCTTGCATTATTGGCTAGCCATATTTATAACTATAAGTTACACGTGCAGCCCTGCACACGCGCGGCTTCGGGTACCCTTTCTGCTACAATGACACACCCACACGTTCGGAGAGTCTTTTAACGTATGGCTATAAAAAAGAAAACAGCCACTAAGGCCAAAGAGTCTGGAAAAAGCAAAGCCGTCAAAAAGGCTGCAGCAAAGAAAAAATCTGCCAGCAAGGCCAAGAAGACTTCGGCAAAGAAAACTGCAGGTGGAGTCGCGACGGACAGCCCGACGGCGAAGAAAAAGGATAAAATGCCTATTAGCGGCAAGAAGGCCGAGACTCTAAAGAGTAAAGACGACGAGCTGCACGACGATGCCGAGCTCGAGATGATGGACGAAGAAGACGAAGAGTTCGACGATGATGTCGAAGACGGTGACGATGAGATCGACCTGCTTCCTGAAGAGGAAGAGTTCGACGACGCAAAGCTGGCTCCGGTCGAAGATTTCGACGAGGTGCCTGCCAAGCCTAATAAAAAAGAAGTCAGCACGAAGCTTTTGAACAAGCTGACTGGGATGTATCAAAAGAAGGGTTCGTTGACCTTCCGTGATATCGACGCTGCCGCGCTCGATGAGGACGCTGGTCCAGATATGATCCAATCGCTCCTGGGCGAGTTGAAGACCCGAGGTATCCAGGTTCAGGATACAGCTCAGGATGAGTTCTCCGACATGAAGGCCGCAGGTGCCAGCAAAGGCGAGGACGACTTGATGATCGGTGAAGACATCGACTTTGCGGGAGCTGATGACCTCAGCCTCGACGATGATATCGAAATCGACGTTGAAATCGAAGCAGACGCCGAGCCCGACATCGACCTTGATGGTTCACCAGAAGTTGATAAAAAAGACACCCGAACAACTGGTGATGACTTTGGCAAATCGAATGACCCTGTTCGGATCTATCTTCGAAAGATGGGCAGTGTGGCGCTCCTATCCCGCGAGGGCGAGGTGGTCATTGCCAAGAAGATCGAAGCTGAGGAAAACAAGATCCTCGAGCAGATCCTAAAGATCAAGATTGGACGGGACACCATAGTCGACGCCGCGCGGAGATTTGCTTCCGGCGAGATCCGGATGAAGGGTTTCATCAAGGGTTTCGACGATGATGAAGCGTCGTCGAACGAGGAGGCTCACTCCGACAAGCTTCGCAAGTCGACCGAGCTCTTCCTGGTCGAATACGAAAAGTACGAGAAGTTCCTGCTGGAGGGTGAAAAGCCAGCTAAGGGCAAAGGCAAAGACGGTCTGCAGACGCAGCATGAAAAGATCTTCGACATGCTGAAAGAACTGAATATCAACCGGAAGCTGATGACAGGCGTCATCGATCGACTCGCAGCTTTCGCCAACTCTCTGCGTGAAGCTGAGCAGGATATCGCCTACTATGCAAAGCGCATGGGTGCTTCCCGCGAAGCTCTCGCCGATCATGTACAAAAGTCACCCAGCACGCCGATGGGAACGGCAACCGAGCGTGAATGGCAACGTGTCGTCCGCAACGTATCAGCAGCACTCGAGAGTATCGATCGGGTCCGCAATGAGTCCGGCATGGTTCCCAGCGACTTAGCCGAGAGCTATCGGGCTTTGCACAGCATGCAGCAATCGGCTGAATCCGCGAAGAAAGAGCTGGTTGAGGCCAACCTTCGCCTCGTGGTGTCGATCGCAAAGAAATACACCAATCGCGGTCTGCAGTTCCTCGATCTGATTCAGGAGGGCAACATTGGCCTGATGAAGGCAGTCGAGAAGTTTGAGTATCGTCGCGGGTACAAGTTCTCCACTTATGCGACCTGGTGGATTCGGCAGGCCATCACCCGAGCAATTGCAGACCAGGCGCGTACAATTCGGATTCCAGTTCACATGATCGAGACGATCAACAAACTGATTCGAACCAGTCGCTATTTGGTTCAGGAGATGGGTCGCGAGCCGACTCCTGAAGAGATTGCAGCACGGATGGACATGTCGGTCGACAAAGTTCGTAAGGTGCTGAAGATCGCCATTGAGCCGATTTCGCTCGAGACGCCGATCGGTGAGGAGGAAGACAACCACATTGGTGATTTCCTCGAAGACAAGACCCAATCGTCGCCGTCAGACTCTGTCATTTCTGGCAGCCTCGAGGAGCAAACACTCAAGGCTCTTGCGACTCTGACGCCGCGAGAGGAGAAAGTTCTTCGCATGCGCTTTGGCATCGGAGAGAAGTCGGATCATACGCTGGAAGAAGTCGGTCAGAATTTCGACGTCACCCGCGAGCGTATTCGTCAGATAGAGGCCAAGGCCCTTCGCAAGCTGCGCCATCCTTCACGGAGTAAAAAGCTCCGCGCCTTTATTGAAAGTTGAACGGGAGCGGGTTCCCGGGACCCGCTTGATTCGGCTTGCTTGAGGATTGTCAGTCTGTTAGATCATTGCTACCTCTCTCGGGCCCATAGCTCAGTTGGTTAGAGCAGCGGTCTCATAAACCGTTGGTCCCCCGTTCAAGTCGGGGTGGGCCCACTCTCAAGCTTCAAATATGATTGAATATTTCAGACATATTGGAAGCAATATAAGCAGTGCAAACTATAACAACTTGTTATAGTTGTTAGTCCTCAGAATCACTGCAATAATCAGCAACCAAGTCGAAGTGGCGCAAACACCTGCTAAAATCAAGTTGATTAGCATGGAGTGCTGCGTATGGCCTTCTTTTCTTGCCGGAAATCTGGCGCGGTTTACGTCTATTATCACAGTATCGAAAAACGTGGCTTGGTCGCCCTCTCTCGCAAGGAAACCAAATCTCTTGATGGTGAGCCAGTGAGGTCATCGCTGAGTGGGTGAAGCGGTGGGAGGCCTTGAACGAAGTCAGGAAAAAGCGACCAGACTTAGGTCCGGTGCCTGCTAAATGGCAGGATACTATCGCCGAGTTCTGTCAAAAACTCGAAAGAAAGGGCCGGGACGAAAAGACGATTCGTGAGCATAGGCGACATCTTTCCTGAAACAGGGGGGCTCGACACTGCTCAATAAAAACTAAATAAACCTATATAAAGCGATACTATTTGTATAGGTTTATCCTCATGAAACTCAAACTCTCAGAAGCAGCAAAACAGTTAGGCGTTCATCCAGTCACTTTGAGGCGCTGGGCGAATGAAGGCAAAATCAAAATTGCCGG
>Ga0209985_10000201_pt1 | contig 69386 bp, 64 predicted proteins | sample NOAtaG_FD_187305 | JGI IMG/M metagenome (GOLD analysis project Ga0209985, IMG submission 187305) | Freshwater lake microbial communities from Lake Erie, under a cyanobacterial bloom - NOAA_Erie_Diel6S_1000h metaG (SPAdes) (version 2) | ecosystem: Environmental > Aquatic > Freshwater > Lake ... | reverse complement strand
CGCGATGTGGCCAGCGTCGCAGGCCGTGTTCACCAGCACACGGCGCCCGCAGGCGACGCCATAGTGGGTGGCATATCGAAGCACAGCACTGGCCAGCATCACACCCGGGCGGTCGTTGTCGGGGAACAGCATCGGCCGCTCGAAGGCCCCGGTGGCCAGGATGATGCGTTCGGCCCGGATCTTCCACAGCCGTTCGCGCACCGCGCCATCGACCACCTGCGTGGCCGCGGCCAGCCGGTGGTCGTACAGGCCAAACACGGTGCAGCGCGTGTGCACCTCCACACCGGCCTGTTGCAGTTCGGGCAGGCGGGCGGCGCAGGCGGGCTCGAACTGCGCCGCACCCTCCATCAGCAGCACCTGCTGGCCGCAGTGCGCAGCCGCCAGCGCCGCTTGCACGCCCGCTGCACCGGCACCCACCACCAGCACCTGCACCTGGCGCGAGACCTGGTCGTAGCGGTCGGGGTCAGTGGCATCGGCCGCCACGCCAAGCCCGGCCATGCGGCGTATGGTGGGCTCGAAGACATGCCAGTGCGGCCACATGAAGGTCTTGTAGTAAAAGCCCGCCGGCAGCAGCGCCGCAAAGCCTGAGCTGAGCGCCGCCAGGTCGAATTCCAGGCTCGGCCAGGCGTTGCCGGTGAAGGCTTGCAGGCCGTCCTGCGCGGCGATGTCGGTGGCGCGCGTGTTGGGCGTGCGTGCACCGCCCAGGCCGATGTCGAGCAGGCCGGTGGGCTCTTCCACCCCGCAACTGAAGATGCCACGCGGCCGGTGCAGCTTGAAGCTGCGGCCCACATGCACGATGCCCTGCGCCAGCAAGGCCGAGGCCACGGTGTCGCCGGCAAAGCCCGGCACGTCGCGGCCGTTGAACTGCAAGCGCAGCGGCCGTGAGCGGTCTAGCCAGGCACCCTGGGGCGCTGGCAAGCGGTAGCCGCTCATGGCAAGGACCTTGGCTGCGCCTGGGTGATGCCGTAGACCGCCTTCACTTCGTGCGTCACGGTGTCACGCAGGATGTTGAACCACAGGCCGCAGCCCCAGGTGTGGCACCAGCGCTCGGCGTGCTCGCCTTTGGGGTTGTCGCGGAAGTACAGGTACGCGCCCCAGGTCTCATCGCTGCAGTCCAGCGGAGGCCGCGCGATGCCGGTGGTGCCGCCGCAGCGGAATTCGCTTTCCGCGCGCGGACCGCACAGGGGGCATCGGAGTTGCATCATGGCCAGCTCCGTTCAGTGTGCGATGCCGGCGGCAGCGGCTTCGTCGATCAAGCGGCCGGTGTGAAAGCGCTGCAGCTGAAACGGTTCTGCCAGTTCGTGGTTGCGGCCGGTGGCCAGCACATGCGCCAGCGTCCAGCCGCCCACCGGGATGGCCTTGAAGCCGCCGGTGCCCCAGCCGCAGTTGATGAACAGGCCCGGAACCGGCGTGGCGCCGATGATGGGGCTGCTGTCCTGCACCACGTCGACGATGCCCGCCCATTGGCGCAGCAGGCGCAGGCGGCTGAGCGAGGGGAACATCTCGACCGTGGCCGCCACCACGTGCTGCATGACATCGAAGCTGCCGCGCTGCGCGTAGGACGGGAAGTGATCGAGCGCGCCACCGATCACCACCTCGCCCTTGTCGCTTTGGCTCCAGTAAGCCCCCAGCGACGGCGACAGGGTCACGGTGTTGAGCACCGGCTTGACCGGCTCGCTCACCATCGCCTGCAGGGCGTAGCTGGTCACGGGCAGCTGAAAACCGGCCATGCCGGCCAGCACCGACGAGTGCCCGGCAACGGCCAGGGCCACCTTATCGGCGCGTATCTCACCCTGCACATCGCCACGGCGGGTGGTCACGCCCACGACCGTGTCGCCCTGCTTGAGGAAACCTGTGACGGCGCAGTTCTGCACGATGTCCACCCCCAAGGCCGACGCGCCGCGGGCATAGCCCCATGCCACGGCATCGTGCCGCGCCGACCCTCCCCGGCGCTGGATGAAGCCGCCCACGATGGGGAAGCGCGCATTGGCGCCAAAGTTCAGCCGGGGCTCAAGTTCCTGCACCTGACGGGCGTCCAGCAATTCGGCATCGATGCCGTTGCACAGCATGGCGTTGGCCCAACGAGACTGGGCGTCCAGGTCGTGCCGTGAATGGGCCAGCGTGACGATGCCACGTTGGCTGAGCATGATGTTGAAGTTGAGTTCGGTCGCCAGTCGCTCGTACTGCCGCAGCGAGAAGTCGTACAACCGCGCGCTTTCCGGGTACAGGTAGTTCGAGCGCACGATGGTGGTGTTGCGCCCGGTGTTGCCGCCGCCGATCCAGCCGGCTTCCAGCACCGCAACGTTGGTGACGCCGTGATTCTTGGCCAGGTAGTAGGCCGTGGCCAGGCCGTGCCCGCCGCCGCCGATGACGATGACGTCGTAGCGCGGCTTGGGCTCGGCTTCGCGCCAGGCGGGCGCCCAGTCGGTGTGGCCGCGCCGCGCAGCTGCGAACAGGTTCCAGGCAGAGTAGCGCTGGCGCGGCGGTGTTGGGTTGGGCATCAAGTTGATCCAAGCGTAGTGCGACAGGCACGCAAGGAGTTATGCCCGCGGAACAAAAACTTGGGCGCTCGCAACTTCTTTTGGGCGCTTGTTGCAAGTGGCCTGCTGCCACCAAAGCGAAGGACTGTCATGCCGGCTCTTTCCAGACCTGCCGAGCAATGCGCATCAGGTTGCCACCCAGGATGGACCGCAGGTCGCCTTCGGCGTAACCCAGTCGAAGCAAACCATCGACGATGGCCTCCAACTGTTCGGGCTGAACGAAGTTCATGCCCTTGTCATAACCCAGTTCAGGTGGAAACAGGCCCTTCATGGCTGCCATGCCGGCGTCCACCTCGGCCTGGTCGAAGACGTGGTCTAGACCCAGCGCCACATGCTGTGGGCCTATCATCTGCACGGCGTAATCGACGTGGCGCACAAAGGTATCGCTGCGGGTGTCGTTGTCACCCAGAAACGGGCCTACGCCATTGATGCCCACCACACCGCCCTTGGCCGCGCAGGCACGCATCAAGGCGTCCGAGATATTGCGCGGGTGCGGCCGCACCGCGCTCGGGTTGGAGTGCGAGAAGATGACCGGCCCTGGTGCGTATTCCAGCACCTCCTGCGCGCTGCGGCTGCCCAGGTGACTGCAGCACACCACCATGCCCACGCGCGTCATCTCGTCGATCAGCCGGCGGCCAAAGTCCGTGAGGCCACAGTCGTCGTCCTGGCAGCCCCCTGCAGCAGCACTGTTGCGGTTGTAGGCCAGCAGCATCCAGCGCACGCCAAGGTCGTAGTACAGCTGAACCAGACTGATCTGATCAGCAACGGCGTTGGCACCCTCGATGTCGAAGCTCACTGCCAGCTTGCCGCTGTTCCGAGCCGATTCGATGTCATCCACCGTGCGCACCAGGGTGTAGTCGGAGGCACGCTGGCCCAACCAGTGCCGGAAGCTGGCAATCATGCGCAGGTGCTGCTCGATACTGTCGTCGCCAAAGCCGACGTTCAGCGAGATGTGGTCAAACCCCGCGGCACGGCAGCGCGCCAGCTGTGGCAAGAAGCTGGTGTCAAGCGGCCGCAAAGGCATGCAGCCATGGTTGTCCCACACCAGGCAGCCCTGGATGATGTCAAGAGCGGTCTTCATCGTGAGTCTGGTGGAGCTGAATGTCTGCTCACAGTGACCCAGCCACTAAACGTGCGCGATGGGTCACGGATAAAGTGTGCATGCAGGCCAACGGAGATCGCCGCACCTGGCGATTCGGTCGCTGAGGGCAGTGTCCCATGCCCGCAAGTCGTGGATTGCAGTGGTTCAGTGAAGTCAACATTGCAGACATGTGGACAATATACTATCCATAAATTCCTGCTGTCTACGCAGCATTCACTTTGGAGCCTTTGATGACAAGCGCCCAGCCCTTGAATGTGGACGAAATACTGGCCGGTATCCGCGCCTGGATCGAAATCGAAAGCCCAACGGACGACCCCGAAGGCATGGCACGCATGGCTGCCCGGGTGCAGGCCGACTATGAAGCCATCGGCGTGCGGGTGGAGCGCATTGCCGGCCGGGACGGGTTTGGCGACCACGTGCTGGCGACAGACGACAGGCACTGCCCACGCGAGGCTGCGGCCGGCCCGGGCCTGCTGATCCTGAGCCACATCGACACCGTGCATCCCATCGGCACACTGGCCGGGCCTTTGCCGTTCCGCATCGAGGGCGACCGTGCCTATGGCCCAGGCGCCGAGGACATGAAGGGCGGCACCTACCTGGCGCTGGCCGCCCTGCGACAGATCGGGCGGGACGGCCTGAAGACGCACCTGCCGGTGCGGCACCTGATGGTCAGCGACGAGGAGATGGGCAGCGACACTTCGTGCGAGCACATCGAACGCGAGGCGCGGCGTGCGAAGTACGTGCTGGTCACCGAGCCGGCACGCTCGGGCGGCAAGATCGTCACCGCACGCAAGGGCTGCGCCCAGTTCAAGGTCACAGCCCATGGCGTGGCGGCCCACGCTGGCGTCGAACACCACCTCGGTCGCAACGCCATCCACGAGATTGCGCACCAAGTGCTGGCGCTGGAAGCGATGACTGATTACGCGCGCGAGCTCACCGTCAGTGTGGGCCTGATCAAGGGCGGCACGCGTTCCAACGTGGTGCCCGACACCGCAACGGTGGACGTGGATGTGCGCATGCCCAACCCCGAGATCGGCGAGGAAATCGTGCGACGCATCCGAGGCCTCAAACCGCATCTCGAAGGCGTCACGCTGACCGTAGAGGGCGGCATCAACCGGCCAGGCTACGAAAAGACACCCGGGATCGCAGCGCTGTACGAACATGCCAAAGGGCTGGCGGCCGAGATCGGCTTCGAGTTGATCGACCTGAAGACCGGCGGCGGCAGTGATGGCAACTTCACCGCCGCCATCGCGCCCACGCTCGACGGCCTGGGCGTCGATGGCGACGGAGGCCATACCTTGGACGAGCGGCTCTACATCAGCAGCATCATTCCGCGCACCCGTTTGTTGATGCGGTTGATGGAGACGCTGCGCTAGTGTGGCGAGCGAGCCCCTGGGCCCACCCGTTCTGCAGCCCGCCCCGCGCCCGGCCGCGCCCCTTCAGGTGCCGCCGAAAGTGCTGCGCAAGGTCAGGCCGATGGTGCGCGGCGCGGCGTGGCCGCCCTCGCCTGACGCGCTGATCGGCGCCACGGGGAACAGCAGCGGCCGTTTGTCGAACAGATTCTTCACGTCCAGCATCAGGCTCCAGCCCTTGGCTTCGACACCGGCTCGCACATTGAAGTAGTCCTGGTTCTGGCTGCGGAAGTCCTGCAGCGTGGACACCGCGCCGGTAGGCAGTTGCTGGCGTACACGCTGTGTGTACGGGTCAGCATGCTGGTAGTCCACGCGCCACATGCCGGTCAGGCCGGCGAAGACCGGCAGCCGCTGGCTCAGCGACAACGAGCTTGTGACCTTGGACACGAAGTCGAAGGCTTCGCCTTTCAGCACCTCGGTGTTGCTCACTTTTGACTTGATGTCGCTCCAGCCGACCGTGCCGCTGAGTTCTAAGCCGGCGCCCAGGCGTGCGCTCAGCCCGGCCTCAACACCCGGGCCTGAAGCCTTGCCAACATTGCGCGTTTCCGCCGCAAAGACGCCGGGGCTGACTTCGGCGGCCGACTGGGCCTGACGGTCCTTGTAGTCAGCGTAGTAGACGGCGCCGTCGAAGAAGACGTTGCCCCCCAGCAGCGAAGCCTTGTGGCCAAGTTCGTAGTTCCACAAGGTTTCCGGGCCGAAGGTGGTGCGGCTGCCATTGAAGCCACCAGAGCGGAAGCCCTTGGCCACGGTCGCGTAGGTCGATGCGTTGCGGTTCCATTCATAGCGGCCCGACAGGCGCGGGCTGAAGGCGTCGAACTTGGCGCTGGTGGTGGCCACGGCAGGTACCGTGGAACCGGTCGAGCGCTCGTCGTTGAACCATCGGCCGCCGCCGCTGATTTCGATGCGGTCGTTCAGCTTCCAGGTCGCGTCACCGAAGACGGCCGAAGATGTCGAATCCACTGGGTCGTCGCCGACGCGGCGCAGCGCCGTGGTGACCGCGCCGCCGCGGAAGGCGGTGCGGTCAATCTCGGACTTGAAGTCGCGCATCCAAATGCCGGCCGAATAGCGCAGCGGGCCATCGCCGTTGGAGGCGATACGCACTTCCTGGCTCCACTGCTTGAAAGCCGTGTCGAAGACGACGCGGAAGCCCGCCAACGAGGCGTTGAACAGCAGATCGCGCTTCTGGTAGCCGGTGGACGATGTCAGTGTGACCGGACCGAAGTCGTACTGCACCACGGCGTTGGCCAGATCGCTCTTGTCCGAACCGGGGAAGCGCTCGTTGCGCTGACGCACCATGGGGTCGGCCGCGCTGCTGAGGTTGTCGCTGTCTCCTTCATAAACGTAGCGTTGCAACATCAGCGACACGGTCAGCTTGTCGGTGACCTGCGCAAACAGCTTGGGGCGAATGAACCAACGCTTGCTGCTGTTGACGTCGCTGGCGTTGATCTGTGGGTAGTCGATCCAGCCAGCCGTCTTGTCATAACCGCCGGCCACGCGCAGGCCCACCTTGTCGGTCATGAGCGGCACGCCCACCGCGCCATTGACACGGTAGCCCGTGCCACCTTCGCCCTGGCGGTAGGCGTTGGCCTCGATGAAGCCGTCAGTGCGTGTGAGGCTGGGGTTGCGCGTGATGTAGCGGATGGTGCCGGCCAACGAGCCTTCGCCGTACAAAGTGCCCTGCGGGCCCCGCAGCACCTCGATGCGGGCCAGGTCCACCAGCGGGAAGGGCCCATCGCGCTGCTGCTGGTCGATGGTGATGCCGACTTCGTCGACATAGGTGCCGACGATGGGCAGGCCCGTGCCAGCACCCGCGTTCACGCCACGGAGTTGGATGCGGTTGGCGCCTGGGGCTTGCTCCTGGATGTTCAGGCCGGGTACCGAATACTGCAAATCGCGCAAATCACTTGCACCGCGGTCGCGGATCTCGTTTGCGCCAATCGCGGTGATGGCCGCTGGCACGTCGGTGATGCGTTCGGGCCGCTTGGTGGCGGTGATGGTGATGACGTCGGTGGTCACTGCCTGGGCGCGCGCCGCAGAGGCGGCGACGAAGGCCGCGAAGGGTGTCAAGAGCAGGACAAGGGCAGCGGACTTCATCGTAGAGAGCTCCTTCGTGGGTCGGTGCGAACCATCGTATTGGATACTATAGTGTCCGTCAATCAGGATGCAGATCCAGATCTTCGGTTGTTGTAGCAGGGAGAAAAGAGACAGTGTGGTGCGAACTTTGTGCAGATGGATGCTTTGGCATCCGTTCTTCGCAATCTCTCGCACAGGCCTGGCGGCGCAAACTGAGCCGCGTCGGTGTGCGCGTGCGCTTCGCGGTCGGAGTTGGATCAAAAGAGGACGTGTCGCCCGCTCACAGCACCCAGGCCCAGTAGAGCCGGCCTTCGGGCGTGAAGCCGGCGAGCAGGTGTTCCGTACGGTCGGCATAGACCAGGCGGTGGCGGCGCAAGCGGTGCGTCGGTGCGCCCAGTTCGCTCACGAGCTCCACGCGTTCGGGTTCGACGCCGGCCCACAGGTTGGGCATGCGCCGCACGCTACCGCCATGTTGCGCGACGTTCTTCAGCTCGTCCGCGAAACGTTCGGCGTCTAGTTCCTCGCCCGGCCGGCGGATCAGTTGCGTGAGCGCAGCGGCGGTGAGCGCCGGTGCTCGGTCCTCGATGGGCGGCAGCGACAGCGGCGTGCTGCCCGGCGCGTAGCCCTCCAGCGCCTGCTGTGCCAGGTGGCGAATGGCGCGCGTGTTCCCGGGCGCCAGGTTGCACATCGCGATCACGCCGCTGCGCGAGGCAGGATCAAGGATGGCCATCGCGGTCCAGCCGTCGAAGTGGCCTGCGTGGTGCATCAACCAGCCATCGCGCAGCGGCTCGAGGAACCAGCCAGCGCCGTACAACGAAGGCCGGCCGCTGGCCAGCACGCCAGGCGAGCTGATCTGCCGGCGCAGCGCTTCGTCGAAGGCCGGACTGGCCAGCAGGGCCTGCAGCCAGGCCAACGCGCCGGTGGGCGTGAAGCAGGCATCGCCGTCACCAATGACCTCACGCGCGGCACTTTCCGCATCCGGCGCAGCATCACCGCGCGCCTGCGCTGCCCAGCTCGGCGTGCCCACCGCCGCACCTGGCACGCCAGCGCGGTCAAACATTGCTTGAACAGCGGCTGCATAAGGCCGGCCCGCCGCCTGCGCGATCAGGAACCCGGCAAGGATGTAGTTGGTGTTGGTGTAAAGCCAACCCTGCCCTTCGCCGAAGGCCGGCGCCAGGTCGGCGTAGGCGGCCATGAAGTCGCAACGCTGCGTCGGCACGGCGTCCAGCGCGAGCGCCAGGTACTCCGGCAGGCCGCTGGTGTGGTGCAGCAGCGAAGCCACGCTGCGGTCGGCCCAGGCTGCGGGCACATCGGGCAGCAAGTGGCCAATCTCCGCGGTCAGGTCCAGACGCCCCTGTGCGGCCAGGTCCAGCAGCGTGGCCGCTGTCACGTGCTTGCCAAGTGAGGCCACTGAAAACCAGGTCGCTTCGTCAACCGGCTGGCCGGAGCCGGCGGGCTGCTCGCCGTGCAGGAACAGCGCCTGCCGCCCTGGCGCGGCCAGCGCAATGGCCAGGCCGGGAATGCCGAAGCCGATGGCCGAAGCCGCCAGCTGGCTGCCCAGCCCGGGCGGCAAGGACGACATTGCAGGCATGATCAACTCCCAAGTTTGGCTACTATTGTGTCCACTGTAGCAGCGCACCGGCCATCTGCGGCAACGCGTGGCTACACTGGCAAGTGTTCTTCTCCCGCACTCCTTTTGCCATGCCCCTGCCCAGCCCCGCCCGCAGCACCCGCGCCGCGGCCGCAGAATCCAAGCCTGCTAAGACTGCCAAGCCCGCCAAGCAGCCACCGGCGGCGGACGTTGGCGGCGGCGACGCCAACTCCGGCGTAGGCGCCCGACTGCTCTTCCTGCGCGAAATGCATGGCCTGTCGCAGCGCGAACTGGCGCGGCGCGCTGGTCTGACACACGCCACCATCGGCAGCATCGAACGCGACGCGATTTCGCCTTCTGTGGGCTCGCTGCGCAAGATCCTTGACAGCTTTCCCATGACGCTGTCCGAGTTCTTCGCGCTGGAACCCGAGAGCGAGACGCAGGTCTTCTTCAGCCAGCGCGAACTGCTTGAGGTGGGCGGCGGCGGCATCTCTTTGCGCCAGGTAGGCCACAACCTGAAGGGCCGGCCGCTGCAGGTGCTGCTGGAGCGCTACGCCCCCGGCGCGGAGACAGCCAAGACGCCCTACAGCCACATCGGTGACGAAGGTGGCATCGTGATCCAGGGCCAAGTCGAGGTCACGGTGGGCGGCGCCACGCGCGTGCTGGGCCCTGGCGACGGCTACCTGTTCTCAAGCCGGCTGCCGCACAAGTTTCGCAACGTGAGCGACCAGGAAGCCGTCGTCGTGAGCGCGAACACGCCGCCGGTCTGAAACGGTGGATCGCCCGGCCGCGCGGCCGGGTTGCGCACCATGGGGTGGATGAAATACTATCCGCCTCATGCACACACTGCGCAAGCCCTACCTGATCTTCCTCGGTGACGTCACGCTGAAGTCCGATGCCAAGACCGGCTTCGGCCTGCGCGACTGGTGCCCCACCGATGTCATCGGCCAGTGGGCCTTGCCCCAAGCCACCGTGAGCCTGGGCCTGCCGGTGATCGCACCGGCAGACGCGGCCAGGCGCGGTGCGGGCTCAATCGTCGTCGGCGTGGCGCCGCCAGGGGGGCGTCTGCCCGAGGCCTGGATTCCGACCCTGGCCGACGCGCTGCACGCTGGCCTGGATGTGGTCAGCGGCATGCACACGCGGCTGGAGCGTTACCCGCAACTGGTGGAGGCGGCGCGCGAGCGCCAGGCCCGGTTGATCAACGTGCGCCACGCAGACCGCGACTGGCCTGTCGGTACTGGGCTCAGGCGCTCCGGGCGGCGTGTCCTGACGGTGGGCACCGATTGCGCGCTCGGCAAGAAGTACACCGCCTTGGCCATCACCCGGGCCCTGACTGCCCGGGGCATGAAGGCCACGTTCCGCGCTACCGGGCAGACGGGCATCCTGATCGCGGGGCAAGGGGTGGCCATCGACGCCGTCGTCGCCGATTTCATCGCGGGTGTCGCCGAGACGCTGTCGCCGGCCAACGATGCAGACCACTGGGACGTGGTGGAAGGGCAAGGGGCCCTGTTCCACCCGGCCTATGCAGGTGTCACGCTGGGCCTGCTGCACGGTTCTCAGCCAGACGCCATCGTGCTGTGCCACGACCCGTCGCGGCAGACGATTGAAGACCACCCCCACATTGCCCTACCCGCGCTGGACGAGGCCATCCGCCGCTACCTGGAGGCGGGCCGCCTGACCAATCCAGACATTCGGTGTGTGGGCGTCGCCATCAACTCTTCGTCGTTGTCCTTACCCGAATGGGCGCGGTATCGAGATCAACTGCAGGCCGAATTGCAGTTGCCGGTTTGCGATCCGATGCGCGGCGGCGTTGAATCAATTGTCCAAGCCATGGGAGCTTAAAGATGAGTGTGTCCATTGCAGACGCTGATGGCTCGCGTCGCCAGCTGTCAGCCCACAAGGTCGTTCTTAAAGCACCCCGCGACCGTGCTGCGCCCGACGACCTGCGGAGGAACCGCGATGTCTGAGCCGACCCTCACAGCCGGCGTCCGTTGGGACCGCCAAGTACAGGCCCAAGAGGCCTACCTGGGGGCGGTCACGCGCGTGATCGACGCATGTCCGCAGGCCAAGGTGTTTGCCCAGCGCTTGCTGCAAGAGACGGCAATCCGCTTGATCGACATCGTGGACCATTTGATTCTCGCGGACGAAGCGATGCTTGCGACCTTGAAAGCCGCAGGATGGAGTCAAGACGGCGCGGTGCTTCGGAACTCTGCGGGCCTGTTCCCCCCAGTTCTGAGCGGCAAGCGTTCAGTCATCATGATTCGGGTTGAATCGGTCGACCAATTCAACCGGGTTCACGGCTTGGCCTCAGCCCCGCAGGGCGCGCCGTTTGCCCCTTTGCGGACGGCGGTCGCCTTTGAGAGTCAGCAGGCGTCATTGGGCATCGTCGAGCGAAATGGCGGAACAGCTTATGTCGCGGAAGCAAGTGACCCGGCCTCGATCCGCGAGGGACGCTGGTTTCTCGGCGCGTTTCGGGCCAGGCGCAGGCAGTTCGATACCGTCGATGCAGGGCTGACAGCAGTCGAGCACTTGGTCGACCAGGCCGTTGCCGCTATCGGGCCCCATCGCGCCTGCGCGTTCTGGCTGACGGCCGAACGCGAGAATTGGATGCGGCGATGCGCTGCCGGACGATGGCAGAAAGCGCGTCAGGACGCTGCAGGCGTGGGCTGGGCCAACATTGACCATCACACCTACGACAGTTCACGCCGCCACTTCCGTCAGACAATCCGCATACTCGAGAAGCTGGGCTATGAGCGTCGCGAAATGCTCTATGCCGGCGAACTTGCTGGCTGGGGAAGCCAGGTACTTGAGCAGCCGGTGATTGGCTCCACCATCTTCGCTGACGTGGACCTCGCACCCGAGGAGCTGTCAGTCGATTTCGCTCGCGACACCCTGCCTGATCTCCCAAAGCACAGGCGCGCTGGCTTGCTTTCCGAGCTGTTGGGCGAATCCATTCTGGAAGCAGGACTCAATCACGTTGCCGGTCTGTATGACCAGCGGGTGCTGCGATCGCAGCTGGCCAGTCATGGCCTGCAGATGATGCCGCCCTTCACCAACTGGCCGCATCTGTACCAGGAACTCACCGAAGGTGACTGGGAGGCCGTCGACCCGTTTCGTGTGGACAAGCTGGAACGCAATGGACACGTCAGCGCCGAGGAGGCCGAACAGCTTCGCATGAATGGCTCGATCGTCACGCACCTCGAGAACATCGAACGCAACGACGGGTACAAAGGCTTCAACCGTGAAGGTATCGACTCCGTGCTGCGAAAGCTTGATCCGAGAGCGTACTCAGCGCAGGCGATCGCGCAAACCGCATGAAGCTGGCAGTCAAAGCCACCGAAGAAAGCTGGCCTCTCAAGGAGCCCTTCGAGATTGCTGGCCAAGTCATGGTCGATTTGCCGCTGCTGTTGGTAGAACTGACCGATAGCGACGGATTTGTGGGCCGCGCCGAAGCAGCCGGAGTGGACTACGACGGTGAAACGCCAATGTCGATGCGGGCGCAGATTGAGTCCGTTGCCACGAACCTGAACGAAGCGACGACGCCACAGGACCTTGCAGCGCATCTGCCCCGCGGTGGCGCCCGCAACGCTTTGGACTGCGCCTTGTGGGACCTTCGGGCGAAGCGCTCTGGCGTACCCGCATGGGTCAGCGCTGACATGCAACCGATGCGTCCGCTGTTGACAGCGTGCACCATCGGCCTTGGCAGCCTGGCCGACACCCGGCGTCGCGCCAAAGCGCTGTCAGAAGCTCCTCTCATCAAGGTCAAGGTCGACGGCGCCCGCCATCTGGACTGGATCAGGGTCGTTCGTGACGAAGCTCCGCGTGCCCGGTTGGTGATTGATGCCAACCAGTCGTGGACGCGGGGTTTGATCGAAAAGCTCTTGCCAGATCTGCTTTCACTGGGTATCGAATGCATTGAACAGCCCGTCAGTCGAGGTGCGGACAACGCCCTGGATGGCTTGAGTTCGCCGATTCCACTCGTCGCCGACGAGTCGTGCACGGACCGCCTTTCGTTACCGGGGCTGGTGAACCGCTACCAAGGCGTGAACATCAAGCTCGACAAGACAGGCGGACTGACCGAGGCGCTGGCGCTGGCGCGCGAAGCGCGAGCGCTCGGAATCGATGTCATGGTGGGCAACATGTGCGGCACCTCCCTGGGCATGGCACCCGCGTTCCTGTTGGCCCAACTCGCACGGTGGGCCGATCTCGATGGGCCCTTGCTGCAGCTGGACGACCGTGCATCCGCCATGGCCTACCACCAGGGTGTGGTGCAGCCGCCTCAGCCCGCGCTGTGGGGCTGACCGCAGCGACGCCGTGCGACCCTTTTTCCTCCCACGCCAGAAAGCAATCCATGGAAGCCGCCACCACCACTTCGCCCACGGCCGAAATGGCCTTGAATGCCCGCGTCATCGACTTCACCTCGAAGGTCAATGGCCGCGCCTATCGGCTGTTCGTCTCCATCCCGACGCGGCGGCCCGTGCCGCCAGCAGGGCATGCAGTGCTTTACTTGATCGATGGCAACCTGCACTTCGGCATCGCCGTTGACACGGCCCGCATCCAGGCCTGCTGGCCCGACGTGATCGACCCTGTCGTGGTGGGCATTGGCTACCCCACCGACAGCGTCAGCACCGCGTTGGACCGGCGCATGATCGACCTGACGACACCGATCTCGGACGAGCGACTGAAGAAGGGTTTCATCGCGAAGATGCCTCGGCCATCCGAAGGTTTCGGCGGCATGGACAACTACTTTCGCGTGATCGAGGAAGAAGTCAAGCCACGCGTCGAGGCGATGGTGGCCATCAACCGGCAAGAGCAGGTGCTGATGGGTCATTCGCTGGGCGGGCTGACCACCTTGCATGCACTCTTCCGACACACCGCGACGTTCCAGCAGTTCGTCGCCATCAGCCCGTCCATTTGGTTCAACGACTGCGCAGTGCTGGCGCACGAGGCCGCCTTCAGTGACCAAGTCCGGTCTGGACAGGTCAAGGCGCGTGCATTGATCAGCGTGGGCGGTCTGGAGTCCACTTTTCGCTTCGTTGCCGGCCTGCCGGCTGGCGAACAAGACTTCCGCGACATGACCGAAGAATGCCGCATGGTGCCCAACACCACCGAACTCGGCGATCGACTTGCCGCACTGGCGTCGCCAGGCTTTCACGTCGAGACCGTGGTGCACGAAGGCGACGACCACAACATGGTGCCGCCGGCGGGCATCGCACGCGGCGTGCGTTTTGCGTTTCGGCGTTAGCCGCCTGTCCAGCCACACCACGCTGCGCCGTGCACCCTAAGGGTCTGAATGAGCCACACCCCCGCCTACGACGCCCTGGTGGCTCACCACCGCCGCGTGCATGACCTGGAGCACCTGCAGGCCATCGCCACCTGGGACCGCATGACGCACATGCCACCTGCCGGCGCGGCCGCACGCGCAGCAGCCCAGGCGGCATTGGCCGTGCTGATCAAGCAGTTGCAAACCGAGCCCGCCCTCACCCGGCAGTTCGAAACTGCCGCACACGAGCTCCTGCCGGGCGATGCGGCGCTGAACCTGGCGCGCATGCGCCAGGCGCACCGCATCGAGGCGGCGATTCCCGCGGCCCTGGCCGAACGCCGTGAACTCGCCTCCGGCGCAGCCATGCAGGCCTGGGGCCTGGCCCGACAGAACAACGACTGGGACGCGTTTGCGCAAGCCTGGACGCCGTTGGTGGGGGTGGCGCGCGAATCGGCTGCGCGGCTGGGCGATGCCTTGGGCCTGCGACCCATGGACGCCTTGCTCGAGCGCTGGGAGCCGGGCCTGCGCATGGCGCGGGTGAGCCCCTTGTTCGCCAAGGTGCAAGGGTGGCTGCCGCCGCTGGTTCAACAGGCGCTGGCCGCGCAGTCGCGTGCCGTGCCGCCCATCGAACCCATTGGCCCTTTCCCGGCGCAAGCGCAGCAGCGCTTGTGCGAGCAGGTCATGGCGATGCTGGGTTTCGATTTCAACGCCGGTCGTTTGGACACGACGCAGCACCCCTTCACCGGTGGTGTGCCAGAAGACGTGCGCCTGGCCACGCGATTCGACGAGACCAACTTCCTGCCGGCGCTGGTCGGCACCATCCACGAGACGGGTCACGCACGCTACCAACAGAACCTGCCACGTGACTGGCTGGGTCAGCCACTGGCGGGTCCGCACTCAGCCGCGCTGCATGAGGGGCAGGCGCTGATCTTCGAGCGCCAGCTGGCACCCCAATCCGCCTTCTGCCAGGCCCTCGCTCCGTTGCTCAGCAAGGCTTTCGGTGAACAGCCCGGGTTCGAGCCAGACAACCTGGCGCGGCTGCTGCGCCGCATCCGGCCAGGGCGCATCCGCGTCGCCGCCGACGAATTGACCTACCCGCTGCACGTCATCGTCCGGGTCGAAATCGAGCAAGCACTGATCGAAGGCGAGATTGCGGTCAATGATGTGCCGGCCTGGTGGAACGAGCGTGTACGGCGGTTTCTCGGCGTCGACCCACAGGCGCCTTTCAGCCAGGGCCCCTTGCAAGACCCGCACTGGGTGCACGGCATGTTCGGCTACTTTCCAGCGTACCTGCTGGGCGCCATGGTGGCAGCGCAGTGCTTCGCCGCCCTGCGGCGCGACGTGCCCGAGCTGGACGCGCAGCTGGCCGTAGGCAACTGCAAGTCCATCGGCGACTGGCTCGCCCCGCGCATTTGGCAACAGGGCGCACGCCACGACTTGGACGCCATGCTGCTGCACGCCACCGGAGAGCCACTGTCCGACAACGCACTGCGTGAACAACTGGAGCAACGCCATGGCCGTTTCCACTGAGGCCGCGGCACTGCCGCCACAGGGCGCTGCCGCTGAGCGGGCGCCGGTGTCCGCATGGATCAGCCTGCTGGTGCTGGTGGCATTGGGCCTGTACACCTACATGGACCGGCAGATCTTCGGGCTGCAGGCCGAGCCCTTGCGCAAGGCGCTGGGACTGTCTGACTTGCAGTTCGGGCTGTTGCAAGGCCTCAGCGTGGCCTTGTTTGCAGCCGTGGTGGGCTACCCGATTGCGTGGTTGTCAGATCGCTTTGACCGCCGCAAGGTCTTGGCCGGCTGCATCGCCGTCTGGAGCCTGGCTGTAGGCGCTTGTGGCCTGGCGGATGACTTCAACCAGCTCTTCCTTGCCAGCTCCCTGGTGGGAGCGGCAGAGGCCGGCTTGCTGCCCATCGCTTATGCCTTGATCCCCGAGCTGTTCCGCGGCGGCCAGCGGCAGTTGGCCAATTCCTTGTTCATCGTCACCGGGCGGCTGGTTGTAGGCCTGATCATCGCGATGTGTGGGTGGATGATTCACGCCATCGACCTCTGGCGGCACCTGCTGCCCGATGTGCTGCAAGCCTTGCCGACCTGGCGTCTGGCATTCTTTGCCACAGCGCTGCCGGGCATCGTGTTCGTGCCGATGATCTTGTTGTTGCCCATCGGCAAGCGCAAGTCGACTGTGCTGGCGGATGGAACACCGGCCGTGGCACCCGCAGACAAGCCGACCGTTTGGCCGTTCCTGCGCAGCCAGCGCTTCACGTTTTTCACCTTCATGTTGTCGGTGGGGTTGCTGGTGTTCGGCTTTGGCGCCACTGGCGCATTCATCCCGGCGGTGGCCATGCGCCAGATGGGCATGAGCTCACTGGAGCTGGGCAATGCGATGGGCATCGCCACGTTCGTGTCAGCGGGAGTCGGGCTGTTGATCGCCAATGTGGGCATGAAGTGGCTGGCACCGAAGCTGGGCCCGCTGTTGCCCGTGCGGGTTTTGGCCTTCGCAGCGGTCGCCAGTGGTGTTTTCGCCGCGTCCCTTTATCTGGCCAAGACCCCCGTGCAGCTGTTCACGCTGATGGCCTTGCATCACACCTTCCTGATGGCCGGCACGATGGTGTTTCCCACCGCGCTGCAGGAGATGACGCCACAACCCCTGCGCGCGCGCCTGATCTCGCTGATCATCATGTTCAACATGGTGCTGGGCTCGCTCAGCCCTGCTGTGGTGGGTGCGATCTCCGACGCGCTGAAACCGCGCCCCGATGGGCTGATATTGGCGATGACGGCCACATCGACCACCGCCTTGCTGATTTCCGCAATGTTGATGCTGCTGTGCGGCCGTGGCTTCGTTCAAACGACTCGCGTCGCGCGCGCCGCCGAGGCGCCCTGAGCACGGCACGCCGTACGCACGGGGCTCGGTGGACGCGAAGGGTACTGAGGTTGCGGTGCTCGCCGGTCGGTCAGAGGCTCACAGCCATTGCGCAATCGCTTCCAACGGCTTCTTGATGCCGCCGTGCACCGGCACCTGGCAGCCCGCCTTGGGGTAGCCGACCACCAGCAGGATCACTGGCTTCTCGGAAGGCGGCCGGCCGCACAGCTTGTTCAGAAAGCTCATCGGGTTGGGCGTGTGTGTCAGCGTCGCTAACCCGGCATGGTGCAGCGCGGCAATCAGGAAGCCCGAAGCGATGCCTACGGATTCCGGAACGTAGTAATGGCTGAACTTCTCGCCCTTCTGTGGGCCTTCCTGGTGCACGCCGTACTTCTGCGCGAAGATGGCAATCAGCACCGGCGCCTCTTCCAGGAAGGGCTTGTTCCAGTCGGTGCCCAGCGGCGCCAGCGCGTCCAGCCACTCCTGCGGCGCGCGTTCGTTGTAGAAGCTGCGCTCCTCGACCTCGGCCGCCTCGCGCACGCGCTTCTTGTGCGCGGGGTCGGTAATGACGCTGAAGAACCAGGGCTGCTGGTTGGCGCCCGATGGTGCCGTGCCGGCAGCCAGCAGGCAGCTTTCGATGACCTCGCGCGGCACCGGCCGGCTGTCGAAGTCGCGCACCGTGCGGCGGCGCTGCAAGTCGGCATGAAAGGCGCGGGCGCGTTCGATCATCTCGGGCTGCGGGTACTCGCGGTAGGCGGGCAGCGGTTCCTGGGCGAAGGCAGCGTGGGGTCGAGTCATGGTGAATCAGGTCGCAGTCTCGGTTCGAAGTGCGGCGGCGTAGGCCTGGCGATAGTGGGTCAGTGCCGCGTCCATGTGCAATGGCTGCATGCGACGGTCTGGCGCGTGCTGCAGGTTGTGCCATTGCGCGGCAATCATCGCGCGGTCTTCCTCGAAGGCTGTCAAGAGGCCTTGGTACAAGGCCTCGGTGACGTTTGCATCGCCGCGGTCGGCGCGGTGTGCTTCCATGAAGAAGTAGTGGGTGCTCGTGGCCGTCTCGGGGGTCAGGGCCTGGCAGCTTTGGAAGCGAACGCCGGTGCCTTGGCCTTCGGCGTCTTCCGCGGACATGCCGGCGGGCTGCGCGCCAGAATGCATCAGCAGCGTGCCGGGCAGCAGGAATTCGTAGTGCAGCCAGCGGTCGACCGGGCCGTCATGATCCCAGAGCGGGCGGTAGTACGCGGGCGGCGGCACCCGGGAGATGTCTCGCCGCACACGAACGCCGCGCGACAGGCGTTCCAACCGTGGCGGCACGCGCGCAAGTGTGTCGTCTCCGCCGCCGCCGAACGTGGCCGCATGCACATAGCTCAGGTGCGAGAAGTCGAGCAGGTTGTCGGCGATGAGTTCGACGGGAGTCTCGTAGTGCAAGTAGCCCGGGCGATAGGCCCACTCGGACGATTCGCAGGAGAAGTTGTCGGGCAGCAGACCGGTGTCGGCGCTCGCCGCGTCATCGCCCGTCCACACCATCACCCAGCACCGGTGCTCGACAACGGTAAAGCGCCGCACGCAGGCCGCCGGCGGCGGCGAGTCCATGCCGGGCACCTCGATGCAGCGGCCGTCGGGCGCGAACTTCAAGCCGTGATACCCGCAGCGCAGAGCATCGCCTTCGAGTCGGCCGCGCGACAGTGGTGCGTGGCGGTGTACGCAGCGGTCCTCGAGTGCGGCAATCGCGCCGTCAGCCGTACGCCACAGAACCAGCGGTACGCCGACGATCGTGCGGGCAAGCAACTGGCCCGCCTGCAGTTCGTGCGACCAGGCGGCAACGTACCAGGCGTTGCGCAGGAAGGCGTTCACGGCACGGGCTCAGGCCAACCCGAAACGCCGGTGCAGCGGCGTCGGATCCGGATCGTGTCCGGCGAAGTCGCGGAACGCGTCGTCGGCGGCCACCCGATGGCCGACGCTCAGCACCTTCTCGATCCAGCGCCTTGCCGTGTCGGCGTCGTACAGGCCGCCGGGCGAACGCTCGAAGGCTTCCACCGCATCGGCCGCCATCACGTCAGCCCACAGGTACGAGTACAGCCCCGCTGCGTAGGCGCCGATGAAGAGGTGAAAGTTGTGCGTGACCCGCATGATCAGGTCCCAGGCCTCGGGCATGCCCAACTCGGCCAGTGTGTCGTTCTCCACCTGCACAGGGTCGATGGGCTGGCCGCTGCCATCGGCCAGCAGGTGCAACCGCATGTCGACGATGGCTGGCAGCAGGAAGTCCGGGTTGAGGCTGAAGATGCGGTCGTACTTCAGGCCCTGCTGGATGCGGTCGATCAGGTCGGCGGGCATGGACTCGCCGGTGACGTGGTGCCGTGCAAAGCGGGCCAGAAGCTCAGGGTCGCGCAGCCAGCGTTCGTTGATGAGCGCCGGCAACTCGACAAAGTCCCAGGCCACATGCTGGCTGCCCAGCGAACGGTACGCAGACGTGCAATGCAGCATGTGCAGCGCATGGCCGAACTCGTGGAAGAAGACGTTGGCGTATTCCCAGGGCAGCAGCACGGGCTGGCCCTCGGGTGGAGGCGGGAAGGTGGAGTAGACGGCGGCGATCGGCAACACCCGGCCGCGGAAGTTCTCGGCCTCGCGGTACTGCATCTGGTAGGACCCGTGCGCCTTGCCCGGGCGGTTGAAGAGGTCGAAGTACAGGACGCCCACCGGCTCTTCGCCACGGCTGACCGCGTAGACCCGGACGCTGGGGTGGATCAAGGGTGCGTCGGCCAGCGGCTTGAAGGCCAGGCCGTGCACGCGGCCGGCGGCCCAGAACATGGCTTGCAGCACCGCTTCCAGGGGCAGGTGCGCCTTCACCGCATCGCCGTCCAGGCCGAAACGCTGGCGCCGCAGCTTCTCTGCATAGAACTGGCGGTCCCACGGGGCCAGGCGGATGCCGGCGCCTTCGCGGTCGGCGATGGCCTGGTAGTCGGCAATCTGGGCCTGCGCGGCGGGCTTGACGCTGCGCCAGGTGCGCTCCAGCAGGGCCAAGACCGTCTCGGGCGTACGGGCCATGCGGTCCGCCAGTGCAAAGTGCGCGTAGCTGGGGCTTCCCATCAGCCGCGCCAGTTCGCCGCGCAATTGCAGGATCTGTGCGGCGATCGGCTTGTTGTCGTTCGCCCCTGGGTTGTCGCCGCGTTGGGTCCACATCCGCCAGACCTGTTCGCGCAGATCGCGCCGCGTGGCCAGGGTCAGGAAGGGCCAGACCGAGCCACGCGCATTGGGAATGGCCCAGATGCCCGGCCGACCCTTTTCCGTGGCCGCCGCTGCGGCGGCCTGCCGCAAGGCGTCGGGCAGGCCGTCCAGTCCGGACTCGTCCTCGATGAAGACCGCTTGGCGCCCGGCCTCGTGGATCAGGTTCTGGTTGTACTGAGACGACAGCGCAGCCAGGCTTGCGTTGATCTCGGCCAGGCGCCGCTTGGCGTCGTGTGGCAGGCCGGCACCACGCCGCTGCATGCGCGCGCGCAGCACGTCCAGGAGTCTCTGCTGCTCGGAAGTGAGCCCGGCCTGGCCGCGCTGGTTCCAGACTTCGTTCAGCCGCGCGAACAGCCGTTCGTCGTGCGCAATCTCGTCGTCCAGCGCCGCCAGCATGGGGGCCAGGCGCTGTGCGACGGCAGGCATATCGCCCAGGCTCAGGCTGTTGGCATGCACACGGAGCACGCACAAGAGGCGATCCAGGGCCCGGCCGCAGTCTTCCAGTGCTTCGGCGGTGTTCTCAAAGCTGGGTGCTGAGGGGTTCGCCGCGATGGCCTGCAATTCGGCACGCTTGGCTTCGATGGCGGCGCGCAGGGCTTCCTCCAGCGCCGCAGGGTCGACGCCGGCCAGCGGCGGCAAGCCGCCATAGGGGCCTGACCAGGGAGCCAGCAGGGCCTGTGCGGCTGGGGATGGGCTGGTGTTCATGCGAGAACCCGGTCGAGGAAGGCGCGCACGGGTGGTACGACGAGCCCCGGCGCCATGCACACGCCATGGCCCTGGCCCGTGATCTCGTGCACCGTCCAGCCCTGTTGCAGCAGTTCGTCGCGGTGCTCGCGGATGATGGAGGCGATGCGGATCGGGATGCCGGCTTCGACCAGATCACCATCGCTACCAAAGAAGACCATCTTCGGGCAGGCGATGCGCTGCACCGAGTCGGCTTCGGGCCAGCCCTGCATGCTGCTGTACCAGGTCTCCCACTGTCGGTACTGTTCCTTCGAGCGCAGCACCTTCATCGACGAAGGCTCCGGGTCGGCCTGCTTCAGCCGCGTCGCCTGCAGGATGCCTGCGTACGGCGCGCCCAGCGGAGGCCAGCCCCCCAGCACCAGCGCGCTCAGGCGGTCGGTGCGCGCGGCCAGTTGCAGGCCGACGGCGGCACCCCAGGAGTAGCCCCAGTAGGCGAACCTGTCGAAGCCGGCTGCGCTGGCCACGGCCAGCAGGTCGGCGCAGACCCGGTCGGCGGTGAGCGCCTGCGGCGCGATGTCGCGGCTGCCGCCGATGCTGGGGTAGTCCACCAACAGCACGCGGTAGCGGTCGAGCAGGGGCTCCAGGTAGCCGTCGAGCACCGGTTGCAGCTCGTCACCGAAGATCGCGGTGAACGAGGCCATCAGCGGCAAGCCGATGAGCAGGGGCTGGCCCTGGCCCTGCACCTCGTAGAAGACGCCGCTGGCTGGGTCAAGCGGCATGTGGGGCCTCGCCGCCCTGGCGCTGCAGCCAGTCGTTCACCAGGTCATCCAGCACCGGCAGCGTCACGGCACCGGCGCTCATCACGGCGGCGTGGAAGTCGCGGTGCCGGAAGCGCGTGCCCAGCTGCGCCTCGGCGCGGCGGCGCAACTCACGCAGCTTGAGGTTGCCGATCTGGTAGCCCAGCGCCTGCCCGGGCAGCGCCGCGTAGCGGTCGACCTCGCCTTCGATGGTCTCGCGCGACAGGCTCAGGCGCTCGGCCATGTAGGCCACGGCCTGCTCGCGGCTCCAGCCCCGCGCGTGGATGCCGGTGTCGACCACCAGGCGCACGGCGCGCCACATCTCCATTTCCAGCCGCCCGTAGTGTTCGTGCGGCGTGGTGTAGAGACCCATCTCGATGCCCAGCGTTTCGCAGTACAGCGCCCAGCCCTCGACGCAGGCGGTGTACTTGACGGCGCCGTAGCGGCGGAAGGCCGGCAGCTCGGCCTGCTCGTTCATCAGCGCCATGTGCATCAGGTGGCCGGGCCAGGCTTCGTGCACCACGAGCGCCGGGTGCAGGTAACTCGGCGCCTTGGACGGCAGTCCGCTGATCCAGAAGATACCGGCCGACGAGCCATCGGCGGGGCTGGGCTGGGCGTAGGCCGGTGGCATGCGCGCCGAGACGGCATCGGGGATGCTCTGCACGCCGTAGGTGATGCGCGGGATGAGGCCGAAGAACTCCGGGATGCGCCGGTCCACGCGCTTGCACAGGGCCTCGATGCTCTCGCGCAGGGCGTCGCGTGACGGGGCGACGAACTGCGGGTCCGATGCCAGGAAGGCGCGGTAGCCCGGCACGTTGCCGCCGTAGCCGGCGTCTCGGGCCACGGCTTCGATCTCGCGCTCCAGCCGCGCCACTTCGGCCAGACCCAGCGCGTGCACCTCGTCGGGGTCGTCGGTGGTGCTGGTGAAGTGCCGCACCCAGGTGCGGTAGTACGCAGCGCCGGCCGGGCCGTCCACGCAACTCAGCGATTCGCGCGCGCCTAGCTGCACCAGGCCTTCCAGGAAATCGGCCCAGGCCTGCAGGGCCGGCATCAGGGCTTCGCGCACCACGCCCAGGGCGCGCTCGGCCTGGGCCAACACGGCGGGTTGCGCCGCCGCCGGAGAACGCTTGAAGGGCGACAGCCAGGCCGAGGCTTCGGGCGCCGCGGCCAGGATGCCCCGCGTGTTGGCCTCCGCGCTCTGCAGCACCACCCGCGGGTAGCGGTAGCCGCGCGCATGGCCGGCCTCGATGTTGGACTGCACGTCGCGCAGGTAGCCGGGCAAGCCGGCCAGACGGTCGACGTACAGCGCCGCTGCGGCGGCATCACCGACGCTGGTCGAGTTGGCCCAGAACATCGCGGTGAAGTCCGGCCCGGCGGGGAACAGCCAGGGCCTCTGCCACGAGTCGGCAGCGTGCTGCGCCCGCAGCCCCGCCAGTTCGCGCCGGATCAGCGCCAGCGTGGCGCGCTCCTGGGCCTGCAGGGGGCCGGCGTCGATCTGTTCGGCCTGCTCCAACAACTGCGCGGCATCCTGGTCGCGGCGCAGGTGGTCAGCCGCCGACTCGCGGAACAGCACGGCATCGGCCAGCGGCTGCCCGGCGAGCACGGCCGACAAGGGCAACGCATGGCACTCGAAGGCCCAGTACTGATCCGCCAGGGCGGCCAGTGCGGCTCGGGCCGGGGTCTGTGAAGTCTGATCGGTCATGGCTTCGGTTCCGCCGGTGCGCCGCAGATGGCCTCGCGCATCACGGCAATCGTCCAGTCCGGGAGCTCGTAGACGAAGTTGTGGCCGGCGCCCTTGGGCGCGACGACACGCCGCGAGCGGGTCGACGTGGCCAGGTAGCGTTCGCGCGTGGCCGCAAAGAAGCGGAACATGCGGCGAGCGTTGGCGTCGCTGCCGGCCCGGGCTTCGGGCAGCAGGGCGATGTCGCCGTCCTCGTCGTCCTTCGGGCCGACCAGCCACACCGGCAGGTCGCCCAGGTCGCGGTCATAGACCACCGTGTCCCAGGCCACCGCGGCCACGCCTTCGGGGCTGAGTTCGCTGTAGATGGACGCCTGTGCGAAGAAGTGGCCGGCGTTGGCCTGCACCGCACTGGCGGCGGCCACCTCGGGCCCGAGCACGGCCTGCGTGGCCTCCATGGCCTGCTTGTAGGCCGGCACCTGGGCCATGCGGGCGTTGTGCCGTTCTTGCAGGTTCACGCCGAAAAGCTGCGCCAGCCCGCCCAGCCAGGCGCCGCGGCGCATGTCCTTCAGCGCCGACAGGCGCGGGCCGAAGACGATGGTCTCCAGCGGCGTGGGGTCGAGCAGCACCAGCAGGTGCACCAACTCAGGCCGGCGGCGCGCGATGTTGGCCGCGAGCAGCCCGCCGAAGGAGTGACCCGCCCAGATGAACGGGCCCTTTTCGCCGGCTCGTTCCAGTGCGAGCACCACTTCTTCGGCCTCGCGCGCGGTGGTGCGCGGGAACGGGCCGGTGTCGCTCCAGCCGGTGCCCGGCCGGTCGATCAGGATCGAGCGTGTCTCGCCGCGGAACGCGCGGTGCAGGTGGTGCATGCCGTAGCCGCTGGCATGGCCGCCGGCAAACCAGATCACGGGCACGCGCCCGGGCGGCACATCGCCTTCGGCCAGCAGGTGCACGCGATAGCCGCCCACATCGACCAAACGGCCCGGCGGCGGCGTCGCCCTTCGTGCGCGCGACAAGGTCCACAAGTGGCGCGCAGAGGCCAGGCCGAGCAGCAGGCTCAGTGCCACACCCACCGCGACGAGCGGCATTCGCAGCGCATCGGGTGCCACCCGCGCCAGGCCGAAGAAGAGCAGGCCCACCAGCGCGGCAACGAGCAGCCCGGCCGCGTCATGGCTGAGCACGGCCAGCAAAGCGTTGCGCCCGCGGTGCATGGCTCAGGACCGGGCGGTCACGGTGTCGTCGCGTGGCAGGGTGGCCGCGCGGCTCTCCGGCAGCCACCAGGCGGCCAGCGCCGCGGCGCCCATGCAAGCTGCTGCCATGATCAAGGCCAGGTCGTAGCTGCCCGTGCGGTCGTGCACCACGCCGGCCAGCCAGGGCGAGATGCCGCCGCCCGCGGCCGTGGCCACCATCTGCGTGGCGCTGGCGCGGCCGAAGGTCTCGGCACTGAAGTAGCGGCGCGCCAGAAGCAGGCTGACGCTGTTGTCCCCGCCCGAGCACAGGCCCAGCAAGCCGCCCGCCGCGATGCTGACCCACAGCCCGCCACCGGTGTAGATGACGAGCGTGGCCAGCATGGGCACGGCCATCAAGATGACCGCCAGCCGCGACGCCGGCATGCGGTCGGCCAGCCAGCCGGCCAGCAGGTTGCCGGTGAGGCCCCCGACGCCGACCAGGCTCATCGCCAGGGCGGCCTGCCCGGGGGTCGCACCGCGGTCCTGCAGCAGCGCCGCGAAGTGCATGAAGATGGCCCCCACGCCGAGTGCGAACAGCATGTTGAACAAGGCCAGTTTCCACCAGATGGCGTCGCGCAGGAAGGCGGCCATGGTGCCGGGGCCGTTGGTTTCGGGAGCCGCAGCCGCAGCCGCGGCGGCGGGCGGGTGCGCAGCCGGCACGGCGGATCCACCCCGGCGCGCAGCGGGGTCGCGTTCGCGCGCGAACAAGAGCGCCGCCACGCTGCACATCAGCAGGCTCAGGCCCGCCATGACCATGAAGGCCTGGCGCCAGCCGAACTGGCTGATGACGGCCTGCGTCCACAGCGGATGCAGGATGCCGCCGACACCGCCACAGGCGAACAGCAGGCCGAGGGCCCGGCCCAATGAGCGGTCGAACCAGCCTTGCACCAGCTTGGCCAGGGTCAGCAGTGAAGCGCCGGCGGCCGTGACCATCAGCGACAGGCACAGGCCGTAATACACCCACACGCTGCCTTCCATCATCGAGAAGGCGGCGAAGTTCAGCGACTGCAGCACCACGCCCACCAGGATCAGCGGGCGCAGCGGCACCTTGTCGACCACCCAGCCGGTCAACGGCGCGACCAGCGGCGTGAACAGGGTGGCCAGGGTGAGCGCGAAGGCGATCTCGCCACGGCTCCAGCCCAGACTCTGCTGCAAGGGCAGCAGGAACAGACCGAAGGTGCTGCCATACAGCGCCGACACGCCGAACATCGCCAGCACGCCGCTGCCGGCCAGTGCTCGCCAGCCGGCGGCGGAGTCGGGTGGCGCGACCTGTGGTGAAGGCCTTGAGGCGGTCGCGTCCATGCAGTGTCAGAAGTCGTAGCGCACCGATACGTCCAGCGTGCGCGGTCGCTGCAGGTAGTACTGCTTGAAGGCACCGCCGGTGGGCGTGCCGGTGATGCTGAGGATGCCGCGTTCGTCGGTGACGTTGCTCAAGCCGGTGGCCAGCGTCCAGTTTTCCTTGGCGAAGCTCAGGCCCAGGTCCAAGGTCCTGAAACCCGGTGCCTCGTAGAACCCTGTCAGGTCCATCTTGCGCTTGCCAATGGAGGTGTACGTGGCGTTGAAGCGACCTTGCGACTCAAGCGGTCCGGCAAAGCGGTAGTTGCCTTGCAAGGCCGTCTGCAGCTTGGACGTGCCTGGCAACTTGGCACCCGACTTGATGATGATGGTCTGGCGGCCCGGACGAACCGAGACATCTGCGGTGGTCTTGGCGTCGATGTAGGCCAGTGAAGCGGCGATGTCGAAGCTGCCGGTCACACGGAAGCGCCCTGACGCCTCCAGACCGGTGCTCCTGGCCTTGCCCACGTTGCCGATGCCCGAGAACGGCAGGGGCCCACTGCCATCGAAGGTGGTGAACTGCGCGTCTTTCCAGTCCAGCATGAAGACCGTCAGATCCAGTTGGACGCCGTTCGCAGGCGCCAGACGGACACCGGTCTCGTAGTTCCACAGCGTGTCGGACTTGTAGGGTTTGAAGGTGGGTGCGCCGTTGACGCCACCGTAGCGATAGCCCTGCGATGCCAAGGCGTACCAGAGGTTGTCGCCAAAGCGGTACTTGACCGTGACCTTGGGCGTGGTGCCGCTGTCTTTGCCATCGGGCGGTGTCGAGTCGGCCGGCCCGCCAAACACCGTCCCCAGCGACTTGTACTTCGTGCTTGTCTTGTAGTACCGCCCGCCAAGGCCCACGCTCCAGCCGCCGCCAAACAAGTACTCGCCGTCGAAGAACAAGGCAGTCTCCTTGCCCGACAAATCAGTCGTCAAGTCAGTCAGCTTCGTCAGACCCGGAATGCCAAACAGGTTGCCGATGGTGCCTGAGGCGTCGATCTGGGCCGCCACGCCGCTGGCCTCGCTGGTCTGGTAGAACGCACCTGCCACAAAGCTCAGAGCGCTGCCCGCGGCGTTGCTGATGCGCAGCTCCTGCGACTTGGCACTGCTGGTGCCGTCCACCAAGCGTGCGATCAACGGCGCAGCCAGTCCTTGCGATTTGAACAGCTCGGTGTCGTCGCCCCGACTGCTGGACTTGGTTTTCCAGTAGCCCGTGACGGACGTGAGCGTCAAGCCGCCGAGATCGTAGTCAACGGTCAGGCTGCTGAAGTCAAACCGCGGCTTGGCGGTGCCCAGCGTCGGGTTGTTGTGTTCCAGCTTGTCGGCAGCGGGAAAGACATAGGAAGTGTCCTCCTGCTTCGTGGTCTGCGTGCTGGCCACGAAGGTGGCCGTGAGTTCCTTGATCGGCTTGAAGGTGAACAGCAACCGGCCACCGCGCTGGTTCACGTCATTGGCATCCTGGGTCCGGGTGGCCAGGTTGTCGATGTAGCCCGGGTCGTTGCGGTCGAACAGAACCACCCGCAGCGCGGCTTTGCCGTCGGCCAGCGGCGCATTGAACATGCCGTACACCGAAAACGCGGAACCTCCGCTTGAGACCGTGCTGCTGCCCAGCTGCACCGCCGCCTCGGTGGCCTTGAGGTTGGGCTTGGCGAACAGATAACGCGCAGCGCCGCCCAACGAACCTGAGCCGAACAGCGCGCCCTGCGGGCCACGGAGTACTTCAACACGGTCCAGGTCGAAGGGCAGGATGTCGACCACCAGACCCTTGCCGATGGGCGAGCCCAAGGGCACGTCCTCAAGATAGAACCCCGTCGGCTGCTGCTGCAGTCCGCCACCTTCGACCGCCGACTGGGTGGTCAGGCCGCGGATGGTGATGTTGTTGGTGCCGGGGTCACCGCGGTTCAGCTGCACACCGGGAGTGAGCTTGAAAAGGTCCTCCTGGTCGCGGGCGCCGCGGCGCTCAAGATCGCCCCCTTGAAGGACCGACACCGTGCCGGCCACCTCGCGCTGCTTTTCCAGCCGCTTGTTGGCCGAGATGACGATCGTCTGGGTGGTGTCCTCTTCAGCCTTGCTGGCCGATGACGGCTGCTGCGCGGCGGCTGGCAGTGAGGCCAACAGCCCAGCCGCTGCGAGCGCGGCCCCCAGAACGGTCATGCGAGAGGGTGAGTGTTGCGAGCGGATCATCGTGCGGGTCCTTCTTCGGGCGGGTGGACAGAAGACTCCGCGGCACGATAGGGGCCTGCTCCGCCGCCCGCATTTGAACTTGCACCAAAGATTTAGGCGATCGGCACGGCCCGGCTGGAGACCCATCCAGCCCGCACGGGTGAACCCTAGCCGCGGGCCAGGTCGCCCTCCGCGCTGGCATTCAGCGACAGGTTGAAGGGCGCACGGTGCTGCCGGTACTCGCGCGGGGACATCCCGACGTGGCCGCTGAAGGCGGCCGCAAAGCTGCTCTGGTGCTCGTAGCCGACGCGCTCGGCCACCTGGGCGATCGTGAGGTTGGCTGCCAGCAGCAGTTGCTGCGCCTCGCGCATGCGGCGCTCCAGGCAGTATTCCGCCATCGTGACGCCGAAGGCTTCCTTGAAGACGGCCTTGAGCTTGTTCTGGTTGGTGCCGATCTCGCGCGCCAGCTCGGCGAACAGCGGTGGCTTTCGATAGCTGTGCTCCAGCCTGGCCAAGGCTGCATGCGCCAGTTCCACGTCGCGCAGCCGGTTCAGCGCGGTGCCGCGCAGCAGCGGGACATGCTGCATGGCGTCCAGCGTGTAGGCCACCAGTTCAGCCAGGCGGCCGGCGTACTGCAGCACACGCATCTCGCCTTCCAGGCGTGTGTCGATGGTGTCGGCCAGCAGCGCGGCGAGGCGATGATCGAGCGGAAACGACGCGATGCGACCGACCTCGGCCGAGCCCGTCACCGCGTCGCGCACCAAGGGCGGCAGATCGGCCAGTTCGAGCCCATACCGCGCCGCGAACGCAGAAGCGCGAAAGATGGCCACGACGCCTTGCTGGCGGGCACCGCCGGCAATGTCCACAGCCTGAGGCCGCCCCTTGGGCAGGCACACCAGCGTCACTTCCGGACGGTTGAAGACCAGTTGTGCCGAACTGCCGACTTCAAAGGCGACATCGCAACACAGCGATGCGCGCAGCATGATCAGGGCCTCATCGGTGTCATAGCGCCAGCGGGTGGTGCGGGGCAGCACGCAGTTGATCACCGTCAGAAGCAGGTCTTTGTCCAGGCGCACGGTGTCCGAGGTGCCGCTGCCGCCTTCGTGGGCATGCAGGGTGCGCACGCCTTGGCGCGCAAAGCGCTTGAAGCTGCGTTCGCTGGCGCCGGCACGGAAGGCTTCCTGGTCGAAGTCCAGTGGCGACCACGCGTCTTCGGTGGACTTTTCAGCGCGGCCGGGCATGCGTTCGATGCTCCTAAATTTCCGTGTTCCGAGCCTAACCCATCCGGAACCATGCTGGCCTATGGTTCGCACCGCATGAACCCGACACCCGAGTCAACCCGCGAGACAGCGGCGGCCTTGCTGCGCCAGAGCATCGTCTGGGACAACCACGGCTGCATGCCGGTGGCGCGCCCGCACGACACGTCCTTCCTGCCGCAGCTGCAGCGCTACCGTGCGGCCGGTGTGAGCGCCGTGATGCTCAACGTGGGCTTCGGGGAAATGGGCATCGAAGAGCACATTCGCACGCTGGGCAGCCTGCGCCACTGGGTCAAGGCGCGGCCCGATGAGTACCTTCTGCTGAACAGCGCCGACGACGTCGAGCAAGCCCACGCCACAGGCCGTCTGGCGGTCGGCTTCGACATCGAAGGCGCCAACGCAGTGGCCGACCAGCCGAGCCTGGTGTCGCTGTACTACGACCTCGGCGTGCGCTGGATGCTGCTGGCCTACAACAGGAACAACCGTGTCGGGGGCGGCTGCCAGGACGAGGACACGGGTTTGACGCCGTTCGGCCGCGAAGTCATCGCCGAGATGGAGCGCGTGGGCATGCAGGTCTGTTGCAGCCACACCGGGCACCGCACCGTGCGCGACGTCTTCGACGTGGCGACCCGGCCGGTGATCTTTTCGCACAGCAACCCCAGTGCCGTGCACGCGCACCCGCGCAACATCCCCGATGACCTGATCCGGGCCTGCGCGGCCACCGGTGGCGTGGTGGGCATCAATGGCATCGGCAGCTTCCTGGGCAGGAACGACAACCGCAGCGAGACCTTTGCCCACCACGTGGACCACGTCGCGCAGCTCGTCGGCGCGCAACATGTGGCCTTAGGGCTGGACTATGTCTTCGACACCCAGGAGCTGGACGACTACCTGTCCAAGATGGCGCACACCTTCCCTGCCGAGTTGGGCTACGAGAAGGGCGTGCGCATGGTGGCGCCCGAGCAACTGGAAGCGATCGTCCAGGCGCTGCAGAAACTCGGCTATGGCGACGCGGACCTGCGAGCGGTGCTGGGAGGCAACCTGATGCGGCTGGCGCGGACGGTCTGGAAGTCTGGCGCCCCGATCTGAAGCCCTGGACGACGGCGTGCACAGGCGTTCTGCGGGCTTACGCCGTGGGACGCATCACGCAGCGGCCAGTTGTGGTGCGCGCTGCACCAAGGCCAGGATGTTCGGCAGGGCTGCCTCGGTGGCACGGCGTCCCGCCTCGACCAGATAGGGCATGGCCTCGGTGTCGAACAGGCCCACTCGCCTTTCCAGCCTGGGCACGATGCTCAGCAGCCGGGTGCCGCTGCCCTGCGCGTGCGCCAGGCGCGCCTGCATGAGGTTGTTCGTGAGCGCCGAGGTCACCTGCGCCAGCATTCTCGAAGGGCCGTCGATGCGGTAGGGCATCGGTGACTCGAAGCCCAGCGCCAACACGGCCTGGGCGTCACTTGCCGCACTCACGGGCAGCGGATCGGCGATGAATCCGTCGATCAGCCGGCGGCCGTCCAGGTGCACCGGCGAGAACATGAACGGCAATGCGATGCTGGCCCGCAGCGCAGTCACCAGCGTGCCCTCGCGCAGCACCACGCGCTCGCCGGTGGCGGCATCCGTGGTGGTGACGCGCAGTGCCGTGCGCAGATGCTCGATGCGGACGTCGCCAAACGCCTGCTCCAGGCGCTGCATCACCGGGCCATCGTCACGCAACGAGAAGTCGGCGTCAAACCGGCCCAGGCGCGGCCATAGCATCTGCGGCACGGCCTTCCAGCGACGCTTGCGCGTCACTTCGGGTGACCATAGGGTCATGGCGACGCGAATGGCTTCGCGCGCATCATGCCCGGCGGCGATGAGCGCACCGAACATGGCCCCGGCACTGCAGCCCACCACCAGGTCGGGCACCAGGCCCTCGCGCGCCAGCACCTCCACCATGCCGAGCGCGGCAATGCTGCGCACGCCTCCGCTGCCCAGCACCAGGGCAAAGCGGGGCGGGCAGGTCGGGTTTGGACGGTTCAGCGGCAGCATGGTCGTGTCTCCAGGTGAAGTGGCTTGCATTTGGGGCCTCAGCGCGCCAAGGCTTGATGGCTGGCGGGCCAGGCGCGGCGGAGCCACGAACGGAAGCCGTACCTCACGGCGCGGAGCGGCACGCCTTGAGCTCCGAGCCGCCGCTGGGCCCTGACGACTTGCTTGTCCTTGGTGTCGTGGCTGAGTGCAAAGCCACAGCGCTTCATCAGGCTCAACATCGGCGGGTTGGCGTTCAGGACATCGCCATGCAGCCACTGCAGCCCGACGTTCGTGGCCGCGCGCTGCAGCGACTGCATGGCCCAGGCACCCACGCCCTGGCACTGCCAGCCGTCGGCCACGACGAGCGCAAACTCGGCGCCCTCATCGCCCGGCTCGACGACGTAGCGGGCGTCGGCGATCAACTGCTCCGCTCCGTCGACCTCGGTGGTCACGACCATGGCCAGATGACGCCTGTAGTCGACATGGCTCATCTGCAGCAAGCGATCCGAGGACAGCCGGATGGCGCCGTGAAAGCGGTTGCGCCGCGTCTCGGGCGCCAGGCCGTCCAACATCCGCTCCAGCAGCTTGGCGTCCTGCGGCAGGATCGGCCGCATCGTCAGCGGGCATGCGCGACGGTCCACACGGGTTTCGATGAGCGTGGCCGGGTAGTGGTGGATCTGGTAGCGCAGGGCGGGCGGCTGTGAGAGTGGCATGGCGTGCTCCAGAGGTGCAGGGTTGCTTGCTGTTCGCCGTGCCCGGCTTCGGTGGGCGGCACGCGCCAGGCGACTGTGTGGGCCTCCCACCCACCGATGACCCACCGATACGCGCACCGGTACCGATTTCTTGCCCCACTACACTGACCAGGCACATGACCCGCCCTGCGAACCCTCTTTGATGACGCCCACAAGCCCGGAGGTGGCGCTGGGTGAGCCGGCAGGCGATGCGTTCATCGCCGCCTGGCGACAGTGGGACGCGGTGGCGCTGAGCCAGGCGTGCGTGGCAAGGGGCGCACTTCAGCCAAGCGACGACCCTGAGCTGGCCTACTGGCGTGCGATGGCTGATTTCATCGTCGAAGGTGCTGACGCGCTCACATGGCTCGACCGCGCCTGGCGCGGTTTTCGGGCGAGTGGACGCGGCGAGCAGGCTGCCGTGGTGGCCAACGCAGCCTTGGTGTTGTGCCTGCTGGACAGCGGCGCCATGAGCCAGTTGGACGAGTGGCACCTCCGCGTGGAGGCCGGCACGCCGGCAGACGTCGGCGTGCCGCTGTCGAACCTGTGGTGGCGGCTCGGTCTCCTGGCGCGCGTCTCGCTTGGCAAGGCGGATTCGGAAGGCGCCGCGCAGGCGGCAGCGGGTTTGCTGAACGACTTGCAGCCGCTGAAGGCCGATCTCTCAACGCACGAGCGTTTGCTGGTGGCCATGGTGTTGATCGAGTACGACTTTGCCGTCACGCGCTTCGATCAGATCGACTACCTCGCCAATCTGGTGGAGCACCCAGCGCTTTTCGACTTGGCCGCACCGGCCCTGCGCGCCAGATGGGTGTGCACGCACGGGTTCGCCCTTTACCATGTGGGCGACCACGAGCGGGCCGAAAGAGCTTGGCGGCGTGCACTGCCCATGGCGCATGAAGCCGGGCCGGGCAGCTTGCTGGGCCTGAAGCTGACGATCGCGCTGGCGCGCCTTCTGCTGGACCGCGGGCGTGTCGAAGAAGCCGACCGCGTTATCAAGGCCGTCGATCCACGCTGGGGCGGTGGACGAACGCTGCAGTTGGTCGAACTGCAGCAGACGCGTGCAAGGGTGCAGTTGTTGCGCGGCCAGCCAGCGGGTGCGTTGGCCACGCTCGACGAGGCCGATCGCCTGGCCGCAGAGGCTGGGCTGTCCCAATCCGAGAACGGAGGCCGCCTGACTGATCGGGCACAGGTCTACATCGCGTTGGACCATGGTGACGACGCGCAAGCCGTCTTCACGCGGATGGCTGCCGAGCAAAGCGGGCGTTCTGGGCAGGTCTCCATCTCCCTTCAGCATCTGTTGCGGGCCTGGATGAACCGCGTTGCCGACCCGGCCGGCAGTCGACAGGACCTGGCGAAGGGCCTGGCGGTGGCACAAGCGGTGCGTTACACCATGTTCTTTCGACTGTTGCCGGGCATGGCAGCCTCGGTGTGTGCGCTGGCCCTGCGCAGCGATATCGCGCCGCAGTTCGTGGACGAGGTGATTCGAAGCCGGCAGCTGCCCGCACCTGCGGACGCCGATGGCCGCTGGCCGTGGCCGTTGTGGTTGGTCCTGCTGGGCGGCTTCGAAATGCGCCGAGACGGCAAACTGGAGCCGAGCAGCCCCAAGACCCAGCAGAAGCCACTGGAACTGCTGCGCCTGCTGGCCTGTGCGCGAAACCTGTCGGTCGGAGCGCAGGCCGTGACAGCCGCACTGTGGCCCGACGCCGACGATGCCGCAGCGCGCAAGAGCCTGGAAATGGCCGTGCTGCGGCTGCGCCGCTTGCTGGGCGATGCGACGCTCCTGCGAGTGAGCGACGGCCGGGTCGCGCTGGATGCAGAGCGCGCCAGTTCGGATGTGCAACAGCGGCGCAGGCTGATCGAGCAGATCGAGTCCTTGGCCATGCGTTCGAGCGGTCCGGACGCCGGTCACACCCTCCAGGCGGAATGCCTGGCTTTGCTGGAGCGCGTCATCGCCCTGTCTCGCGGCGACCTGTTGCCCGGGCTGGCGCCTGCGCCCTGGCTGGAGGCCGAGCGCAAGCAGTGTCGTGACGACACCGTGCGCGCTGCGCTCGCCGCTGCGACGGCGATGGAACGCCTGCATGTGGGGCCGGCCGAGCGCGAGCTGCTGGAGACGGCGCTGCGCATCGAGCCGCTGGCTGAATCGCTGGTGCGGCGCCTGATGCACGCGCACGAGCGGGCCGGCCAACGCGGAGATGCGCTGCGGGTCTTTGAAGGCTACCGCCAGCAATTGCAGGACCGCGGCGCCAAGCCCGGCGAGCAGCTGGACGCTCAGTGGCGTGCGCTGATGGCGCAACCGCCGCAGGCCGTCAAGGGGTCCGCCTCCAGCACTTGAGGCACTCGCAGTGGTGTCTGGCGCAACACCATGCGGCCGGTTGACCGCCAGCCTGCGCCTGTTCTGCACCTGAACCTCAAGAGCGAAGCCAAGTCCGGACACCCCTGCTTCGGAGCCGAGAGTCCCTGTATCGGCCATTCGCCAGATCACGCTGTCGGCCAGGAGCGGCCACACGCAGCGGCAGCGCGGACGACAACAATGGACCGGAGCAGTCCTTGCATTGCGGCGGCCCACCGCTTGTCATGGCGCTGGGCCGATCAGCTTCGCTTCGATGAGAGGCCAGACTGCTGCCCCCACCTCCGATCGGAAAGCGCCCACATGGCCTATGGCCGTCAGGCCGAGGTCTGCCGGCGCGACGATCTGCAGTTGCGACGGCGCGTTCGGCAGCGCAGCGAGCAGTTTGCGGGTGCAGTTCTCCGTCATGGCCTCGTCGTCCGTGAAGCTCAGACAATGGATCGGAAACCGGGCCGCCCGCAAACTGGGCAACACTCGATCGGGCTCTGCCCCCCACGCGAACTCCGGATGCCGGCACCAGCGGCTCCACTGGCGCATCGCCGGGCCTGGCAGGTCGCCGACCATGCGCAGCCGCTTGCCCGGAAACCAACCCAGCACCGGCGTCAGCAGTGGCGCTGCCAGGTGCAGCATCCACGGTGCCTTGCGCCGCGACGCGGGCGCCCAGTCACGCCAGTAGCCCGAGCCGGCGGCCACCGACACGGCCCTGGCGATGCGCTGCTGTGCGGCTGCGGTCGTCATGCCCGCGTGGTGCATGCCAAGGCTGTGGCCGACGAGCGCCACGCGGCCGTCGGGGCTTTGTTCGGCCAGCCGCATGACGGCGGCCGCAAAGTCCTGCCGCGCCCAGGTCAGCATGTCGGCATCCAGCCCGCGCAGCGAGCGGCGGTGCTCGGGCCGTCGCGATGCCCCCATGCCACGCAGGTCGAAGGTCAGCACCCGGTAGCCGCGCTGCGCCAGCCAGTGCGCAAACGGTGCATAGAAGCGCTGTCCGATGCCCAGGCCGCCGGCCACCAGCACGCAGGCCTTCGCAGAAGCACCCGCCGACGCCTGTGGCTCGTACAGCATGCCGGACAGCGGCGTGCCGTCGGCGGCGGTGAAGGACAGCGGTTGCGCGTCTGGCCCACGAGCCGCCTTCATTGCAGGGCTCCCGGGTCGAGGAAGCCTTCCTGCGTGAGCACGGCGCGGATCGCCACACGCATGGCGTCGGGCGCCTGGTAGGCGGGGTGGGCGCGGAACACGGCAGCGGCGTCGCCCACCCGCGTGAAGGCCGAGAAGGCGCTTTCGGCCTCCTGCAGTTCGCTGCGATGCAAAGCCACCACCGATGCGGCCTGGGCTTGCCCGCCAGCCCGCAGCTGTCGCAGTGCCGGCAGTTGGCGCTCGCAGTGGCAACGGGCCTGTGGGTTGGCCAGCCCGCACGTCTGGCCGGCGAAGGTGTCGAGCAGACTGCGCGCACGCGACAGCCGCTGGCGGTAGGCCTCGGGGGTGATGCCGACGACCTCGGCCGCCTGCTGCGACGGCAGCCCGAACACGGTGTCGAGCACATAGGCCAGCCGTTGCTCGCGGGTCAGCGTCATCAGCATGTTCTGGGTGCAGCCAAGCGCCACCTGGCGTGCCTCAAGCTTGTCTTGCGGCGTCATCGGCGCCGGCTGGCCGCTGGCGTGCAACACGGTGTCGAAGAAGTCCAGCCCCGCCTGCAGGCGCTCGGCCATGCTTTCCAGCGACACCTCGGGCGACTCGGCACTGCGCGTGCGGGCCGTCAACAGGTGGTTGCGCGCGATCCGCCACACCCAGGTGCTGAACGCGGCCTCGCCACGAAAACTGCCCAGGTGCGTGACGAGCTTGAGCAGGATCTCCTGCGTGGCGTCGGCGCCATCGTCGCGGTTGCCCAGCATCCGTACGGCCAGGTTGTAGATGCCGGGCTGCACCAGGGCCAGCAGACGGTCCAGCGCCGCCAGGTCGCCCTGGGTGGCGGCCTCGCGCAGCGTGGCATCGGGTTCCGTGATCTTCATGGTCGGGGTGGGTCAGAGGCCCGGGATGGCGGGTTGGTTGTCCGCCCGCTGGCTGGGCAGCAGGATGGGCGTGTCGAACCATTCGAGGGTCGCCGCCGAGCCGTAGGTCTTGAGCACACGTTCCTTCCAGGCTTCGGTGAACCACTGCTGTGCGCTGGCCTGATCCTTCCACAGGTAGATGCCGCCGAACCTGCCATCGTCGGTGACGATGAAGTACTTGCGCAGCAGGCCGGGGATCTTGCGGTAGACCGGCACCGAGGCCTCGAACGCCTGCTTCAAGCTCGCCTTGCCCGTGCCCGGCGGCGTGGCCACCAGGACCAGGGTGCCCACGGCGTCACCGCCGTCGGCCTCCGCACCCGGTGCATTGGCCACGGCCACCGGCACCTCGAAGAACTGCACCTGGCCCTTCACGCCCCGCTCCTTCTCGACCCGCACAAACCAGTCGGGGCTGAAGAAGGCACGTGCCGAGGCTTCGTCTTTCCACAGGTAGAGGCCGCCGTACTGGCCGTCGGCATGCGCCAGCGAAAAGGCCTTGTGGCTCAGGCCCGGCAGCGGGGCGTATTGCGGCACCGTGTCGCGCATGCGGCCGACCACCACCCAGCGTGGGGCGTACCACGGCTTGGGCACCTTCACCACCACGGCCACGGCCGAGCCTGCGTCGATGCCGGTGCCGCCCAGCGGCTGCGCCTGGGCAGGGGTCAGCGGCCCGGAAGCCAGGACGATGAGCAGCAACGCGCCGGGGATGGCGGTGGACAACAAGTGGGGGAAGAACGGCATGATCAGTGGCCTCGGTTGGCGCGGTACCGATACGGACCGCCTCTGTTCCCTTTGACTGCCACGAAGCCCGATCTGTGACGCCGCCTGTTGCGGCCCTGGGGCAGGCCGGCCGCCCGATCGGACCGAACACGGTGCCAGGCGCAGGGCGACGGATCAGCCGCAACCCGCGCCAGGTTGCTGAGATGGGTGGTTCAATGCGGTTGCGATTGGCGGGGCCACCACAGTCATCGGTGACGAGCTTGCACTGCCAGCCTGGCTTGTTCTGCGTGCCGGGCAAGCCGAGGAAGCCGCGCACATGCTCGCCACCGCGGCTCTCGGCGAAGTCGAAGACGACGGCCTTGACCGGGTTGAACGGTGTCGTGCAGCAGCTCCACAGGTACGCACGATGCGTCTTGCCGTTGCCCGGCTTGAGCATCGCCACCGGCGTCTCATCGGCATGCAGCACCGGCTGGCGCAGCCGTTCGGCGGCCAGGACGTCCACCAGCGGCTGTAGCTGCACGCTGCACTCGCCCTCCCAATGTGCCATCGTGGACCGGGCGATCAGGTGCCCAGCCCGCTCGACGATCGCTTCCTGGCGGTACAGCGGCAGATGGTCCAGGTACTTGGCAACCAGCACATGGACCCGCAGGTCGGTCGTGGGCAGTCCCTTGTCGATGACGTGCGGCGCCCCTGGCGCCTGTTGGATGGTCTCGCAGCACTTGCAGACCCACTTGCTGCGGATGTGGCGCTCCACCGTGCACACGCCCGGCTGGAAGTCCAGCTTCTCGGCCACGTCCTTGCCGACGCGCTGCACTGGTGTGCCGCAGCCGCAGGTGGTGTCCTCGGGCTCGTGGCGGATCTCGCGGAGTGGCAGGCTTGCAGGCAGCTTCTCGCGCTTGGGGATCTGCTTCTCACCGCTGGCCTTGGCCAACGGGGCCATCGCTGCGATCTCGGCAGCCACCGCCGCCAGGTCGCCGTCCAGCATCTCTTCCAGCAGGCTGCTCTGCTCGGCGCTGTAGGCCTCGGGCTTGGCGGCGAACTTCGGCCGCTTGATGATCGCGTTCTCGTGCGTGAGTTTGTCGATGACGGCCTGCTTGAACGCGACCTCAGCACGCTCGTCAGCGCCGCGCGACCTCAGTTCAAGATGGGTCCGCCGGACGCTTGCCGCGGGGTGGCGACCTCGTCGTCCGGGCACCCTCAGCCCGCGTCGCCCCGGTGACTTTGCCGACGGGGTCGCGTGTGGGCCTCACACCGCGCTTCGCTTGCGAGCGGCGCGATGATGGCCCTCGTAAACCATGATTGATTTAGTTATTGATGTTTATAGATTAACAGCATCAGCCTTCCCTCACGCATGGCCAGCACACCCACCATCGCCGAAATTGCCCGTCTGGCAGGCGTGGGCACCGCCACGGTTGACCGCGTGCTCAACCGGCGCCCGGGTGTCAATGCAGAGACCGTCGATCGGGTGCTTCAGGTGGTTGCCAAGCTCGGCGCCAAGCCGCAACCCGGGCGCCCACGCCGTGGCGAGAACTTCCGCTTTGCCTATGTGTTGCCCGACGATCCATCGCCGTTCTTCGGGCTGATCGACAGACAGATTGCGCAGGCAGCCGGGGACTTCCGACACCAGCACATCACCGAGGTCACCCATCGGCTGGACGCCAGGGACCCGGCACGATTTGCCGCAGATCTGGCGACGCTGGATGACTGCCACGGCATTGCCCTGCTGGCGCCGGACCTGCCCCCCGTCAAGCTGGCGATCAACGAACTGGTTCGGGCCGGCGTGCACGTGGTGACGCTGTTCTCCGATGTGGCCGGCTCGATGCGCGAAACCTACATCGGCGCCGACAGCCGCGCCGCGGGCCGCACCGCAGGCTTGCTGCTGGCGAGAATGGCGCGACCCGATGGGCGCGACACGCTGCTGCTGTCATCGCAAGCCACCCGCTTGTCGGCCGAGATCGAACGTCGGGTGGGCTTTGCCCAAGTGCTCGAAGAGCGATTCCCACAGTTGCGGATGGTGCGTGTCCCCGACTTGCCGGCCGATGCCGCCGGGGCGGAGCAAGCGTTGGCGGGGTTTCTTGCCCGCGACATCGATGCCGCGCGCGTGGCCGGCATCTACAACGTGGGCTCAGGCGCTGCTGGCGTCGTGAAAGCACTTGTGAAGAGCGGCCTGGCGACACGGGCCGCCGCCATCGCGCATGACCTCACTGACGAGCACCGGACGCTCTTGACGAACGGCGCGCTGTCCTACCTGCTGCACCAAGACATCCACTACTGCGTAGCGGCCGCAGCACGCGTCCTGCGCGCCCAGTGCGAAAACGTACGCGGAGCGCTGAACGTCGCGCAACCGCGCATCGAAATCCTGACCGCCGAGAACCTGGAATGAACGGATGTCGGATGTGTGTGCCCAAAAGTCCATCTACCCCAACGGAGACCTCATGAACTTGAAACGCAAAACCCTGGCGGGGCTTCAGGCCCTGGCCGTTGCCACCGCCTTGTCGCTGGGCGGCACCGCCGCGCATGCACAAGACAAGACCATCACCTTGTGCTGGGCCGCCTGGGACCCAGCCAACGCCCTGGTCGAACTGTCCAAGGAATTCACTGCCAAGAGCGGCATCAAGATGAAGTTCGAGTTCGTGCCCTGGCCGAACTTTGCCGATCGCATGCTCAACGAACTCAACAGCAAGGGCAAGCTGTGTGACCTGATCATCGGCGACAGCCAGTGGATCGGCGGTTCTGCCGAGAGCGGCCACTACGTCAAGCTGAACGACTTCTTTGCGAAGGAGGGCATCAAGATGACCGACTTCGCACCCGCCACCGTGACCGGCTATGCCGAGTGGCCCAAGGGCACGCCGAACTACTGGGCCCTGCCCGCCATGGCTGACTCGGTGGGCTGGACCTACCGGAAAGACTGGTTCGCCAAGCCCGAGCTGCGCGCTGAGTTCAAGAAGAAGCACAACCGCGACCTTGCGCCGCCCAAGACCTGGACTGAGTTCAGGCAGGTGTCAGAGTTCTTCCAGGGCCGCATGGTCGATGGCAAAAAGGTTTATGGCGCCTACATCTTCACCGAGCGCGGCAGCGAAGGCATCACGATGGGCGTGACCAACGTGCTCGTGCCCATGGGCTTCAGGTACCAAGACCCGAAGAAGCCGTATGCGATGGACGGCTTCGTCAATTCGCCCGATGCCATCAAGGCCCTGGAGTTCTACAAGGCCCTCTACAAGGGCAGCACGCCGCCGGGACTGACCAACGCCTACATGGGCGAGGGGCTCGATGCCTTCAAGTCGGGCCAGGTGGCGATGATGATGAACTGGTTCGCCTTCTTCCCGGGTCTGAGCAAGGATCCGAACGTCGGCGGCGACAAGATCGGCTTCTTCACCAACCCGTCCGACAAGGCCAAGGGCGTGCAGTTGGGTGGACAGGGCATCTCGGTGGTGTCCTACTCCAACAGCAAGAACGAAGCGCTGCAGTACATCAAGTGGTTTGCAGACCCAGCCGTGCAAAAGAAGTGGCAAGCCATTGGCGGGTCATCGGCGCACAACGCAGTGCTCAGAGACCCTGGCTACGCCAAGAGCTCGCCCTTCGCACAGGCTTTCCTCGATTCGATGGGCATGGTGGTGGACTTCTGGGCCGAGCCTTCTTATGCGCAGCTGATGCTGGCGATGCAAAAGCGCATGCACGACTTCGTGGTGGCCGACAAGGGCACCGCCAAGGAAGCGCTTGATGGCCTGGTGGCTGACTGGAAGAAGGTCTTCAAGGAAGACGGCAAGCTGAAGTGATCGGCAGATCGGCCCCGGGCCATGCCGGCCCGGGGCGCATAGCCCCTCGACCCATCCAAGTCCAAACTCATGAGTCTGAGCACCACGCCCTTGGCGCAGAACATGGCGAAAGCCACACCTGTGCCCCTTGCCCAGCGCATGCGCGGTCTGTCTGACCGCAGCGTGGCGTGGCTGTTCATCGGCCCGACGATGGTGTTGCTGCTGGCCATCAACATCTTCCCGCTCATCTGGACGGTCAGGCTGTCGTTCACCAACTTCCGCGCCAACCGGCCTAACGCCGAAGTGCTTGGCGTGGGGCTGGACAACTACATCTCCGTGCTCACCGACCCCGACATCTGGGTGGCGATGCAGACCACAGCGCACTTCCTGTTCTGGACCATCCTGCTGCAGGTGCTGATTGGCTTCGCGCTGGCCTGGTTGATCGACCGCAAATTCCGCGGCCATGGTTTCTGGACCACGCTGATCCTGATCCCCATGATGCTGTCGCCCGCCGTGGTGGGCAATTTCTGGGCCTTCTTGTACCAGCCGCAGATCGGCTTGTTCAACTACATCGTGGCCTTCTTCAGCGATCTGGCTCCTTCGTCTTTCTCGATGCTGGGCTCGGTGAATCTGGCGCCCTGGGCCATCGTCATCGTCGACACCTGGATGTGGACGCCCTACGTCATGCTCATCTGCCTGGCCGGGCTGCGCTCGATTCCCGACTACATCTACGAAGCCGCTGAAGTTGACCGCGCGTCGCAGTGGCGGCAGTTCTGGTCGATCACGCTGCCGATGGTGCTGCCCTTCGTGATGCTGGCCGTGCTGTTCCGCGGCATCGAGAACTTCAAGATGTTTGACATGGTGAACCTGCTCACCTCGGGTGGCCCGGGTTCAGCCACTGAACTGGCGTCCATCACCTTGAAGCGCGAGGCCTTCGAGAAGTGGCGCACGGGCTACGCGTCGGCCTTCGCCGTCACGCTCTTTGTCGCGGTGTTTGGCCTGGCCAACATCTACGTCAAAGCCTTGAACCACGTCAAGAACCGCTGATGACTCAAGCGCCCGCACCATGAAACTCGGCATCAGTACAGCGCACTCCGTGGTTGAACCCACGGTCACCACCCGCATCGTCGCTGGCGTTTTGGTGGCGCTCTACGCGTTCATCACCATCGTGCCCTTGGCCTGGATCATCCTGACCGCGTTCAAGACCCCCGCCGACTCCATCAGCTACCCGCCCAAAGTCATCTTCGAGCCGTCGACCGAAGGCTTCTGCAACCTCTTCACGACGCGCTCGCGGCAGACACCGGAATACATCGCCCAGTTGCCGCCAGCCAACGATGCCTGTGAGCGCCAGGCGCGCGCCGACAACATGGTGGTGGTGGGCCAGTCGAAGTTTGTTCCACGCTTTGTCAACTCGCTGATCATTGCCGTGGGCTCCACGGTCCTGGCGGTGGGTCTGGGCGTGATGGCGGCCTACGCCTTCTCGCGCTTCAAAGTGCCGATGAAGGACGACTTGCTGTTCTTCATCTTGTCCACGCGCATGATGCCGCCCATCGCGGTGGCCATTCCGATCTTCTTGATGTACCGAGAGCTGGGGCTTTCCGACACCAGGCTGGGCATGATCTTGCTCTACAGCGCGATCAACGTGTCGTTGGCGGTCTGGCTGCTCAAAGGCTTCATCGACGAGATCCCACGCGAGTACGAAGAGGCCGCCATGGTCGACGGCTACACCCGACTGCAGGCCTTTCGCAAAGTGGTGCTGCCCCAGGCCACGACCGGCATCGTCGCCACCGCGATCTTCTGTCTGATCTTTTCCTGGAACGAGTACGCCTTCGCTGTGTTGCTGACCTCGGGCACCGCGCAGACCGCGCCGCCCTTTATCCCCATCATCATCGGTGAGGGTGGGCAAGACTGGCCCGCGGTGGCTGCCGGCACCACGCTGTTTCTGGTGCCCATCCTCGTCTTCACCATCCTGCTGCGCAAGCACTTGCTGCGCGGCATCACCTTCGGAGCGGTGCGCAAGTGAAAACCTCCTCCTGGCCCAAGGCGCTGCGTCGCGGCCCCATGGAAATGCTGGCTTGCATCGTCGTCGCCTTGGGCATCTTCATGATGCTGCAACCCTTTGCGCTGGTGCTTTACACCTGGTCGTTCGTGACCACGCTTGTCGGCACCGTGATGTTCATGGTGGTCTCGAAGTTTCCTGATTGAGACGTTGTGAGAGAACCCAGCAATGGCACAGATCCGCGTCCAGCACCTGCACAAGGCTTTTGCCGAGTTCACCGCCGTGCAGGACTCCACCTTCACCGTGCAAGACGGCGAGTTCTTCTGTCTGCTCGGGCCCTCGGGCTGCGGCAAGACGACCACGCTGCGCATGATTGCCGGGCTGGAGTTGCCCACCTCGGGGCAGGTCTTCCTGGGTGATGAAGACGTGAGCTTCAAGCGCGCCTCGGCGCGCGACATTGCTTTCTGCTTTCAGATGTTTGCGCTCTATCCGCACATGAACGTGCGCCAGAACATCGCTTTCCCGCTGGTGTCGCAGGGCCTGCCCAAGGCCGAGATCGAGCGCCGAGTGAACGAGGCGGCGGCGACCTTGCGTATCACGGGCTTGCTGCGCTCGTCGGTGTCGGGCCTGTCCAGCGGCGACCGCCAGCGCGTGGCGCTCGGCCGGGCCATCGTGCGCCAGCCCATGGCCTTCCTGATGGACGAGCCACTGGGTGCGCTGGACGCTGAGTTCCGCGAGGTGATGTGCCATGAGTTGCGGGCGCTGCATGACCGCCTGAAAGCCACCACGGTGGTGGTCACCCACGACCAGACCGAGGCCATGTCGATGGCCGACACCATTGCCATCATGAACCGCGGTGTCATCGAGCAACTCGGTGCGCCGATGGAAGTCTACGAACGGCCGGCGAGCGTTTTCGTCGCTGACTTCATCGGCTCTCCAGCCATGAACTTTCTGCCCTTCGAGGCGGCGTTGAACCAGGGTGCCGATGCGGTGCAGATTGGCCCGGCCCGCGTCTCGGTGCCCACGCTGCGCCAAGACGTGCCACAAAGCGCCTTGCTGTGTGGTGTGCGGCCCGAGCATGTGCATTTTGCCGACGACTCCGCGCTGCGCGCCGAGGTGCTGGGCACCGAGTACCTGGGCATCAGTCAGATCGTCACCGTGGCCACGGCCACAGGCGCCACCCTGCGCGCCAAGGTGGGTGCTGATTCGCCAGTGGCACGTGGCGACCATGTGGGGCTGCGCTTCGATGCGTCCGCGGTGTCCTTGTTTGATGAGGCCAGCGGCCGTGCGCTGCAGACGGCGCGCGACGACACACCCGTGGTTGCACACGCACGCGGGCGTGGCACGCAGACAGGGGCGCCGTTCGATGGCAGCCGCGCTGGAGAGCGGCATGGCTGATCTTCGATTGGAAGGTGTGGACAAGCGCTTTGGCGACGTTCGCGCCGTCAACGGCCTGAGCCTGGACGTTCGCAGTGGTGAGTTCATCGTGCTGCTCGGCCCCAGCGGGGCTGGCAAGACCACCACGCTGCGCCTGGTGGCTGGGCTGGAGAAGCCCGATTCAGGCCAGGTGTTCATCGGCGGCAGCGACGTCACCCTGCTGGCGCCAGCTCTGCGTGACGTGACCTTCGTGTTCCAACAGTATTCGCTGTACCCGCACCTCACCGTGTTCGAGAACCTGGCGTTCCCCTTGCGTTCGCCTATGCGGCCCACCCCGCAGGCCGAGATCGAACGCAAAGTCAACGAAGTGGCTCGCATGCTGCGCATCGACGACAAGCTGCAGAACCCGGCCACTCGCTTGTCTGGCGGGCAGATGCAGCGCGTGGCCATCGGCCGCGCGCTGGTGCGCAACCCGGCGGTCACGCTGATGGACGAGCCGTTGTCTTCGCTGGACGCCAAGCTGCGCAACGACCTGCGCCTGGAGCTCAAGCGCATCCAGCAGGACCTGGGCGCGACCATGCTCTACGTCACCCACGACCAGACCGAAGCGCTGACCATGGCCACCCGGGTTGGCGTGCTGGAGCAGGGCCGGCTGGTGCAGTTGGGCACGCCGCGCGAGATCTACGAAAACCCGGTCAGCAGCTATGTGGCTTCACGACTGGGCGCACCGCGCATCAACCTGGTGCCGCGCAGCGCCTTGGCGGCGATGGCCGCGCCAGACCAGGCAGCCACCATCGGCATCCGCAGCGAGCATCTCAGCTTGGGTCGCGCAAGTGCCGGCCACACGGCTGAGCTCACGGCCCGCGTGCTGCGGGTGGAGCGCTTGAGCGACCAGCATCTGGTGCATGTGCAGGTCAGCGGCTCCGACCAGGAACTGGTTTCAGCCACACCTGCCAGCACCGGTCTCGAAGCAGGCGACGCCGTGAGCCTGCAGGTGCGGCGTGCACTGTGGTTCGACGCCAGCGGCCAGCGGCTGCTGGCCTGAGATCCCATCCATCGTTTTTGAAGCCCCTTATGAATCACATCCCACTCATCCAAGCGGCCACGCAGACCCTGATCGACCATGTGGACGAGCTCACGGCGCTCGATCAAGCCATCGGCGACGGCGACCATGGGCTGAACATGCGCCGCGGCGCGCAGGCCATCCAGGCCAAGATGGACGTCCTGAGCACCCAGACCTTCAACGAAGCGCTCAAGACCATGGGCTTGACCTGCATGTCCACGATCGGCGGCTCGTCGGGTCCGGTGTTTGGCACCTTGCTCGTCACGTTGGCCAAAGAGCTGCCTGCGCAGCCGACCTCGGCTGACATGGCCCGGGCGCTGGATGCGTGCATCAAGGCCCTGACCCGGCTGGGCAAGGCCGAAGTGGGCCAGAAGACGCTGCTGGACGTGTTGGACCCGGTGCGCCAATTGCTGGCCGCGTCGGGTGACCTCGGGCATGCTGAGTTGCTGGCCCGCGTTCGGCAATGCGCCGACGACAGTGTGCAAGCGACGGCGCAGATGGAGGCGGGCCGCGGCCGGTCCTCGTTCCTGGGGGAGCGTGCGCTGGGCCACGTGGACCCCGGCTCGCGTTCGATGGCCCTGATCATCGGCAGCATCTGCGACCAGCTCTGAGCCGCGGCCGGTCGTACTTCCTTCGTCCATTCATCGAGTCACCGTCATGAAGAAACTCATCAACCACGTCGATACGGTTCTTGCCGAGTCGCTGCAGGGCTTCGCAGCGGCCCACGCCGACATCGTGACCCTCGATCCGGGCCTGCAGTTCGTGCGCCGAAGAGCGCTCAAGCCCGGCAAGGTGGCGCTGATCTCGGGAGGCGGATCCGGCCACGAGCCCTTGCACACCGGGTTCATTGGCCACGGCATGCTCGATGCGGCGTGTCCGGGTCAGGTGTTCACGTCGCCAACCCCGGATCAGATGCTCGCGGCCGCGCAGGAGGTAGACACCGGCGCCGGCGTGCTGTTCATCGTGAAGAACTACTCCGGTGACATGATGAACTTCCAGATGGCCACCGAGATGCTGGACCGCGAGAACGACACGGTCATCATCAACGACGACGTGGCGGTGGAGAACTCCACCTACACCACCGGGCGCCGCGGCGTGGCAGGCACGCTGCTCGTCGAGCGGATCGTCGGCGCGGCGGCCGAGCGAGGCGAAAGCCTGGCCGACCTGAAGGCACTGGGCGACTCGGTGAACAAGAGCACCGCCAGCATGGGGGTGGCCTTGACCTCTTGCACGGTGCCGGCAGCGGGCTCACCCACCTTCCAGATCGGCGTGGATGAAATGGAAATGGGCGTCGGCATCCACGGCGAACCCGGCCGACGCAGGGTGAAACTGACCAGCGCCGAAGAGATTGCGGGTGAACTCACGGGCGCTGTGCTGAAGGACCTGTCGCTCAAGCGCGGGCAAGAGGTGTTCCTGCTGGTGAATGGCTTCGGTGGCACACCGTTGATGGAGTTGTATGTGATGGTGAATGCGGCGAACAAGGTCCTCGCTGGTGCAGGCGTGAAGGCCGTCCGGCATCTGACGGGGTCGTACGTGACGTCGTTGGAAATGGCTGGATGTTCGATCACTGTCTGCGCGGCAGACCCGTCGATGTTGGCGCTGTGGGATGCGCCTCTGCACACGGCCGCGTTGCGCTGGGGCATGTAGATGGACGCCCCAGCTTGCGCCGCCACTCGTTCCTTCTCAAGCCAGACTGTCTGACGTGAGATGTACCAAAGACCGCTCTTGACGATCTGACTCAAATTCCCTGTACGGCCGAAGCCGGTTGGGAACAGCTTCAACGAGTCTGCGCGGCCCCTCGCAGGCCAATGTCGCGCTTCGGAGCGCTTAGCGGGCTCGGCCATCGACTTTCGTAGGCGAACGTCGGCCCGATGGTGTTTCGCCCTAAGGGCTCCACCCTCCGCGCCTTGCCGCGCACCTGTGGACCTACACCACTTCCTGGGACATCAACACGGGGCGCCCTGGAGCCGTCACTCGCGAATGGGCAGCGGCTGGACCGGCGCATTCGGGAGCAGGGCCGCGGCGACACCGTGTGCGAGGGGCTGCAGCGCGAATTCAGTGTCACGCGCTGGGTCAGGCCAGGTCAGAGCACCTTGACTCCTGGCAGCTTGCGCATGCCTCGATCAAAGGTCGCAGTGAATTCGCAACCCTGCCGAGCGTGCTTGGCGACGACGAAGCAGTCGGCGAATCCGCAGGAGCCTGCCTCGAAAAGGCCCAGCGCCATGGTGACGGCTTCGCGATCTTCGAAGGCGAACGCGGTCTCCTCCAACAGGCTTCGCACAGCGATTGACTGGGCGTGCTTGTCCTGGTCGAAGGCCGACTTCAGGGTCCAGACGGCTTCCGCCAGGACGACATCCGTCACCAGCAACGAGCCCGGCATGCCGCCATGCGTTGCCAACAGTGCGTCGATGCGCTTGTTCTGCGCCGGGTCATCGTTGAGCCAAAGGCGCAGCAGGACGTTGGTGTCGATGCCGATCATCGGCCAGCCGACTTGCGGCCCGCGTGGCTGGGTGCGTGCTTGTCGCGCAGCTGCCTTGACACGGCCCCATCCATTTGCTCGACGGTCAGCGGCGCCGCATGGGGGGACTTGAGCAACCCCCGGATGCGTCGAGCGTCGGGCTGGACATGCCGGGCGGTGATCGTGTTGTCGGCCTGGATCTGGAAGTCGAGGATCGCTCCGGCGTCCAGGTTCAGACGGTCGCGAATCTCCTTGGGCAGGGTGAGTTGTCCCTTGCTGGTCAGCGTGGCGAACATGATTGCGTCCCTTATGGACAGAAAGCTTCCTTACATTCTATCCAGGTAAGGAACTGTGCGCGACCCTTGACCGACGAGAGCTCGAAGGCGGCGTGGAGCAGTGGGACAGCAAGAAACGCCGCGGGACTACTCCAGGTTCTGCACCTGCTCACGCATCTGCTCGATCAGCACCTTCATCTCGACCGAGATGGCCGTCAGCTCGAGGGCCGAGGACTTGGAGCCCAGGGTGTTGGCCTCGCGGTGGAGTTCCTGGATCAGGAAGTCGAGCCGCTTGCCGAGTTCGCCGCCGGCGGCGAGCAGTCGGTCGATCTCGTCGAGGTGGGCTGCGAGGCGGGTCAGCTCTTCGGCGACGTCGATGCGGATGGCATAGGCCGCGGCCTCGTTCAGGGCACGCTCCTGAAGGGCCTCGCGCGGGACGCTGGAGGCCGCGTCGGTGGCCGCCAGCGCCTCGGCCCAGCGGTCAAGGAAGCGCTGCTGTTGGCGTTGCACGGCCGCTGGCACCATCGGGACCGCCTGTTGCGCCAGGGACCGTAGCTTGGCGGTGCGCTCGGTCAGGCTCGCCACCAGGCGCGCGCCTTCGCGTTGGCGGGCTTGCTTCAGGCCGGCGATGCACTCGCGGACCACCGCCAGCGCGCCTTCGTCGGCCGGGGCGCCGCCGGTGGCGCCACGGGCACACCAATGCAGGGCTTCGTTCGTGCTGAGGGGGGCCGCCTTGGGCAGCCAGCTCGAGACTGCATCCTGCAGATACGCCAGACGGCTGAGCTGTTCGGGCGAGGGTTGCGGCCAGCCGCTCTCGGTCTCGCGCGGGAGGGCCAGGCGGACCTCGACCTTGCCGCGCTTGACCGACGCCTGCACCAGATCGCGGATCGCGGGCTCGAGTCCACGAAGTTCCTCGGGTAGCTTGACCGTCAGATCGAGGAAGCGGCCGTTGACCGACCGGGCCTCGGCGAGCAGGCCCGAAGTCGCCCCCGGACCGGCGCCGCTCGCGGTGCTTCCCGGGTCGCTGACGCGGTCCTTTTCCGAGGCGGCCGCGGCAACGCCCGCAACCGCGCTGGCGTAACCCGTCATGCTATAAACCGCCATCGTTCCCGCCTTGCAGCAAAGCCCGCCATTATGTCCAAGCCCAAGCCCGCACCCCTGCCTTCCGGCACGGTCGTGGGCGGCTACCAGATCATCAAGAAGCTGGCCGCCGGTGGCTTTGGCGTGGTCTACCTGGCCGAAGGCGAAAGCGCCCAGTTCGTCGCCATCAAGGAATACCTGCCCGCATCGCTGGCCGAGCGCTCGCCCGGGGAACTGACGCCGCGGGTCAAGCCCGACAAGCAGCCGCTGTACCGGCTTGGGCTGAAGAGCTTCTTCGAAGAGGGCCGCAGCCTCGCGCAGATCAGCCACCCGAGCGTGGTCTCGGTGCTGAACTTCTTCCGCGAGAACGAGACGGTCTACATGGTGATGAACTACCTGCAGGGCGACACGCTGCAGGACTTCATCGTCACCGCGCGCGACCTCAAGCGGGACAAGGTCTTCCGAGAAAGCACCATCCGCAGCCTTTTCGACGAGATCCTGCGCGGTCTGCGCATCGTGCATCAGCACAAGATGCTGCACCTGGACATCAAGCCGGCCAACATCTTCGTCACCAACGACAACAAGGCCGTGATGCTGGACTTCGGCGCCGCGCGCGAAGTCCTGTCCAAGGAAGGCAACTTCATCCGCCCGATGTACACGCCGGGGTTTGCGGCGCCCGAGATGTATCGCCGCGACGGCACGCTGGGTCCCTGGACCGACATCTACGCCATCGGGGCCTGCATCTACGCCTGCATGCAGGGCTATCCACCCAACGACGCGCCGCAGCGCATCGAGAAGGATCGCTTGGCGCTCAGTCTTTCGCGGTTGCGCAACGTCTACTCCGACAACCTCATCGAAGTCACCGAGTGGTGCATGTCGCTGGACCCGCTGTCGCGGCCGCAGAGCGTGTTCGCCTTGCAGAAGGAACTGGCGCGCGAGACCGAGCGCCGCTACACCAAGCTCAGCTTCAGCGAGCGACTCAAGCTCCAGCTCGAAACCCTGAAGGCCGGCCAGAAGGCCTGACGGATCGAGCCCATGAGATTTGCGGTCTACCAGGTCAGCCGTCGCGGCGGGCGCGACAAGAACGAAGACCGCATGGGCTATTGCTACACGCGGGACGCGGGCCTGTTTGCATTGGCCGATGGCATGGGCGGCCACCCGGAGGGCGAGGTGGCGTCCCAACTGGCCTTGCAGGCGCTGGCGGCGCGCTTTCAGCGCGAGGCCAAGCCCAGGATCGAGGACCCGCTGCGCTTCCTGCACGAGGCGATCATCGCCGGCCATCACCAGCTGCTGCGCTACGCGACCGAGCGGGCCTTGATGGACACCCCGCGCACCACGGTCGTCGCCTGCCTGTTGCAGGGCCCGGCCGCGTACTGGGCGCATTGCGGCGATTCGCGGCTGTACCTGGTGCGCGGCGACAAGCTCGTGGCGCGCACGCGCGACCACTCCTACAGCGAGCTGCAGAGCACGCTGGCGCAGGTCGTGCCGCACCCGGTGATGGGGGTGGCCAATGCCGTCAACCGCAACGTCCTGTTCACCTGCCTGGGCAGCCCGGCCAAGCCGGTGGTGGACACCGCCGGCCCGCTGGTGATGCAGGCCGGCGACCGTGTCCTGCTGTGCAGCGATGGTCTCTGGGGAAGCCTGCCCGACGCCGAGATCGCCGAAGTGCTGGCGGCGCAACCGATCTCCCAGGCGGTGCCCGAACTCGTCGAGCGTGCGCTGCGCATCGCCGGCGAAAAGAGCGACAACGTCACGGCGCTGGCGGTCGAGTGGGAGGCCGCCGAAGACCAGGAGGCGCTGGCCAACGTCTCGACCAAGACCCTGGGCGAGGAGGTCTTCGCCTCCACGATCCAGGCCAGCCTGGCCGGCGACCCCGTGGCCGCCGACGAGCTGGACGACGCCGAGATCGAACGTTCGATCCGCGAGATCAACGAGGCGATCCAGCGCTCGTCGCACAAGCGGCGCTGAGCGAAAGCGCCTCCCTCGCCGCGCCGGCCCAGCCAGCCGGCGGCCCCCCACACGACGACTCCGACCCTTGAGCCCATGAGCCACACCCGACCCCAAGGCCGTGCCCACGATGCACTTCGCACCGTGCGCATCGAGCGCCACCACACTCGCCACGCTGAAGGATCGGTGCTCGTGTGCTTCGGCGACACCCGCGTGCTGTGCACCGCGTCGGTGGAAGAGCGTGTGCCGCCACACAAGCGCGGCAGCGGCGAGGGCTGGGTCACGGCCGAGTACGGCATGCTGCCGCGCAGCACCCACACCCGCAGCGACCGTGAGGCCGCCAAGGGCAAGCAGAGCGGCCGGACCCAGGAGATCCAGCGCCTGATCGGCCGCTCGCTGCGCAGCGTGTTCGACCTCAAGGCTCTGGGCGAAAGGAGCATCCAGCTGGACTGCGACGTGATCCAGGCCGATGGCGGCACGCGCACGGCGGCCATCACGGGTGCTTTTGTCGCAGCGCACGACGCGGTGAGCTGGCTCATCGCTCAGGGCAGGCTTTCGGCGAGCCCGATCCGTGACCATGTCGCGGCGGTGTCGGTGGGCCTGATGGGCAGCGTGCCGGTGCTGGATCTGGAGTACGTCGAGGACGTGGCCTGCGATACCGACATGAACGTCGTGATGACCGGTTCGGGCGGCTTTGTCGAGGTGCAGGGCACGGCCGAAGGCATGCCGTTCAGCCGCGCCGAGCTGGATGCGCTGCTGGCCCTGGCGACCGGGGGCATTGCCGATCTCGTGCGGGCGCAGAAGGTGGCGCTCGGGCTGGCATGACCGGACAGCGGCCGATGCGACTGGTGCTGGCCTCCAACAACGCCAAGAAGCTCAAGGAACTGACGGCGCTGCTGGCCGGCCTGCCTGTCGAGCTGGTGGCACAGGGCGAACTGGGCATCCCGGAAGCCGAAGAGCCGCACCGCAGCTTCGTCGAGAACGCACTGGCCAAGGCGCGCGCGGCGGCACGCGCCAGCGGAGGTGCAGCGCTGGCCGACGACTCCGGCCTCGTGGTCGAAGCGCTCGGCGGCCTGCCGGGCGTGGACTCGGCGCACATCGCAGCTTTGCCTTCTGGCGCCGGCCTTTCTGACCGCGAGACCCTTCGCGCGGCACAGGACGCGGCAAACAATGCCTGGCTGCTGGAGAGACTGGAGGCACTGCCCGACGGTGGCGGTGAGCGCCGCGCCGCCTTCGTCAGCACGCTCGTCGCGCTGCGTCACCCCGACGACCCCGAGCCGCTGATCGCCAGCGGCCGCTGGCCCGGGCGCATAGGCTTCAAGGTCCGCGGTGAGGGCGGTTTCGGCTATGACCCCCTGTTCGTGGTCGACGAACGCGGCACGACGGCGGCAGAACTCGCGGTCGAGACCAAGAACAGCCTCAGCCACCGCGGCCGCTCGGCACAGGCGCTGCGCGTGCTGATGCGCGAGCAGTGGTTCGCGTGAACGACCCCGCCAGCGCACGTGTCCAGTTCCTGCGGCCGGGCCGGATCCGGCTCGCCGCGCTGCCTCCGCTGTCGCTGTACGTGCACCTGCCCTGGTGCCTCAAGAAGTGCCCGTACTGCGACTTCAACAGCCACGAGCGGCGGGGCGACGACGCTGCGCTGCCCGAGGCGCAGTACCTCGACGCCTTGATGGCCGATCTCGAATCGGCGCTGCCGCAGGTCTGGGGCCGGCCGGTGATCAGCGTGTTCATCGGCGGTGGAACGCCGAGCCTGTTTTCGCCCGACGCGATCGACCGCCTGGTCGCTGGCGTGCGCGCCCGGCTGCCGTTGGTGCCGGGTTGCGAGATCACCCTGGAGGCCAACCCGGGCACCTTCGAGCGCGAGAGGTTCCGCGCCTTCGCCAAGGCCGGCGTGACGCGGCTCTCGGTCGGCGTCCAGAGCTTCGACGACGCGGCGCTGGAGCGCATCGGCCGCGTCCACGACGGTGCCCAGGCACGCGCCGCGGTGGCCGAAGCCGCCGAGTGCTTCGAGACCTGGAACCTCGATCTGATGTACGCCTTGCCGGGGCAGGATCCGGCCGCGTTGGCGCGGGATCTGGACACGGCACTCGCCTTCGGCCCGCCGCACCTGTCGATCTACCACCTGACGCTGGAGCCGAACACCGTATTCGCGAGCCGGCCGCCGGCCGATCTGCCCGACGACGACCGGGCCAGCGACATGCTGGATGCCATCTTTGCCGCGACGGCAGGGCAGGGGCTGGAGCGCTACGAGGTCTCGGCGTTTGCACGGCCCGGCCATCGCTGCCGCCACAACCTCAACTACTGGGCTTTCGGCGACTACCTCGGCATCGGCGCCGGCGCCCACGGCAAGCTCTCGTTCCCGGAGCGCATCGTGCGCCAGGTGCGGTGGCGCGAGCCGGCCCAGTACATGGCGCAGGCCGCGGCCGGGCAGGCGGTGTCGAACGAACACGAAGTGGCGCCCGATGCGCTGCCGTTCGAGTTCATGCTCAACGCGCTGCGGCTGCGCGAAGGCGTGCCGGCGGTCCTCTTCGAAGAGCGCACCGGGCTGGCGGCGAGCGCCATTTCGCGGCCACTGGCCCAGGCGGCATCGCGGGGGCTGATGGGGCAGGATCCGACGCGGCTCGTCGCCAGCGAGCGCGGGTTCGACTTCCTGAACGACCTCCAGCAGTGCTTCCTGCCGTCGGCAGCGGCGTGATCAGACCCGGGTTGCGACCCCGGCATTGGCCCGCAGCCATTCGACCAGACGCGGCGCGATCTTGCCCAGCGGCAGAACCTCCTGGGCGGCGCCATGGGCGATCGCCTCGCGCGGCATCCCGAAGACGACGCAGCTGGCTTCGTCCTGGACGAGGTTGAAGCTGCCGGCATCGCGCATCGTGCGCATGGCGCGCGCGCCGTCGCCGCCCATCCCGGTGAGCATCACGCCCAGGGCATTGCGGCCGACCACGCGGGCCGCCGACTCGAACAGCACCTCGACGCTCGGTTTGTGGCGATTGACCGGGTCGCCGTCGCTGACCCGGGCGATGTAGTTCGCGCCCGAGCGCTCCACGGCCAGGTGTTTGCCTCCCGGCGCGATGTAGGCATGTCCGGGCAGCACCCGCTGGCCGTCTTCGGCTTCGGCGACCGCCAGCCGGGTCAGGCCATCCAGCCGGGCCGCGTAGCTCTTGGTGAATCCGGGTGGCATGTGCTGCGTGATCATCACCGCCGGGCAGTCCGCGGGCAGATGCATCAGCACTTCACGCGTGGCCTCGGTGCCGCCGGTGGAGGCACCGATGAAGATGATCTTCTCGGTCGACACCCGGCCGACGTTGGCCAGGGGACTCGCGGTCGTGGGCCGGGAAGGCGTGCCGGGAGCGGCCGCCGGCGCAGCAGCCGGAAGACGCGAGACGCGCGCCTTGGCCGCCGTGCGGATCTTCTCGGTGATGTCGGCCCCGAGCTGGCGAAGGCCATCGGCGACGCCGATCTTGGGCTTGGCGACGAAGTCGATGGCGCCCAGTTCCAGCGCCTTCAACGTGACGTCGGCACCGCGCTCGGTGAGGGTCGAGACCATCACCACCGGCATCGGGCGCAGGCGCATCAGCCGCGCCAGGAAGTCGAGCCCGTCCATGCGCGGCATCTCGATGTCCAGCGTGATCACGTCCGGGTCGAGGTTGCGGATCATCTCGCGTGCGACCAACGGGTCGCTGGCGGCTCCGACGCAGCACATGTCGGGCTGGCGGTCGATGATCTCGGTGAGCAGCCCTCGAACGAGGGCGGAGTCGTCCACCACGACAACACGGGTCTTGGGCATGTCAGAGGGTCCTTGCGGGTCCTGGGGGGCGGGTCGCTTGCGGGTGGCTGTCAGAACAGATCGACGCTTCCGCCGGCGCTTGCGGCGGCGGTGGGCTTGACGGCTGCGGCACGCTCCTGGGCGACCAGGGCCTCGCTGTTGGTGGCGGCCAGGCGCTTGACCATGGCCTTGCCGCTGGCAGGCAGGAAGCAGACCTTGCGCGCGCAGGTGTCGAGCACGTCCTTGCTGACCACGGTGATGCGCTCGGTGCGCAGGTAGTCGAGCACGAAGGCGGTGTTGCGCTCACCGACGGCGATGCTGCTCATGCCGCTGATCACGGCGCCGCCGCCAAAGACCTTGGCCTCCATCGTCGATCGCGTGGCTCCGCGCTTGACGAGCTCGCCGATCAGCAGCTCCATGGCGTAGAAACCATAGCGGCCGGACTCGGCGCCCTGGCCGTCGGGCAGCAGGAAGTGGTTGATGCCCCCGACCCGCTTCTCGCGGTCCCACAGGCACGCGGCAATGCACGAGCCCAGCGTGGTCATGATGAGGATGTCCTCGTCGTGCACGAAGAACTCTCCGGGCAGCACCTTCACGGCGTCGTTGCGGAAGTGCGCGTCGTAGAAGAAGAAGGACGCTTCGCCCGGCTTGCGGGCTTGCGCCTTCAGACGGTCCAGCCGTGGGTGGCGTGCCGCGCTGGCGGACGCCGACGAGGCATGTGGCGCGTACGCCGGACTCGAGAGGGAAGACAGCATGTTGGTGGATGACCCGGCTGGCGTCAGACGCGTTCGTAGATGGTCTTGCCGCGCAGGCGGAACAGGTCTCGCGCGTCGCTGAAGTTCTCGCTGTGACCCACATAGAGCAAGCTGCCGGGCTTCATCGCAGCGTGCATGCGTTCGAGCACGCGGCGCTGGGTGGGCGCGTCGAAATAGATCATCACGTTGCGGCAGAACACCAGGTCGAAGGCCTCACCCAGACCCTGCCAGCTGGTGTTCATCAGGTTGAAGGGCCTGAGTTCCACCAGCCGCGACAGTTCGGGTCGCACACGGATGAAGCCCGTATTCGGACCGCTGCCGCGCAGGAAGTGGCGCTTGAGTCGGCCGGCGTCCAGGCCCCGGGAGTCGGCACCGTAGACGCCCCGACGGGCCTGCTCCAGAACCGAGGTGTCGATGTCGGTGCACAGCAGCTTGACGGGCGCCGAAGGGCCGAGGGTCTCGACCACGGTCATGGCCAGTGAGTAAGGTTCCTCGCCGGTCGACGCCGCGTTGCACCATATGCGCAACGGACGGGCGGCACGTGCCTTGAGGTCGTCGACCAGGGCGTGGAAGTGGTGCTCTTCGCGGAAGAAGGCGGTCAGGTTGGTCGTGAGGCAGTTCACGAACTGCTGCCACTCCGACTCGTCCGCGCCACGCTCCAGGCCTGACAGATAGGCCGAGAACGAGCGCTCACCGGTCTCTCGAAGGCGCCGCGACAGGCGGCTGTAGACCATCGCTTGCTTGCCACTGTGCAGGCTGATGCCGGCCCGCTGGTGGATCAAGACCCGGATGCGCTCGAAGTCGGCACCGGTCATCTCGAACTCGGCATCCCCGGCGGTGGCGGACGAGGGACTGGCGGCGGTGGCGGTGGCGAAGGTCATGACGAGGCGCAGTGTGGCCCGCGCTGCCGAAGGCCCAAGGAACGAATAGCCCGTTATCGGCCGTTCAATTCGCTGCCTTGAGCCCTTCGCGCCGGACTAGACTGGCCGTCAGACACTCCAGAGCCGGTCCGCCCGGCCCCGATACGAGAGCACCGCACCTTGTCGTCCCGCCCAGCCCTTCGTCAAGCGACCGACCTGGCCGAACCGGCCCGGGTCGCGCCTGCGTCGGGCGGGCTCAACGTCGAGCAGGCCCTGCAGCTGCTCGAGCTCTCAGGCTTGCCTGCACCCGCCGGAGAACCCGGCAGCACGGTCTGGGTGCAGGCGGTCCTCGATGCCCTGGTCGAGCTGACCAGCCGCGATGCCATGACGGGCCTGGCCAACCGCCGCGCGTTCGACCTGGCCATTGCCCGGGAAGTCGACCGCGTGGCGCGCAGTGGCGAGCCCGCGCTGCTGCTGGCTTTGGACATCGACCACTTCAAGCGTGTCAACGACACCTGGGGGCACGCCGCAGGTGACCAGGTCATCAAGGCCGTGGCCACGGCCTTGACCGACAGCGTGCGCCCGATGGATCTGGTGGCCCGCATCGGTGGCGAGGAGTTCGCCATCATCCTGCCCAACTGCGCGACCGGCTTCGGCCTTGCGGTTGCCGAGCGAATCCGGCGCCGGGTCGAGAACATGCCGGTGGCCCTGCCCACGGGCCAGCAGATCGCGCTCACGATTTCGGCCGGCGGGGCCTTTGCCCCGCAATGGGTGCGTTCGACGCCCGCTTTGTGGCTGGAGCGTGCCGACCAGCAGCTCTATCTGGCCAAGGCCCAGGGCCGCAATCTCGTACGCCTGGAGCCGACCAGCCAGCCTGTGGTCAGCAACGAGGAAAAACAGTTGCTCTTCGACACCACGATGTTCCAGGATTTCGAATGAGCACCTTCGCGTCCAGTCCTGTCGACCCGAGCGTGGCCCGCATCGCGGTGCCGCCGGCGGCCTTGCGCAGGATCACGGCCGTCACCAGTGGCAAGGGCGGCGTCGGCAAGACCTTCGTCACGGCCAACCTGGCTGCCGCGCTGGCTCGTCTGGGTCGGCGGGTCCTGGTGCTGGACGCCGATCTGGGCCTGGCCAACATCGACGTGGTGCTGAACCTGTTCCCCAAGATCACGCTGCACGACGTGTTCACCGGGCGCAGCTCGCTGGCCGACGCGATCCTGCCGGCACCGGGTGGCTTTTCGGTGTTGCTGGCCGGCTCGGGCATGGTCGAGTATTCGCGGATGACGCCCGAGATCCGTGAGCAGTTGCAGCGGGTCGTTGCCGAGGTGGCCCCGAAGTACGACCACGTCCTGCTCGACACTGGCGCCGGCATCTCCGACGTCGTGCTCTACACCATCTCGCTGGCGGGGGAAGTGCTGGTTGTCGCGACGCCCGAGCCGACGTCGTTGACCGATGCGTATGCCACGATCAAGGTCCTGGCGACGACGCAGACGCGCCGGCCGATCCGTCTCGTCGTCAACCAGGTGCGCAAGCCCGGCGAGGGCCGCACCGTCCGCGCGCAGTTGCAGGCCGTGGTCGACCGCTATGTCAACCCCGGCTTGTCGGAGCCCGTTCGCCTGGACCTGCTCGGCGAGGTGCCCAGCGACCCGTCGGTGCGCGACGCGGTCCAGCGCCGTCAGCTCGTGCTGGAGACGATGCCCGGAAGTGCGGCCTCGATGGCGATGCTGGCGGTCGCTGGCAAACTCCGGGCATGACGTCTGGACTTCGCCTGCCTCAAACCCCCTGCGTTCGTTTGCTTGTCGCGGTCGCCGCCTTGCTGGTGGCGGGCTGCGTGGTCGTGCCGACCACGCGAGAGAGCTATGACCCCGAGTGCAAGATGCTCAAGCGCGAGATGACGCTCGAGGTCGGCAAGGTCGGCAGCTTCCAGCGCTGCGGGGGCGACGAGTGCGCCGCGATGCTGGCGGCTGCCGGTGTCGTCACCGCCGCCACTGCGGTGGTCTCGGGTTCGATCGCCTTGGTCGGCAACGTGATCTACTGGTTCGAGCGGCAAGGCAAGTGCGCCAAGGCAGCGCCGGCGTCCTGAAGTCCGGCCCAACGTCCAGCCGCCGTCGGCCCTCAGCGGCCGAGCAGGACGATCAAGGCCCCCGCGCCGCCCTCATGGGCACTGGCCTGGGCGAAGGCCAGCACATCGCCACTTTGCGCAAGCCAGCGCTGCACCTTCGCCTTGAGCACCGGAGTCCGTCCAGGCGAGCCATGGCCCTTGCCGTGGACGATGCGCAGGCAGCGCGCACCGCGCTTGTCGCAATCGCGCAGGAACTCGGTCAGCCGCTCGCGGGCTTCGTCGCTGCGCAGACCGTGCAGGTCGAGTTCGGCCTGGATCGCCCAGCGGCCGCGCCGCAGTTGAGAGACGACATCGGCCCCGAGGTTGCTGCGGCGGAAACTGAGTCCGTCGTCGGTGAGCAGCAGGGACTCGACGGTCACCTCGTCCGACAGCGTCGCGGCCAGCGCGGCGCGCTCGTCGGCTTCACGTTGGCGTGGCAGCGGCGCCGGCTGCGGAACCCGGTGTTCGCTGCGCCCGGCGGCGGGCAAGGGCGTCACCGGTCCGACGGCGTCAGCGAACTGCCGCCGGGCACGCTCTTCGGCGGCGCGGATGGCGAGTTCGCGTGCCAGGGCCTCGGCCCGCTGGCGCTCGCGCTCGGCCAGGCTCTGGCGCAACGTGGCCAGATCGGCCATTCCCAGGCGCTGCGGGCTGCGGATGCGGGCGGTCATGTCGTTACAGCTCGCCCCGTTCGGCCAGCGACTGCACCTGGCCCATGCCGACGATCAGGTGGTCGAGCACGCGCACGTCCACGAGCTGCAGGCTCTGGCGCAGCACCTGGGTGAGCAGCAGGTCCGCCCGCGACGGCTCGGCGACGCCGCTGGGGTGGTTGTGGACCAGCAGCACGGCGCTGGCATTCAAGGCCAGCGCCCGTCGGACGACCTCGCGCGGGTGCACCGAGGTCTGGGTCAGGGTGCCGCGGAACATGGTCTCCATTGCGATCAGGTGGTGCCGATGGTCCAGGAACATGACGCAGAACACCTCGTGCGGCAGGCCCGCGAGGCGCAGCGACAGGTACTCGCGGACATCGCGGCAGCTCTGCAGAAGCGGTCGATCGGAAATGCGCTGCCCGACCGCCCGGCGGGCCATCTCCATCACCGCCAGCAGTTCGGCCCGGCGTGCCGGACCCAGCCCCTTGACCCGGCCCCAGGCGGGCACGCCGGCGCTGCCGTCGACGCCCCCGGCTCCGCCTTCGCCGGCCAGCAACCCGGCAAAGCCGCCACTGGCCTGAAGCACCTGCTCGGCCAGGGCCAGGACGCCGGTGCCCCGGGTGCCGGTGCGCAGCAGCAAGGCCAGCAGTTCAGCGTCGGCCAGCGCCGAGGCACCCCGCGCGAGCAGCTTCTCGCGTGGGCGCTCCGCGGAGGGCAGATCCTTGATCATGGTCGGGTCCGGTGGGGCTGCGGGCGGTCCGTAAAATCGCGGGTCCAGTCTATCCAAGGCACCGCTGCAGGCGCCTTCCCCCCGATCTCGTGACCATGAACGCCCCCACCCGGGTGCACCCCGGTTCGTTCCTGACCTTGCACTACCGGCTGGCCGGCCCGGACGGCAAGGCCTGGGTCGACACTTTTGCCGATGCCAAGCCGGCGACACTGTCGCTGGGCACTGGACAGCTCGCGCCCGCACTGGAGGCGCATCTTCTCGGCCTTGCCGAAGGCGACGAAGGTGCCTTCGATCTGCCCGCCGGCACCGCCTTCGGCCAGCGCAACCCCGAACTGCTTCAGCGCGTCAAGCGCAGTCTGCTGGCCGAGCTGGGCGACGCCGACGCCCGCTACGAGATCGGCGACGTGGTGGCATTCCCGACACCCGATGGCCAGGGCCAGTACGCCGGCGTCGTGCGCGACTGCGCGCCGGACTGGCTGCTGTTCGACTTCAACCACCCGCTCGCCGGCCAGCCGGTGCGCTTCGACATCAAGTTGCTGGGAGTGCTGTGAACCCGAACGACTCGGCCAGTGGGCTGCAAGAGATTCTGCTGGCCGAGCCGCGAGGCTTCTGCGCCGGTGTGGACCGTGCGATCGAGATCGTCGAGCGTGCACTCCAGCGCTACGGCGCGCCCATCTACGTGCGCCACGAGATCGTGCACAACACCTACGTCGTCAACGACCTGAAGAACAAGGGTGCGATCTTCATCGAGGACCTGGCCGATGTGCCGCCGGGCGCGACCCTGGTGTTCAGCGCCCATGGGGTCAGCAAGGCGGTCCGGGTCGAGGCCGCGCAGCGTGGCTTCCAGGTCTTCGATGCGACCTGCCCGCTCGTGACCAAGGTCCATGTCGAGGTCGCCAAGCTGGCCAAGGAAGGCTACGAGTTCGTGATGATCGGCCACAAGGGCCACCCCGAGGTCGAGGGCACGATGGGGCAGCTGTCCGCCGGCATCTACCTCGTCGAGGACGTGGACGATGTGTCGCGGGTTCAGCCGCAGACGGACAAGCTGGCCGTGGTGACGCAGACCACGCTGTCGGTTGACGACGCGGCCGAGATCCTGGCCGAGGTCAAGCGCGTGTTCCCGCATGTCCGGGAGCCCAAGCAGCAGGACATCTGCTACGCGACGCAGAACCGGCAGGACGCGATCAAGGTGCTGGCGCCGGCGGTGGACGTGGTCGTCGTCGTCGGCAGCCCGACCAGCAGCAACAGCAACCGGCTGCGCGAGCTCGCCCAGCGGCTGGGCACCCCGGCCTACATGGTCGATTCGGCTGCGGATCTGGAACCGCAGTGGTTCGACGGCAAGCGTCGTGTCGGGCTGACCGCGGGCGCATCGGCGCCGGACGTGCTGGTGCAGCAGGTGATCCTGCGCCTGCGTGAACTGGGGGCGGTTGCGATCCGCAAGATGGACGGCGTGCAGGAGGACGTGCGCTTCCCGTTGCCGCGTGGCCTGGGCGATCGCAGCATGGCCGAAGCCGCGGCCCAGGCCGAAGCGGGGGTCCACAACGACCCCGAACACTGAAAACGACAAGACCCACCATGATCGACCCCAATCTCCTGCGCCGCGACCCGGCCGCCGTGGCTGCGCAACTGGAGCGCCGCAAGCATCCGCAACCCTGGCTGGACGTCGCCGGCTACGCGGCGCTTGAAGCCGAGCGCAAACAGATCCAGACCGCCACCGAGCAGAACCAGGCCCGGCGCAATGTGCTGGCCAAGCAGATCGGTGCCGCCAAGGGCCAGGGGCTGGACGCCACCGAGGCGATGGCCGAGTCCACCCGCATTGGCCAGGACATGGCCGCAGGCGCGGCGCGGCTCGAGGCGCTGCAGGCCGAGTTGCTGGCCGCGCAGATGGCACTGCCCAACCTGCTGCATGCCGACGTGCCGGCCGGCCAGGACGAATCCGCCAATGTCGAAGTGCGGCGCTGGGGCGTTCCGCGGGTCTTTGACGGCTTTGCGCCGCGTGACCACGTCGACCTCGGTGCGCCGCTCGGCCTGGACTTTGCGACCGGCGCCAAGCTGTCGGGCGCACGTTTCACCTTCATGCGCGGCGCGGTGGCGCGGCTGCACCGGGCTCTGGCGCAGTTCATGCTGGACCTGCACACCACCGAGCATGGCTACACCGAGTGCTGGACACCGGTGATCGTCAACCGCGAGGCGCTCGAAGGCACGGGCCAGTTGCCCAAGTTCAAGGCCGACATGTTCTGGGTCACCCGCGGTGGCGACGACAGCCAGGCCGAGCAGTACCTCATCTCCACCAGCGAGATCTCGCTGACCAACAGCGTGCGCGAGCAGATCCTCGACGCCGCGGCGTTGCCGATCAAGCTGACCGCGCACAGCGCCTGTTTCCGCAGCGAGGCGGGGGCCGGCGGACGCGACACCCGCGGCATGATCCGGCAGCACCAGTTCGACAAGGTCGAGATGGTGCAGATCGTGCATCCCGAGCACAGCGAAGCCGCACTCGAGCAGATGCTCGGCCACGCCGAGGCGGTGCTGCAGAGGCTGGACCTGCCGTACCGCGTGCTGGCCCTGTGCGGCGGCGATGTCGGCCCGAGCTCGGCCCGCACCTATGACCTGGAGGTCTGGCTGCCAGGGCAGGGCGCATACCGCGAGATCTCCAGCGTCAGCAACTGCGAGGCCTTCCAGGCCCGCCGTATGCAAGCGCGCTTCCGCAACGCCCAGGGCAAGCCCGAACTGGTGCACACGCTCAACGGTTCCGGCGTCGCAGTCGGCCGCGCACTGGTCGCCGTGCTTGAGAACCACCAGCAGGCCGATGGCAGCATCGAGGTGCCCGCCGCGCTGCGTCCGTACCTGGGCGGCGCGCAACGCATCACGGCCTGAGCCTGGGGCGTGCCCGACTCAAGGGCTAGAATGCGCCCCTTCCCCAGTGCGGCGACCACCCGCGCCGGGACGCAGGAAAGGTGGCAGAGTGGTCGAATGCGCCGGACTCGAAATCCGGTTCAGGGGTTCTCCCCTGACGAGGGTTCGAATCCCTCCCTTTCCGCCAGGATCGACAAGCAAGACGGGCTCCGAGCAATCGGAGCCCGTCTTGCTTTCGGCGTGCTCAGTGCGCCCACCAGGTGCGGAAGCTCTCCCAGATCTGGTTCAGGGAAAACGGCTGCGCCGGCTCGACGACGGGTGTGTGCCTCGGGCTTGGCGGGTTCCGGCCCGAGTTCCTGGCGTGGGCGACGCTGGTGGCGGCGAGCACGAGGGCCAGGGTCAGCAGGGTGAGGGTGTTGCGGGTCGGTCGGGACATGGGGTGCTCCTTGAGGCGGGTGGGTCGGGAAAGCGATGGAGGCGGCTTGCAGCCTAGGCACGTGGGCCGGGGTTGCCATCCGCTGGTGGCACGAGCGCCATCGGCGAATCGGTGAGAGCCTTCACGTTCCGTTTGACCGGGCCGACCCAGGTCAGCCAGGGCAGCAGGTTGCGCAGTTTCATGGAGTTCTCCTTGGCGTGCGGGGTGGGTCGGGGGATCAAGCTGCGGCCAGTCGGCGGCGAAGCTTCAGGGCCACCAGGCCAACCGCGAGCAGCAGGGCGACGCTGGGTTCGGGCACTGCGGCCACCTGCAGGTCGCCTGCGGTGTAGAGGGCCGAGGTGTCCCAGCGCAGGCCGTCGGCGAGTGCGGGCAGGTTCAACGCCTGGAAGCTGCCTTGCGGAGCCTGTGAAAACTCGAACAGGTCAAAAAGGTCGCCCATCCGGGGCGCAAAGCCGTCCAGCAGTTGGACCGCGAGCACCGCGCCGGCATCGAGCACCAGGGTGCCCGTGAAGGTGATGCGGTCGTGCCCGCTGGCGGGCGTGGTGCCGGCGAGTTCCATCGTCAGCACGCTGGCCAGCTGGGTGTTGCCCAGCACCACGTCGGCCGGCGAGTTGCCCGGCGCGTAGCCGCCTTCGAAGCGGTGGTAGGCGCCATCGCCCTGGGTCCGGAAACTCCCGGCACCGGTGACGGGGCCGAAGTAGACGATGCGCGAGCCGGCCCCGGCGCGCATCTCGCCGTTGTTGCGCACGGCGTCCCAGAACACCGTCTCACTGCCGCCGCTGGCCACGACGAGGCCGCCGCGCAGGTTGTCGACGAAGCCGAAGACCGAGGCCCCGCCGAATCCGATCTGCATCTCGCCGGAATTGAGCAGGCCGTCGCCGAGACGGATGGTGCCGTTGTCCAGGCGGATGCGGCCACTGCCCCGGTTGTCGAGCGTGCCTTCGAGAAGCTCCAACTCACCGCCGCGAACCTCGATGGCGCCTGCATTGAGCATCAGTCCGCCGCCGCGGAACGTCTTCCACTGGCCGGCGCCGACGCGGATCTGTCCGTCCTCCTCGTTGCGCAGGTTGGCGTCGAACAGGCCCTGTCCGGTGATCAGGCCATGGTTGCGGAAGATGTAACTGCGGTCCTGGAAGGTGCGGCCGGAAAGGCCGGTGTCGATGGTGCCGTGGTTGACCACGTCGCTGGTAAAGCCACCGTCGCCAGTGACGATGGCGCTGCGCGCGATGGTGATCACGCCGGGTGAGCGGTCCGTGCCCACAGCGCCCACCGTACCGCCGCGGACGAACTGCAGCGTCATGCGCCCGGCGCCCGGCTCGTCGGAGCCGATGACCAGGCTCCTCACGGCGACCGCGGCGTCAAGCACCACGGTCTGGCTCGCCTGCGAGGCCAGCACCAGATCGAGGAAGCGGCTTGGGCCCTGGCCGAAACCGCTGTCCCAGCGCCGGCCGTCCATGAAACTGCCGCCGGAGAGTGCGGCCCAGGTCAGTGTTCCCTCGGGCGTGAGCAGCACGGCCCGGTTGTCGCTGGTGAGCGCGGTGATCTGGCCTTCGTTGTTGATCGCCGTGGCCTGCGTCAACCGTGTGTTGCCCCCCAGAGGAGTGGCCAGCAGCGGGTTGAGGTCGTGCAGCACCTCGCTTTCGCCGCTGTGCACGACAAAGGCGGTTTGCGGCCCGTTGCGCTGGAGCTCGCCGACGACGAGGCCGCGGTCATTCAGACCCCGGGCGCCGGAGCTTGAATCGCCGTCGCCCAGGCGACGCATCTGGTCGTTCTCCCAGATGAAGGCGTAGGACGTGCCGAACATGCCGGTGTTGGACGAGCCCACCACCGCGCCGGCTTCGTTGATGGCCATGGCCTGGCTGACGTTGCCCCCCAGGGTGCCCAGGGTGCGCGTGTAGACGCCATTCCAGAGGAAGGCCCGGTCGACGCCAAGCGCCGTCCTTGCGCTGCCGACGACCCAGCCGCGGTTGTTGATGCCACGTGCGGTGGCACTGTCACCGCCAAAGTCCGCCACCTGCTGCAGCGGGCCGCTGCCGTTCCAGAAGAAGGCGGCGCTGCTGCCGTCGGCGCGCGCGGCGCTGCCCACCACATGGCCACTGGCGTTGATGGCCCAACCCTCGCTCCACAGGCCGCCGAGTGTGCCCAGCAGCTCGTGCTGCCCCCCTTCGAAGACGGTGGCCAGCCGCCGACCGAAGAAGGGCGGGCTCACCCAGCTGGTGCCCACCACCGTGCCGGCGGCATTGATGCCGCTGCCCGTGGCAAAGCGGCCATTGGCCGGGAGGATGTCGGAGCCGCTGGCCGTGCCCAGGAAGGCGCTGGTGTTGACCACCTGGTTGCTGAAGGTCATCGAGCCGGCGGCCTGGCCGGCATCGTTCAGGCTCCAGGCGGCGCTTGTGAGCAGCTGGCTGCGCTCCCAGTAGAACGGGGCATAGCGGATGTGCGTGGCGCTGGCCGAGGTGCAGACGAACAGGGCACAAGCGGCCGCCACGACCCGGGCGAGTGGGTGCCGTGGGCGAAGGCAGCGGTGCGTTGAATGGCGGGACATGCGGGGCTCCTTCGGGTTGACGCCGCGCACCCTGCTGGCGGCGGCGTTGACGAGGAGCTTCCATGGCGCGGTCCTACCGCTGTCCTACCGCGCACGGCGATCAAGTCTCCCAGCTCCCTTGGGCAGAGGAGCTTGGGAGCCTCGAATGTGGGGGGTGGCGCCGCCGGGGCGTATCGCCTCAGGCGCGCGCCACCAGGCCGAGCTCGACCGCCAGGCTGCGCGTTTCGGGCGCAGGGGGCAGGCCGCTGCCGAGCTGGCACATCGCCGTGAGAAGGTGGAACACCTGCGCCGCTTCGCCCGGACGGCCGGCCGCGACGTGCTGGCGCATCAGGCGTCGCGCCAGGCTCTCCGACACCGGGTCGCGCTCGAAGAGCGTCTGGACGAGCGAGAGCGCCGCAGCTTCGTCGTGCACCGCCAAGGCATCGGCCAGGTGGCCGGCCGCAGCGGCCAGGCGCTGGCGCAAGCGGGTTCGCGCGGCCTGCGCCCATGGCGCGTCGACCTCGGGCAGCAGCGGGCCGCGGGCCAGTGCCTGGAGGGTCTGGGCGCGCCGCTGCAGCTCCGCCAACCCTCCGGGCGGGTCGGCGCCGGGGCCGGTGGCAGGCGCTTCGACCGGCAAGGGCTCGTCCAGCCACTGCGCCAAAGCACCGCTGTCGGCCCAGCCGCGGCCCGGGTCGACCAGCAGGCGGCCGGCTTCCAGGCGCAGCGCGCTGCCGGCTTCGCCCAGCAGGCGGCGCAGGCGCAGCAGCGCGACATCGAAGGCCTTGCGCGGGTCGCCGCGGTCGTCCGGCCACAGCCAGGCCATGGCCGTGGCCACCGGCAGCGGCGCTGGCGCCACGGCGAGCAGGGCGCGCAGCAGGTCCAGCGGCCGCTCGGCGACACCGGCGCCACGTTCCAGGGGCTCGCCACTCAGCGTGACGGCAAAGCCGCCCAGGCCACGCAGCGCCAGCGGCCAAGGCCAGGCGGCGAGCAGCGGGTCCGGGCCGGGCAGGGCGTGCAGGGCGATCCAGCGCCGCACTCCGGCATGAACGGCTTCGCTCAGCGGCAGCACCAGGGCACGGGCCATCAGCCGGGCCTGTATCGCCGGCAGCAGCCAGCCGCTGGCGGTGCGGTAGCCCCGGGCGTTGATCTCCGCCAGCGCCGCGGCCAGAGCGGCATCGGCCTGCGCCTGGCGACCGAGTCCGGCCAGCGCGGCAGCACGGTGCAGGCGGATCGAGGACACGAGCTGCCCGGCGGCGATGCCATCGGCCAGCACCAGCGCCTCGTCGAAGGCCTCGAGCGCGGCGGCGTGCTGGCCGGCGGCCAGCAAAGCCAGCGCCAGGCTGTGGTGGTGGGCGGCGCTGCGGTAGGGGCCGCCGATGTGGCGCGAGCTGTCCAGCGCCGTGCGCGCGTGGGCCACCGCGGTGGCGGCGTCGCCGCGGGCCAGGGCAATGCCGGCGTGGTAATGCCAGTAGTGGCCCTGGTCCTCGGGCGGCTGCGCGGCGACGAGTGGCTTCATCGCGTCCAGATGCGCCTGGGCGGCGGGCACGTCGAGCGCAAACAGCTCGATCGCGGCGCCGTGCGAGTGCAGCGCGTACAGATGCCCGTGCAGGCCCTCGGACGCGGCGAGCGCCAGCGCGGCGGCGATCTCGCGCCGGCCCCGCTCCGGCTCGCCGGCCAGTCGTGCCAGGGTCGCGACGCTCTCGTGCCAGGCCATGGCCTCGGCCGGCGGCAGTTCACTGCCATCGAGCCCGGGCAATGCCTCGAGCAGCGCCCAGGCGTTGGCGAAGCCGCCTCGCCAGAGCTGGTACTGGAGCACGAAGGTCGCCAGCCGCGTGCGCAGCGCGCCCCGCGGCAGCTCGCGTACCAGGGTCGTGGCCTGGGGCGCCCAGCGGGCGAGCAGCGGGTGGGTCTGGTCACGCAGCGTGATCGCCAGGCCGCAGGCCATCACCTGGGCCTGCACCTCGCGGCTGGGCCACAGTGCCTCCTGGGCGCCGCCTTCGGGCAACAGCGCATGCAGCCGCGCGATCCAAGGGTCGAGCGGCTGCAGTGCGGATTCGTCGACGTAGAAGGTGTCGATGGCCGCAGCGGCGGCGAGCAACGCGCCGGTGCGGTCAGCGCCGGCTTCGAAGCGTTCGAAGGCCAGCGCGAGACGCTCACGTGCCACGGCAGGCTCCAGTTGAGGGTGCAGCCTGGCCGACCAGTAAAGCGTCCACGGGCCACCGCCGGCCTGCAATGCCGCACCGGCCTGTTCGCCGGCCCTGGCGCGCAAAGGCGCCCACAGGCGCGGCTGGGCGACGAGCGCGAGTGCCGCCGCGGCGAGTTCGGCTTCGCCCAGGGGCGGCGAAGCGTCGGTGCCGGACGGGGTGGAGCTCTGGTGCGGCATGGCGCGCAGTGTGCCCGCCACTGGCGGCGGCGCGGTAACCGGAAGATCGGATTCGGCGGTCGGCTCGCAGGCGATGAGCCGGCTGACGTCAAGGACCCGGAACCCCCGGGAAAGGCATGCCGCGGGGCCATGGAGCGCGGCCCCGACGGTGCCAGGGCCGCTTCTTCAGCCGGCGACCGCCTCCTGCTCGGCCAGCACTTGCGCCGCGGCGTTGACAACAGCGGCAATACGGCCGATGTCGCGCAGCTGCGTCACCGTCCAGCCTTCCTTCTTGAGCAGCTCATAGTGGCTGCGGACGCAGAAGTGACACTTGCCGACGATGCTCGCGGCCAGGGCATAGGCCTCGAACTTGGCCCGCGAGACCCCGCCGTGGCTGGCGTAGGCGTTCATGCGCAGCTCGGGGCGAAGCGTCTTCAGGTCCTCGTCGCCGGACATTTCGACGAACGGGTACCAGACGTTGTTCATCGCCATCAAGGACGCGGCCGTCAACGCTGCGTATCCCTCCGCCGGTGGTACCGCTGCCTTGAACGCCGCCGTGAGGACCGGACTGCGGGTGGCAAACGCCGCCGCGAGCGCGACACCCAGGGCGTCCTCGGCCGCCAGGCTCGAGCGCAGCAGCGTCGTGTCCAGGTTGAGCCGGATGTCCTTGGCGTGCTCGGGCATCCGGTCCTTGATCGCTTGCAGGAACTCCATGTCGACCCCGCTCACAGCGTGGAGCCGCCGACGGCCCGGTTGCAGGGGCACAACTCGTCGGTCTGCAGGCCATCCAGGATGCGCAGCACTTCATCGGGATTGCGGCCGACGTTGAGGTTGTTGACGCTGACGTGCTGGATCACGTTGTCCGGATCGACGATGAAGGTCGCCCGCAGCGCCACGCCGGCGGAGGGGTCGCGCACGCCCAGCATGTCCACCAGCGAGCCGGCGCTGTCGCCAAAGCTCCAGTGGCCCAGCTTGTCCAGGTCCTTGTGGTCACGGCGCCAGCCCAGCTTGCTGAACTCGTTGTCGGTGCTGCCGCCCAGCAGCACCGCGTCGCGCTCTTCGAACTGCCGCGCCAGCTTGTCGAAGGCCACGATCTCGGTCGGGCAGACGAAGGTGAAGTCCTTCGGCCAGAAATAGATCACCTTCCACTTGCCGGGAAAGCTCTTCTCGGTCAGGGTCTCGAAGGCCGAGACGCCGTTTTCCTCGTGGTGGTTGAAACGCGGCTTGACGCCGGTGACGCTGAACGAATCGAGCTTCTGGCCGATGGTCTTCATGGGGAGTTCCTTGGGTTGGGGTTGCAGGCGATCCAACAGCGGATCGATGGGCGCAAGTGTTAGTCAATGACAATGCGTTTGTGATTGGCGATAGTT
>Ga0209985_10000199_pt1 | contig 69415 bp, 69 predicted proteins | sample NOAtaG_FD_187305 | JGI IMG/M metagenome (GOLD analysis project Ga0209985, IMG submission 187305) | Freshwater lake microbial communities from Lake Erie, under a cyanobacterial bloom - NOAA_Erie_Diel6S_1000h metaG (SPAdes) (version 2) | ecosystem: Environmental > Aquatic > Freshwater > Lake ... | reverse complement strand
CCGATCGAGGGGAGCGGAGCGGACGGCATCTTCACGGCGGTGGACCACCGCGTGCTGGTGCAGGCCAACCTCGTGCTCAGTCTAGTCACGCTCGCCGTGTCGATCGTCGTCCTGTGGGCCGGGTGGTCGGGCCAACTGCGCCTGGCGTTCGCGGGCGTGAGCGCCGTGCTCGCGGGGGCCGTACTGGTCCGGGGAGTGCTCCCGATCGCCGGTGCGCGACTCGTCACCCCCACCGAGACCGCAGCGCGCGAGGCACCGTACCTGGCCACGCGCCAGTCCTACACGCGCCGGGCGTACGCGGTGGACGCTATCGGCGACGCTATCGGCGACGCCATCGGCGACGCCACCGGCGACGCCACCGGCGACGGCCTCCCCGCGACGCCTGCGGCGGCGCTGGGCGGCGTGCCGCTGTGGGACGCCGCCCCCCTGCGGGCCGTCGCCGAGCGGGCGCGCGGCGGCCAGCGGACGGTCGGGGACGTGGGGTGGCGCCACGACGGGGCGTACGCGGCCGTGCTGGCAATGGCCCCGCCGAATCCCGACGCCGCCACGCCGTGGAGCGTGCTCGTCGGCGACCTGCGGCGTGACGCGGACGGTGTCGGCATGCCGGTGCTCGCCGAGCAGCCGGTGGCCCCCGTGCTGGTGTTTCCCGGTGCGCGCGCGCCGATCGTGACGAGCGACCCGGACGGCACGGTGGCCAGCCCGCGCTTCCGCGGCTGGGGGACGCGGCTGCTGCACGCGTGGGCGCTCCAGCGGCCGCAGCTGCTCGCGGCATCCGAGGTGCGCGACGGCGACGACCCGGTGCTCGTCACCACGCGCGACGTGCGCGAGCGCGTCGCGCGGCTCGTGCCGCAGTTCCGGCAGGGCCGCGCGGCGACCCCGCTCGTGGACCACGACACGCTGTGGTGGGCGCTCGACCTGTACGGCACGAGTGCGTCGTATCCGCTGAGCCGCCGGCTCGCTGTGCCCGGTGGCGACGTGCATTACTACCGGCACGCGGCGACCGCCCTCGTCAACGCGACGACCGGCCGCGTGCGCATCGCCCCCCGCGCCGATCCCGACCCCATCGCGCGCACGTGGCTTAGCCGGCTGGGCCCCCTCGTCGTGGCGCGCGAGCAGCTCCCCGCGGGCCTCGCCTCGGCGTTGCCGGTGCCCGCGGACGGCGCGCTGGCGCAAGCCACGGCCCTGGCCCTGACGGGGACGCGGGAAGCGCCGGCACCCACGGCCCGCCGGGTGCCCGCCTCCGACGGCGCGGACACGCTGGTCGCCGCCGACGGCGCGACACCTTGGCGGCTGCCCTCGGGCGCCGTCGCCGTGAGTCTTCCGATCGTCAGCAGCGCGGACTCGCTGGTGTCGGTCCTCGTGGCGACCGGCGGCGCGACGCCGACGACGCGCGTGGTACCGGTGACCGAGGCGCTGGCGTGGCGCGCGACCCTCGAGCGGCTCGCCGGCGCGACGGGGGATGACCGCGCCGACCCGCAGCGCGTGGCGGGGCGGGTGCGCCTCGTGCCGCTGGCCACCGGGAGCGTGGTGGCGGTCCAGCCGCGCTTCGCCTGGCCGGTGGCGGGGACGCCGACACTCGAAGGCGTCGCGGCGGTCGTCGGGGGCGAGGCCCGCACCGGCCGCACGCTGTCGGCCGTGGGAGGCCCGCCGGAGGACACCGGCGGGGAGCGGCCGCTCGACGCCGTGGTGCGCCAGCGGCTGGCGCCGCTGTACGACCGGATGCGCGCCGCACTCGGCCGCGGGGACTTCGCCGAGTTCGGCCGGCTGTTCGACCGACTCGGGCGGGCCCTTGGCCGGGTGCCGGAGCCCATGCGCGAGCCCTAGCTTTCCCGCGGCGCGGGCATCCGTTCGACCGCCCGCGCCGCACGCACGTCCCACCCGCCGCATCGGTCGCGGCGACCATCGGCGCCGCCGCACGGCTGCGCCACAGGAGTTACCGGGTGAACATCCACGAGTTCCAGGCGAAGGACATCCTCCGTCGCTACGGCGTGCCGATCCCGCCGGGCGATGTCGCGCGCACGCCCGACGAGGCGAAGGCGATCGCGACGCGGATCGGCAAGGCGGTGATGGTGAAGGCGCAGGTCCACGCGGGGGGCCGCGGCAAGGCGGGGGGCGTGAAGTTCTGCCCGACGCCCGACGTGGCGAAGGAGAAGGCCACCGCGATCCTGGGCATGGACATCAAGGGGCTGCGGGTCGAGCAGGTGCTCGTCGCCGAGGCCGCCGACATCGGCACCGAGGCGTACGTCGGCATCATCGTCGATCGCGCGACGAAGAAGGCGGTGTTCATGGTGTCCGCCGCCGGCGGCATCGACATCGAGGAGGTGGCGGCGACCACGCCGGAGAAGATCAAGTACCACCCGGTGGACCCGCGCTACGGCCTGCGCCCGTACGAGGCGCTGCAGCTGGGCTTCTTCCTGTACAAGGACGCGAAGCAGGCGAAGGCCGCCGCGCAGATCATGCGCCAGTTGTGGCAGGCGTTCCTCGACAGCGGCTGCTCGCTGGCGGAGATCAACCCGCTGGTCGTGACGCCGGCCGGCGAGGTGATCGCGGTGGACGCCAAGATGGTGATCGACGACAACGAGCTCGACCGCAAGCCGGCGATCGCCGCCCTGCGCGACGAGTCGAGCGAGGCGCCGAGCGAGGTCGAGGCGCGCAAGGCGAACCTCACGTTCATCAAGCTCGACGGCAACGTCGGGTGCGTGGTCAACGGCGCCGGGCTCGCGATGGCGACGATGGACCTCGTGAAGTTCTACGGCGGCGAGCCGGCGAACTTCCTCGACATCGGCGGCTCGTCGAACCCGGAGAAGGTGGTGAACGCACTGCGCATCATCACCGCCGACCCGAACGTGAAGTGCATCCTGTTCAACATCTTCGGCGGCATCACGCGCACCGACGACGTCGCGAACGGCATCGTGACCGCCACGAAGGCGAATCCGCTCAAGGTGCCGATCGTCATCCGCCTGACCGGCACCAACGAGGAGATCGCGGTGAAGATCCTGCAGGACAACGGCTTCTCGGCCTCCAGCGACATGGACGAGGCGGTGCAGCGCGCCGTCGAGCTGGCCAAGGGGGGGAAGTAGCCATGGCCGTCTTCATCGACCGGAACACGAAGCTGGTGGTGCAGGGGATCACGGGCCGCGACGGCTCGTTCCACGCGAAGCAGATGATGGAGTACGGCACCCAGGTGGTGGCCGGCGTGACGCCCGGGAAGGGCGGCATGATGTTCGAGGGCACGGTCCCGGTGTACGACACCGTGCAGCAGGCGGTCGAGGCGACGGGGGCGAACACGAGCGTCATCTACGTGCCGCCGATGGGCGCGGCCGATGCCATCATGGAGGCCGCAGCCGCCGGGGTGCAGCTCGTCGTCTGCATCACCGAGGGGGTGCCGGTGCTCGACATGACCCTCGTGCATCCCTTCGTGAAGGAGAAGGGGGCCCGCCTCGTCGGTCCCAACTGCCCCGGGCTCATCACGCCGGGCGAGGCGAAGGTCGGCATCATCCCGGGCCGGATCTGCACCCCGGGCCCGGTGGGGATCGTCTCCCGTTCGGGGACGCTGACCTACGAGATCGTCTACCAGCTCACCCGCGCCGGTATCGGGCAGACGACGTGCGTCGGCATCGGCGGCGACCCGATCAACGGCACGAGCTTCATCGACGCGCTCCGCGCCTTCGAGGCGGACCCGAAGACGAAGGCCGTCTGCATGATGGGCGAGATCGGCGGCACGGACGAGCAGGAGGCCGCGGAGTTCATCAAGCGGGAGATGAAGAAGCCGGTCGTCGGTTTCATCGCCGGCCAGACGGCCCCGCCCGGGCGCCGCATGGGCCACGCGGGCGCCATCATCTCCGGCTCGAGCGGCACGGCCGCCGAGAAGATCGAGGCCTTCAAGGCGGCGGGGATGGGTGTCGCGCAGCGGCCGAAGGACTTCGTCGAACTGATCAGGGCGCGACTGCACTAGCGCGCCGCGTCGCGGGAGCCGTCACGGGCGGGGCGTCACCGGCCCGTGCCGTGGCGGCATCCCGGACGTTCCCGTCATCTCCCCCTTCACCCGACTTCCTCGTCCCATGGCCGGCCACCTGACCCTCGCCATCGTCAAGCCCGACGCCTATGCCTCGCGCAAGGCCGGGCTCATCATCGCGCACCTCGAGCGGGAGGGCTTCACCGTCCTCGCCGCGCAGGTCAAGCACCTGACCCGCGCGGAAGCCGGGGCGTTCTACGACGTGCACAAGGAGCGGCCGTTCTACGGCGAGCTCGTCGAGTTCATGACGTCCGGCCCGTGCGTGCCGCTGGTCCTGCATCGCGAGGACGCCGTCGCCCACCTCCGCACGGTCATCGGCGCGACCGACCCGAAGGAGGCGGCCGAGGGGACGATCCGGAAGCTCCACGCCGAGTCGAAAGGGCGGAACGCGATCCACGCGTCCGACTCGGACGACAACGCCGCGCGGGAGACGCGGTTCTTCTTCGCCGAGACGCAGTTCCTGCGCTGACCGGTGTCTCCGGTGCGCCGTCGCAACGCCGAGCGGCGCGTGCTAAGTTCAAGAGCAGCCGAGACTTGACCTAGGTCCCGGGGCTCGGTACGTTTCGGGGTTATGCTGCTGTTCGACATCCGGACCGCCCTCTCGAAGGCGGTTCAGGTCGATGGGACGCTCGAGGCGGACGACGCCGTCTGGCAGGACGGTGACGCCCGCCCGGCCGCATCGGTGCAGGTGACCGGGCGGTTGTCGCCGGCGGGGCACGGGACGCTGTACTTGAGCGGCCACCTCGCTGGAGACGCGCACGCCGAGTGCCGGCGCTGTCTGGCCGACATCGCGGTGCCCGTCGCCGACGACGTCCAGCTCGTGTTCGCGGAAGCGGACGCCGAGGGGGCCGACGACCCGGATGTGTATCCGCTGGACCCGCAGGCCGGTTCGCTCGACCTGCGCCCCGCGATTCGCGAACAGTGGCTCCTGGCGGTGCCGGCGTACGCGCTGTGCCGTGAGGACTGCAAGGGGCTCTGTTCGACCTGTGGCGCCAACCTCAACGAGGGGCCGTGCCGCTGCGAAAGGACGCCTGATCCGCGCTGGGCCGCGCTGTCGAAGCTCGGGACCCAGGGCACCGACCGTTCCTGACCGTTTTCCTGGCATCACGAGACTCCGATGGCCGTTCCGAAGCGACGCCACTCCAAGCAGCGCAAGCGCCTCAAGGCGACCCACAAGAAGGCTCCCGCGATCGTGATCCAGACGTGCCCCCGCTGCGGCGCGATGAAGCGCCCGCACCGCGTGTGCGCCGAGTGCGGCTACTACGCGGGCGAGCAGCGCACGGCCGGTCGGGACGCCTGAGTTGGCGCGCATCGCGCTCGACGCGATGGGGGGCGATCATGCTCCTCACGCTCCGATCGCCGGCGCCCTCCTCGCGCTCCCGACCCTCGGCCCCGAGCACCGGATCCAGCTCGTCGGCCGCACGGCCGTCATCACCGAAACGCTGAACGCCCTCCTCGCGGGGGAGTTCGCGTCCGTCGCCGCCCTCCGCGACCGACTCGACCTCGTCGAGGCGCCGGACGTCATCGAGATGACCGACAAGCCGTCGGTCGCCCTCCGCGGGAAGCCGCGGAGCTCGATGGTCGTCGGCATCCGGCTGCAGGCGGAGGGGCACTCCGACGCCTTCGTGTCCGCCGGCAACACCGGCGCGCAGATGGCGGCGTCGGCCTTCCTGCTCAAGCTGCACGCCGGTCTCAAGCGGCCGGCCATCTCCACCCTCTTCCCGACGGCCACGCAGCCGGTGGTGGTGCTCGACTCGGGCGCCAACATGGATTGCAGCCCTGAGGAACTCGTGCAGTTCGCCCGCCTCGGGGCGGTGTACGCCGAGGACCTCCTCGGCCGCGCGAACCCGGCCGTCGGGCTGCTGTCCGTCGGCGAGGAGGAGGAGAAGGGCAACCTGGCCGTGAAGGAGGCGCACCAGCTCCTCAAGGCCAGCGGTCTGCACTTCGTGGGCAACGTCGAAGGGCGGGACATCCCCAAGGGGGCGAGCCAGGCGGGGCCGCTCGACGTGGTCGTCTGCGACGGCTTCACCGGCAACGTGGTCCTCAAGTTCTACGAGGCGGTCGCACCGTTCATCGCCGGGCTTGTCGTGCGGGCGGGCGTCCCCCGCGAGACGGTCGGCCGGGCGCTGGTGGCGCTCGACCCCAACGCCTACGGCGGCGCGCCGCTCCTCGGCGTGAAGGGGGTGAGCATCATCGCCCACGGCTCCTCCAGCCCGACGGCCCTCAAGAACGCCATCGGCGTCGCCGTCCGTGCAGTCGAGTCGCGCATGGACGAGCACATCGGTCGCCGCCTCGCCGCGGCCGCGCCGTCCGCGGGCGCGTCGGTCGCCGCGGCCTCCTGAGCGCATCGTGCCTCGACCGTACGCGATGATCACGGGGACGGGGCGTGCCGTCCCCGCATACGCGATGCCGAACGCGGACTTCGCCGCGATCGGCATCGACACGTCCGACGAGTGGATCCGCGAGCGCACCGGCATCCGGCAGCGCTACATCGCGCGCGACGGCGAGACCTGCGTCTCGCTCGCGGCCGACGCGTCGCGTCAGGCGATGGCGCGGGCGGGCGTCGCCCCGGAGGACATCGACCTCATCGTCTTCGGGACCTGCTCGCCGGACAAGCTCCTCCCCGCGTCGGGCGTCGAGCTGCAGGCGCAGATCGGCGCGGTCAACGCGAGCGCCTTCGACCTCAACGCGGCGTGCACGAGCTTCGTGTACGGCGTGAGCGTCGCGGAGGGCTTCATCGCCGCGGAGTCGGCGCGGACGGTCCTCGTGATCGGCGCGGAGAAGCTTTCCGGCATCATCAACTGGAAGGACCGCAACACCTGCGTCCTCTTCGGCGATGGCGCGGGGGCGGCGATCATGCAGCGCGCGCAGGGAGGCAAGGGCGTGGTCTCGCGCTTCATGCGTTCCGACGGGCATCTGGCCTCGCTGCTCTACCGCCCGAAGGGCGGCTCGGCCGAGCCCGTGACCCCGGAGATCCTCGCGGAGGGGTCGCACCTCGTGGCGATGGCGGGGCGCGAGACCTTCAAGCACGCCGTGCGGTCGATGAACGAGGCGCTCGACCGCGCCCTCGCCGACGCGGGGCTGACCGGTGACGACATCGACCTGCTGATCCCGCATCAGGCGAACCTGCGGATCATCGAGGCGACGGCGAAGCACGGCCACATGCCGATGGACAAGGTCTTCGTGAACGTGGACCGCTACGGCAACACCTCGGCGGGGTCGGTGCCGATCGCCCTTGACGAGGCGATGCAGTCGGGCCGGATCCAGCCCGGGATGAAGGTCATGCTGGTGGCCTTCGGGGCGGGGTTCACCTGGGCCTCGGCGATTCACCAGTTCTGAGAATCCATGGACCTCGTCCTGCTGTGTCCCGGCCAGGGCTCGCAGAAGCCCGGCATGGCGAAGGAACTCGCCGCGGCCTTCCCCGAGGCGGCGCAGGTGCTGCAGCGCGTGAACGCGACCCTCGGCGTCGACCTCTCGGCGATGATGTTCGACGGCCCCGACGCGGAGCTCACGAAGACCCTCAACGCGCAGCCCGCGCTCCTGGCCCATTCGGCAGCCGTCTGGGCCGTGATCGGTCCGACGGTCGGCCCGAGGGTCAAGGCGGCGGCCGGTCACTCGCTGGGCGAGTTCACGGCCTATCACGCGGCCGGGGCCATCGGGCTCGAGGCGGCGGCCACGCTCGTGCGGAAGCGCGGCGAACTCATGTACGCGGCCGGCGAGGCGCGCGCGGGGGCGATGGCCGCGGTGCTGGGCGACCTGCGCGACCCGATCGAGCGCGTCTGTGAGCAGGCCTCCGCGGCGGCCGGCCTCGTCGTGCCGGCGAACTACAACTCCCCGGGTCAGGTCGTGATCTCGGGCGAGGTGCCCGGCGTCGAGCTCGCGATGACGATGGCGAAGGAGGCGGGGGCGAAGCGGTGCATCCGGCTCAACGTCAGCGGCGCCTTCCATTCGCCCCTGATGGAACCGGCGGCGGACGGGCTGCGGCAGGCGCTGGGGCAGGCGGGAATCCAGGACGCCCGGATCCCGGTGGTCTCCAACGTCAACGCGGCGCCGACGCGCTGGCAACCGAGCATCCTGCACCTGCTGCTGCGGCAGCTCACGATGCCGGTGCGCTGGACGGACGTCGTCGCGCGGCTGGCCGCGCAGCACCCGCAGGCCCTGTTCGTCGAGATGGGCACCGGCAGCGTGCTGACCGGACTCGTGCGGAAGATCGCCCCGGCGGTGCAGACGGCGACCTGCGGGACGCCGGCGGAAATCGAAACCCTGTTGACCCAGGCGGCCTGATGCTCGCGATCGATCTGACCGGGAAGGTGGCCCTCGTGACGGGCTCGACCCGCGGCATCGGCCGGGCGATCGCCGAGACGCTCGCGAAGGCGGGGGCGCGGGTCGCGGTCGTCGGCCGCGACGCGGCGAAGGCGCAGGCGGCGGCCGCCGAGATCGCCCCCGACGCCCGGGGGTACGGCTGCGACGTGGCGGACGCGGCGCAGGTGACGGCCCTCGTCGAGGCGGTCGAGAAGGATTTCGGCCAGCTCGACATCCTCGTGAACAACGCCGGCCTCACGAAGGACAACCTGCTGCTGCGGCTGAAGGACGACGACTGGCAGCAGGTGCTCGACGCGAACCTGCGCGGCGCCTTCGTGGCGATGCGCGCCGCCACGCGCGGCATGATGAAGCGGCGGTTCGGCCGCGTGATCAACATCGCCTCGGTCGTCGGGTTGACGGGCAACAAGGGGCAGGCCAACTACGCGGCGTCGAAGGCGGGGCTGATCGGCCTCACCAAGTCGGTCGCCAAGGAGCTGGCGACGCGCAACGTCCTGTGCAACGTGGTGGCGCCCGGGTTCATCGCCACCGACATGACCGCAGCGATGACGGACGAGGCGAAGGCGGCCACGAACGCCGCCATCCCCATGGAGCGGATGGGCCAGCCGGCGGACATCGCGGGCGCCGTCGCCTTCCTCAGCTCGGACCTTGCCGCGTACATTACCGGTCAGGTGCTGGTCGTCGACGGCGGCATGGTCATGTAGGGTTTCACAGGGTCGCCGCCCTACCGGGCCGGCACGCATTCACCGCAACACCAACCTCGACCGAGGACGTACGAGATGGCGGGCCACATCGAGAAGGTGAAGGACATCATCGAGAAGGAGCTGGGCGTCGAGCGCGAGAAGCTCACCAACGAGGCGAGCTTCATCGAGGACCTGGGTGCGGACTCCCTCGACATCGTCGAGCTCGTCATGGAGTTCGAGAAGGAGTTCGAGATCGACATCCCCGACGAGGACGCGGAGAAGCTCCGCACGGTCGGCGACGCGATCGCCTACCTCGAGCAGAAGGTCGCCGCGAAGTGAAGCGCCGCGTCGTGGTCACGGGCCTCGGGCTCGTGACCGCGGTGGGGAACGACGTCGAGTCGAGCTGGGCCGCGATCCTGTCCGGCGCCTCCGGGGCCGGCCCGATCACCCGGTTCGACCCGACGGCGCACAAGACCCGGTTCGCGTGCGAGGCCAAGGCATTCGACCCGACCCGATACATGGACCGCAAGGAGGTCAAGCGGTCCGACCTGTTCACGCAGTTCGCCCTCGCCGCCTCGGTGCAGGCGATGGACATGGCGGGGTTCGGTGGCGGGACGGGGTACGTGCCGGAGCGGACCGGCGTGATCATCGGGTCTGGCATCGGGGGCATCCAGACCTTCGAGGACAACCAGGACGTCTGCCGCAAGCTCGGCCCCGGCAAGGTCTCGGCGTTCTTCGTGCCGATGTTCATCGCCGACATCGCGGCTGGCGTGGTGTCCATGCGCTTCGGCGCCAAGGGCCCCAACTACGCCACCGTCTCGGCCTGCGCCTCGAGCGCCCATGCCATCGGCGACGCGTTCCGGGCGATCGCCTACGGTGACGCCGACATCATGATCGCCGGCGGCGCGGAGGCGGCGATCAGCACGATGTCCGTCGCCGGCTTCGCCAACATGCAGGCGCTCTCGCAGAACAACGACGAGTACCTGACCGCGTCCCGCCCGTTCGACGTGCGGCGCGACGGGTTCGTGCTGGGCGAGGGGGCCGGCGTGGCCATCCTCGAGGAACTCGGGCACGCCGTGGCTCGCGGCGCGACGATCCTCGGCGAGGTCGTCGGGTACGGCGCCACCGGCGATGCCTATCACCTGACGGGCCAGCCCGACAACCACGAGGGGCTCCAGCGCGCCATGCGCCGGGCGCTCGAGGACGCGGGCCTCCGGCCCGAGGACGTGGACTACGTCAACGCCCACGGCACCTCGACGCCGCTCAACGACCCGAACGAGATCCGCGCGATCCGGTCGGTGTTCGGCGCCCACGCCGGGACGATGAGCGTGTCGTCCACCAAGTCGTCCACCGGGCACACGCTCGGGGCCGCGGGCGGGGTCGAGTTCGCCTTCACCACGCTCGCCCTGCGCGATCAGGTCGCGCCCCCGACGATCAACTGCACGCAGCAGGACCCCGAGTGCGACCTCGACGTCACGCCGCTCGTCCCGAAGCGGCGCGAGATCCGGGCGGCGATCAGCAACAGTTCGGGTTTCGGCGGGCACAACGCGACGATCGCGGTACGGCGCTGGCATGGGTGACGTCGGGGAGTCCCCCTACTCTCCCGATACCTACGCAGCCTGGCAGGATGGGGCGGCCCGCTCGGCACGGGCCGTCCTGGAGGTGATCTGGCCTCTCGTCGCGCCGCAGCGCGTCGTTGATGTGGGCTGCGGCCTCGGCCTGTGGCTGGCCGAGGCGGAACGGCGCGGGGCGGCCGTCCTCCGCGGATTCGACGGCCCGTGGGTCGAGCCCGGGCAGCTGCGCAGCGCCGCCATCCGCTTCACCTCGGTCAACCTCGAGCAGGGCCTCCCCGAGGACGAGCGGTACGATCTGGCGATCTCCGTGGAGGTCGCCGAGCACGTCTCCCGCGATGGCGCCGACCGGTTCCTCGACGCCCTGGTGCGGCTGTCGGACGTGATCGTCTTCAGCGCCGCCATCCCGGGGCAGGGCGGGGTGTCGCACGTCAACGAGCAGTGGCCGTCGTACTGGGCGCGGCGCTTCGCGGCGCGCGGCTTCTCGGCCTTCGACGTCGTGCGGCCGGCGGTATGGACGAACGGCGACGTCGAATGGTGGTACCGCCAGAACCTGCTCCTGTACGTACGCGACGGGTCCACGGCCGTCGATCGGGCCGCCCTGCGGACGCTCGAGCGGCCGCCACTCGACCTGGTGCATCCCGACCTGTACGACGCGAAGGTCGCCGAGATCCTGCGCGTCCACGAGCGCCCCGACGGTCGCTTCGCGTGGCAGACGGTCCGGCGCTGGCTGTTCGGCGGGCCCCGCCGCGAGCCTGCGGAGCAGGTGGAACGACCGGGCCACCGGGCGTCTTGATCCGGCGGTCTCCGCCGCCGCTGGGCGTCCCGCCCTCGCCGCGCGCCGGATAGCTTCCGCCCGATGCCCACGCCCGTCCCGTCCGCCGCCGGGTTCCGATTCACCGACCCGGCCCTCGCCTCCATCGCCGCCAAGATCGCCGCCGGTTCCCGGCTCGATCAGGGCGACGCCCGTACGCTCTTCGAGACCAGTGACCTCATGGGGGTCGGCCGCCTCGCCGACGCCGTGAACCGGGCGAAGCACGGCGACGTCGTCACGTTCGCCGCCAACCAGCACATCAACCCCACGAACGTCTGCATCCTGCGCAAGACGTGCGTCTTCTGCGGCTACGCACGGCTTCCGAAGGAGCAGGGGGCATATCGCTACACCCTCGAGCAGGTGCTCGCCGAGGCGTCGCACGCGGCGGACGGACTCACGAAGGAGTTCCACATCGTCGGCGGTCTCGACATGCAGGCCGGCCTCGAGTACTACGCGACGATGTTCCGCGCCCTCAAGGCGAACTTCCCGCACGTGCATATCAAGGCGCTCACGGCGGTGGAGATCGCGCACATCGCGCGCCTCGAGAAGAAGACGTGGGCCGAGGTGCTCGCCGCGCTGCGGGAGGCGGGGCTGGACACGATGCCCGGCGGCGGCGCCGAGACCTTCAGCGCCGCGGTGCGCGACATCATCGCGGACAAGAAGCTGGGCGGCGCCGACTACATCGGGGTCCACCGCACGGCGCACGGCCTTGGCATCCGTTCGAACTGCACGATGCTCTACGGCCACGTGGAGACGGTGCAGGACCGCATCGAGCACCTCCAGATGCTGCGCGACCTGCAGGACGAGACGGGCGGGTTCCTCGCCTTCATCCCGCTGGCGTACCATCCGGACGACAACGAACTCGGCGCCACGCTCGACCGCCGCGGCACCGCCACGGCCGGGACGCTCGACCTGCGGATGCTCGCGGTAGGGCGGCTCTTCCTCGACAACTTCTCGCACGTCAAGAGCCACTGGATCATGGTGACCCAGCCGGTGAGCCAGGTCGCGCTGCACTTCGGGGTCAACGACCTCGAGGGGACGGTGGTGCGCGAGAAGATCTACCACGCCGTCGGGGCGACGACGCCGCAGGCGATGTCGCTCGAGCAGCTGCTCCGGCTGATCCGCGGGGCAGGGAAGGTGCCGGCGGAGCGGGACAGCTTCTACCGGGTCGTGCGGCGGTACGACGATCCGGCGCAGGACCCCGCGCCGGGGCCGTCACTGGGGGCGCCGCCGCTGGGGGCGTCGGCGTGACACGTCCGGCTGCTGCCGCCCCGCACGGGGGAGCGGGGAGGCACGAGACGGGCGGTCGAGGTCTTCACGCCTCCTGACGCCCCCCCGCGTGGAAGGAATCCCCCGCCTACCGCGTATATTCCGGTGATGATGCGCGTCGGCCGCATTCAGTACGTCAACGCTTACCCCGTCTACGGGGCGATCGACCGCGGGGTGGTACCGCTGGCCGGGACGCTGGTGCGCGGGGTGCCGACGGCGCTCAACCGGCAGATGGCCGAGGGCACGCTCGACGTCAGCGTCGTGAGCGCGGTGGAGTACGCCCGCGACGCCCAGCGCTACCTGCTGCTGCCGGATCTGGGGATCACCTCCGACGGCCCCGTCCGCAGCGTCATGCTCTACAGCCGTGTGCCGGCCAGCGAACTCGGCGGCCGGCGGGTGCTGGTGAGCCGGTCGTCGCTGACGAGCGTCGAACTGCTGCGGCTCCTCTTCGAACAGGTCTGGCGCGCCACTCCCGAGTTCGTCCCGGCCGACGCCGAGCTGGCCGATGTCTCGCGGTTCGGCGCCGATGCGCACGCCGCGCGGCTGGTGATCGGCGACGCCGCGCTGCTGCTGGAGGCCGCGCGACGCGGGGATCGCATCGGCGACACGGCGCCCCATTATCCCCACGCCTACGACCTGGGGGCCGAATGGAAGCACTGGACCGGCCTGCCGTTCGTCTTCGCCGTCTGGGTCGCCCGCCGCGACGTTCCGGTGGCCGAGGCGCTCGGGGTGCATGCCTCGCTGATTCGTGCGCGCGATTGGGGCGAGCGGCACTTGGACGTGCTGGCCGCCGAAGCCGAGCAGGCGACCGGCGTCGATGCCGCCACCTGCCACGCGTACCTCGCCGGCCTCGAGTACCACCTGGGCTGGAAACACCTCGCCGGCCTCGCCGAGTTCTTCCGTCGCCTCTCCGCTGCCGGCCGCGTGCCGGATGGCGGCTTTGCCTTCCTGCCTGCGTAACCGCGGGCCGCACTACTGCAACGACTCATGGTCACGATTCCGCAGGACCTGATCGATCTCTACCGCAACGCCCCGCTCATGGAGCTTGGTGCGATGGCCGATGCCGTCCGCCGCGAGAAGCACCCGGAGCAGGTCGTCACGTACATCGTCGATCGCAACATCAACTACACCAACGTCTGCGTCGCCGATTGCGGCTTCTGCGCCTTCTACCGGCGCCCGAAGCATGCCGAGGGCTGGACGCTCTCGTACGAGCAGATCGGGGCCAAGATCGACGAAGTGAAGGCGCTGGGCGGGGTGCAGATCCTCATTCAGGGGGGGCACAACCCGTACATCCCCTTCGAGTGGTATCTCGACCTGCTGCGCTACATCAAGCAGTACCACCCGATCCACGTGCACGGCTTCAGCCCGAGCGAGGTGGACTTCTGGGCAGAGCTGTACCGCATGGACGCGCGAGACGTCGTCCGCGAACTGATGAAGGCGGGGCTCGATTCCATCCCCGGTGGCGGCGGCGAGATCCTCGTGCAGCGCGTGCGCGATCTCGTGGCCAGGAAGAAGGCCGGCGCTGATCGGTGGCTCGAGATCATGGAGATGGCGCACGAGGAAGGACTGCGCACGTCGTGCACCATGATGTACGGCATCGGCGAGACGCTCGAGGAGCGCATCGAGCACCTGCTGCGCCTGAAGGCGGTACAGGCGCGCACGAAGGGCTTCACGGCGTTCATCTGCTGGCCGCTGCAGCCGGAGAACACGCCGACGATGTCGCACATGCCGAAGACCGACGCCGTGGAGTACCTCCGGACCACGGCCTTCGCCCGGGTCGTGCTCGACAACATCCCCAACCTGCAGTCGAGCTGGGTGACGATGGGGATGAAGGTGGGGCAGGCCGCGCTGCACTTCGGCTGCAACGACTTCGGCTCGCTGATGCTCGAGGAGAACGTCGTCTCGGCGGCCAACACGACGTACCGCACGAGCATCGAGGAGATGGAGCGCCTGATCCGCGAGGCCGGGTTCACCCCCGCGCGCCGGCGGCAGGACTACTCGATCATCGCCGACACCGTCGGCGGGACCGTCCCCGGCCGGAGCCCGCGCGCCACGAGCCCGGCGGCCGCCGCCGCGGACGCGTAGCCGGTGCCCACCCGCACCGGCATCGGCTACGACTCGCATCGCTTCGCCCCCGGCGGCCCGATGCGGCTCGGGGGCGTGGACGTCCCGGCCGAGATGCACCTCGCCGGTCACTCGGACGGCGACGCGATCTGCCACGCCCTGACCGACGCCGTGCTGGGCGCTGCCGGGCTCGGCGACATCGGCGAGATGTTCCCGGACACCGACCCGGCGAACAAGGGAAAGGATTCGGTGGTGATGCTTCGCGCGGCGGTCGAGCGCGTGCATGCCGCCGGGTTCCGCCTCGTCAACGTGGACGTCACCGTCATCGCCGAGCGGCCGAAGATCGGCCCGCAGCGGCCGGCCATCCGGGCCCGGCTGGCCGAGGTGCTGGGGCTCGAGGCCGGTTGCGTCAGCGTGAAGGGCAAGACGAACGAAGGGATGGGCTGGGTCGGCCGCGGCGAAGGGCTGGCGGTCATCGCCACCGCGTCGCTGCACCAGTCGCCGCGCTGACCGGCGGAAGGCGTGGACGGGTTCCTCGCCTGGCTCCAGCAGCTCCCGGCCGTCGCCTTGTACGGCATGCTGGGCTTCCTCGCGTTCCTCGAGAACGTCTTCCCGCCGGCGCCCGCCGACACGGTGATCGCCTTCAGCGCGTTCCTCGCCGCGCAGGGGCAGGCGTCGCTGGCGTGGTGTCTGGGCGTGGTCATCGGGGGACACCTCGTGGGTTCCGGCGCCGTGTACGCCGTGGGGCGCCGGTGGGGGGCGGAGCGGGTGCGGCGCTGGCTCGCCGAGCGGGGTGAGGCGACGGCCGAGGCCACGTTCGAGGGGTGGTACCAGCGCTACGGGTTCTGGGCACTGCTGACGGGCCGGTTCATCCCGTTCATCCGCGGCGTGGTGCCGCTCGCGGCCGGTGCGCTGCGGATCCCGCTCTGGTCGGTCCTGACCGTCACGCTGCTGCACGCCGCGGCGTGGTACGGCCTGATCACGTTCGTCGCCTACCGCGTCGGCGAGAACTTCGACGCCCTCGTTGCGGCCATGCGGCGCGGCGGCACGACGCTGGGCGTCGCGGCCGGCGCGGTGGCGGCCGTGGCCGTCGGCGTGTGGTGGTGGCGACGCCGTCGGCGCTCGGGCCGTCGCGGGTGAGCGCGCCGATACCGCCAGCCGGACCGGGGGAGGCGGCGCGCGTCGCGGCCCCGGCGGCGACGCCGCGCGCCTTCCTCGTGGAGCGCTTCGCCGACCACCTGTCGCTCGAGGCGGGACACTCGCCGCGGACGATCGAGGCCTACCAGCGCGACATCGCCCGTCTCGCCGCGTTCGCGAGCGCGCGCGGGGCGAGCGGTCCCGCCGGGGTGACCCCGACGCTGCTGCGCGAGTTCGTGTACTTCCTCAAGGACCTCGGCCTCGCTCCGGCGTCCATCCGGCGCTCGATATCGGCCGTGCGCACGTGGTATCGCTTCCTGCTGGCGGAGGGGGCCGTGCGCGAGGATCCGAGCGAACGACTCGATCCGCCGGCGCGCTGGCGGACGCTCCCCGAGGTACTGAGCGTGACCGACGTCGAGCGGCTCCTGGCGGCACCGACGCTCGACGACCCGCTCTGCTTCCGCGACCGCGCGATGCTCGAGCTGGGCTACGGGGCCGGTTTGCGCGTCAGCGAGTGGATCGGCCTCGGGACGAAGGACGTGCTGTTCGACGACCAGTTGGTGCGTGTCTTCGGCAAGGGCGGCAAGGAGCGGCTCGTCCCCATCGGGCGCGCGGCGATCGCCGCCGTCGCCGTGTACCTGCGGGAGCTGCGGCCTCGGCTCGAGCGGGGCCGGGGAAAGGGGATCCTCTTCCTCAACGCACGCGGCAGCCCGCTCTCGCGCATGGGCGCATGGAAGATCCTTCGGAAGTACGTCGAGGCGGCCGGCCTCGCCACGGCGGTCAGTCCGCACACGCTCCGGCACAGCTTTGCGACGCACCTGCTCGAGGGGGGCGCCGACCTCCGGGCCGTGCAGGAGATGCTCGGACACGCGGACATCGCGACGACGCAGCTGTACACGCACATCGACCGGGAATACCTGCGGCAGGTGCATCGGCAGTATCATCCCCGCGGCTGAACCGTCGTGCCGTCCATGCCGTTCTCCCTCCTTCACGCCGCCGCCCTCCGGGTCGCCCGCGTCAGGCCCCCGCGCGCGCAGGGGGGCGCAGCGGCTTGGCGGTGGCGAGGCCTCGCCTGCGGCCTCATCGCGCTCGCCGCGAGCGGGCACGACCTGCCGGGGCAGTCGGCTCGCACGGATTCCACCGCCCCGCGTCCGGTCGTGGCGCGGGTGGCCGATCCGGGGCCCGGGGCCCCGGGTCGGATCCTGCGCGACGTCGTGCGTCGCCCGCATCGGGTCGTGGCGGCGCGAGACCGGTGGGCCCTGCTCGGCCCCGCGGACGCGAGCGACCGCAGCGTGATCGTCGTGCACGGGTCCGCACGCGTGGACACGCGCGTCGAGGGCGATGTCGTGGTGGTCGACGGCGACCTTCGGCTGGGACGCGGGGCGGTGATCGCCGGGCGGGCCGTGGCGATCGGCGGTCACGTCTTCCGGACGCCGTTCTCGGTGGTTCGCGGGGGCATCCAGGAGTACCCGGACGACCGGTTCGATGCGGTGCCCGTGCGCGAGCAGTGGCGCCTGGGCTGGAGCCGCCTCGATTCGCTGTACGCGTCCCCACCGCTTCGGCTGCCCGGCTTCGCCGGTTTCCGGGTGGCGGCGTACTCCAGAGTCGATGGCCTCGGCTTGACGTGGGGCCCGCAGTTGGCAGCCGGCCCGCTCACCGTCAGGCCCGCCGCGACGTGGCGCACGCATCGGGGCCGCGTGGACCCGTCGGTGACGCTGCGGCTGGGCTCCCGGCGTTTCGCGGCCGAGGCCGAGGCGGCGCGCACGACGGTGTCGAACGAACAGTGGATCGCCGGCGACCTGGTGGCGGCCTCGGTGGGGCTGCTGACGGGGTTGGACCTTCGGAACTGGTACCGGACGGACCGGGCAGAGGGCCGGATCCGGATGCTCCAGGACAGCTGGCCGGTCGCCGTCGAACTGTGGGCGGGCGGACGCGACGAACGCGTCCTGCCACCGCAGCCGTTGCGCCTGTCCCCGACCGGCCCCTGGACCTTCGCGACGCCGACGCCGGGCAACGGGTTCGACCGCGTGAACCCGGCCGTGGCGAGCCAGCGCCTGACGACGGCGATCGCCGGCCTGGGACTCGCGACGCCGGTTGCCGGCGGGATGCAGTCGCGGCTCGTGCTTCAAGCAGAAGTGACAGCCCACGAATGGGATAACCGTGGTCGGTTCATGCAGGTTGTGAGCGACTGGACGAGCGTCGTGCCGACGGGCGGTCGGACGCGCCTCGAGAGCATCGGCCACGCGGCGTGGCATACGGGCGACCTGCCCGCCGCCCGGCTCGGCGCGGTCGGTGGGCCGGGCACGTTGCTGACAGAACGCGTCCTCGCCCTCCGCGGTGAGCGACTCGTCTTCGGGGCGGCACGATGGGTCGTGCCCTTGGGCGAGCGCGCGTTGCTGCCCAGGCTCGCGCTCCGCGCGGCGCGCGGGCTGGTGGGCGACGCCGCGCGATGGCAGCGCGGGGTGACGAACGTCGGGGTGCAGGTGGACGTCGGTCCGGTACGACTGGAGTACGCGTACGATCCGGCGGCGCGCCGCGGGGCGGCGGTGGTCGTGACGTCGCTGGTGCCGTCGTGGTGAAGGGCCGACACGCTGCGTTCGTCCTTTCTGCGGCCGCCGCCTGGGTGGTCTCGGCCGTGCGGACCGTCGAGGGCCAGGCCGCATCGTCGCGTCCCCCGACGATCGACGATCTCGTCAACCTCGCGTCCGTCGGCAGCGTCGCCCTGAGCCCCGACGGCCGCTGAATGGCGTGGGTGCAGACGGCGGCCGACTCGAAGGCGGATCAGTGCGCCGCAGCCCGGGCGCCGCCGCACGAGCGGTGCGCGCTTGGCGGTGCAGGGCGTCGCGTGGCATCCCGACGGGACGCGCATCGCGTTCGCCGCGACGGTGAACCCCGACCTCGTCAACGCGTCGACCGCCGACTTGTACGTCGTGCACTTGGCGGCGGCCCGGTGCGCACCCTGACCGCATCGTTCGACGAGACGGTCTCACCGGTCGCGTGGACGTCTGCGGGGCTCCATTTCGCGGCGTCGCAGCGGACGGCCCAGCACCTTCTCCACCTCGACGCCGCCACCGGCACGGTCACGCGCGTCTCGCAGCCCGACGCGGCCGTCATGAGCGGGGCGTCGCTGAGCGCGGACGGGCGTACCGTGGCGATGGTCCGGACCGGCCCCGCCGCCCTGCCCGAGGTCGTCGTCTCGGGAACCGATCGCTGGGAGCCCCGCGCGCTGACCCGCATGAGCGACCAGATGACCGGTCTCGCGCTCGGGCAGCGCGAGATGATCCAGTGGAAGTCGCGGGACGGCGAGACGATCGAGGGCGTGCTGATCCGCCCCGCTGGCTACGACGGCCGCACGCGTTTGCCGCTGCTCTGCGTGATCCGCGGGGGCCCCACCGGGGTGGACCGGCCGGTGCTGCCCGACGCCCGCTACTACCCGGTGGACCTGTGGGTGGCGCGTGGCGCGCTCGTGCTCAAGGTCAACTATCGCGGGAGCGCCGGCTCTGGCGAGCGCTACCGCCGGCTCAACGTGCGCAACCTCGGGGTGGGGGACGCGTGGGACGTGCTGAGTGGCGTGGACCACCTCGTGGCCAAGGGGTGGGCCGATCCGGCGCGTGTCGCCTCGATGGGGTGGTCGCAGGGCGGCTACATCAGCGCGTTCCTCACGACGAGCACGACGCGCTTCGCGGCCGTCTCGGTGGGGGCCGGCATCTCGATCTGGGCGACGTACTACTACAACACCGATACAACACCGACATCACGCCCTTCACGATCAACTACCTGGGCGACGACCCGGCGGACGACCCGGCGATCTACGCGAAGACCTCGCCGATGCACTACGTGACGCGGGCGAAGGCCCCGACGCTGATCCAGCACGGCGAGCTCGACCGGCGGGTGCCGATCGCGAACGCCTACGAGCTGCGCCATGGACTCGAGGACCGGGGGGTGCCGGTGGATCTCGTGGTTTACAAGGGCTTCGGCCACGGCATCACGCGGCCCAAGTCGCAGCGGGCAGTGATGGCCCACAACCTCGGCTGGTTCAACCACTACCTGTGGGGAGATCCCGAGGCCGACCTCACCGCGCCGCCACCGGCGCCCTGACCGGCACCCTGACCGGCACCCTGGCCGGCACCCTGATCGGCACCCTGGCCGGCACCGTGCGAGGACTACACCGCGCCCGTCCGTGCGGCTAGCTTTTGGCGTGCCTTTTGCATCGCCTTCGCCGACCCCGAGGACCCCGTGAGCGTCCTCCTCGTGATCCCGGCCCGGCTCGGGGCCACTCGGCTCCCGCGGAAGCCGCTCCGGCTGATCGGCGGTGAACCGATGATCGTGCAGGTGTGGCGGCGCGTCGCGGCGTTCGGCGTCGCGGACCGCGTCGTCGTGGCCACCGACGCCGAGGAGATCGCGCAGGTGGTGCGTGCCGTCGGGGGCGAGGTGGCGATGACGCGTGCGGAGCACCAGAGCGGTTCCGATCGCGTCGCCGAGGTGGCGGTGGCGTACCCTGGCTACGACGTCGTCGTGAACGTGCAGGGGGACGAGCCCTTCATGACGCCCCACGCCGTCGCCGGGGCGATCCGCATGGTCGCGCAGGGGTTCCCGCTGGGAACGGCCGCCGTGCCCGCCACGTCGGAGATTCTCGGGAATGCGGCGACGGTCAAGGTCGTCACCGCCGACGACGGCGGGGCACTCTACTTCTCGCGCGCCCCGATCCCGTTCCTGCGGGACGCCGCGGACGCGGCCGACCGCGACGCGCGGCTGCTGCAGCACCTCGGCGTCTATGCGTACCGCCCCGACGCGCTCGCCGCGTGGGTGGCGCTGCCCACGCACCCGCTCGAGCGCGCCGAGCGGCTCGAGCAATTGCGCCCCCTGGCCGCCGGCTGGCGGATGGGCGTGGCCGTCGTCCCCGGCCCCGCCGCGTGGGGGATCGACACCGAGGACGACCTCGTGCGGGCCAACGCGGTGTGGCCCGAGTTCCTTCGTACCCAGACCCCCGCCGGAGCCGCCTGATGCCGCAGACCACCAAGTTCGTCTTCGTCACCGGGGGCGTCGTCTCGTCGCTCGGCAAGGGGATCGCGGCGGCGTCGCTGGGTCGGCTGCTCGTCGAGCGCGGCCTGCGGGTGACGATGCTCAAGTTCGACCCGTACATCAACGTGGACCCGGGCACGATGTCGCCGTTCCAGCACGGCGAGGTCTTCGTCACCGACGACGGGGCGGAGACCGACCTCGACATCGGCCACTACGAGCGCTTCCTCGACCGGCCGTTGACGCAGCGGAACAACGTCACGACCGGCCGGGTGTACCTCGACGTGATCACCAAGGAGCGGCGCGGGGAGTACCTCGGTTCGACGGTGCAGGTGATCCCGCACATCACCGACGAGATCAAGGCGGCGATGAAGCGGCTCGCCCCCGAGAATGACGTGGTCCTCGTCGAGATCGGGGGCACCGTGGGCGACATCGAGTCGCAGCCGTTCCTCGAGGCGATCCGCCAGTTCCGCCAGGAGATCGGCCGCGAGAACGGGCTCTTCGTGCACCTGACGCTCGTGCCGTTCATCGGCGCCGCCGGCGAGGTGAAGACGAAGCCGACGCAGCACTCGGTGCGCGAGCTGATGCAGATCGGGATCCAGCCGGACGTCCTCATCTGCCGCACCGAGCGACCGCTCGCGGACGACGTCAAGCGCAAGATCGCGCTCTTCTGCAACGTCGAGTTCGGCTGCGTGATCGAGAGCCGCGACGTGCCGACGATCTACGAGATCCCGCTGTCGTTCCGCGCGCAGGGCTTCGACGAGGTCGTCTGCCGCAAGCTCGGGCTGGAGACCCGGGACCCCGACCTCACGGCGTGGGGAGCGATGGTCCGCCGCATCACGCAGCCCGCGGACCGGGTGAAGGTCGCCGTGGTGGGGAAGTACACCGACCTCGCCGACGCCTACAAGAGCGTGCAGGAGGCGCTGATCCACGGCGGCATCGCCAACGAAGTGGGCGTGGACATCCACTGGCTCTCCAGCGATCTCTTCACCGACGCCCCGACGGCGGCGCGGCTGCTGGCGGCCTACGACGCGCTGCTCGTCCCGGGCGGATTCGGCATCCGGGGGGTGGAGGGCATGGTCGAGGCGATCCGCGCCGCCCGCGAGGGCGCCGTGCCGTTCTTCGGCATCTGCCTCGGCATGCAGGTGGCGATCATCGAGTTCGCGCGGCATGCGGCCCGACTCGGCGACGACGCCAACTCGAGCGAGTTCGCCGCCGACTGCTCCGCCCCGGTGGTGTCGCTGATGGAGTCGCAGCAGAAGGTCACGGAGAAGGGCGGTACGATGCGGCTCGGGGCGTACCCCTGCCGCCTCAAGCCGGGCTCGAAGGCCGCGGAGATCTACGGCGTCCCCGAGGTCAGCGAGCGGCATCGGCACCGCTACGAGGTCACCAACCAGTACCGCGACGCGCTGGCCGAGGCGGGGATGCGCTTCACCGGCCTCTCGCCCGACGGCATGCTCGTCGAGATGATCGAGCTGCCGGCCCATCCGTGGTTCGTCGGCTGCCAGTTCCATCCCGAGCTGCAGTCGCGTCCCACGCGCCCGCACCCGCTTTTCGCGGGATTCATCGCGGCCGCGGTCAAGGCCAAGCGCACCAAGGTCGATGCGGCCGTGCGCGCGATCACCGCGTAGGGGCGCCGTCGCGATGATCCGTCCCGCCCCCCGACCGCCCGAGGTCGGCCCCGAGGCCTTCCCGCCCGCGGCGTTCTTCCTCATCGCCGGCCCGTGCGTGGTCGAGCCCGGCGACGTGCTGCCGCGCGTGGCCGACCGCCTCGCGCGCCTCGCGGCTCGGGTCCCGGGCGGCGTCATCTTCAAGGCCAGCTTCGACAAGGCGAACCGCTCGAACGCGGGGGCCTTCCGCGGTCCGGGGCTGCACGAAGGGCTCGAGGTCCTCGCCCGCATCCGCCGCGAGTTCGGGCTGCGCGTACTCACCGACGTGCACCTGCCGGAACAGTGCGCGACGGCGGCCGAGGTCGTGGACGTGCTGCAGATCCCGGCGTTCCTCTGCCGGCAGACCGACCTGCTCGAAGCGGCGGGCGCCACCGGCAAGCCGGTGAACGTGAAGAAGGGCCAGTGGATGCACCCCGAGGGGATGGCCGGCGCCGTCGCGAAGGTGCGCGAGGCGGCCGCCGCGGCCGGCCATGCAGACGCCCCGGTCGCGGTCACCGAGCGCGGGACCTTCTTCGGCTACGGCGACCTGGTGGTGGACATGCGCGACTTCCCGCGCATGCGAGCCGCCTGCGGCGCCCCGGTGATCTTCGATGCGACGCACTCCGTCCAGCAACCGGGCAAGGGGCAGGGCGGGGCGTCGGGCGGGCTCCGCGAGTTCATCCCGGCGCTGGCCGGCGCGGCGGCCGCAGCGGGAGCCGACGGCCTGTTCCTCGAGACGCATCCCGACCCGGACCGGGCCCCGAGCGACGGGCCGAACATGCTGCCGCTCGACCAGCTCGACGCGGTGATGGCGAAGGTGATCGCCCACTGGGAGCTCGCCCGCCGGTGACGACGCCGCTCGCCGCCGCCCCGTCACACGACGCCTCCAGAGCGCGTGCGGCCGCCGTGCGCCTCGTCGGCCTCGACGTCGACGGGGTCCTCACCGACGCCGGGGTGTACCTCGGCGCCGACGGTAGCGAGGCGAAGCGCTTCGACATCCAGGACGGGCTCGGCATCAAGCTGCTGCAGCAGGCCGGGCTCGAAGTGGTGTTCGTGAGCGCCCGCCACTCCGAGGCCTCCGCCGTGCGCGCGCGGGAGCTCAAGGTCACGCTGCATCAGGGCAACGGCATGCCCAAGCGGGCGCTCGTGCAGCGACTCCTCGACGAGCGCGGGCTCGGCTGGAACCAGCTCGCGTTCGTGGGCGACGACCTCGTGGACATCCCGATCTTCCAGCGGTGCGCGGTCGCGGTGGCGCCCGCCAACGCCGTCCCCGAGGCCAAAGCCGCGGCGCACGTGGTGCTCGACGTCCGGGGCGGCCACGGGGCGGTGCGCGCGTTCATCGAGTGGTTCCTGCGCCAGCGTGGCGAGTGGGACACCGTCGTCGGCGACTTCCTGGCGCGCGCGGAGGCCGCATCGTGAGCGGCGATCCCCGCGAGCACGTCGCGCGCGGCCGCCGCGTGCTCGCCCTCGAGCGCGAGGCGCTGGCCGAGGTCGAGGCGCGCCTCGACGAGCGCTTCGCGGACGCCGTGGCGCTCATCGCCGCCGCGCGCGGGCGGGTGATCGTTTCGGGCGTCGGCAAGTCGGGGCTCATCGGGCGCAAGATCGCCGCGACGATGACCTCCACCGGCACGCCGGCGACCTACCTGCACCCGACCGAGTCGGTCCACGGCGACCTCGGGATCGTCGGCCCGGGGGACGTCGCGATCCTGCTCTCGAAGAGCGGCGAGACCGAGGAGCTCGCGCCGCTGCTCAACGAACTGCAGCGGCTCGCCGTGCCGGTGGTGGCGATCACCGGCCGACCCGACAGCACGCTCGGCCGGCTGGCGACGGTCACCCTCGACGCCGGCGTCCGCGAAGAGGCGTGCCCGCACGACCTCGCCCCGACGACGAGCACGACGGCCGCGCTGGCGCTCGGTGACGCGCTGGCCGTCGCCCTCCTCCAGCACCTCGGGTTCCGGCGCGAGGACTTCGCGCGGCTGCACCCGGGCGGCTCGCTGGGCCGCAAGCTCCTGCTCCGGGTGCGCGACGTCATGGAGCGGGAGCGGGCCCCGGTGCTCGGCCCCGGCGCGACGGTGCGCCACGCGATCGTGCCGCTGGCGGAGCGGCGCGGCATCGTCTGCGTCGGCGACAAGGGTGGATCCCTGCTCGGCGTCTTCACCGCCGGCGACCTCACCCGCGTGCTCGAGCAGGGCGACGGCGCGCTCGCGACGCCGCTCGGCGAGGCGATGACCCGCGGCGGCAAGCGGGCGGCACCCGACGAGCTGGCGAGCGCCGTCGTGGGGCGCATGGAGCGGCACGGGATCGTCGCGATGCCGGTGGTGGACGGGGAGGCCCTCGTCGGCGTCGTCCACCTGCACGACCTGCTGCGCGCGGGGGCGGCATGACCGCGCGCGCCCTCGCCGCCGCGATGCTCGCCGCCGGCCTTGCCGTCGGCCTCGCCGCCGGCCTCGCCGCGTGCGGCCAGCCCAAGGTCTCGCCGATGGCGGTCACCAACGTCATGGCCGACTCCGCCGATCAGGTCATGTACGGCGTCCGCACACTGATCACGGCTGACGGCGTGCTGCGCGCCGAGCTCTTCGCGGACACCGCGTACGTCTTCGAGGAGAACACGCGCTACGAGCTGGCGGGGGTGAAGACCTTCTTCCACACCGCCCAGGGGGAGCGCAACACCGAGCTCACCTCGCGGCAGGGGACCTACGACGTGCGGCGCGCCTCGATGGAAGCGCGCCGGAACGTGGTGGTGGTCTCGCAGGACGGCCGGCGCCTGCGGACGGAACAGCTCACCTACGTGCAGTCGCGCAACGAGATCTCGAGCGACTCGGCCTTCGTCATGACGGAGCCGAACGGGCGTCGGCTGGAGGGGGTGGGCTTCACCTCGGACCCCGACATGCGCAACGTGCGTGTCCTCAAGGCGGCGCGCGGCACCGCGGGCGTCGTCGAGGATCCGGCGGGTGGCGGGCCGGCCCGGCGCCCCACCGGCGGCACGTTCACGCTCCCGCGCGGGAAGCCGCAATGAGGCGCGCCGCCGCGTGCTGGCTGGGCCTCCTCGGCGTGGCCGCGAGGCAGGCGCTCGCGGCGCAGGCGCTCGCGGCGCAGGTGCCGGGAGGCCGCTGCGTCCTGGTGTTCGACAACACCCCGACCACGCGGCTGACGTCCGTCATGACCCCCTCCCGCCGCTACAACTCGTTCATCGGCGGGGGCGTGCGCGGGCGCTGCGAGGGACAGGACGTCACCATCAAGTCCGACTCGGCCGAGTTCTACGAGGACAGCAACGTCCTGTACCTGCTCGGGACGGTGCGCTACCGGGAACCGCGGGCGAACCTCGACGCCCGTCGGCTCACCTACTATCTGGGCGACGAACGGCTGTTCGCCGAAGGCGACGTGCTCGTCACCATGCCGAGCGGCACGACCATGCGGGGCCCGGTGATGGAGTATTTCCGGGCCGTCCCCGGGGTGCGCCGCGAGTCGCGCCTGGTGGCCTCGCAGCGGAGTCGCACCCGCCTGGTGGAGCGCGACACCGCCGCGGCCCCCCGCGACACGGTGGCGAGGGCCGACACGGTACTGGTCATCGCCGACCGCACGGTGTCGGTGAACGACTCGCTCGTCTTCCTCGGCGGCAACGTCGAGATCGAGCGCACCGACCTCAAGGCGACGAGCGACTCCGCCTTCCTCGACAGCGGGCGCGAGTTCGGCCAGCTCGTGCGCCGGGCTTCGGTGAAGGGGACGGGCAAGCAGGCCTTCACGCTCGACAGTCGGCTGATCGACCTCTTCTCGAAGGAACGCGTCCTGACCCGCGTCGTCGCGAAGGATTCCGCCCATGCGGTATCACAGGACCTCGACCTCACGGCGGACACGATCCACCTCGACGTGGACTCGAGCCGCATCGAGCGCGCGCGGGCGTGGGGACCCACGCGGGCCGTGGCGGTCTCGCCCGAGCGCCGGATCACCGCCGACTCGCTGGACGTGCGCATGCCCGGACAGCAGGTGCGCGAGGTCCATGCGATGGGGACCGCACACGCCGAGATGCAACCGGACTCGGCCCGGGTGAAGTCGTCCGAGCGCGACTGGGTCAAGGGCGACACCCTCGTGGCCCTCTTCGACACGCTCGCCCGGACCGACACCAGCCGGCAGCCCCGACTGCGCCAGATGGTTGCGACGGGCCGGGCGAGTTCGTTCTACCAGGTGGCGGCCCGCGGCGACACGGCGCGCGGGCCGCGCCCCCCCGCGATCAACTACGTGCGGGGACGGATCATCACCGTGGCCATGGACTCGGCGGAAGTGCGACAGGTGACGGTGATCGACAAGGCGACCGGGGTGTACCTCGAGCCCGATACGACGGCGCGCGCCGGGCCGTCGGCACCGCCGCGTGCCGGTGGTGCCGATGCCCCGCGGGGCGCCCGCCCCCCGGCGCGCCCCGCTCCCGCGTCGGCACCCTCCCGTCCCGGGAGCTCGCGATGACGCTGCCGCCGTTCCTGCCCGCCGCCCTGCGGACGCTCCTCGCCGACGCCGGCCTCGACGACCGCTCGGCCGGACTCACGCTCGCCGCCCTCGTCGCGGCCGCGGGCCCCGACGGTGAGGCCCCCGTGCACGACGTCGCGCTGCGCTACCGCGAGGGCTACCTGCTCGCGGTGCGCGCGTCCGGCGGCGACGAGGAGCGCGAGCGCGGCCGGCTCTCCATGGACGAGATCCGGACCCACCTCGAGACCAGCGACCTGCCGCGGCTGGCCGGGGCGGGGCTGGTCGTGGTCGAGGCCGACCGGCTGCGCGTCGCGCCCGTTCACTGGCCGCTCGCCGCCGCAGCGCGCGAGGCGCTGCTTGCCGCGTGGCCGAGGCCCGGCGACGGGCCCGGAACGCCGGCCGCGGGCGTGCCGGTGCCCCACGAGGAGGCGGTGCCCCACCCCCCGCCGGCCCCCGCGCCGCGGGGCAGCGTCCTCGAGGCCCGCGGCCTCGTGAAGATCTACCGCCGGCGCCTCGTCGTGAACGGCGTGGACATCACCGTGCGGCAGGGGGAGATCGTCGGGCTCCTGGGCCCGAACGGGGCAGGCAAGACGACCTCGTTCTACCAGATCGTCGGGCTCATCGCCCCGGACGAGGGCCACGTCGTGCTCGACGGCGAGGACATCACCGGGATGCCGATGTACCAGCGCGCCCGGCGCGGCATCGGCTACCTGTCGCAGGAGCCGTCGATCTTCCGCAAGCTCACCGTCGAGGAGAACATCCTCGCCATCCTCGAGACGCTGCCGCTGTCGGCCGCCGACCGGACCCGCCGCCTCGAGCAGCTCCTCGACGAGCTCAGCATCAAGCACCTGCGCAAGAGCAAGGCCTTCGCGCTCTCCGGCGGCGAGCGGCGGCGGCTCGAGATCACGCGGGCCCTCGTGACGGCGCCCAAGTTCATGATGCTCGACGAGCCGTTCGCCGGTGTGGACCCGATCGCCGTGCACGACATCCAGCAGATCGTCGCGGGGCTCCGGCATCGCGGGATCGGCGTGGTGATCTCGGACCACAACGTCGAGCAGACGCTCGACATCGTGGACCGCGCGTACATCATGTTCGACGGGCAGGTGAAGGTCTCCGGCACGGTGCAGGAGCTGGTCTTCGACGACACGGTCGCCGACATCTACCTTGGCCCGACCCTCACCGCGCGCCTGCGCCAGCGCTTCGCCGAGCATACGGCGCCCGCCGCGGGGGAAGCGCCGTCGGCGGCCCCGACCGTCCCCGAGGCGGCAGGGGCCGGCGCCGAGGATGGCGCATGAAGCAGGGGCTCGGCCAGATCGCCGGCATGCGGCAGGAGCTGCGGATCAACCCGCGGCTCTATCAGGCGATGGACCTGCTGTACATGCCGCTGCTCGAGTTGCAGCAGCACCTCAAGACCGAGCTCGAGGTCAACCCGTTCCTCGAGCTCGTCGAGCCGGAGGAGGACGAGGCCGAGGCGGAGGAGGAGCTCGCCGAGGAGCAGCCCGTGCTGGCCGCCGAGACGACCGAGGCGCCCGCGCCGACGGAGCCGATGGGCGAGGCCCCCGACACCGGCGACCGCACCGATTGGGACGAGTACCTCAACAGCGACGACGAAGGCACCGGCGTCCGCGAGGAGCGCGAGGAGCGCGAGTGGCTCGAGCCGGTATCGATCGCGCGCCGCGGGCTGGGCGACCACCTGGCCGAGCAGGTGGCGCTGCTCGAGCTCTCCGACCGCGAACGGGCTCTGGCGGAGGAGTTCATCGGCGACATCGGCGACGACGGGTACCTCGCCGTGCCCGTCGCGGACATCCTCGCGGGGGTGAACGGCCGCATCCGCGCGGCGCTCGAAGCGGCCGGTCGCGAGGCCGACGAGGCCCCCTACTACACGGAGGCCGAAGGCGAGCGGATGCTGGGCATCGTCCAGCAGCTCGACCCGCCGGGCGTCGGCGCGCGCGACCTGCGCGAGTGCCTGCTGCTGCAGCTGGCCGACCAAGGGCGGCAGGACTCACTCGCGGCGATCGTGGTCCGCGACGGCTTCGAGGACCTCGTCGCGCGCCGTTGGAGCGAGCTGGCCCGCAGGACGGGACGCACGCCGCAGGAGCTGCAGGCGGCCGCCGACGAGCTCGCCAAGCTGGACCCCAAGCCGGGCCTCCGCCACTCGGCCGCGCGCGACGACTACATCACCCCGGATCTCGTCGTCGAGCGCATCGGTCAGGAGTACCGGGTCTTCCTGAACGACGCGGGGACCCCGCGCCTGCGCGTGAGCCGGACCTACCAGGAGCTGGCGCGCGACAAGAAGCGCTTCGACACCGAGAGCCGCGAGTTCGTCGCGTCCAAGCTCAACGCCGCCCAATGGATGGTGCAGGCGATCGAGCAGCGGCGGCAGACCATGCTCAAGGTCATGACTTACATCGTGGACCGGCAGCGCGATTTCTTCGAGAAGGGCGTCCAGGGCCTCAAGCCGCTCACCCTCCGCGAGGTGGCCGACGTGATCGGCATGCACGAGAGCACGGTGAGCCGCGTGACCAACGAGAAGTTCGCGCAGACGCCGCGCGGCGTCCTGCCGCTCAAGTTCTTCTTCTCGTCCGGCCTCTCGACGAGCGACGGCGAGGACGTCTCCGCGCGCGCCATCAAGGACCAGCTCCGCAAGCTCGTGGACGCCGAGGACCCGAAGAAGCCGCTCACCGACCAGGAGATCGTCGCGCGCCTCAAGCGTGACGGCGTGGACATCGCACGGCGCACGGTCGCGAAGTACCGCGACCAGCTCAACATCCTGCCGGCGCGCATGCGCAAGCGCGTATGAGCAAGCGCGTATGAGCGCCGCCCGTCCGACGCCGGTCCGGCCGGACGTCCCCGCGCCGGCCGGCGCTGCCGCCGGGCCCGCCGCCGGGCCCGCCGAGCCCCCCGACGTCTCCGTCCTCGTCCCCGCGAAGGACGAGGCCGAGAACCTCCCCGAGTTCCTGCGGCAGTGCGCCGAGGCCTTCGCGGCCGATCCCGCCACGCGCTACGAGGTCGTCGTCGTGGACGATGGGTCGCGCGACGGCTCGTGGGCCCTGCTTGGCGACCTCGCGCGGCAGTACGCGTTCCTGCGCACCGTACGGCACCGGTCGCAGCGCGGTATCGCCGAGGCACTCCGCAGCGGCTGGCTCGCGAGCCGCGGGCCGATCCTCGTCTTCTATCCCGCCGACCTCCAGTTCAAGCCGGCCGACATCCCGCGGCTCGTCGCCCCGATCCTCGCCGGCGACGCGGACATGGTGACCGGCCAGAAGCAGGGGGTGTACGAAAAGGCGTTCGTCAGCGGCATCTACAACCGGCTCTCACGCGTCCTGTTCCGCGTGCCGGTCAAGGACCTCAACTCGGTGAAGGCCTACCGGCGCGAGGTCATGTCGCTCGTCCCCACGCGTCCCGACTGGCACCGCTACCTCATCGTCATCGCCGCGACGGAAGGGTACACCGTCACCGAGATTCCGGTGACGCTGTACCCGCGCACCGCCGGCAAGTCGAAGTTCGGTCTCTCGCGCATCCCCATCGGCGTGCTCGACATGCTCGCGGTCTGGTTCGAGCTCCGATTCGGCCGCAAGCCGCTGCTGCTGTTCGGGATGCTCGGCGCCGCGATGTTCGCGGTCGGCGTGCTGGCGGGCCTCGGGGCCCTCGTCGTGCTGCTGGCCACCGGCGTGGGGGTGCGGGCCGTCTGGACGGTCATCCAGACCTCCCTCGTGCTCGGCTCGATCTTCTTCGCCACCGGCCTGCTCGGCGAGCAGATCGCCGGCACCCGCGCCGACCTGCGCGAGCTGCGCCGCCGCGTGGACGACGTCGCCCCGGGCGGGGAGTGAAGGTCCTCTTCGTGGCGCACGGCTTCCCGCGCCACCTCGACGACCACGCGGGGAAGTTCCTCCTCGACCTCGCCGCGGGCCAGCAGGCGCTCGGGCACGCCGTGGCGGCGGTCGTGCCGCACGCCGCCGGGCTCGCGGAGCGGGAGACCCTCGCGGGGGTCGAAGTGCGGCGCTTCCGTTACGGGCCCGACGCGAGCGAGACGCTGGCCTATGCCGGGACGATGGCCGACCAGGTGCTGCGCTCCTGGGCCGCGCGGTGGCGCTTCCTCCGCTTTCTCGTCGCGATGCGCGCCGCGACGCGCGCGGCGGTCGCCGAGTGGCGACCGGACGTGGTGCACGTGCACTGGTGGTTTCCCGGCGGCCTCGTCGCGTGGCCCGGCCGGCTGGGCGTACCGGTGGTGATGACCTCGCACGGGACCGACCTCTTTCTCGCGGATCGCTCCTCCCCCCTGCGCTGGCTCGCCCGGCGCGTCCTTCCGGCAGCGGCGCAGGCGACCGTCATCTCCTCGCCGCTCGCCGCGCGCCTCGAGGCGCTCGGTGTCCGGCGCGACCGCGTGACCGTCGTGCCGATGCCGGTGCCGGCGACCGTCCCGGTGCCGCGGGCGCCGGTGCCGGGGCGGATCCTGTTCCTCGGCCGGCTGGTGGAGCGGAAGGGGGCGCACAACGCGCTCGAGGCGATGGCGCACCTCGCCGCACGCGACCCCGGGGTCCACCTGCGGCTCGTGGGTGACGGGCCGGAGCGGAGCCGGCTCGAGGCGCGGGCCGCCACGCTCGGCCTCGCCGACCGCGTCACGTTCGTCGGGGCCGTCCCGCCGAGCGCGGTGGCCGAAGAGTACGCGCGGGCGTCCGTCTTCGTGATGCCGGCGGTCACCGACTGGAAGGGCGAACAGGAGGGCTTCGGGCTCGTGCTGGTCGAGGCCATGCGGGCAGGGGTGCCCGTCGTCGCCACGGCGTCCGGCGGCATCGGCGACGTCGTCCGGGACGGCGTGACGGGGCGACTCGTGCCGCCCGGCGACCCGCGGGCCCTCGCGGACGCCGTGACCGGCCTCCTCCGCGACCCGGCGGCCGCCGAGGGACTCGCGCAGGCCGCCCGGGCGGACGTGGACGCGCGCTACGCCCCGTCAGCGATCGCGCGAACCTTCGACGGCGTCTATCGCCGCGCCGTCGCCTGACGATGCCCGCCGTCTCGCGCAAGCCGTGGATGGTCGCCGCGCAGGTCGCAGCGTTCGGCCTCGTGGCGTGGTTCCTCGGCCGGCAGGCGCACCAGTACTGGGGACCGATGCGGGCCCTGCGTCTCGACTGGACGTGGGGCCCGCTGCTGCTGGCCTCGGTGCTCACGGCGGCGATGTACCTGATGCTCGTCGCCACGTGGCGGCATTCCGTCGGGTGGTGGGGTCAGGCGTTCACGTGGCGCGACGCGGCGCGCATCTGGTTCGCGAGCAACCTCGCCCGGTTCGTGCCGGGCGGCGTGTGGCAGTTCGCGGGCATCGCGGCGATGGCCGCCTCGCGGGGCGTATCGGCGATCGCGGCGAACGGGGCCGCGATCCTGCAGCAGGTGGTGATCATCGTCAGCGGCGTCGCGCTGACGCTCTTCACGTCCCCCGAGCTGCTCGGACCGGCGGTGCAGCGCCTGCTCCCGAGCGGCCTGGCACCGGCCGTCGGGAGCATGGTGCTGGTCGCCTTCGTGTGGCTGTTCCCCCGCTCGGCCACCGCGCTCGCCGCCCGGGCGGAGCGGATGGCGGGAGCGGCGGTGAAGTGGCCGGCCCCCCCGGTGCGGGACTTCACCGTGCACACCGGGCTCATGCTGGTGATGTGGTTAGTTTATGGCGTCGCGTTCTGGCTGTTCGGTCGCGCGCTGTTCGGCGCGGACGGCCCGGGACTCGTGGCGTCGATCGCGATCTACACGGCCGCGTATGTGGCCGGCATCGTCGCGGTCGTGGCACCGGGCGGGCTGGGAGTGCGGGAAGCCGCGCTCACCGCCGCCCTGACGCCGGCCATCGGCGGCGAGAAGGCGCTGGTGATGGCGCTGGCGTCGCGCCTGTGGCTGCTCGCCGTCGAGGTCGTGACGGCCGTGCTTGTGCTCCTCTTCGTTCGCCCGTCGTCTCGGCCGGCCGCCGCGGCGTCGGGTGCCCCTCCCGTGGACCCGCCCCCCGCCTCCTGACGTGTCGTCCCTGACCGACCGCTTCCCGCGCAGCCTCGCCGCCGCCGTCTATGCGGTGCTCACGGCGGTGACGTACCGCGCCGTGTTCGCCGGCCAGTGGCTCATCAACGAGATGAGCGACCAGCGGACCGGCTACGCCTTCCGCGAGTTCGCCGCCGCCCACTTCAACGCGACGGGCGAGATCCCGCAGTGGTACGGCTACCTCTTCGGCGGCATGCCCTACGCCGCCAACACGGCCCACGGCGACACGTTCTTCCCGACATTCTGGCTGCGGGTCTGGTTCGGCGTGGACACGGGGATGTCGCTGGGGTTCCTGCTGTTCACGTGGCTCGCCGGCTGGGCGACGTTCTGCTTCGCGCGGGGCCTCGGGCTGTCGTTCGGGCCCGCGCTGCTCACCGGCACGGCATACATGCTGGGCGGGCAGGTGATCTCGCTCGTGAGCCCCGGCCACGACGGCAAGCTCTACGTGAGCGCGTTGCTGCCGCTGGCGATGCTCACCCTCTGGCGAGCGGTCGGCACCGGGCACTGGCGCTGGTTCGTCCTCTTCGGCGGCGTGGTCGGTGCGGCGCTGCTGACGCCGCACGTGCAGATGACCTACTACCTGCTGATGGCGGCGGGCTTCTGGTGGGCCTACCTGCAGTTCGTGCACCGGCCGGTCGCCCCGGCGCGCTGGCCGGTGAGCGCAGCGCTGTTCGCGGGCGGGATCGCGATCGGCTTCGCCGTCGCGGCCGTGCAGCTGATCCCGTTCTTCGACTACATCCCGCTCTCGCCGCGCGGCGCCGGCGGCTCGAGCACGGGCTACGAGTTCGCCACGTCGTACTCGCTGCCGCTCATGGAGCTCCTCGACACGGTGTGGCCGAGCTTCAGCGGCGCGCGCGAGACCTACTGGGGATCGAACCCGCTGCGGCTGCACTCGAGCTACCTCGGGGCGGCGGCGCTCGTGCTGGCGACACTGGCGTTCCGTCGCGCGGGCGACCGCCGGCTGACGTGGTTCTTCGTCTTCCTCGCCGCCTACGGCACGCTGTTCGCCCTCGGCGGCAACACGCCGTTCTACCGCATTCCCTATACGATCCTGCCGGGCATCGCCAAGACGCGCGCGCCGGACATGATCTTCTTCCTCACTTCGCTCGCGGTGGCGACGCTGGCGGGCTTCGGCGCGCAGGCGCTGGCCGACCGCACGGCGGGGCAGGGGACACCGCGGACGATCGGGCTGTTCGCGTGGATCGGCGTGTTCACTCTCGGGGCCATTCTCGCGGTCAGCGGGGGCTTCAAGGGGCTGATGGAATCGCTGGCGCTGCCGGAGCGAGTGGGGCAGGTGGACGCGAACTACCCGCGCTTCACGCTCGACGCCGTGCGGACGTTCGTCGTCGGCACGGCCGCGGCGGTCCTGGCCCTCCTCGCGCTGCGGGGGCGGCTGAGCGGCCGGGCGGCGGTGCTCGCGCTTGTCGGCGTGACGGCGCTCGACGGTTTCACCGCCGCGCAGCCCTTCGTGCTCGCGAGCCCGCCGGCGTCGCAGGTCTTCGCCGCTGACTCGGTCGTGCAGGTCCTGCAGCGTGACTCGTCGCTCTTCCGCGTGTTGCCGGTGCCGGGCACATCGTACGGCGACAACTACCTGATGACGCACCGCCTGCGGTCGAGTCTCGGGTACAACGGCCAGGAGCTGCAGCGCTACGACGAGCTCATGGGAGGAAAGAACCAGTGGCAGAACCTGGGGAATCCCAACCTGTGGAAGGTCACCGGCATCAAGTACATCCTCACGGCGCAGCCGATCGCGGCCGCGCAGCTCGCCCTCGTGGCAGGGCCGCTGACGTCCTATGAAGGCCAGCCGACCTACGTGTACCGGTTCGCGAACGCGCTGCCGTACGCCTTCGTCGTGCCGGAGGCGGTGAAGGTGCCCGATGCGCAGGTGCTCCCGACCATCCTGGACGAGCGGTTCGACCCCCGTACGCTCGTGCTCGTCCCGCCGGACGCCGCGGCGGGCCGGGCGTCGGTCGCCGCCCTGCCCGAGCCCATTGACGTCACCGTCGCGGCGCGGGAACCGGCCGCCGGGCACCTGACCTTGACCCTTGCAACACCCGCCCCCCGCGATGCGTACCTCTTCGTGGCGGAAAACTGGTATCCCGCGTGGACGGCGACCGTGGACGGTGTCGCGGCTCCGGTCCTGCGGGCCCAGCATGCGCTGATGGCGGTGCCGGTGAAGGCCGGCGCCAAGGTCGTGGACCTCCGCTTCGTCCCGGCCGATTACCCGCTGGGGAAGTGGATCTCGATCGGAGCGATCGCCATGGTGCTACTGGTCTGGGGGTGGCAGGGATGGGAGGCGCGACGCCAGCGGCCGGTGCAGGCCGCGTGAGGCACGAATGAACGCCGAGACGGTGGCCGCCTTCGCCACGATGGCGCGGCGCATCTCCGGCGAACAGCGGGCCGTCAAGCGGAACGGCCCGCTCTTTCCGGGCGGGCAGGAGGACGGTCGGGCACTGGTCATCGTCCCCACGTACAACGAGCGTACCAATCTCGAGCGGTTGGTCTCGCAGGTGCTGCAGCAGTCCGACCGGATCGACGTGCTCGTGGTGGACGACAATTCGCCCGACGGGACGGGCCAACTGGCCGATCGCCTCTCGGCGGGGACCCCGCGCGTGCAGGTGCTGCACCGGCCGGGCAAGGCGGGTCTGGGCAAGGCGTACCTCGCCGGCTTCGCGTGGGGGCTCGCGCGACCGCAGTACGACTGCTTCTTCGAGATGGACGCCGACTTCTCCCACGAGCCCGCCCACCTGCCGGCGTTCCTCGAGGCCATCCGCTCGGCCGACCTCGTCCTCGGCAGCCGCTACGACCAAGGCAAGGTCACGGTGGTCAACTGGCCGATCACGCGGCTGTTGCTCAGCTACGGCGCGAACATCTACGCGCGCTGGGTGACCGGCGTCCGGCTCGACGATGCCACCGGCGGCTTCAAGTGCTTCCGCCGGTCGGTGCTGGCGGCGATCGACCTCGCCGACGTCCGCTCGAACGGCTACGCCTTCCAGATCGAGATGAGCGTCCGCGCGTCCGCCAAGGGATTCTCGATCGCCCAGATCCCGATCGTCTTCACGGACCGGACGGAAGGGCAGAGCAAGATGTCCGGCCACATCGTCCGCGAGGCCATCTTCATGTGCTGGCGCCTCCGGTGGTGGACCCTCACGGGCCGCCTCGCCCGATGAGCCAGCCCGCCCCCCGGTTCTGGAAGCTCACCGGGTCGGGCAACGACTTCGTCTTCCTCGACGCGAGGACGACCCTCGATCCGGCCTGGCGGACCCCCGACGCCGTCCGGCACCTGACGGCCCGGGGCACCGGCGTGGGGGCCGACGGCGTGGTGTACCTCGAACCGTCGTCCGCGGCATCAATCCGGATGCGGTACTTCAACGCCGACGGATCGCCCGCCGATCTCTGCGGCAATGCAACCCTGTGCACCACGCGCCTGGCCGCCCATCTCAGGGCTGCCGATCCGGCAGGGATGACGATCGAGACGGATGCCGGCATCGTCCGCGCCCGGCTCGTGGATGGGGAACCTGAGATCGACCTGGAGCCGGTGACGCTGCTTCGCTCGGTCGAACCGCTCACGAGCCGCGAACCGGGGGAGCGGCGGATCGGCTATGCCGTCGTCGGCGTGCCGCACCTCGTGATCCGGGTGGAGGATGTCGAGACGGTTGACATCGCCTCGCGAGGCCGGACGCTGCGGCACACCCTTGGGCTATCCGGGGGGGCCAACGTCAACTTCGTGAGCCCGGTCGATGGGGGATGGGCCATGAGGACCTTCGAACGGGGCGTCGAAGGTGAGACCCTGGCCTGCGGAACCGGCTCCGTGGCCGTCGGAATCCTCCTTCAGGTGTGGGGCGAGGCCTCGCCGCCGACCCGGATCCGTACCCGCTCAGGACGCTGGGTCACTGTCTCCGCGACTCGCCAAGGCGACAGTTGGCTTCCGAGGCTCCGCGGCGAAGGCCGAATCGTATTCGAGGGGCAACTCATCGAGCCCTGATGCCGATGGGGAAATCCCCAAGCGAAACAATTGACTTGACACGAACCAGCGCAAGCCAAGTCTTGGCAAACACTTAGGAAGCTGACCCACGCGGGCGGAGTTTCGGATCTCCACATCCCTGGGCTGGAGTTAGTTTACATAACATATCTTATACGTACTGTAAGCGGCCGAAAGCAAAACGGGCGGATGCCCTAGGCACCCGCCCGCTGTCGTCCGACTGTCCGGATTCCGTCGCCTACTGCTGCGCCTTCGCCGACAGCTCACCCACCCGGATCCGCGCCTCGATCGAGCGGGACGAGTTCTCCTTGTCCGCAAGCTGCTGCCACAGCTTGAGCGCCTCGGCCTTGTTGCCGGCTGCCGCATACGCCCGAGCGGCATCGGCCAGGTACGAGTCCTTTTCGGCCCCGGAGACCATCCCCGCCGCCTTCGCGTACCGGGCCGCCGCCTCGGCTTCCTTTCCCTGCTGGGCAAGGCCCGAGGCCAGGAGGGCCTCCATGGAGGCCTTGAGGTGGGACGGTGCCCCCCCGATCGCCTTCTCCAGAACCTTCACCCCTTCGGCCGCCTTGTCCTGTTCATAGAACTGCTGGGCCAGCACCATGGCCCCGAGGCCGCCCGCGTTCGTGCCCGCATACCGGTCCACCATCTTCTGGAGCTCGGTACGGGCCTTTTCGACGTCCCCCCCACCGGCCACCTGCGATGCCGAGGCGAATGCCTTTTCGGCACGCTCTTCCTTGAGAGCCGTCTGGCGCCCCCACAGCCACACCCCGCCGCCAGCCGCAGCCACCACCGCAGCGCCGATCGCCAGGGTTCGCCAATTCGCCGTCAGCCACTCGGCGACGGTGTCGTCCGCGCCGCCCGTGCGGCGGGTGGCCAGGTTCGGGGTCGTCATCTCGAATTCGTCGGAAGGTTGGACGCGTCGCCGGTCCCACGGATCGGGGCGCCGGCGGAAAGCCGGCCGCCGGGCGACGTGCCGGAAATGTCGTCGCTCGCTCCCCCGATTTCCAGCCGTCCCCCAACTGCTTGAAGTTTGAAGGAATCGGCCGTAGCGTGGGGGACCCCAACGAGGAAGCCGGATGTCCGATCGTCTCCCGCGCGTCGTGGTGCTGGGCGGAGGCCCCGGCGGTCTCTACGCCGCGCTCCTCCTCAAGCGCCGTCACCCGGCGGCGACCGTCACGGTCGTCGAACGCAACCGTCCCGACGACACCTTCGGGTGGGGCGTCGTGCTGTCCGACCAGACCGTGGACAACCTCCGGCGCGCCGAGCCGGCCTCGGGGGCGCGACTCGCGGCGGCGCTGCACCATTGGGATGACATCGAAGTGCACATCCGGGGCCGGGCGATCCGCAGCACCGGCCATGGCTTCTCCGGGATCGGGCGCCAGCGGCTGCTGGCCGAGCTCCAGGCCGCCGCGCGCGAGGCGGGCGTCGCGCTCGTCTTCGAGACCGAGGTCCCGGACGTCGAGGCGCTGGCCGACACCTACGCCGCCGATCTGGTCATCGCCGCGGACGGGCTCAACTCGCGGACCCGCGAACGCTTCCGCGACACCTACCGCCCGGACATTGACCTCCGCCAGTGCCGCTACGTGTGGCTCGGCACCCCGCGCCGGTTCGACGCCTTCACCTTCGCCTTCGTCGAGACGCCGGCCGGCTGGGCGCAGGCGCACGCGTACCGCTTCGACGAGGCCACGAGCACGTTCATCGTCGAGATGCCCGAGGACACATGGCACCGGGCGGGCCTCGACGCCATGGAAGCCCCGGAGGCGATCGCCTGGTGCGAGCGGGCGTTCGCCCCTTGGCTGGAGGGGGCCCCGCTCAAGTCGAACGCCGCGCACCTGCGGGGCTCTGCGCAGTGGATCCGCTTCCCCCGCGTCACGTGCGCCTCGTGGGTGCACTGGCTCCCGCGCGAGGGCCGCCGCGTCCCGGTCGTCCTGCTCGGGGACGCCGCGCACACGGCCCACTTCTCCATCGGTTCGGGGACGAAGCTCGCGCTCGAGGACGCGATCGCGCTCGACGCCGCGTTGGCCGACGCCGCCGCGTGGGGAGACGGCATGGCGGCCACGCTCGATCGCTGGCAGGAGGCCCGGCAGCTCGAGGTGCTCAAGCTGCAGAACGCCGCCCGCAACTCGACCGAGTGGTTCGAGCACGTCGAGCGCTACACCGGACTCCCGCCCGAGCAGTTCGCCTACTCACTTCTGACGCGCTCGCAGCGCATCTCGCACGAGAACCTGCGCGTGCGCGACCCGGCGTATATCGCCGCGTTCGAACGGTGGTTCGCGCAGGGTGCGGGCCTGCCGACCGGCGAAGGAATCGCCGCGCCGCCGCCGATGTTCACGCCGTTCACCGTCCGCGGCTGCACCCTTCCGAATCGCGTGGTCGTCTCCCCGATGGCGCAGTACAGCGCCGCCGCCGACGGCTCCCCCACCGACTGGCACCTCGTCCACCTCGGGGCACGCGCCGCCGGTGGGGCCGGGCTGGTAATGGCCGAGATGACGTGCGTCTCGCCCGACGCGCGCATCACCCCCGCCTGTCCCGGGCTCTGGACCGAGGCACATCGCGACGCGTGGGCGCGCATCGTCCGCTTCGTGCATGCCGACACCCCCGCGAAGATCGGCCTGCAGCTCGGCCACGCGGGGGCCAAGGGGGCCACGAAGCGCATGTGGGACGGCATTGACGAACCTCTCCCCGAGGGGGGCTGGCCGCTCATCGCCCCGACCGCGATCCGCTACCTGCCGGACCGCTCCGTCGAAGCCCGCGCGATGACGCGCGACGACATGACCCGGGTGCGTGACGCGTTCGTGCACTCGACCCGCCTGGCGGCCGACGCCGGCTTCGACTGGCTCGAGCTCCACTGCGCGCACGGCTACCTGCTCTCAGCCTTCCTCTCGCCGCTCACCAACCGGCGTGACGACGCCTACGGCGGCTCCCTCGAGGGGCGCCTGCGCTTCCCGCTCGAGGTGTTCACCGCCGTGCGCGACGCGTGGCCCGCGGAACGCCCGATGTCCGTGCGGCTGTCGGCGCACGACTGGGCGGACGGCGGCAACACGCCGGACGACGCCGTGGCGATCGCACGGGCGTTCGCGGCCGCCGGCGCCGACGTGATTGACGTCTCCGCAGGCCAGGTCGTGAAGCACGAGCGGCCCGTCTTCGGCCGGATGTGGCAGACCCCGTTCGCCGACCGTATCCGCCAGGAGGCCGGCGTCGCGACGATCGCCGTCGGCGCTGTCACCGACGCCGACCAGCTCAACGGCATCCTCGCTGCGGGCCGCGCCGACCTCGTCGCGGTCGGCCGTCCGCACCTCGCGAACCCGGCGTGGACCAACCTCGAGGCGGCGCGGTTGGGCTACCACGGTGCCAACTGGCCGGTGCAATACCGGCCGGGACGTCAGCAGCTCGAGCGGCTGCTCGCACGGGAGCGGGCCGCCGCCCCGCCCCCGCCGAAGCCGGGCGAGCTGACGTGACCACCGCCGCGTCCCTCGCCGGCGCGCACGCGATCGTCACCGGGGCGAATCGCGGCATCGGGGCGGCGATCGTCGCGGCCCTGTCGGCGGCCGGGGCCAGCGTCTCGCTGCTCGTGCGCGACCGCGACGCGGGCGAACGGCTGGCGGCGCAGCTGCCGGGACCGGCCGCGGTGGTGACGGCATCGGTCACGGATGCCGATGCGATGGCCGCCGCTGTGGCCGCTGCGGAGGCGCGCCTCGGACCCGTCTCGCTCGCGATCGCGAACGCGGGGGCCGCGGAGAGCGCACCCTTCCGCCGCACCGACGCGGCGACGTGGCGCCGGATGCTCGACGTCAACCTCATGGGGGTCGTCCACCTCGCGCAGGCCACGGTGCCCGCGATGGTCGAACGCCGCGCCGGCCGGTTCGTCGCGATCGCCAGCACGGCGGGGCTGACCGGTTATCCCTACGTCACGGCCTACACGGCGGCGAAGCATGCGGTCGTCGGTTTCGTGCGCGCCCTCGCGCACGAGACGGCGGCGCACGGCGTGACGGTCAATGCGGTCTGTCCCGGTTTCACCGACACCGACCTCACGGCGGCCAGCGTCGCACGGCTGGTGGCGACGACGGGGCGCACGGAGGAGCAGGCGCGTGCCGCCCTGGCCAGCGGCAATCCGCAGGGGCGGCTGGTCACGCCCGACGAAGTGGCCGCGACGGTCGCGTGGCTGTGTTCCGCTGGTGCATCGGCCATCCACGGCCAGGCGATCGCCGTGGACGGAGGGGAGCGTGCCTGACGTCCGCGGCGGCGCCGCCGCGCGCGAGCCCGCGACATCGGCGGCCCCCGCCACCGCGGCCGTCGCCGCCGGCGAGCACGGGGCGCTGCGGCTGTGGCTGCGGCTGTTCACGACCACGACCCTCATCGAACGTCAGCTCGGCGCCGCCCTCAAGCGGCACGGCAGCTCCCTGCCCCGCTTCGACCTGCTGGCACAGCTCGACCGTGCGCCGGACGGGCTGCGGATGACCGCGCTCTCCGAGCGCCTGCTGGTGACCGGCGGCAACGTGACGTGGCTCGTACGCTCGCTGGCCCGGGACGGCCTCGTCGTGCGCGAACGCGATGCGCGGGATGGGCGCAGCGCGGTCGTGCGGCTGACGCCCGCCGGCCGTCGCCACTTCCGCACGATGGCGCGTCGCCACGAACGGTGGGTCGAGCAGCTGGTGGGCGGGCTGCCCCCCCGCGACCGTGCCGCGCTCGCCGGCCACCTGACCAACCTGAAGCAGTCCGTGACCCGACTCGAGGACCTCGCATGACGGCACCCGACGCCATGGCGGCGATGCGCCGCCCGATGGCCGACACCGCGACCCGGCACGTACGCTGGCGCAGCGCCGCCGACGGCCGCGTCGTCGTGATCACGCTCGACCGGCCCGACCGGAAGAACCCCCTGACGTTCGAGTCGTACGCCGAGCTGCGCGACCGCTTCCGCGATCTCGCGTACGCCAGCGATGTGCGGGCGGTCGTGCTCACCGGCAGCGGCGGCAACTTCTGCTCCGGGGGCGACGTCTTCGAGATCATCGAGCCGCTCACACGCATGGATGTGCCGTCGCTGCTCGCCTTCACGCGCATGACGGGGGACCTCGTCAAGGCGATGCGGGCGTGCCCGCAGCCGATCATCGCGGCCGTGGACGGCGCCTGCGCCGGCGCCGGGGCGATCCTCGCGATGGCGGCCGACCTGCGACTCGCGACGCCGGCGGCGCGCACCGCGTTCCTCTTCACGCGCGTGGGGCTCGCGGGCTGCGACATGGGGGCCTGCGCGATCCTCCCCCGCCTCGTCGGGCAGGGACGCGCGGCGGAGCTGCTCTACACCGGCCGGAGCTTCGACGCGGCCGAAGGCGAGCGCTGGGGCTTCTGGAACCGGCTCGTGCCCGCGAACGAGCTCGAGACCGAAGCCGTCGCGCTGGCCGAGTCGCTGGCGCGCGGCCCCGCCTTCGCGCACGCGATGACCAAGACCATGCTCCAGCAGGAATGGAGCGTCGGGATCGAGCAGGCGATCGAGATGGAAGCGCAGGCTCAGGCGCTGTGCATGCAGACGCGCGACTTCCGTCGCGCCTTCGAGGCCTTCGCGGCCCGGCAGGTCCCCGTCTTCGAGGGAGACTGAGTGACGCACCGTCTGATCGAACGGTTGCGCCTGCCCCTCTTCGACGAGGGGCACCGCGCCATGGCCGCGGACCTCGGCGCGTGGATGGCCGCGCAGCCGGCCGTGGACCACCACGACGCCGACGCGGCGACCCGCACGTGGGTGCGGCGGCTCGGCGCCGACGGCTGGCTGCGCCATGCCGTGCCCCGGGAGCACGGTGGCCACCGCGACGTGCTCGACAGCCGGTCGCTGTGCATCGCCCGCGAGGTGTTGGCGTACCACGACGGTCTCGCCGACTTCGCCTTCGCCATGCAGGGGCTGGGCTCGGGCCCGCTCATGCTCGACGGCCCGTCGGCGCTCCGGGCCGCGTGGCTCCCCCGCGTGGCGCGCGGCGAGGCGATCGCCGCCTTCGCGCTCTCCGAGCCGGAGGCGGGCTCCGACGTCGGGGCCCTCGCCACCCGGGCGCGGCGCGACGGCGACGCCTGGGTGCTCGACGGCGAGAAGACCTGGATCTCGAACGGCGGCATCGCCGACTTCTACTGCGTCTTCGCCCGCACCGACGCGGCCTCGCGCGGCGCGAAGGGGATCACGGCCTTCCTGGTGCCGGCCGACGCACCGGGGCTGCGCGTGGCCCGGCGCATCGCCGTGCTGGCGCCGCATCCGCTGGCGACGCTGGCCTTCGAAGGGTGCCGGATCCCCGACTCGCACCGCCTCGGAGAGGTCGGCGCGGGGTTCGCGCTCGCCATGCGCACGCTCGACATCTTCCGCACCTCGGTCGCGGCAGCGGCGCTCGGCTTCGCCGCCCGCGCCCTCGACGAGGCGCTCGGCCACGCGACCACCCGCGCGATGTTCGGCACGACGCTCGCCGCGCAGCCCCTCGCGCAGGCGACCCTTGGCGACATGGCCATGGAGTTCGACGCCGCCGCGTTGCTGACCGCGCGCGCCGCGTGGGTGCGGGACGTCGGCGGGGACCCGCGCGCGACGCGCGAGGCCGCGATGGCCAAGCTGGCCGCCACCGAGCTGGGCCAGCGCATCATTGACCGCGCGGTGCAGTTGCACGGGGGCCGGGGGGTCGAGGTGGGATCGGTCGTCGAGCGGCTGTACCGCGAGATCCGCGCCCTCCGCATCTACGAGGGCGCAAGCGAAGTGCAGCGCCTCATCATCGGACGCGAGGCCGTGCGCGCGGCCCGCCCTGCGACGGAGTGACGCCGATGCACCACCCGCCCGCCCCCGCGCTCCTCCCGAGCGCCTACGTAGACCCCTTCGCCCGCGATCACCTGCCCCCACCGGCGGAGTGGCCGGTCCTGGAGCTCGGGCCTCCGTTCGCGTATCCCGCGCGCGTGAACGCCGCCGAGGTGCTGCTCGACCGGGCGGTGGCCGAGGGACACGGCGACCGGGTGGCGATCATCAGCCCCGACGGCGCCGGCGGCTGGCGCGAGACGACCTACCGCGACCTGCAGCGGCGCGCCGACGCGTGGGCCCACGTGCTCGTGGCCGACGGCCTCCGGACCGGCCATCGGGTGCTGCTGCGCGGCTTCAACGGACCGGACCTCGCTGCGGCGTGGTTCGCGGTGCTCAAGGCCGGCGGCATCGCGGTGACCACGATGCCGATGCTGCGGGCGACGGAGCTGGCCGTCGTGATGCGCAAAGCACGCGTCAACGCGGCCTGGACGGACGCGCGGCTCGCGGGCGAGCTGGCCACGGCGGTGCGCGAGGTGGGCGACGTGGCGCTGCGCTGCTGGGGAGGCGACGCCGACGACGACCTGCACGCGCGCGCCGCGGCCTTCCCGGCGCCGTTCCCGGCCGTCGCCACGTCGCAGGACGACGTCTGCCTGATCGCCTTCACGTCCGGGACGACCGGCGTGCCCAAGGGCTGCCTGCACTTCCATCGCGACGTCATGGCGATGTGCGACGGCTTCTCGGCGCAGGTGCTGCGGCCGGGCCCCGACGACCGCTGCATCGGCACGCCGCCGCTCGCCTTCACCTTCGGGCTGGGCGGGCTGCTCTGCTTCCCGATGGCGGCCCGCGCCTCGACCGTGCTGCTCGAGAAGGCCACACCGGAATCCATGCTCGACGCGATCGCCGCGACGCGCGCGACGATCAGCTTCACCGCTCCGACGTTCTACCGCCACATGGCGCTCGCCCAGCAGGCGCAGCCGGGGCGCTTCGACCCCTCGTCGCTGCGGCAGTGCGTCTCGGCGGGCGAGGCACTGCCCGACGCGACGCGTACCCTGTGGCGGCAGGTGACCGGCATCGAGCTGCTCGACGGGATCGGGGCGACGGAGATGATCCACATCTTCATCGCCGCCGCCGGCCCCGACGTGCGGCCCGGGGCCATCGGCAAGCCGGTGCCGGGTTACACCGTCGCGGTGCTCGACGAGCAGCTGCAGCCGCTGCCGACGGGCACCGTGGGACGCCTCGCCGTTCGCGGCCCCACCGGCTGCCGCTATCTGTCGGACGCGCGGCAGCGGCAGTACGTGCAGGACGGCTGGAACCTCACCGGCGACGCCGCCTCGATTGACGCGGACGGCTACGTCTGGTTCAAGTCGCGCACCGACGACCTCATCATCTCGAGCGGCTACAACATCGGGGCCCCCGAGGTGGAGGCCGCGGTCATGACGCATCCCGCCGTGGCCGAGTGCGCCGTGATCGGCGTGCCGGACGAGGAGCGGGGACAGGTCGTGAAGGCCGTCGTCGTGCTCAAGCCGGGGCATGCCGCGAGCGACGCCATGGCGCAGGAACTGCAGGCGCACGTGAAGGCGACGATCGCCCCCTACAAGTACCCGCGGCAGGTGGCGTTCACCGATGCCCTGCCCAAGACCGACACCGGCAAGCTGCAGCGCTTCCGGCTGAAGGAGGGCGCATGACCGACCTGCGGACGTTCCGCACCGAGGCCCCGATCCGCTTCCAGCACTGCGATCCGGCGGGCATCGCGTTCTTCGCGCGCCTCGACGAACTGCTCAACGCCGCCTTCGAGGACTGGTGCGCGGCCGCTGGCATCCCGTTCGCCGACCTCATGGGCCGCGACCGGCGCGGCTTCCCGCTCGTGCACGCGACGCTCGACTACGTGGCGCCACTCCGGATGGGCGACCTCGCCAGCATCACGCTGCGCGTCGCGGACGTCGGGCGATCGTCGGTGACGTTCGACGTGACGATGGCGCGTGGCGAGACCCCCTGCGTACGCGGCCGGCACGTGCGCGTGATGACCTCGCTCGAGACGCACCGCGCCGTCGCGCTGCCGGCCGCGTTGCGCGCGACGCTCGACGCGGGGGCGGCGGCATGAGCGCCCCGCGCCCGCCGCATCGCGTGCTGGCCCCCGCCGGCTGGGCCCCACCCCGCGGCTACGCCAACGGCATCGCGGCCCGCGGCACGCAGGTGTTCATCGCTGGCCAGATCGGCTGGGACGCGTCCCAGCGGCTCGTGTCCCCCGACCTGGTGCCGCAGGTGGCGCAGGCGCTGCGCAATGCGCTCGACGTGCTCGCCGAAGCCGGGGGCGCGCCGGAGCATGTCGTGCGCATGACATGGTACCTGACCGACCTCGCGGCGTACCGTTCGGCCGGTCCCGCCCTCGGCGCGGCGTACCGCGCCGCGATGGGACGCCACTACCCCGCGATGAGCGCCGTGCAGGTGGCCGGCCTCGTCGAGCCGGGGGCGGTGGTCGAGATCGAGCTGACGGCGGTGATTCCCGACGAGCCGGCGCCGTGAGCCCCGTACGCGTCACCGGCGAGGCAGCGATCCGCCACGTGGTGCTCGACCATCCCGAGCGCCGCAACCAGCTCGATCACGCGACGATGCAGGCGCTGGCGGACGCTCTCGAGGCCGCCGACGCCGACCCTGCCGTGCGCTGCGTCGTCGTCGCCGGTCATGCGACCGTCTTCGCCGCCGGAGCGGACCTGCACGAGATGGCCGCGCTCGATGGTCCGGCACTCGCGGTCCATCCGCGCACGCGCGCGTGGCAGCGGATCTTCGCGATCGGGGTTCCGCTCGTCGCGGCGGTCGAGGGGCCTGCGCTCGGCGGCGGCTGCGAGCTCGTGCAGGCGTGCGACGTCGTCATCGCGGGGGCGGGCGCGACCTTCGGCCAGCCGGAGATCGGCGTGGGGTGGCTGCCCGGGGCCGGCGGCACCCAGCGGCTCCCCCGGTCGGTGGGCAAGGCGACGGCGATGCAGCTCGTGCTCACCGGGCAGCCCATGACGGCCGAGCGAGCGCTCGCCGCCGGTTTGGTGAGCGAGGTCGTTCCTGCCGGCGAAGCGCTCGCGCGGGCCACGGCGGTGGCCGAACGCATCGCGACGCTGGCACCGGGGGCGGTGCGCCGCGCGAAGGCGGCGGTGCTGGCGGCCTTCGAGACGCCGCTGGCGCAGGGGCTCGAGGTCGAGCGGGGCCACTTCCAGGCGCAGGCCTCGAGCGCCGAGCGGGCGGAGGGGATCGCGGCGTTCCTCGAACGCCGACGGGCGCGCTTCGACAGGTGAGGCGAAACGACGATCGGGGACGGCGTGTGCGCCGTCCCCGATCACCGCAGTACCCCCGAGAGGGCTCGAACCTCCGACCTAGCGTTTAGGAAACGCTTGCTCTATCCAGCTGAGCTACGGGGGCAGAAAACCAGCACGGAGCAATCTAGCCGCCCGAACGCTCAGGCGAAGCGTTCCCGCGCCAGCGCCAACTCTTCGGCGAGCGCCTCGTCCACCGGCTGAGCGGCGGCTGCCGCCAGCACCCCGCGCACCCGCGGCACGAGCTGCGGCGCGGCTTCGAAGACGGCGTCGGGGAGCGCCGCCACCACCAGCAGCAGCGTCCCGGGCCCGTGCGACCCGCCGCGCAGGGGACGCTCAGCCAGCCGCTCGAGCGCCAGCGAGGCCGTGTGCGGCAGCCCGCGCCCCCGCCCGACCAGGAGCAGCAGGTCGTCGTCGTCGAGCGCCCACATGGGGACACGGGCGATGCGGTGGAGCCAGGCGACGTCCCCCGAGGCGAACGGGCCGGCCCCCGCGCCGTTCGCGTCGCCCGACACCTCGGCGAGTGACCGGCCGAAGACGGGGTGATCGGCCAGCGCAGGTCGGCGTGCCATCGCTCCAACTTGCGGAAACGCTCGCGCGCTCGCCAGCGGACGTGCGCACCCGTAGGTTCCGCAGCCATGACGTCACGCCGTGCGCGTCCCATCGCCCCGGGCGGCCCCGTACCGGTCGGCGTCCTTGGCGCGGGCACCTGGTCCACCGCCGCGCACCTCCCCGGGTGGGCCCGGGATCCCCGCGTGCAGCTCGTCGCGATCGCCGATCCCGTCGGTGACCTGGCCGAGCGGGCCGCCGAACGCTTCGGCATTCCGCACTGGTCGCGCGACCATCGTGACGTGATCGGCCGCGACGACGTCGCCGTGATCGACGTCTGCACCCCCAGCGCGACGCACGCGACGCTGAGCGAGGCGGCGCTCGAGGCCGGTCACCACGTCCTCTGCGAGAAGCCCGTGGCCTACGACTTCCGCGAGACCGACCGGCTCGCCGCCATGGCCGAGGCGCAGGGCTCGAAGACGAAGCTCGGCTTCACCTTCCGCTACGCCCCTGCCATGCGGCAGTTGCGGCGGCTGGTGGACGAGGGCTGGGTCGGGACGCCCTTCATCTTCAACGGGTACGAGCAGAACTCGCAGTTCCTCGACCCGATGAACCCGTTGCGCCAGCAGGATCCGGACGCCGACCCGTCGGTGCTGCAGGTCGCGTCGCTCGAGGGCTACGGCGCGCCGATCATCGACATCGGCGCGTGGCTCGTGGGGGCGCCCTACGCCGAGGTCGTCGGGACGATGCGCAACTTCATTCCCGAGCGCATGGTACGGCAGACGGGACGCCTGCAGCGGATGAACATTGACGACGGCGACATCTTCCTCGCGGAGTTCGGCAACGGGGCGATCGGGTCCGTGCAGACGTCCTTCGTGACGGTGGGCAACTATCCCGGCATCGAGGCGCGGCTCTACGGCCGCGAGGGAGCGCTCATCTGCCGCCTGGTCGAGGAACGAGGCATCTGCGAACTCCTGCACGGGGCGCGCCCGGATGCCGTGGAGTTCTCGCCCGTGCCGGTGCCCGCCGACTGCTATCCCGCCGGTGGCACGCCCGCCGAATCGTGGCGCACGCTGTTCTACGCGAACCTCATCAAGGACTTTCTCGACGAGCTCACGGGCGTCGTCGAGAAGAACGAAGGCAACTTCCGCGACGGCGCGCGGGTGCAGGAGGTCATCAACGCCGTCGAGGCGTCCCACCGCCAGCGCCGTTGGGTCTCGCTGCCGCTGTGACCGATCACGCCCCTTCCGGCGCCGACGACATCGTGGGGACGTTCCTCGACACCTTCTGGCGCGCATGGCCCGTCACGGCGACGTTCGCCGGTGTCCATGGCCTGGATGCCTGCCTCCCCGACTGGTCGCCCGAGGGACTCGACGACGCGGCCGGCACCTGGGCGCGCCTCGCCGGGGCCGCGCGCAGTGCCCGCGGCGACGACGCCGTGCCCGCACTCTCGCTGCCGCTGCCGCGCTCACCGGAAGAGGCGGACCTCCTGTGCGCCGAGGCCAACGCGATCCTGCTGGCGGACGAGTGCGCGAGCCGGCATGGCCCGGGGACGAATCCCGTGTACGCGACGGGTGACGCCGTCTTCGGCCTGCTCGGGGTGCTCGCGCGACATGCCCACACCGACCCCGTCTCGGCGAGTGACGGCGCCGCCGATGCCGCCGCGCGGCTGCACGGCGTCCCCGAATTGCTCGACGGGGTGCGCCGGGCGATCGGCGGGCAGCCGGTGCCGGGCGCGTGGCGCGACCGGGCCCGGCGCGAGTTGGTCGCCGGCCGACGCATCCTGGGTGAGGGCATTCCACTTTGGGTGCGGCAGGCGAGGCCGGAGACCGAGTGGGCCGAGGCGCTGTACGAGGCGTGTGGCCCGGCACGTGCGGCGTTCCAGGCGATGGCCGAGTGGCTCGACGGTGACGTGCCCGCCGCGCATACGCGCACCACCGCGAGCGGCGTCGAGGCCCTCGAACGGCGCCTGCGGCTTGCGCATTGGGAGCCGAGGTCAACCGACCAATTGCTCGACGACGCACGGCGACGGCTGGCCGAGGCCTCCGCCGAGTGGCGCGCGATGGCCGCCGCGGCGCACCCCGGCGGTTGGCCGGGCGTCCTGCAGGCGCTCGCCGACGGCGCGCCGCACGCGGACGACTACCTGCCCCGTCTGCAGCGGCGGTGGGACGCGGACCGGGGCTTCGCCGCTCGGCACGACCTCGTGCGCTGGCCCGACGAACATCCCGTGCGCTTCGTCGAGACAGACCGGTGGGCGCGCCCGGGCAGCGCGTCGCTCTACTACCTCAACTACCGCTCGCCCGCGCCGTACGACCCGCGCGTGCCGCATCGCCACCAGGTCCCCTACCTGCCGGACGACGCCGACGCCCGGCAGGCCGTGCTGCGCGGGATGCACGGAGCGACGATCGCCCTGAACCACGTGATTCACCATGCCGGGCTGGGCCATCACGTGCAGAACTGGCACGCGGCCCGTGCGCGCACGCGCATCGGGCGGATGGCGGCCGTGGACGGGGCGTGCCGCATCGCCTTGCCGACCGGCGGCACGGTGGCCGAGGGGTGGGCCTGCTACGCGGTGGACCTCGTGGACGAGTTCGGCGGGCTCGAGCCGCTCGAGCGGGTGGTACAGCAGCACACGCGCGTCCGCATCCTGTGCCGCGCCGTTGCCGACCTGTCGCTGCACGCCGGCCTTTGGACCCACGCCGAGGCAGCCGGCTGCTTCGAGCGTGAGGCGGCGATGCCGCCCGACGCCGCCGAGGCGGAGGCGATCCGCACCGCGCTCTTCCCCGGGACGGCGATCATGTACTGGCTCGGCACCAGCGGCCTCCACGCCCTGCGCCGCGAGCTGGGGCCGCGCTATCCCTCGCTCCGCGCCTTCCACGATGCCTTCCTGTCGTACGGTGCCATCCCCGTGCCGATGATCGCCCACCTCATGCGCGGGGAGGTCGCGTGACGCGGGTCGCCCCGATGGCGGCGCGCGCCGCCGCGGCCGCGCTGATGCTGGCCGCCTGCGGCGGCACCGGCGAGCGCGCGCGGGACGCGGGGCCGTCGAACGCGCTGCTCGTGATCGGCTACGACCGCGAGCCGGACACCATGAACCGCTTCGCGACGCACATCCTCGAGGACATCCAGGGGTGCATCGTCGAGCCGCTGGTCGTCGCGGACGACTCGATGCGGCTCGTGCCGGTGCTCGCCCGCGAGGTGCCCACGCCGGCCAACGGCGGCGTGCGGCTGCGTGCCGACGGCGGCATGGACGTGACCTGGCGGCTGCGTCCGGGCATCCGCTGGCACGACGGCGTGCCGTTCACCGCGGCCGACCTCAAGTTCACCGTCGAGGCGATCAACGATCCGGCGTGGAATCCCGAGAGCACCGACGGCTTCGACCGCATCGCCTCGGTCGAGACGCCGGACTCGCTGACGGCCGTGCTGCACTACCGCGAGCGCTACGCTCCGTACGCGCTGCAGTTCGTCCGCGGGGCGCTGCCCCGCCACGTGCTGGCCGGCCAGGACCTCGACCGGCACGCCTACAACCGGAATCCCCTCGGGACAGGCCCGTACCGGCTCGCCGAATGGAAGACGGGCGAGTACATCCTGCTCGAGCGCGTCACCGACTACTGGCGCGGCACCCCGGCGATCGAGCGGCTGCAGTTCCGGTTCATCCCGAATGCCACCACCCGGGTCACCCAGCTCGCCGCCGGCGGGGTTCACCTGATCCCGTTCCTCCCGTGGGACCTGCATCGCGACGTGGCCCGTGTGCCCGGCGTCGAGGTGCGCCGCACGATGGGCAACGGATACGAGCACGTGTCCCTGAACCAGCGGCGCGTCCCCGCGTTCCGCGACGTGCGCGTCCGGCGCGCGCTCTGGCATGCGGTTGACCGCACGCTGCTCGTGCGCACGGTGCTCGACGGCCTCGCGCCGGTGGTGGACGGCGCCATCCAGCCGATGTCGTGGGCACACGCGGCCGACGTGACGGGCCCGTCCTTCGACCCCGCGGCCGCGGCGGCGCTGCTCGACAGCGCCGGGTGGCGGGATCGCGACGGCGACGGCATCCGCGACCGCGACGGGCAGCCGCTGGCCTTCACCCTCATGACGTCGGCGGGGTTCGTGACGCGCGAGCAGGTCGCGCAGGCGCTGCAGGCGCAATGGAAGGCCGTCGGCGTGGCCACGACGATCGACCTGGTGGATGGCACGGCGATCGCTTCGCGCTGGTTCGCGGGTGATTTCGACGCCTTCCTGCACTGGTGGCAGATGCCGGCCGACCCGGAGATCACGCTGTTCTTCGCCAAGGACCGGACGCCCCCGGCCGGACGGAACATCAACTACCTCGTGGACGACTCGCTCACGACGCTCCTCTACCGGAGCGACGCCGAGATCGATCAAGGGCGCCGTCGGGCCCTGCTCGTCGCCGCGCAGCGGCGCATCATGACGCTCGTCCCCGAGATCCCGCTCTACAGCACGACGAAGCTCGACGTCGTGCCGGTTGGCCTTGGCGGCTTTCGCGGCAACCCCACGAACTCGGGGCCGTTCTGGAACGTGCACGAATGGCGCTTCGACCGCTGAACCGGCGCGGGGCGACCTGAGGTGTCCCTCGTCCTGCGGCGTATCGGCCACGCGCTCCCGCTGCTCGTCGCGGTGTCGGGCCTCGCCTTCGCGCTGATCCACGCAGCACCGGGCGGACCGCTCGAGCTCTATCTCTCGAACCCGAACGTCCGCCCCGAGGACATCGCGCGGCTCCGCAGTGCGCTGGGGCTCGACCGCCCGCTGCCCGAGCAGTACCTGCGGTGGCTGTCCGGCGTCGCGCGGGGCGAATGGGGCTACTCACTGATGGACGGGCGCCCCGTCCTGCAGCGCATCACCGAGCGACTGCCGGCGACGCTCGAGCTGGTGCTCGCGGCGCTGGGGCTGTCGCTGGCGGCGGCCGTGCCTGCGGCCGTCGTGTCGGCGCGGGGGCGGCCGCGCTGGCTCGCCCGGCTCCTCCAGGGGGCGGCCGTCGCGGGGATCTCGCTCCCGGTCTTCTGGCTCGGCCTCGCGTTGCAGCTGGTGTTCGCGGTGTGGCTCGGCTGGTTGCCGGCGGCCGGCCGGGCCTCGCTCGGCGACGGGGGACTTGGCGATCGGCTCCAGCATCTCGTCCTGCCGGCCGTCGTGCTGGCGGCCGTGCACGCCGCCGCGTGGATACGGTACCTGCGCTCGTCGCTGGCCGACGTGCTCCCGCTCGCCTGTGTCCGCGCCGCGCGCGCGCGGGGCCTTTCGCCGCGCCGCGTGCTATGGGGCCACGCACTGCGCACGGCGTGGGGGCCGTTCGTGACCGTGGCGATGCTCGACGCGGCCCTGCTGCTGTCGGGGGCCGTGGTGACCGAGAGCGTCTTCGCGTGGCCCGGGCTCGGGACCCTCTTCACCGACGCGATCGCGCGCCGCGACTACCCGGTGCTCATGGCGTTCCTCATGCTCGCGGCCGCGGTCGTGGTCGTGGCGAACCTGCTGGCCGACCTCGTGCAGGCGCGGCTCGATCCGCGCAGCCGATGACGGCGCCCGTGCGGTGGCGCGCGACGCCGTGGTGGCCGGTGGGCATGCTGGCGCTGGTCGGCCTGGCGGCGGCCGCGGCGCCGCTGCTGGCGCCGTACGCGCCGGACGCGATCGACCTCGCCGCGCGGCGCACCCCGCCGTCCATGGCGCACTGGATGGGGACCGACGACCTCGGTCGCGACCTGCTGTCGCGCTTGCTGTACGGCGCCCGCCTCTCGCTGGCGATCGGGGGGCTTGCCGCAGCGCTGTCGGGCGGGATCGGCGTGACGGTGGGGGCGGTCGCCGGCTGGCGGCGCGGCTGGCTCGACGACCTGCTCATGCGCGCCACCGACACGATGCTCGTGGTGCCGCGGCTGCCCCTGCTCATGATCGCGGCGGCGATCCTGTCGCCGTCGCTCGCCGGCCTCGTGGCCCTCGTCGGGGCCGTGGGATGGATGGAGCCTGCACGTGTCGTCCGCGGCGAGGTGCGCCGGCTCGCCGGCTGGCCGTTCGTGGAATCGGCGCACGCGATCGGCCTCGCGCCGTGGCGCGTGCTGGTGCGACACGTCCTGCCCAATGCCGCCCCCGCGATGGCGGTCGCCGTCACGCTCGCCGTCGCGCGGGCGATCCTGCTCGAGAGCGCGCTCTCCTACTTCGGCGTGGGCGTACGGCCGCCGACGGCGTCGTGGGGGACGATGCTGCTGCAGGCGCAGACCGCGATCACGCGCGAGCCGTGGCTCGCGCTTGGGCCGGGCGCCGCCATCTTCGGCACCGTCCTCTGCGTCAACCTGGTAGGCGACCGGCTCGCGGGCGGCAGCCCGCCGGCGGAATGATCCGCCGGGCTGCCGGCGTCAGTGCCGCGCGAAGACGCTCGTGGCGCCGCCCTTCGCCCACGCCATGACCGAGTACGGCACCTTGGGATCGCCTTCGCGGTACATCCCCGGGGACGACTGGGGCATCCCCGGTGCCGCGAGCCCCAGCACCGCGGGCTTCTTTGCGAGGAGCGCGCGGATGTCCTCCGCCGGCACGTGTCCCTCGACGACATAGCCGCCGACCATCGCCGTGTGGCACGACCACAGGGGCTGCGGCACCGCCATCGCGAACTTGGTCTGCGTCATCGCCTCGTCCGACTGGTCGAACACCTTCGGCGCGAAGCCGTTCTTCGCGAGATAGGTGATCCAGTCCTTGCAGCAGCCGCACGTCGGCGCCTTGTACACGGTGATCGGCGTGGGCGCCGCGAGCGCGGCCAGATCGCGGGCCACGACGGCGGCGGCCCCCACGGCGAGAAAACGGCGACGGGTGAGCATCACGGCACCACCTCCACGGATCGGCGGGTGAGATCCTTCAACTGCACATCGAGTTCGGCGAAGCGCGCATAGGCGTCGCGCCCCGGCCGCTGGTCGGCCTGCGTGAGCATGCCGTACAGGTATTGAATCTGTGCGATGAGCATCGGCTGCTGGTAGCGGCCGGGGGCGGTTTCGAGCGCCGCCAGCAGCGCCTCCACCCGCGCGACGGCTGCGGTGTCGCCCGCCGTGCGCAGCGCCTCACGCCTCGCCTTGAGCTTGCCGGCGAGGACGCGCGCGGCCCCCAGCTGGTCGCGCACCTGCAGGGTGAGCCCGGTCTGCGCGTTGATGTCGGACGCGGTGACCCCCGTCGGCGCCAGCCGCGGGTCGGCCAGGACCACGAGCGGCTGCTCGACCGCGACGTCGTCAGCCGTCAGCCGGAGGGTGTAGGAGCCCGGCCGCACCATCGGACCGCCGCGCTCGTCGGCGACGCCGGAGTCGCCCAGCGCCCCCGGATGGGTGAGGTCCCACCTGATGCGGTGCACGCCGGCCGCTGCCGGCAGCCGCACCGCGCCCGGACGCGGCGCCGGGGCGCGGCGCATCGTCGGGTCTTCGACGGCGGCGGGCCCGCCGGGCGTCCCGCCCTCGAACCGCCGCACGAGGCCGCCCGTGGCGTCCCGCACCTCGAGCGCGAGCTGCGCGGCGGGGGCTCGCAAGGCGTAGGTGATCGTGGCACCCGCCGGGGGCATCTGCGGGTAGTGCGGTTCGTCGGGATACCGGTCGTACCGGAAGCGCACGGCCGGTCGCGGCCGGAACAGGGTCGCCGGCGCGGTCAGGGCCGCGTCACTGAGCGCGCGGAGCGGCGTGATGTCGTCGAGGATCCAGTGCCCGCGCCCCTGCGTCGAGATCACGAGGTCGCCGCGATGCACGACGAGATCCGTCACCGGCACCACCGGCAGGTTCAACCGGAACGGCTTCCACGACGCGCCGTGGTCGAACGAGACGAAGAATCCGAACTCGGTGCCCGCGTACAGCAGGCCCGGCCGCTCCGGATCCTCGCGGACCACGCGGGTCGGATGGTCGCCCGGAATGCCGCGCGTGATGCGCGTCCACGTCGCGCCGAAGTCGTCGGTGCGGTACAGGTACGGCGTGAAGTCGCCGAGCAGATGGCGCAGCACCGCCACGTAGGCGCGGCCGGCCGCGTGCGGCGACGGCGCGATGGCCTGCACGCGCCCGCCGGCCGGCAGGTCGGGCGGCGTGACCTTGCGCCACGTACGGCCACCGTCACGCGTGACGTGGATCGGGCCGTCGTTCGCCCCGGCCCACAGCACCCCTGCCTGCACCGGCGATTCCGCCACGGCGTAGAGCGTCGAGTAGAACTCCTCGCCCGTGATGTCGCGCGTGATCGGCCGGCCGCTGATCCCCTGCTTCTCGGGATCGAAGGCCGTCAGGTCGGGTGAGATGCGCTCCCACGTCTTCCCCTCGTCACGCGTGCGGTGCACGGCCTGCGACGCGTGGTAGATCGTGCGCGGGTCATGCGGCGACACCACGAGGGGGCTCACGCGCTGGAAGCGCTCCTTGAGGTCCTTGGGGTCGTGACCGTACATGAACTGTGCGCCGACCCAGTAGTGCTGCTCCTGCCCCGTGCGGCGGTTGAACCGCGAGAACTGGCCCTTGCACGCGGCATAAACGACGTCCGGGTCGAGCCGGCTCGGCACCGCCGGCCCGGTCTCGCAGCCGCCGACCGGTTGCCACTGCATCATCGGGTCGTCCGGCAGGCTCGCCGTCAGGGGCAGCGACGGCACGACGTGCGTCTGCCCCTGATCCTGCTGCGCGCCATAGACGCGATACGGATACTGGTCGTCCACGGCGACCTGGTAGATCTCCGCCGTCGGCTGGTTGTACTGCGTCGTCCACGTGTCACCGCCGTTGAGCGTGACGTTGGCGCCGCCGTCGTTCGACTGCACCATGATCCGCGGATCGGACGGATTGATCCACATGTCGTGGTTGTCGCCGTGCGGGGTCGGGCGCAGGCGGAACGTCTTCCCGCCGTCCGTGCTGCGGAAGAACCCCTCGTTGTTCACGTACACGACGTCGGCATTGGTCGGGTCGGCATCCACGTTCGTGTAGTAGAACGGGCGGTTCAGCAGCGCGACCGTCGTGTTGACGAGTGTCCAGGTCGCGCCGGCATCGTCGCTGCGCCACAGGCCCTGCCCGGGCTTCGCCTCGAGCAGCAGGTACACGCGGTTCGGGTTCGCGGGGGAGACCGCGAGGTCGCCCTTCCCCCACAGGCCCGTCGGCAGCCCGCCGCCGAGCTTCGACCAGGTGAGGCCGCCGTCGGTGCTCTTGAAGACGCCCCCTTCTGCGGCACCCGAGATGATCGCCCACGGCTTGCGCTCGCCGCGCCACAGGACGGCGTAGATGGTGTTCGGATCGTCGGGCTTGAGCTCCAGGTCCACCGCCCCGGTGGAGTCGCTCGCGAAGAGCGTCTTCGACCAGGTCCGGCCGCCATCCGTCGTGCGATACACGCCTCGGGCAGACGTCGGCTTGAAGGGATCGCCCATCGCGGCGACCCACACCAGATCGGGATTCATCGGGTGCACCACCACCGCACCGATCTGCCCGACGTCGGCCAACCCCGCTGGCGACCACGTCGCGCCGGCATCGCGGCTCCGGTACACGCCGCAGCCGATCGAGACGTTCGACCGGATGCCGTCGCTCCCCGTCCCCGCCCAGACCGTGCGCGGATCGCTGTCGGCCACGTCGAGCGATCCCATCGAGGCGCAGGCGAAGAATGCGTCGGAGACATTGCGCCACGTCTGCCCCGCATCGGTCGTCTTCCAGACCCCGCCACCGGTCGAGCCGAAGTAGAAGGTGAACGGCTCCTGCCGCACGCCGGTGACCGTCGTGACACGCCCGCCGCGCACGGGGCCGATGTGCCGCCAGCGCATCGCCGCCCGAAGGTCGCGTTCGCCGATCGCCACGTCGGACGCCGGCACCGGCGCGGGCGCTGCCGCCGTAGCCTTCGCCGTCGCCGGCTTCGTACGCGCCGGCGGCTGGGCGGTGGCGGGCGCCAGCGCGACGAGGGCCAGCAGGACACCCGGCAGCGCCGGACGGGAGAGGGCTCGAGAGCGCGTCATGAACAGGAAGGCAGGTGGACGTTCGTGAGCAAGGCGAACTGGCCGCAACGGCAGGCGACTTGCCGGGCGACGACTAGCCATCGGCGCGCTCGAAGACGTTGAGCGCACTCCGGCGATCCGACCGCACCCAGCAATGCATGCCGATGGGCGACAGGCCCGCAGCACGGAAAGCGCGGCGCCACGTCGCCGGAGGCCGCCAGTGCCAGCCCTCGAAGTCGCCTTCCATCTCGTCCGCCGACGTATAGGCCGGCAGGTAGGCGACGCCGTCCCCCAGATGCCCGGCCAGTTCCGCGAGTCCCGGGGTGAGGTCCGCCGTGGCGACGTACTGCAGGACGTCGGCGCAGATGACGAGGTCGAACCGCCCGCGCACGCCGGCGGCGCGCAGGCCACCGAACGCCCCGAGCCGCAGGTTGCGCCGCCGCCCGAACCGGCGGACCGCGTATTCGCTCGGATCCAGCCCGACGTAGCGCAGCCCGGGGCGACGACGACCGAGCCACGCGCCCCACGTCCCTTCCCCGCAGCCGACGTCGAGCACGCTCCGGATCGGGCGGTCGAGCACGACCTCGGCGACCGCGAGGGCCAGCGCCGCGCGCCGTGCCGTGAGGTCCGGCGTGATCACGCGCGTGCCACCGCGTCGGTACCAGCGGTCGTAGTAGGCCCGGTCGTAGCGCTTCACCGCGCGAAACGTATCGCCCGGACTCGCCGCGGGAGAGCGACCGGCCGCGGGCACCGACGGTTCACGGGCCGCCGGCGGCGCCTGATCCGTCGCGCTCCGACGCGTGGCGGCGCAGTTCCGCCAGCAGCCAGACCTCCGCCTCGGCGTCCGATCGAAAGGCGGCGACCGCCATGGCGGCCGCTTCGGCGAACGATGCGATCATCCGCGCGACCCCGAATTGGAGGGGCGTCTCCGCGAGCATCGCGACCGGCCCCGTCAGGACGTGCCGCAGCTGTGCGAGCTGCTCGGCCAGTTGCTGCGCCTCGTGCTGCCGCGGCGCGTACGGCGAGCCGCGGAGGTCGAACACCACGGCGTGCGACGGTCCGTCGGCCAGGGCCGCGCCGGCGGCCGCAATCGCCGCCGCGAAATCCTGCGTGGTGGTCGCCCCGTTGAGCGCGACACGCAGCCGGCGCGCCTTCGGCTCACGCTCGATGCGGATGTTCGGCAGGGCGTCGTTGGGGCCGGAGCGGTAGTGCATGCCCGAAATCTGTCATCTGCAGGCGCCCGGTGGGTCCCCCCGACCGGCGCCAGCCCTGCTACGGAGCCCCCTCGCGGTCGGCCGACAACGGCCCGGCAAGGGCACAGCCCCGGTAGGCGACGTCACCCCACCGTACGGTCGCGGTCGAGGGATACTCCCGGTCGGACATGCCGTCCCGACATGCCCCGGTCGTGACGACCAGTTCCAGCAGCGGCGCGCTCGCCGCTGGGCGGGAGCGCCAGACGCGCCCCACGACGGCGGTGCTGTCGCGCGGGTCGGCCCCCCGCGGGACCACCGGGGACGGCGGGACGGGCGGCACGACGACGTCCGGGACGCCCGGCCGCTTGAGCGTGATCGCGTGGGTGGCCACCTCGACGCGCCAGGACGGCTCGGTGCCGACGGCGGTCCAGAGCACGGTGCGCGGTCGCGCGGCGCGTCGGCAGCTCACGACCGCCACCAGCAGGAGTCCCGACGCCGCGACCCATCGGACGCCGCGGAACCGCCGGCACGCGCGCGCGGCGCGACGATCACGCATAGCGGACCAGCGCCTCGACGCGACGCCCGGCCAGCCGCTCGCGCCCCGCGAGGAAGTCGAGCGACATGAGCATGGACAGGCCCACCACCGTCGCCCCGAGCGACTCCATCAGGCGACAGGCCGCTTCGGCCGTACCCCCGGTCGCGAGGACGTCGTCCACCACCAGCACGCGGGCGCCGGGCCCCACTGCGTCCTCGTGCGCCTCGACGACGTCCTCGCCGTACTCGAGCGCGTAGGCCTGCTGGCGGGTGCGCCACGGCAGCTTGCCCCGCTTGCGGAGCGGTACGAACCCCGCCCCCAGGGCGATCGCGACCGGCGCACCGAAGACGAATCCGCGGCTCTCGGGTGCCGCGACGTGCGTGACGCGCTGCCCCCGCCAGGGTGCGGCCATGGACTCGACGGACAGCGCGAGCAGCCCCGCGTCCCCCAGGAGCGGGGTGATGTCCTTGAAGACGATGCCGGGGCTCGGGAAGTCCGGGATATCGCGAATCCGGGCGCGGATCGCCGCACGCAGATCAGGGCGCATGCACGGGCCTCAGCGGACGTCGAACGGAAACGGGAACTCGTCGGCGGGCTCGGTCGGGGCCACGGTCAAGGCCGTGATCGCAGCGTGCGGCGGCCCGGCTTCCACGGCCCGCGTGAGCGCCTCGACCGCCTCGTCGGGCCCCTCGCACAGCACCTCGACGCGCCCGTCGGGACGGTTGCGCACCCAGCCCGCCAGGCCGAGCGCCCGGGCGGTGCGCACCACGAAGGCGCGGAAGCCCACGCCCTGCACGAGCCCGTCAATGATCAGGCGACGGCGCAGCGGCTCGGCCGGCCTCAACTCGCCCACCCGGCCGCGCCGATGAGGGGGACGAACCGCACCGCCCCGAGGTCCTCGGTCACGGTCTCGGCACCGCGCCGCGTGACGCAGAGCAGCTGCTGTTCCTCGCGATCCCCGACGGGAACGACGAGACGCCCCCCCTCCGCCAGTTGCGCGACGAGCGGCGCAGGCACGTCGGGGGCCCCCGCCCCGACGATGATCGCGTCGAACGGAGCGTACTGTGACCAGCCGAGCGTGCCGTCGCCCTGCAGGAAGCTGACGTTCGTCACCCCGCACCGCGCGAGCGCTTCGCGGGCCGAGGGCAGCAGGCCCCCGACGCGCTCGACGGAGAAGACCTGCGCGGCGAGGTGCGCGAGGAGGGCGGTCTGATAGCCCGAGCCGGTCCCGATCTCGAGGACCTTCCCGCGCCCCGTCAGGCACGCCGCCTCGAGCGAGCGCGCGTGGATGAAGGGCTGCGAGATGGTCTGTCCGCTTCCGATCGGCAGCGGGGCGTCCTCGTACGCCCGGTGCACGACGCCGGTCGGCACGAAGAGGTGCCGCGGCACCTCGTCCACGGCCCGCAGCACGGCGAGGTCGCGGATGCCCTTCTCCTGCAGCACCTCGACGAGCCGCCGGCGTGCGCCGCGGTACTCGGTGCCGCCAGATGAGGCCCCCGTCACGGCAGGGCCGGGGCGCGCCACCACGTACCGGCGTCGGTGATGAGCTCGCGGTGCGTGAGGTCGAGATGCAGCGGGGTCACCGACACGAAGCCGTCGCGCACCGCCTGGAAGTCGCTGTCCGCCGGCCCCGTCCACGTCGCCGATCCGCCGCCGATCCAGTACACGGTGCGGCCCCACGGGTCGGTCATCGGCTTGAGCGAGCCGCTGTAGTACCGCTGCCCGAGCCGGGTGAGCCGCACGCCCTGCACGTGCGGCCCGATCAGCGGCGGCAGGTTCACGTTGAGCAGGGTGTTCCCGGGCCACGACAACTGCGTGAGGTGGCGGATGAGGGTCGTCAGCAGCGGGATCTGCGCCTCGAGCAGCGAGGCGTCCGCCCGCAGCTCGCCCCCGGCGAACGAGAAGGCGATCGACGGGATGCCGAGCGCGAGCCCCTCCATCGCCGCAGCCACGGTGCCGGAGTACAGGACGTCCTCCCCCATGTTCTGGCCGTGGTTCACGCCCGACAGGACGAAGTCGGGCCGCTCGGGCAGCAGTGCCTCGACGGCGACCATCACGCAGTCGGTCGGGGTGCCGTCCACCTGCCAGCGGCGCTCGCCGCGGCGCATCGGGCGGATGGGGTGGTGGAGCGTGAGCGAGTGGGACATCGCGCTCTGCTCGCGATCGGGGGCCACGACCCACGTCTCGCCCAGCGGGGCGGCGGCGCGCTCGAGGCATTCGAGGCCGTGGGCAAGGATGCCATCGTCGTTCGAGAGCAGGAATCGCACTCAGCCGTCCTGGGGAGCGTTGGGGGAATCATCGTCGGGATCGTCGGGGACGTCGCGTCCCGCCAGCAGGTCCAGCACGGCGCCGAGCTCGCCCTCGAGGTCGCGCGCGACGGCCGCGTCGAGCGCGGCCCGCGCCGCGCGGCGGAGCGTGCCGTCCCGGCGACGCCCCTCGACCTGCGCGCGCGCGCCGTCGATCGTGTACTTCTCCACGTACAGCAGGTGCTTCACCAGCTGGATCAGCTCGACGTCCTTGCGCTGATAGACCCGGTTGCCGCTGCGGTTCTTCGCCGGGTGCAGGAACCGGAACTGGCTCTCCCAGTACCGCAGCACGTGCGGCTTGAGCCCGGTGAGCTCGCACACGTCGCCGATCGCGAAGTACTCCTGCACGACGTCGCCGTCGCTCACCGCCCCTGCTCGTGCTTGAGGTCGCGCCCCATCAGGCGCGCCAGCGCCCGCGCCGGCGTCTCGCCCTCGAAGAGGATCGCGTGCGTCGCCTCGACGATCGGCATCTCCACGCCCGTGCGAGCCGCGAGCGCGCGCGCACTCCGCGTCGTCACCACCCCTTCCGCGACCGTCTCCTTGCCGGCGAGGGCCTCGTCCAGCGTGCGGCCTTCGCCGATCGCGACGCCGACCGCGCGGTTGCGCGAGAGCGCCCCCGTGCAGGTCAGGACGAGGTCACCCATCCCCGCGAGCCCCGCGAACGTCGCCGCCTCCGCCCCCAGCGCGAGCCCGAGCCGCGTCATCTCGGCGAGGCCGCGCGTGATGAGCGCCGCCCGCGCGTTGAGCCCGAGGCCCAGCCCTTCGCTGATGCCGGTGGCCACCGCCATCACGTTCTTGAGCGAGCCGCCCAGCTCGACGCCCCGCACGTCGTGCTGCGTGTACACGCGGAAGGTGTCCGACGACAGGGCGCGCTGGAACGCCGCGGCGGCCGCGTCGTCGGCGCTGGCCGAAACGATCGCGGTGGGCTGGCGGCGAGCCACCTCGAGCGCGAAGCTGGGCCCCGACAGCGCGACCACCGCGTGCCCCGGGAGCTCGGCCTCGACCACGTCGCCCATGAGGGCGAGCGAGCCCTCCTCGATCCCCTTGGTCGCCACGCCGACGGGCACCCCGGGGGGCAGCGCCGCCGCCAACTGCTGCGCCACGCGGCGCAGGAAGGCCGACGGGGCCGCGAGGATCACGAGGTCGGCCGCCCGAACCGCCGCCGCGGCGTCGCCGGTCGCACGCACGCGCGGATCGAGCGTCGCGCCGGCGAGGAAGCGTGCGTTCTCGTGCCGCGCGTTGACCGACTCGACCACGTCCGCTTCGCGCGCCCAGAGCGTCACGTCGTGCCCGTTGCGCCCGAGCACGTCTGCCAGCGCCGTCCCCCACGCGCCGGCGCCGACGACGGCGACGCGGCTCATCGCCCCTCCGGCGCGGAGGCCGGTGGCGCCGACGGCGTGCGGCGGAACGACGATTCCTCGCCCCGCCGCAGGCGCCCGATGTTCGCGCGGTGCGTCCACCACACGAAGCCCGCGATCGCCACGCTCGGCCAGAAGAACACGCTCTGGACGCCCTGCGTCAGCGCCACCGCCGGCGGCAGGGCCGCCGCCGCGAGCAGCGAACCCAGCGAGACGTACCCGCTCGCGAAGACCGTCACCGCGAAGACGGCGGTGGTGATCACCACCGCGACCGGCGCGAGGCCGAGGAAGACCCCCGCTCCCGTGGCGACGCCCTTCCCGCCGCCGCGGCCCAAGAGGAAGATCGGCTTGGCATGGCCCGCGATCGCCGCGGCGCCATTCGCGATCGCCCACCAATCGGCGTGCCCGGTCTCGATGAAGTACGGCACGAGGAACGCGGGGACGAACCCCTTGAGCGCGTCGGCGGCGAAGACCGGTGCCGCCCACGCCCAGCCGAGCGTCCGCAGTACGTTCGTGGCCCCGAGGTTGCCCGAGCCGACGGTGCGCAGGTCCATGCCCTTCACCCGGCCGGCGAGGTAGGCCGACGGGAACGAGCCCATCAGGTACGAGAGCACCACTCCCACCCACGGGGCGAGCAGGCCGTCGCGGATCACGGCGTCCATCGCTCAGCGACGCCCGTCGTCACGATCACGGCGGTCCTCGTTCTTCCGCTTGAGCGTGATCTTGAGCGGGTTGCCCGTCCAGCCGAACGCCTCGCGGAAGCCGTTGTGCAGGAAGCGCACGTAGTGCTCGGCGACGTACTCCGGGTGGTTGCCGAAGACGACGATGTGCGGGGGAGCGACCTCGACCTGCGTCGCGTAGTTGACGCGCACCTCCTGCCCCACCGCCTGCGGCGGCTGGCGGCGCGCGACGAGCTCCTGCAACCGGCCGTTGACGTCGCTCGTCGAGACGCGCTTGAGCCGCTCGCGCTCCACCTCGAGGATCACGTCGAGCACCCGCGTGACCCGCTGCCCCGTGACCGCGCTCGTGAAGAGGAACGGCACGTATTCGAGGAACGGCGCCTTCTCGGTCATCTCCTTCACGTACTTGGGGGCCGTCTTGTCGTCCTTCTCGACCAGGTCCCACTTGTTGACGATCACGATCAGCCCGCGGCCGGCGTCCCACGCCAGATGCGCGATCTTGAGGTCCTGGTCCACGAGCTTCTCGGTGCCGTCGATGAGCAGCACACACAGGTCGGCCGACTCGATCGCGCGCCGCGTGCGGAGCGTCGAGTAGAACTCGACGCCTTCGTCCACCCGCGCCTGACGGCGCAGGCCGGCCGTGTCCACGAAGACGAGGTCGCGACCGTGATACCGGAACGGCGTGTCGATCGCGTCGCGCGTGGTGCCCGCGACTTCGCTGACGACCAGCCGCTCCTCGCCCAGCAGGCGGTTGATGAACGACGACTTGCCGACGTTCGGCCGCCCGATCACCGCCACGCGCAGCACGGCGGCGTCCGGGGGCGGCACGTCGGGGATCCGCTCGATGACCGCGTCGAGCAGGTCGCCGCTCCCCTTGCCGTTCGTGGCCGACACGGGGAACGGGTCGCCGCCCCCGAGGTTGTAGAGCTCGTAGAACGCCGGGTCGCGCGGGTCGTCCACCTTGTTCGCGACGACCATCCACGGCTTGTCCGCCGCGCGCAGCAGGTCGAGGATGCGCCGGTCGCTCGGGTGCACCCCGACGGTGGCGTCCAGGACCAGCAGCAGCAGGTCGGCCTCGCCGATCGCCTGCACGACCTGCTTCTTGATCTCCACGTCCATCGGCACGCGGTCGTCCATCGTGAGGCCGCCCGTGTCCACGAGATAGAACGAGCGGCCGTTCCATTCGGTCAGGGCGAAGTGGCGGTCCCGCGTGGTGCCGGCCTCCTCGGAGACGATCGCCGTCCCCTGCCCCACGATGCGGTTGAAGAGCGCCGACTTCCCGACGTTCGGGCGCCCGACGAGCGCGATCACCGGCAGCGGCGCTGCGGCCTGAGTCATGCCGCCGCTCCCGCCGGCTCGTGCGCCAGCACATCGACGAAGTCGTACGAGGGATACACCGGCATCGGCAGCGCCTCGCGCACCACGACGAACCGTTCGTCGTCGAGGAACAGGCCGTCGTCGTTGATGCACTCCGCCGGGATGAGCGCCAGGTCGAGGTCGTGGCGGTCGGCGAGCGCGCGGCGGATGTCGGCCCCCACCAGCAGCCCCGCGGTCGTCGTCGTCGGGCCGAACAGGGAGTTCTCCGTCGGGATGAGGTCGAAGGTCGCGCCGGTCCGCGCCGCCAACTCGCCGAGCAGCGCCGGCATGAGCGGCGCCATCGAGGTGCCGGTGACGACGCCGATCCGGCGGCCGTCGAGCCGCGGCAGCACCGCGAGCCCCTCCCCGACGCGCTGCCGCAGCCGGGTCACGGCGCCGACGCCGTTCTCGATCTGCGGAAACTCGCCGTAGAAGGCGGCGTCGGGCAGCGGCGCACCGGCCAGCAGGTACAACTCGTCCGAGCCGAACACCCACCGATCTCCGCGCTCGGCCAGCGCGCGCGCCTGCCAGCGGTTGGCGTGTGCCAGGATGCGGCTGGCGTTCGCGGCGTCCATCGGTTGTCCGGTGTACAGGTGGGAGAACTGCGTGACGCCGACCGGCACGATCGCGACGCTCAGGCACGCGTCGCCAAGGTTCCACAGGTCGGTCAGCGACGCTTCGAGCACGTCCCCGTCGTTGAGCCCGGGCACGATCACCATCTGCCCGTGGAACTGGATCCCGCCTGCCGCCAACCGCGTCAGCTGCGCGACGATGTCCGGGACCCGCGGGTTGTTCAGCAGCACCTTCCGCGCCTCGTGCGGCGTCGCGTGCACGCTCACGTACAGCGGCGACAGCCGGTATTCGAGGATCCGGGCAATGTCCTTCTCCTTCACGTTCGAGAGCGTCGCGAAGTTGCCGTACGCGAAGGACAGCCGGTAGTCGTCGTCCCGCACGTACAGCGGACGCCGCAGCCCCTTGGGCAGCCCCTCGATGAAGCAGAACTCGCACCGGTTCGCGCAGCGCCGGATCGTCGGCGGTTCGAGCTCCACCCCCATCGGATCCCGGTCGGGGTTCTCGATGTCGAACTCGATCAGTTCCCCGTCCGGCAGGCGGGCCTCGAGCACGAAGGCGTCGTCCGCCGTGAGGAACTCCCAGTCGAGGAAGTCCTCGAGGTCGCGACCGTTGACGCGCAGCAGTTCGGTGCCGGGCCCGATCCCCAGCGCCTCGGCAATGCCACCGCTCTGAACCCGCGCTACGCGCACCATTCACAGAAGATCGCAGGTGAACGATCCGAACACAATGCCGCACAACGACTTGCGCCGCCGCTTGCGCACCCGTCACGTCCCATGCATCCCGTCATGCCGCGGGCCGCCGCCGCCGATACTCCCCGCGTATGCCGTCTCCCGTCATCGCCCGCCATGACCCCGCGGGTACCGGCGTCCAGTCGCCCATCGGCCCGATCGGCCTCGACCGGGCCCTTCCGGCCTTGCTCGAACGCCTTCTCGACGTCGCGCGTGCCTTCGACGGAGCCCCGGCGCCCCAGCCGCCCCCGGGCTTTCCCTCGGTGCCGGACGGGCCGCCGTCGCGTCGCGAGCGCGCCCTGCTCGTGCAGTTCGCGTGGGTCGCATATACGGTGCTGGCCGGTCGCCCACCTGCCGACCGGCCGCCGACGGACTGGCCCTACCGCCTCCCGTCCCTCGTGCCGCTCTCGCAGCGTCGCCCGGACGTCCTGCCGGCGCTTGCCCGGCTCGTGGACCGGGTGCTCACCGCCCCGCCTCTCGCCCCCCTGCCATCACCGGCGGGCTTCGAAGAACTGCTTCGGCGCGCCTCCACCAAGGTGGCGTCCCTGGGGAGCCCCGCCTGGCCCGCCAGTGCAGGAGCGCGACCGGCACCGCCCGCGCCCGCCGCGAGCGCGCCGGTCGTCGCGACCATCGACTTCTCTCCCGCGACGCCGGAGCCGCCGTCGGCCGTCATCGCACGGCTGCAGCTGCTCGCCGGCATCCTCGCGACGGCGACCGATCACTCGCCCCACGCCGAGCGCCGTGGGCTCTTCCGCCTCGGCTGGACCGGCTGGGAGCGACTGCACGGCGAGCCGCCGTACGACACCGACCGCCCGTACGAGCTCCTGCTCGGGTCCGACGCACCCCGACGCGTGCCGTCGCGGTCGCCCGTCGCATCGCCGCCGGATCTGGTCCCCCTGCTCACCCGTCTCACCGACCAGCGTCCCGACGCGACCGCACCGTCCCTCTCCGATGTCCGGCGCGCACTTGGCCGGATGCACCTCGAGGCCACGTGTCCCGCTGACGTGCCGGCGCCTCCGCCGATGGCGACGGCGATCGTCGAGGCGACCGCCCGCGAGGCCGAGCGCCTGCTCGATGACCTGATCCGTCAGGGGCTGGTTGCGGCCGGCCCGCGCGCAGGTGCCGCGCGCTCCATCGAGGAGCGACTCGCCGTGACGTCGCTCGCGTGGAGCATCTACCGCGTGGTGGCCGGGAGTTCGCCGATCGTCCTCGAGCCCGATGGCGCGAACCGCTACCGACCGCTCGGCGACGTGCGGCCGGAGACCCCGCCCGAACTCGCCGCCGCCGTGGACGCGACGCTCGCGCCGGATGGCCCGCACCTGGTGCCGGGCGCCGCCACGTGGCTCGCTGCGGCGCAGGCGGCCGCCGCCGCACTCGATGTGGCGTCGCCGACGCGCGTCGCTGGAGGCATGCCCGTCGCCTCGCGCCGCCGACGCGTCAACGTCCTGCCCGAGGATCGGCTCGCGGCCGCCGCCACCCGCCCGCCATGGGGCCTGGTCGCCGTAGCCGGCACGGCCATCGCTACGGCTTGGTGGCTTTCCGCCGGTCCTTGAGCGCGTGCTGGGCGGCGTGCAGGGCGTCGGTCGCGACGGCGTGCGCCGTCCGACCCGTCGCCGCCGCCACCCGCTGGACGTCGTCGGCCTCGGGCTTCGGTCGCTCGGTCCCGTCCGGCAAGTGAGAGACCTTCACGCGCACCGCATGCCCGAAGCTCGTCACCTCGAGCATCTCGCGCGGCAGGATCGCGCGCACGGCGTCCGTTCGGCGCACGCCGAGCGTCGTCGTGTGCAGCAGCAGCGCCTGCATGAAGCGCTCGGCGTCGTCGGGACGGCAGAGCACCTCGACCCGCGTCCCGGGGCGCCCCTTCTTCATGACGACCGGCACCAGCACCACGTCGAGGGCACCCGCCTCGCGCAGCGCATCCGCGGCCGCCGCGACGAGCTCCGGCGTCATGTCGTCCACGTCGCACGCGAGCTGCGCGACGCGCTCGCGGCCGCTCGCCGCGGCGTCGTCCGGCGCACCGGTCTCGACGGTCTCGACATCGGCCAGGATCATCCGCAGCACGTTGGCCCGATCGGGCAGGTCCTTCGTCCCCGCGCCGTACCCTTGCCCGACCGGCACATACGCCGACGGGAGGCCCGGCGTGGCGAGCGTGCGCAGGAGTGCGGCGCCCGTGGGCGTGGTGAGCTCGCCCGCGCCCTCGGGACCCGTCCGCGTCGGGAAGCCGGCCAGCAGCCGCACGACCGCGGGGGCCGGCACCGGCGTCACGCCGTGCGAGAAGTCGATCGTCCCGTCGCCGAGCTGGACCGGCGTGGTGTACACGCGCGCGACGCCCAACTCGGCCAACCCCCAGATCGTTCCGACGATGTCGAGGATGGCGTCCACCGCACCGACTTCGTGCAGGTGCACCGCCGCGATCGTGCTGCCGTGCACCGCCGCCTCCGCCTCGCCGAGCGCGGTGAACGCCCGCGACGCAGCCGCCCGCACCGCCGGCGGGGCGTCCGACGCCTCGATCATCCGGAGGATCGCCGGCACGTGCCGACCGTGGGGTTGCGGCGGAATGTCGAAGTCCACCTTGACCGCCGCGATGCCGCGCTTGCGGAGCGTCACCACGCGGGCCGTGACGCCGTCGAGGCCGAGCCGTGCCGGCAACCCCTCGACAAAGGCGGCCGGGAGCCCCGCGTGCACGAGGGCGCCGAGGCACATGTCGCCGGCGATGCCGGCGACGGGATCGAGGATCGCGATGCGCATGGTCACGTCTCTCACCAACGGTACGAAGCGCCGCTGCCGGTGTTGAAGAGCACGACTTCCGCATCGCGTGCGAGCCGGCCCTCGGCGACGAGGCGCTCGAGTACCGCGAGCGCGCAGCCGCCCTCCGGCGCGGCATCCACGCCGGTGGCCGCCGCGAGCCGCGCCGTGGCCTCGCGCATGACGTCGTCGGGGACGGCCATCGCGTCGCCGTGCGACTCGCGCAGGGTGCGAAGGACGAGCCGGTCGCCGAGCGGCCCGGGCACGCGCAGTCCCGCGGCATAGGTGACCGGATGCGGCTCGGGCGTCGCGGCCTCTGCCCCGGCATGGAAGGCCGTCGTGAGCGGGGCGCAGCCGGCCGCCTGCGCGATGATCATCCGCGGCAGCGGGGCGTCGGCCGGCAGCCACCCATTGGCGCGCATTTCGCCGAAGGCCTTCCAGATCC